>Ga0182030_10027184_pt1 | contig 10306 bp, 11 predicted proteins | sample 812S3MmetaG_FD_121299 | JGI IMG/M metagenome (GOLD analysis project Ga0182030, IMG submission 121299) | Permafrost microbial communities from Stordalen Mire, Sweden - 812S3M metaG (Illumina Assembly) | ecosystem: Environmental > Terrestrial > Soil > Wetlands > Permafrost | place: Sweden... | reverse complement strand
GGCGAAATGAAGCACGGGCCGATCGCGTTGCTCGACCCGCGGACGCCGGTCGTGGGAATTGTGACCGACGGCCGCGTGCGTGAGAAGATGCTCTCGAATCTCTCCGAGGCCAAAGCGCGCGAAGCCCCGCTCATCGTGGTCGCGAACTACGGCGACGAGGAAGCGGCAGCGCTTGCCGATCACGTGCTCTGGGTACCGAAGGTCGATGAATTGCTCTCACCGATCGTGAACGTGATCCCGTTGCAACTCCTTGCTTATCACATCGCCGACATCGACGGCAAAGACGTCGACCAGCCCCGCAACCTGGCCAAGACCGTCACGGTCGAATAGGCGATGCGTCCTGACGGTAGACTTCCCGATGCGTTACGGCCCGTAACGATCGAGCCCGGCTATATGCCCAATGCCGAGGGCAGCGTCTTGATCTCAGTTGGTGAGACGCGCGTGATCTGTGCGGCCTCGTACGAAGAACGCGTTCCGCCGTGGATGCGCGGGCGCGGCACCGGCTGGGTGACGGCCGAGTACAGCATGTTGCCGCGGGCCACCGTCGAGCGCACGCAACGCGAGGCCAACAAGGGCAAAATCGGCGGCCGCACGCACGAAATTCAGCGGCTGATCGGGCGCGCTTTGCGCGCGACGGTCGACATGACGAAACTCGGCGAGCGAATGATTACGATCGACTGCGACGTGATCGGCGCCGACGGCGGCACGCGAACGGCGTCCATCACCGGCGCGTGGGTTGCGCTCTCCCTCGCGCTGCGCAAACACTTCGATCCGGCGAACGCCAAGACGTGGCCCTTGACCGGGCAAATCGCGGCGGTATCGGTCGGCATCGTCGACGGCACGCCGGTGCTCGACCTCCCGTATGTGGAGGACAGCCGCGCGGAGGTCGACATGAACGTCGCGATGACCGCGGCCGGCGGTTTCGTCGAACTGCAGGGGACGGCTGAGGGGAAGACCTTCGACCGCGCGCAGCTCGACATACTGTTGGCCTTGGCCGACGGCGGGATTCGCCGGCTTTTTGAAGCGCAGCATGCCGCCCTGATTTCCCGTGTCTGACGCCGCGCTGCGGGACCTTGCCGAACGCGTCGCCGCGTTCCATATCACCGATCGCGCGATGCTGCGTGCTCAGCGCACCTTCGAGGGGGTCCTCGCTGCCGGAGACGTGCCGCCGGCCGAACGTACGGCCTACCTCGGAGCGGTTCGCACCTACTTTGCCGGCTTCGATCGCGATGCGCAGGCGCAGCTGACCGGCGTCGACCGCGAGCTGGACGCGCTCTACCAGCGCCAGTACAATCTCGCCGCCGAACGCGGCGTCGCTCAGAAACGTGTCGCGGCGGTGCAGGGCGTCCTTGCATCGCTTGCGGAACTCGCCACCTCATGAGTGTGCTCGAAGAGCTCGGCCGGGAGACGACCGGGTTCTTTTCGTATGCCGGTGGTGCCGCGCTGTTGCTTGCCGATTGCGCCACGTTCATCGGGCGGCTCAAAATCCGCGTGCGCGAGAGCATCAATCAGGCCTACATTCTCGGCGTGCAATCCTGGGCTATCGTTTTCTTGACGTCGCTCTGCACCGGCATGGTCTTTTCGCTCGAGTCGGCCAATCAGGCAGTCCAGTACGGCGTCGGGAATCTGGTCGGCGGTGCCGTGGCCTTCACGATGGCAAGGGAACTCGGCCCGATGCTCTCCGCGGTCGTCGTCGCCGGCCGTTCGGGCGCTGCGATTTCGGCCGAGCTCGGATCGATGGTGGTTACGGAGCAAATCGAAGCGCTCCAGTCGCTCGGGCTCTCGCCCGTCCGCATGCTGGTCGTGCCGCGGTTGCTCGCGCTGATGGTGATGCTGCCGCTGCTCACGGTGATCGCCGATATCGTCGGCATCGTCGGCGGCATGTACATCGCGAGCATTTTCGCGCACGTGAGCAACGAGTCGTTCATCAACTCGGCCCGCGCATCGTTGCCGATCGGCGACCTGTTTAAGGGCCTTTTGAAGTCGGTCGTGTTTGCGGTGATCATCGCGATTATCGGCTCGTATAGCGGACTGCAGACGCGCGGCGGCGCCGCCGGCGTCGGAAAATCGACCACCGGGGCGGTGGTGACGGCAATCATCCTGATCTTTATTTTCAACTTCGCGCTTTCGTATGTACTCTTTCAACAATGACGGCCGCACCGAAAACGACGAAGATCTACGCGCGCCTCGATGACGTCGGCATCCGCTACGGCGAAAAAGTCGTCATGCAGCATCTCTCGCTCGACATCGTCGAGGGTGCGATCACATGCATCATCGGAATGTCGGGCGCCGGGAAATCGACGATCTTGCGGCTGCTCAACGGTTTGCGCCGCCCCGATGCCGGCCGCGTGTTCTTAGGCGACCGCGATATCGCCGGGCTGCACGAACGCGACCTGGTTGAAGTTCGCGAGAAGATCGGCTTCTCGTTTCAGTTTGCCGCGCTGTTCGACTCCATGTCGGTTTTCGACAACGTCGCTCTGCCGCTGCGCGAACGGACCACCATGTCCGAGGATAAGATCCGCGGGCTCGTCGCGGAAACGCTGGAAAGCGTCGGACTCGCCAACGTCATCGACCGCTTTCCAGCGGAGTTGTCGGGCGGCATGGTCAAGCGCGCCGGGTTTGCGCGGGCCGTCATCTCGAATCCGGAGTGCGTGCTCTACGACGAGCCCACCACCGGCCTCGACCCGATCATCACGCACGTCCTGACCGACCTGATCATCCGGTTGCGCGCCCGTCTGAACGGCACCGCCGTGGTCGTATCGCACGATCTGGAAAGCATTTTTATGATGGCCGATTACGTGGCCATGCTCTTCGAAGGTGCCATCATTGCCTACGGCACAGTCGAGGAGATCAAAACATCTCCGAATCCGATCGTGCAGCAATTTCTTCAGGGAAGTGAAGTGGGGCCGATTCCGATATGAATAGACAAGCCATCGTTGGCCTCTTCACGCTGTTGGGCTTGGTCGCACTTTTTGCGGTCTGCCTGTTTTTGGCCAACATCGGTACGGGCGGCCGCTATCAAACGGCGATCCATTTCAAGTCGGCGGCCGGCCTGCACAAAGGCGCGCTGGTCTATGAGAGCGGCGTCATCGTCGGCGTGGTCGATCAAACCAAATTGCTGCCCGAGGACTTTACGGTCGACATCGTCATGGCGATCAACAACGGCGTCGATATCCCGCGCGATTCGCGCTTTTTGATCGCCGCGCCGCTGACCGGCGACGCGACGGTCGAAATCGTGCCGCCGGCGCCGGCCCCGCGACCGGTCGGCCTGGTCGGCCCGACGCCGATACCGCAAAGCGTTGCGCTGTTGCCCCGTGAAGTGCTTCCCATCGAACAGCAGCCTCAAGGCACGAACCCGGCGACGATCGGCGATTTGCTCGAACAGGGTCAGGGCGAAGTACACCGGCTCGACCGGATGCTGGAACAACTCGAAGCGAGCGAACCGCGGCTCCTCGGTTCGCTGCAGTCCGCGCTCAACAACGCGAACGACCTCACGAAAACAGGCAGCCGGCGGATCTACCGGCTGGCCGACCGCCTCGATACGCTTACCGAAACGCTCCAAATTGCATTACAGGCGGGCAGCAAGAATCTCGTCGACATGACGGGCGTCCTGGATGCGACGGCGCGCCGCAACAGCGGCAACCTCGACACGATGCTCTCGATGCTGAGCAAATCGTCGATCGCGCTCAACCAGACGATCGATCAGGTGCGCGATCTAGCGGTGAACCCGCAGCTGCGTCAGAACTTGCTCGATACGACGAAGGGCCTCGCGCAAACCGCGACCACCATCGGACAGATGACGCAAGATCTGCGCAGCGTGACCGGCAACCCGCAGACCCAAGCGCAATTGCGCGATACGATCGCCAATACCGACGCTGCGACCCAGAAGCTCAACTCGCTGCTACGGACGTTCGGCGCCACCAGCAGCGTCTTCGGTGTCGATGCCGGCGCAACGCCGGCACCTGCTCCGGCTCGTAGCGGCGCGCCGCGCGGCGCTACTGCTGCGGTGGGTGGCGGCGTTGCCGGCGGCACCGTCGCCGGCGTGCCCAACGCGGCAGCGAGCCCGACGGTCGGGACGTTGCCGGAGAATTTCAAAAGCCGCATCGGCGCGGTGGCGCGAAGCTTGATCGCCATTCAACTGCGCTTGAGCGAACTCGACGCCTATCAGCCGAATTCGATCTCGCAGCCGTTGCTGAGGACGAGTCAGCGCGGTCCGCAAAGCGACGTCAACGCGTTCCTCTTGCCGAACGGTAAGACATCGCTGTTCCTCGGCGCCAACGACATCGGCACGCCGCAGACCAGTTGGAACGTTGCGGTCAAAGAGAACATCGCGCCCCACCTCTACATCGGCGGCGGCGTGCTGTATTCTAATCTCGGCTTGATCGCCCAGTACAATCCCGGTTTGCTCGGGTTCGAGGCCCGGCTTTACGACCCGCAATTTCCGACTCTGGACGCGTACGGTAACGTCAACGTCGCCCACGGCGTGCAACTCTTCGGCGGCGAACGCGACATCACGCACAACGGCCGCCGCACCGTGTTCGGTCTTCAGCTGCAGTTTTGATACCGATCGGCGATAACCGGCGATTGCCGATCACGCCGTTCGTCGTCTATCTGCTCATCGCGCTCAACGTCTTCGTTTTCATCCAGGAAATCCGTGCGCCGGATATCGATGCGTTCATCGATCTCTTCGCCACGATCCCCTACGACATTACCCACGGGATCGTGCTGCCCGCCCCGAGTCCGCCGATTCCGGCACTGACGATCCTAACGGCGATGTTTCTCCACGCGAGCTTCCTGCACATCGCGTTCAATATGCTGTTCCTATTCGTCTTTGGACCGGTGATCGAGTACGCATGCGGGCACGTGCAGTTTGCGGTACTCTACCTGCTGTGCGGTATCGCCGGCGGAATCGCGCAGATCGCGATCGGACCCGGCAGTCACGTTCCCGAGCTCGGGGCGTCGGGTGCGATTGCCGGGATCCTCGGCGGCTACATCGTGACGTATCCGGCCGCCCGCATCAACACGATCGTGCCGATCGGCTGCTTCCCGTTGTTTTTGCGGCTACCGGCGGTCCTGGTGATCGGCGTGTGGGCGGCGATCCAGTTCGTCAACGGCTTCGGTTCCCTCTCGGCGCGACTCGCAAGCGCGACCGACGGCACGGCGTACTTCGCGCATATCGGGGGGTTCAGTTTGGGCGTCTTGGCGATCGGGCTATTTCGGCGACGTGACGCGGGAACGCGCGCCTCGCGCGGGTATTAGTGGGCATGCGGATCGGCATCATCGGCGCCGGAGCACTCGGAACGCTCTTCGGTTACCGGCTCGCGCACGACAACGACGTCTCGATGCTGGAGATCCGCCCCGACGTCGTCGCGGCCGTCCGCGCCGAGGGCCTCGGCAGTGCCGAAGGCGTCGCGCGCCGGAACGTTATGATTTCGTCCTCCGCGCGCGACCTCTTCGCCTCGCACGTCTTATTTCTGTTCGTGCGCGCGACCGATACGATGCGCGCGCTGCGGCCGTTTGTGAACGAGCTCGATCCCTCGTGTGTGATCGTATCGCTGCAGAACGGCGTTTCGAATGAAGACGCCGTCAAAGCGTCGCTCGGCGGCAACGTCGCGCTGGTGCTCGGCGCAACGACCGAATCGGCGCTGTCCGTGGGGCCGGGCACCGCGGAGCCGGTCGGGAGCGGAACGACGATCGTCGGTCCGGGTGGTGCGTCGCCCGAAGTCTGCGCGCGGATCGCGCGGCTCCTGGCCGAAGCCGGAATGCCCGTTTCCGTGGCCTACGACATTCGCCCGCATCTCTGGGGCAAACTGATCGCCAACGCCGCGATCAATCCGGTTGCGGCTTTGCTCGACCGCCCCAACGGTATCGTCCTCTCCGACGCCAGCGCGGGCGAACTTGCCCGCTCGCTCGCGCAAGAAGCAGCCACGGTCGCGAGTGCCATGCGCATCGCGCTGCCCTTCAACGATCCGTGGAGTTACGTGCGGTCGATCGTCGAACAGACGGCCGGCTTGCGCAGTTCCATGCTGGCGGACTTGACCAACGGCGTGAAGACCGAGAACGACCACATAAACGGTGCGGTCGTCGCCGCCGGCCGCCGGGCCGCGGTGCCGACGCCCTATAACGATGCGATGTTCCGGTTGATCCGGGCACGCGAAGGAGCTCGATGAGACGTTTACCGGCAAGTTTACTTGGGGCCGCGCTGCTCGCGTGCGCTCTTCCTGCGGGGGCTGCCGTGAGCGGCGCACCGTACGAGATCAGCGTGATCTTGCCGTCGACCGGCCCGGGAGCGTTTCTCGGCACGCACGAGATCGCCGCGCTGGGCGTCCTCGAAAAGCTCACCAACGAGCAAGGCGGTATCAACGGCCAACCGCTGAAGTTCATCTATCAAGACGATCAGACAAGCCCGGTCGTGACGGTACAACTCACGCAAGCGGTGATCGCTAAACACGTTCCGGTCGTGATCGGTTCGGCACTGGCCGCCACATGCACCGCAATGGCCGCGCTGACCGAGAAAAGCGGCCCGGTACAGTACTGCCTCTCACCGATTTTGCAAGCTGCGCCGGGCAGCTTCGCGTTCTCGGCCAGCGCCGGTAGCCGGGATATAGCGGCTGTCGCTGCCCGATTCTACCGCTTGCACGGTTGGACGCACATCGCGTTGATCACGTCGACCGACGCCAGCGGCTCCGATTTCGAGAAACAGTTCGACCTGGCGCTCGCATTACCGGAAAACCGGGCCATGAGCCTGGTCGCGCGCGAGCATTTCAACCCGACGGATCTCAGCGTTGGGGCGCAAATGGCGCGCATTAAATCGGCCGCGCCACAGGCCCTCGTTACGTTCACGACCGGCACGCCGCTCGGAACGGTGTTGCACGGGTATCACGATGCCGGGCTCGATATCCCGATCAGTGCCTCATCCGGAAACATGATCTACGATCAAATGGCGCAATACGCGGGCTTCGCTCCGGCAAAGCTGTACTTCAACGCAACGCGTGGGATCGCACCCGACGCGAACCTTCGGCCCGGACCGATCATGGACGCGCAGAACGTGTTCTTCAGGGCCTTCAAAGCCGCGAACATCCGGCCCGATTTTGCAACCAGTCTCGCGTGGGATCCGGCTATGATCCTCGTCGCCGGACTGCGCAAGTTCGGTCCGAACGCAACCGCCGAGCAGATCCACAGCTACATCGAAGGACTTCATAGCTGGGCCGGGATCGACGGCATCTACGATTTCCGCGATCAGAGCCAGCGTGGCATCGGTCAAAACGCGCTCGTGGTTTACCACTGGGACGTGCCGACGAACTCATTCACGGTCGCGAGCCGGGCCGCCGGGAACCTGAAATAGAAGGCCCCGTTATGGCGGAACACAGGTTCGACCACTTGGTCGACACAGCCAACGGCACGATCAGCCGCGAGCTGTTCGTTAGTGACGACGTCCATCGTGCCGAACAAGAGCATTTGTTCAGTCGCGCCTGGCTTTTCATCGGCCACGAAAGCCAGATTCCGAATCCCGGCGATTTCTTTACCTCACGGATGGGCGAAGAGTCGGTGATTTTGTGCCGCGATCGTGCATCGAAGGTCCACGTCTTCCTGAACACGTGCCGGCATCGCGGCATGAAAGTGTGCCGCTACGATGAGGGTAATACACCGCTACTGACGTGTCCGTATCACGCCTGGAGTTACTCGCTCGATGGCAAACTCGTCGGCGTTCCGATGTACGACAAGCTCTACGAAGGCGTCCTCGATCGCGCTGCGTGGTCGCTGATCGAAGTGCCTCAACTCGCCAATTACAAGGGTGCCGTGTTTGCGACGTGGGATCCGCTCGCGCCGCCGTTTGAAGAGTATCTCGGGGGTGCGCGGGATCATCTCGACCTGGTCCTCGATGCGAGCGAAGGACGCGCGGGCGGCACGGAAGTCGTCGGCGGCATTCAAAAGTGGATCGTTCCTTCTAATTGGAAGTTCGGCACCGAGAACTTCATGGGCGATTCGTATCACAACGTCAGTCATCGCTCGGTCGATCTCGTCGGAATCAGCCCCAACGCACGATCGGGCATCAAAGGCCGGCGCGCGAGTGAATTGCCCGGCACCGAGCACGTGTGGTTGAGTTATCCGCAAGGCCACGGCGTGCACAGCCTGCGTCTGCCGGTTGAGAACGAGTACGTCGACGCGTTTCGCGACGAACCCGAAGTCGAGGCCTATTTCCGTCGCTGCTACGACGAGCGCAAGACACGCTTGGGTCCGGAGCGTTCGCGCTGGGTGGGACTCGTCGGCAGCATTTTCCCGAACCTCTCGTTCCATGGCCGGCAGCCGCATTCGTTGTTCGTATGGCACCCGCACGGACCGCGCTCGATGGAAGTTTGGCGCTTTTATCTTGTCGACCGCGCTGCGCCGGAGCCGGTGAAAGACTTCTTGCGGCACTACTACATGCGCTATTCGGGACCCGGCGGGATGACCGAACAAGACGATATGGAAAACTGGAACTATGCGACCGCCGCGAGTAGCGGGACGATCGCGAGGCGCTATCCATACAATTACCAGCAATCGATGCACGCGAGCGTTTCCAGCGCGCCGGGAACGATGCAGACGACGCAGATCAACGAACAGAACAGCCGCGATTTCTACCGTCGCTGGGTGGATTATGTCAGCAATCGCGACTGGAATGTCTTGATGGGACGCGACGTTTTGTGAGCGGCGACACGCGTTTCGGCGGCGGCGACGAGCTGGTTTCGATCCAGGATCTCGACCCCGGCACCCGGATCCGGCTGCGCGGCGGCATACTCGCCGAAGTCACCGAAAACCCTCGCGACGGTATGTGGATTGTCGTGCGCTATCTGGAAACGGCGGAGGGTCCGGTAGCCGGCGAGCGCAGCGAAATGGCCGCGGCCGACGACGTTCTCGCACGGGTCGAAAAATAACCGCAAAATCGAAAGGCCGAAACCGTGTGTTTTCGCGAAAACACACTATACTTCGGGCGTTTTTTGCGTATAATTGCCGCGATACGGCTAACAATGCCGATTCGCTCAGCGAAAGGAATCCATGACGAAATCGGAACTGGCAAGAGTACTTGCCGAAGACTTGGAACTGCCGCGCCGGCAGGTCACCGAGTTGATCGAGGCGCTCCTCGACAAAATCACAGAAGTCCTCAAATCGGGCGACAAGGTCGCACTCACGCCCTTCGGACAGTTCAGAATCCGCGACCGCGCAGCGCGCATCGCACGCAATCCGCAGACCGGCGCACCGGTCAATGTCCCAGCCAAGCGCGTGCTGAAATTCACCGCCGGCCGGACACTCAAGGAAGCTGTCGGCGCACCCAAGCGCGGCGGAGCGAAGAAGTCCGCGGCCAAGAAGTCGACGGCGAAAAAAGCCGTTGCCAAAAAGGCGCCCGCAAAGAAAGCGGCTGCCAAGAAGGCACCGGCCAAAAAGGCCGCTCCGGCAAAAAAGACCGCCAAGAAGAAATCGCGCTAGACTAGAGCGCAATCCTGAGCCGCCCGTGGGGTAGGGCGCGCTCAGGCGACGACGGAGGTCGCCACTTTTATGCTCGAATTCGGATTCTTCGATACCTTCGGACGGGCAGAGAAGAGCGACCTCGCGGGCGCCTACGACGCGCACATTGCCGCCGTACAACTCGCCGAGCAGCTCGGTTACGGCTACTACTTTTTCATCGAGCACCAGAACGCCAAGTATCCGGTGATCTGCTCACCGAGCGTCTATTTGGCAGCCGTCGCTCGGGCGACCAGCACGATCCGCATCGGTGCGATGGTCTTTGCGCTGCCGTTCCACCATCCGGTGCGATTGGCGCAAGACGCAGCGATGGTCGACCAACTCTCGCGCGGCCGGCTGGAATTCGCGGTCGGTTACGGTACGCGTGCGCCGGAGTTTGAGCCGTGGCACCTCGACTTTGGGCAGCGGCGCGAAATCGGGGTCGAGGTGATGGAAGTCGTGCTCAAAGCATGGGCTAGCGACACGCTCGACCACGAGGGAGCGTACTTTCAGTTCGCGGGTGCATCGCCGCAGCCGCGGCCCTACCAGCAGCCGCATCCGCCCGTGTGGATGGGCGCGCATAGCGAAACCTCGATGGACTACGCGGCCGACATGAACTTCAACGTCGCGCAAAACCTCGACACGGAATCCGTGGCGACGCAGAAGTTCGAGTACTGGCGCAGGGCGTGGCACGCGCGCGGTCATTCCGGCGTGATGCCCCGAACGCTTTTCGTGCGTCACGTCCACGTTGCGGAAACCGACGAGCAAGCCCGCGCCGAAGCCGAGCCGTTTCTGCGCGAGGGCATCCTCGGACAGGCCGGCGTCG
>Ga0182030_10027183_pt1 | contig 10307 bp, 9 predicted proteins | sample 812S3MmetaG_FD_121299 | JGI IMG/M metagenome (GOLD analysis project Ga0182030, IMG submission 121299) | Permafrost microbial communities from Stordalen Mire, Sweden - 812S3M metaG (Illumina Assembly) | ecosystem: Environmental > Terrestrial > Soil > Wetlands > Permafrost | place: Sweden... | reverse complement strand
TGATGTTGAATCCACCGCGTGGAGAGACTCCAGTCGCCGACCGTTTTATGGAAGACGGTGTTTTCGGCGCTCGTATCCGGGGAATCTTCGACGGTGTCGTATCCCGGGCCTGGCCCTTTCTCAGGATGGTCGTGATCCCGCGAACATCCGAGCAGGAGCATAAGCTCTTTCTCTATTTGCGCGAGGTAGGGCGCCAGGGATTCGCAACCGCCCTGCCGGACCTCTATCTCTATAACCTGTTGCACGCCCGTTCACCTGAAGCCGAACGATACGGCCTCGAGCGGACACACGCGCTGATAAAGCATCTGGAACATCATGCGGGCCGATCGATCGATACCGCCGACCTCACGCGTGCGGCAGACGAGTCGAATCAGGCATCTCGCGCAATTCGAAAATTGCTCGATCTTCGTCAGGGTACGGAGCCGCGGCTCAGTGGAACAGAGGCGCTTACGCTGATTGGCGCGATGTATTTTATGGACCGTGCAGAGTACGCGCAGTTGGCCGATGAAGCGGCGACCGAACTCTCCCTTCGTCCGCCGTCGCGCGGCGCGCGCATCCTGATAAAGGGATCTCCGCTGAACCACGCCGGCTTGCACCGGGCCATTGAGTCGCACGGCGCCGTGGTCGTCGCGGAAGACGACTGGTGGGGCTCGCGCGGCATCGTGAAGGAAATCGCGAGGCAGGACGATATGGTTCGGTCGATCTTCGAAACCTATTACCTTGACACGCCGAGTCCGCGCGTGTTCCCTCGCCAGGTTGCGGATACGTGGTTTCTCGCCGCTTCAGCCAATATCGAGGGAGTGGTTTTCTATCTGCCGCCTGAAGACGACGTTCTGGGATGGGATTATCCGGAGTTGCGAAAAACGCTCGGCCAACGCGGTATCCAGAGCCTGCTGGTGCGCGAAGATGCCTCAGACGAGCTAAGCGCGGAATGCCACCAGCGCATACAGGACTTCGTTCAGAAGCTGGACACTTAATGGCGGAAAAGCAACTGGAATCGACGGTCGCCGCGGCTGAATACCAGAAAGCCTGGTTTGCAGGCCTGCGCCGCGACGTATTCGAGAATCGAAAGCCGTATGCGATTGTTCAGGCCGATATGCCGCTGGAACTGTTTCAGGCGATGGACGTGCCGGTCGTCAGTAACCAGTGGTGGGCAGCAATCATATCCGCAAAGAGGCTATCGCCGGTTTACCTCGATTGCATGAACGCGCGCGGTTTTCATGAGGGGCTCTGCCGCTACTGCAGCCTGGGACTGGCAGCCACTCTGTGCAGCGATGCGGCGCCGGCACCATGGGGCGGTCTTCCGCGCCCGGCGCTGATGGGAGCGCGCTTAACCTGCGACTGCATCCAGCGAGTCTTTGGCATCTGGTCCGAAACCTTCGGCACGGAGTTCATCGCACTGGATGCCCCCGGCGCTTCCGAGCTTCCTCCCCGCTGGTGGGAGTTGAGCCGGTACCGGTGGCGCGAATTGTTCGAAGAGCATCGGCTGGACTTCATGGTGGTGCAATTCCGGAGGCTGATCGAGAGCCTTGAGCGCATCACGTCGAAAGAGTTCGATATCGAACGGCTGCGGGGCCTGATGGAGGGCGTCAACCGGCAGGAAGAATATTTCGAGGAGGTTCGCGACCTTATCTGCACGGCACCGCAGACGCCGGTTCGCATGCAGGAACAGGTCAGCAACGTCATGGCGACGCAGTGGCTGCGCGGCTCAGAATGGGCCATATCGCACGCGAAGCGATTTCGCGATGAAGTGAAAGCGCGGGTCACACAGAAAATTGCTGCATGCCCCGGAGAGCGCCTGCGGCTGATGTGGGTGGGCGCCGGCCTCTGGCATGATATGGACTTCTACACCGCTTTTGAGGCGGAGCACGGCGCCGTCTTTGTCTGGTCGATGTATCTTGCATTCGGGCCGGACGGTTACATTCGGTATGGTCTGGAGGATCCGATGAAAGCCCTTGCCAGCCGCACGGTCAGTATGAACGAGCAACTGCACAACCCGCCGTGGGCCAACGAATGGATCGTGGACCAGGCCAAACGGCATCGCATCGATGCGGCCCTCGTCCTGACTCCGCTGGGCACCCGGCCGTCAGCCACCGGCAACCGGTTTATTGAGTTCGCGCTGGAGCGCGCCGCCATACCCGTGTTGCCGATATTCGCCGATATGGCCGATGCGCGAAGCTGGGATGCCGCCGGAATGCGCCGCAAGGTCGCGCTGTTTCTGGAACAGCGCGTGAACGGGAGAAAAGCCGAATGAACGCTCCCGCCGAAACACCGCGGCGCACACAGCACTGGGTTCTCTCCGTCGCTGCCGTGATCCTGGCGATGATGGCAATCCAGATGTCGAGCCTTGGCTTCTCCCCGCTGCTGCCGGCCATCCGGAAAGAGCTCGCGGCCTCGTATTCGCAGATGGGGCTCTTCACCGGAATGTACGGGCTGATCGCTATCCTCATCAGCCTGCCCGCTGGAATCCTGGCGGCCCGCTTCGGAGAAAAGCGGATGCTCCTGAGCGGGCTGGCTGTAACCGCACTCGGCCTGGCCAGCCTCGGGCTCGCGCATTCTTATGGAGTCGCTCTCGCAAGCCGCGCCCTCTGGCTCGTCGGGTATCGGTTTGCGTTCATCTGCGTATTCACCGCCATGGCGGTCGGCACGCCGGAGAAGTACCGCAGCAGGACCATGGGCGTACTTGGTGCACTGGCCGCGCTGGCCTCGGTGATTGGCGCTCCCTTTGGAACACGCCTGGCGGAGTGGTTCGGCTGGAGAGGGGGAATCTTCGGCTTCGCCATCATTGCCGTCGTCGGTGGAGCGCTGTTCGCCGCGTTGTACCGTCCGGCGGCAGCCGGCGCCGCATCCGCGAGCGGATCACATGGCCACGCGCCCAGCACCGTATCGTTGTCTGCTCTGCGCAACCCCGTCATGTGGGGACTGATCTTCCTCGGCCTCATCAACATGGGCGGCTTCAGCGCCACGTTCTTCGTGCCGTACGCGGTGGAGAGCGTCTTCGGTCTGCATGCAAGGGAATCGGCGGCCATCATCAGCTCCAGTTACCTGTTCGCCATCTTTCTGAACCTTGGCGTGGGCTGGCTCTGCGACCGGTATTCCCGCTGGATCATTATGATCGTTCTCGCAGCGCTGCTGATTCCCGCCAGTTTCGCGGTACTGTCGCACGACCTGCTTGTCTTCCGCATCGGCATTGCGCTGGTCGTGTCGCTCGGTCACGCCGCCACAAATCAGATCTACGCGATCTGCGGCTCCGTTCTCACCCGCGAGGAGATCGGCACCGGGATGGGCATCGTCGGATTAGGCAGCGGCATCTTCGGCTACCTTGGACCGCAAATGCTGGGTTATCTGCGCGACTCGACGGGCGGCTTTACCGCGGGCTGGCTCTTTGTGGCCATTGCGGCCGTGGTGTCGCTTGCCGATTTGCTCGTGCTGCGCGCCCTGAGTTCCCGCGCCCGCACGGGTGAACCCGTGGCTGTCTGACTGGCGACTGCCGCGTTATCGGTTTCACCGATGACTTCTATCGGTATGCTGTCCGCCGCTTAGCGTATGATGATCTCCGCATTTTCAAAAAGGGGAGCCATGGTTCGAGCGATCGACGAACACACCATTACCGACGCTGTAATCGATCAGATGTCGGGGACGAAGAACGAACGGTTGAAGGAGATCATGGACGCGGCGGTGAGGCATCTCCACGCCTTCGCGCGCGAAGTGAATCTGACGCCTGACGAGTGGATACAGGGAATCCGTTTCCTCACCGCAACCGGGCATGCCTGCACCGAATACCGCCAGGAGTTCATTCTGCTTTCGGACACGCTCGGTCTGAGCAGTCTGGTGAACTCACTGAACGATCGGCGCACGATTGAGGACAGCACAAAGTCGAGTTTGCTCGGTCCGTTCTATCGCCAGGATTCGCCAACGTTCGAACTCGGACAGTCGGTCGCGGAAGGTTGTCCCGGCGAGGAGATCGGCGTTTATGGCCGCGTGATCGGTGCCAACCGTCGCGCTGTCGCAAACGCATCCATCGAAGTCTGGCAGCCGGACGAAAACGGCTTCTACGATCTGCAGAAGCAGGACCCGAGCGAAATGGAACTTCGCGGCCGCTTCTTCAGCGACCAGGAAGGCCGGTACTTTTTCCGCACGATAAAGCCGCGCGGCTACAAGATTCCGATGGACGGACCCGTCGGCGACATGGTCCGCGCGCAGGGGCGGCACGGGTGGCGGCCCGCCCACATCCACTTCCTGGTTGGCGCTCCAGGGTACCGCGAAGCCATCACCGCACTGTACATGGCCGATGACGAGCACATCGATTCGGACACTGTATTCGGCGCGAATGAGTCGCTGATTACAGAACCGAAGCTGAATGCCCCTGAATCACCCTTCGGATCCTTGCCGGCGATTCATTTCGACTTCACGCTGGCCGCCGCGCAGGATGCACATTCAGGCCGCGTGGGCGCGGATCCGGCACAACTCGTGAAGAAGGCGGAGGAGGGTCATTAGGTCCCTGCGAATCCGCTACGGAACGTGATATAAGGTGGCAGCCATGAACTCACGACTGTTGAGCATCGTTCGCATCGCCACCGGGCTGCTGTTCTTCCAGCACGGAGCGGAAAAGATCTGGGGATTCGGCGGCGGACAGATCGATCACAAATTCCTCACGCTGCACGGCTTCGCCGGGCCGCTTGAAGTGATCGGCGGAACACTGATCACGCTCGGCCTGTTCACCCGCTTCGCGGCTTTCATTTTGTGCGGGCAGATGGCGGTGGCGTACTTCGATCAATGGGCCGGGCGCGGCTTCTTTCCGATCAGCAACGGAGGCGAAGAGGCCGTCCTGTTCTGCTTCACTTACTTGTGGTTCGTAACCGCGGGCGGGGGCCAGTGGAGTTGCGACCGCTGGATTGCGCCGAACTCAGCCATCGGGCGTACACTCAGTGGACTGGAACCATGGGGGCGCGCCGTCATGCGCATCGTCCTCGCGTTCCTGTTTATGCTTCATGGATTCCGGCACGTATTTGGATTGCTGGCAAAATCGGCAGGGAGAGCCGCCGTAATGCCGCTGGCAATCGACAAGCTTCCCGCGTTTGTCGGCTGGTGGGAAATTGCAGGGGGACTGCTCCTGCTGCTCGGTCTTTTCACGCGTTTTTCCGCCGCGGTGACGTGCATTGAACTGGTTGCGGCGTACCTCGTCGAGTCTGTTCCGCGCGGCATCTGGCCGCTGCGAAACGGCGGGAACGAGACGCTGCTGTACCTTGTGATATTTCTGTTCTTCGCCGTCTGCGGCGCCGGGGCGTTGAGTCTGGATACGCTGCGACACGGAAAAACAAATCGGCGGACAGCTATGGTCGCGGCTGCGGGGAGCGACTGAGCTCGCCCAGAGGTATCGGCAGTGCCGATGCAAATCATCCGAACAATCGATTTGCCGAATCCATTGCAATTGGATAGTGTGTTCTTTGCTCGCGAGTTGACAGGGGCAGTGTCGTTCGGCAACAACATGATTCTCAGAACTCTACGGCTCACTCTGATTGCCGCGGGCTTTGCGGCAGCTCTCGCGGCGCAGCCGGCGGCGCCTCCCGCCAACATCGAGAAGCAGCCGACGGCCGAAAACGCGTTCACCAATGTGCAGGTGCTGAAGGGAATTCCGGTGAGCGAATTTATGAGCACGATGGGTTTCTTCTCCGCCTCGCTCGGCCTGAACTGCGTCTTCTGTCACGTGCCTGAGAGCCTGCAGGACTGGAAGAAGTTCGCCGAGGATGTGCCGCGCAAACGCATCGCGCGCAGCATGATCGCCATGGTCAATACGATCAACAAGAACAACTTCGGCGGCCGCGCGACGGTGACCTGCTACTCGTGCCATCACGGAAACGAGCGCCCGAAGCAGATCCCCAGTCTGGCGCTGCAGTACGGAACGCCGGAGGAAGATCCGAATGAGACGGAAGTTCCCCCGCAGCCGGTGGCCGGTCCGTCGGCCGAACAACTTCTGGACAAGTTCATCTCAGCGACCAGCGGTTCGCGCGCAAACCATACCAGCTACACGATTCACGGAACCTACGAGGGCTACGAAACCTATCATCAGCAGGTTCCGTTCGAGATGTGGATTAAGGCGCCTGCGCAAATGGCCAGCGTCGTTCACACGCAGAATGGCGACAGCACAACGGTGTATGACGGCAGCCAGGGATGGATCGCGTCTCCCAACAATCCGGTGCTGTTGCTTCCGATGGCGGCGGGCGCAGAGTCCGACGGCGCTCGTCTGGATTCGCAGCTGTTCTTTCCCGGAGAACTCAGGCAGGCTCTCACCCGGTGGCGCGCAGGGTTCCCTCAGACCAGCGTGGGTGACAAGGATGTCGATGTCATTGAAGGAGCCGCGCCGGGCCGGACCCGCGTGAAGCTGTTCTTCGATCAGCAGACCGGACTGCTGGTCCGTCAGTTGCGCTACGTCGCGACGATCGTCGGCACGAATCCGTATCAGATCGACTACTCTGATTACCGGGACGTAAACGGCGTGAAACTGCCTCACCAATGGATCGTTACCTGGACGAACGGGCAGTCGATCTGGCGCGTGACCGAAGTTCAGGCCGACGCCGCGGTGCCAACCGGACGATTCGCGAAACCCGCGGCAGCCGTGCTTGCGCCCGCCAAAAGCCCAGCTCATTAGGAGGGACGTTATGAAAATCAGATTCAGCTTCGTATGCGCCGCGCTGCTCGCAGCCACGATTCCGGCGGCCGCCCATCATGGCACCGGCGCCTCGTACGATCTTTCAAACCCCGTCACGCTGCAGGGGAGCGTAACCGAGTTCCACTATGCGAACCCGCATCCGCAACTGTTCTTCGATGTGATGGATAAGGGCGAGGTGGTGCACTGGAGCGGGGAGTTCTATCCGAATCCCGCGCAGCTGATCCAGGGCGGCTGGGGCCGAAAGCGGTCGGAAGCGGCACTGGCTCCCGGAACCAGGATCACTGTGACGCTGGCGCCGGCGCGCGCGGGCACGAAAGTCGGCGCGATCCTGAAGCTCCTCAATGAGAAGGGCGAAGTGCTGCTCGGCGTGGCCGGCGGCGGACCTGGCGAAGTACCGCAGGGCGGCGCGGCACCGGCGGCGCCTGCAGCTTCGGGACCGGCTAAGTGAGAGTTGGAATCATGACCAGACTCGCCGACGCGGCATTCATTCTCCTGTTGTCCGGCACGGCTTTCGCGCAGGGCGGGCGCGGCATCCTGGCGCATAATCCCGCCAACGACAACAAGCCTTACGACAAACACGATCTCTCCGGCATCTGGACGCGGAACGGATCTCCCGGCGGCTACGGCGGCGGCGGAACCTGCCGCGATTGCGGCGACCGCGGCTACAACACGAAAGTTCCGCCGCTGACCGCGCTGGGCAAGAAGATGTTCGACGCGAACAAACCGTCCTACGGCCGGCTGCTGGGAAGCGCGGATGCCGCCGCACATCCTGAGGAAGACATCGGCAGGCGGAGGGCCGTGCCTCCGGCAAGCGACAGCGATCCGTATCAGCACTGCAATCCGATGGGTCCGACGCGCGCGCTGATTTATGTGGATCCGATGGAAATGAATGTACTGCCGGACCGGATCATTCAGCAATTCGAATGGGGCTGGGGAACGAGAATCCTTTGGACGGACGGGCGCGCGCCGCTGATGGACCCGGACCTGCCGCGCTGGTGGGGCTATTCGACCGGCCATTGGGACGGCGACACCTTTGTGGTCACGACCACCGGCGTGGACGAAAGAACGTGGGTGGATCAATATGGTTATCCGCACAGCGCGGACATGGTGCTCGAAGAGCGCTACAAGCGCACAGCCTATGACGCGCTCGAACTGACGATGACGATCAACGATCCAAAGATCTACACCGCCCCGTGGACCAGCGAGCTGAAGAAATTCCGCAAGCTGGACAAAAATGGGATCAAGAGCATCGATGGATGGGCCGGCATGCTCGAAGACGTTTGCGCTCCCGCGGATGAAGTGGATCTGTTCAACAAACGAATTCGCGATCCTGCAGGCGGAGTGATTCACTAATCCGGAGTCTCATATGAAGAATGCAATAGCTGTTGCTGTGACCGCGGCATGCCTGCTCCGTGCGCAGGCGCCCCCCGCCGCCCCCGCGAAGCCGGACTCGGACGCGGTCAAAGCGCTGATCGAGAAAGCAAAGCAGGCCGGAGGCGCGCGCTGGGCCGAAGAAGCTCACTTCTTCTGCGAAGCGCCGCGCGCGAACAGTCCGTCGGATCCGCCCATAGAGCCGACGAAAATCTTCGATAACGTCTATGTGATCGGCGATCAGGGCACGGTAGCATACGTGATCCGGACTTCGGCAGGCCTGCTGATGATCGACTCACTGTCTCCCGGTGACACCGAGACAAAGTTGCTGCCGGGCTTTCAGAAGCTGGGCCTCGATCCTTCGATGGTGAAGATCATCGTCGTGGGACACGGCCATGCAGATCACTTCGGAGGCACGCCTTATTTCCAGGAACATTTCGGCTCGAAGATTTACATCTCGGAGGCTGACTGGAAGGTGATGGAGAACCCTCCGGCGCGCGGTGGACGTGGCGGTCCTCCGGCCGTGTTGCCAAAACATGATCAGCTGCTGGTCGAAGGACAGCCGGTTGTGCTGGGCGATTTCAAACTGACTCCATATGCTGTGCCCGGGCACACGCCGGGATCGATGGGCTTCATTTTCCCGGTAAAGGACAACGGCAAAACGCGCATCGCCGCGATGTATGCGGGCACGGTTCTCACACCTGGTTTTGTCTCCGACGAAGGTCTGGCGCAGTATGCCACATCCGTGCCGCACTTCGAGGCGGAAACGAAAAAAGCGAAAGTCGAGGTCGAGTTGCAGAATCATCCATTGATGGACCCCATTCAGCCGAAGCTCGACAAGCTGAAGACGCGCAAGGCGGGTGAGCCGAATCCTTTTGTGGTCGGCCGCGGCGAGTATCAAAAGTTTCTCGAAGTGATGGCGGCCTGCACGGAAGTCAATATCGCGCGGCGGAGAGGAATCTGATGCTGAAGCGTTCGGGTGTGCTGCTCGCGCTTGCCGCGTCAATGGCCTATGGCCAGGAAGGCCGGGGGCCGCAGGCTCCCCGCACGGCCAAAGCCGCCGCCCTGTACGACATCACGGGCTACTGGGTAGCGGTAGTTACCGAGGACTGGCGGTATCGAATGGTCACGCCCGTCAAAGGCGACACAGCCGGCGTTCTGCTGAATCCGGCAGGCCGGAAAATTTTCGACGCATGGGACCCGGCCAAAGACGAAGCAGGCGGAGAGCAGTGTCGCGGCTACGGAGCGCCTGCCATCATGAGCGTTCCTGGCCGTCTGCAGATCACCTGGCAGGACGATCAGACGCTGAAGATCGAAACCGACAACGGCCAGCAGACGCGCCTGCTCCACTTCGACGCGGCAGAGAGCAAAGGCGGCGATTGGCAGGGATATTCGAAAGCTTCCTGGGAAGTGGTTCCCGCGGGTCGCGGCGCTCCTCCGGTGGGTTCGCTCAAAGTCACTACGACACGGCTGCGGCCCGGCTACATTCGCAAAAACGGCGTTCCGTACAGCGCCAACACAACGCTGTCGGAGTATCTGGACCGTGTCAGTGAGCCGGACGGAAATGCTTATCTTGTCGTGACCACAACTGTGGAAGATCCGGCTTACCTCGCGCAGCCTTTTCTGGCTGCTTCACATTTCAGAAAGCAGACCGACAGCGCCGGCTGGAAGCCGCGGCCCTGCACGGCCAGATAGGACGGCACGATGAAAAAGATTTGGCTCCTGCTTGTCTCCGCGCTCGCTTTCGCGCAGGGCCTCGACTTCTCCGGACACACCGGCCAGCCGGCGGGCATCGATATCTCGGGTGCCTGGTATCCGCTGGCGTTCCAGGACTCCGGACTGATCACGGCTTCCGGCGCGCTCGCGGAATACGGCGGGATTCCTCTCAACGAAGCGGGCCGGCTGTATGCGCTGGCATGGAATCCATCGCGCATCCAGGGCAGGCAGCATCAGTGCATGGGTTACGTACCGCCCTACACTTACAATCAGCCGGGAAATCTGCGCTTCTGGGAAGAACGCGATCCTGACACCCAGCGTCTGCTCGCCATCAAGAACTACTGGCAGATCGCCGAAGGCACGCGCACGATCTGGATGGACGACCGCCCCCATCCGCCGGCTTACGCGCAGCACACCTGGGCCGGATTCGCCACCGGCAAATACGAAGGCAATGCGCTCACGGTTTACACCACGCACCTCAAGCGCGGATGGATTCGCGCCAACGGACTACCGCAGAGCGACGAGGCGACGCTGGTGGAACACTTCATTC
>Ga0182030_10027182_pt1 | contig 10307 bp, 4 predicted proteins | sample 812S3MmetaG_FD_121299 | JGI IMG/M metagenome (GOLD analysis project Ga0182030, IMG submission 121299) | Permafrost microbial communities from Stordalen Mire, Sweden - 812S3M metaG (Illumina Assembly) | ecosystem: Environmental > Terrestrial > Soil > Wetlands > Permafrost | place: Sweden... | reverse complement strand
TAGGCGATGCCGGCAATCATCCACACCGCGCCCAGCACCAGCGCCGGATGACTCAAATGCACCCAGATGAATCCGCAGATCAGAAAACCCAGCGTCGGCACAATGTATGCGCCCACACTGCCTCTGTTCTCGCTGCGCAGATGATGCACAAACGCCGCCGCATTCACGCCCATGAAGGCCACGAACGCGCCGAAGTTGAGGCACTCGGCGCCGATCTCGTACGCACCGCCGCCCAGCTTGTCGGAGAAAAACTGCAGCAGCCCCGCTCCGACCAGCGCGAAGCCGCCAACAGCAATAATATTGTTGCGCGGAATCCTCCGCTTCGGTTCGATCGCGCCGAAGAATGATTTCGGCAACGCATTGCCTCGCCCCATCCCATAGAGCAGCCGTCCGGCCGCAAGCTGCGAGCCCATCCCCGAGCCCATGTTGGCAATCAGCAGCGTGAAGTTGACAATCTGAAACAACACCGCGCCGCCCGCCTGCCGCGAGATGATCGCAAACGCTGAGACAATATCGTCGCCCTTGAATTCCTTCGATCCCCAGATCAGTTGCGCCGCATAGACCTCAAGGCTCGACAGCACGCCGGTAATCAAACAGACCAGCACCGTGGCCAGCATGATGTTGCGCCGCGGATTCTCGACTTCTTCGCTGAATGTCGACACCGCGTCGAAGCCGATATACGTCAGCACCGCAACCGATGTGCCGGCAAAGATGCTCGACGCATGAAAGTTCGCCGCGTCGTAAAACGGCCGCGTGAAATAGCCGGGATCGTGATTGACGCCCCACACCGCGCGCACCACCGCGGCCAGAAACAGCGCCACCACAACCACCATCCCCGCACACAGCGCCTCGTTCATGCGCGCCGAGGCCTTGATGCCGCGCAGATTGGTCCACGTAAAAAACGCGGCAAAGAAAATAATCCAAACATAAAATGAGAGGCCGGGCAAAATATTCATCGCTGCCTGCGCGCAAAACGCCGTGCAGATCAGCGGGTTGATCAGGTAGTCCATCACCATGCCCCAGCCCACCACGTAGCCCAGCGCCGAGTGCATCTCCTGGCCCACGTACGTATACGCCGAGCCCGCGCTGGGATAACTGCGCGCCATGCGCCCATAGCTGATGGCCGTGAACAGCATGGCCACCATGGCGATGAGGATCGCCGTCACCACGTGCCCGTGCGCCTTGTTGCTGATCACGCCGTAGATCCCCATCGGCGCCGTTGGCTGGATGATCACCATCCCGATGATGATCAGATTCCAAAGCCCCAGCGTGCGATGAAGACTGGGCTGCGGGGGCGGCGATGTTTCTAGTAGAGCCATCACGGAGCCTCGTTGAATTCAAGCGTGTCCGGCGCGGCGGGGTCTGCACCGCCAAATCTTCCAGACTTGGTTGCGATTCTCTTATCTGCTTTTGTTCTTATATTCCAACTTGGAGCCTGTGCTCGCTACCCCAGAGTCACGGAATGTTGCCCATCGAGCGCGTGGATCCGCACGCCCTGCACGACCCGATTGATGATTCCATCCGGGCTGGGATTGTCCGGATTCAACCCCGCCAGCAAGCTCACGTTATATCCCAGCAACTGCGCCCCAACAATCTCGAACGGGGTGCGCAGCGCATCGTCCAAGTGCGGCGCAACCGCAGGAATCACCGCATCGAAGTGCCGCTCGCCATCACCGGTCTCCGCGATACCGGCTAGGTAGCCGATCCGCTTTTCGCGCAACTCGCCCACGAGATCCAGTTCGTAGGCCCGGCGCAGCGGATCGCTCGACAGCAGGCAAAGCACCAGCGTGCTGGGCGTGACAAAGACCATGGGCCCGTGGCGAAGCCCGAGATAGCTCTCGGCCATCACCGGATATCGTCCCGCTGTCATCTCCAGAATCTTCAGCGCGGCTTCCTGACGCCAGCCGGCCAAAGGAGAAGAGGAGAGAACCACCACCCGATCGACGACCTGGCGTGCGGCGCCCAGGGTGGCCTGGACAAGGCCGGGCAGCAGAGCCTCGGTATGCTCGCTCAGCGCATCCACGTCCCTCAGCACCTCGCCCGGCCGCGCCAGCATCAGTCCCGCAAGCACCAGGTTCGAGTACGAAGAGGTCATCACCAGGCTGTGGTCGTCTGTGCGCGGGTCCAGCTTCAACACGTGGTCCACTTCGCTTTGCGCGAGCGCGCCGTTCGCGTTGCACACAATGGCAAGCTGAAACAGATCGGGTTGCAGGGAACGCGCCACCTGGACCACTGCGGCGCTCTCTGGGCTGTCTCCGGAGCGCGCCAGCGAGATCAATATGTCTGCCTCGGACAGCAGGCGCTCTCCATCCACCAGCAGGTCGGTCGTGGGAACGGCCCTGGCCTGGGGCCACGCGGCGGCAATGGCTTCCGCGGCGTAGGCTGAGGTTCCCGCACCGGTCAGCACCGCGCGCGCACTCCGCAGCCTGCCGGCCAGCCCCAGTCGCTCCACCTCGTTCCCGATGGTGCGAACTGTGCCCGGCCACAGCCGCGCCTGCGCAAAAATCTCCTGCCTCGTATAGGAGTTGGCGTTCGTGCCTTCCGCGGCAGGCTCATGCGAGTCCAGTGGCATCTTGTCTTCCTTTCCCAGGTTTCCACCCTCCGTCTCGGCCAACCCTCTTTCGATAAGAGGACCAACCGAAATCAAATGAAACTATATAGATTCTCTTCGTGCCCGTCAATAGATTTGCCGCAACGGAGAAGTCCCCGCTTCCCTGGCGAGGAACTCGTTGTCTATAAGTATTTTTATTTATATAACTTAACGTGGAGACGGCATTCCGGAGCCGGGTTCCGCACAGGATTTGAGCACAGCCTCAATGCATGCATCAACAAGAAATCTGTGGCAATTCGAATGAGAAGTCGTCTCATTGTTGGTTGCGATTTAATTCGTTTATGGTCTTATGTTTTTCACTATTGACAAATTCTTTCATTTATCGTAATAATACGAAACATATTAGGGGCCAGTGTTCGCCAAACAGGGAATCAGCGTAACTATGTGAAGGGATTACATGGTTCGAAATCATAGTTATGCATCTCCTTCAGGCGTTGACTGGTACTTCAATCATCTGCACCTCGATTTTGCTGAACGGATACCACACTTGAGGAGACCACGATATGTCACCGAATTCGTTAAAACTGAGCCTGCTGTGTCTGGCCATTGCGATCGCCGCATCTTGTCCGGCATTTGCCCAGCGCGATGCCGCATCGCTTGAGGGGCGGGTCGTCGATTCGAGCGGAGCTGTTGTTGCTGGCGCCCTGGTCACCGCGGTCAACGATGCCACCAACTTTCAATATCAGGCGCACAGCGATGCGGCCGGAGCGTGGGTCATCAGTCCGGTGCGCATTGGTACCTATAAGGTCTCCATCACCGCACAGGGGTTCAAAGAGGCGGTCGCCGGGCCCATCACGCTCGACGTGCAGCAGCGCCAGCGCGTCGATGTCGCGCTCGAGCTTGGCGACGTGCATGAGCACGTGGAGGTGCGCGACAGCGCCCCGCTTCTCGAGACTGACTCCTCTGAGACCGGCCAGGTGGTCGACAGCGAATCGATGGTCGCCTTTCCGCTCAACGGCCGCAACCCTGTGCAGCTTGCCCAGTTGACGGTCGGCGTCACCACCAGCGAGCCCGGCGCGCGCGATTCCGGCGGTTACGGCTTCAGCGCCAGCGGCGCCCGCTCGCTGGACAACAACTTCCTGCTGGACGGCGTTGACAACAACTCCAACCTGCCCGACCTGCTGAATGAAGCCAACTACGTCGTCATGCCTCCGCCCGATGCTTTGGAGGAGTTCAAGATCGAGACCGGCAACTACGATGCGGAGTTTGGCCGCGCCACCGGCGCCATCGTCAACGCCACCACCAAATCCGGCTCCAACCAGTTTCACGGTGTGGTCTACGAGTTCCTGCGCAATCAGGACTTCGACGCGATAAATTACTTCGATTCCGCCGAGCAGCCGTATCATCAGAACCAGTTCGGCGCAACGCTTGGAGGCAGAATCATTCGCGACAAGCTGCTCTTCTTCGTCGACTACCAGGGTTTGCGAAACAGCGAAGCGCAGACAACTACCTCTGTGGTGCCCACAGCCGCCCAGGCAGCGGGCGACTTTTCCAGTCAGCTCGATCTCACCACTCCAACCGGCGTGATGGACTGCAACGGCGTGCCCACCTATGCGGGCGAAATCTTTGACACGCGCAAGACGCTGGCCGCCGGTAACAGTTTCTGCGGCGTTCCCTTCGGCTACGTCAACGGCGTGCCCAGCAACGTGATTCCCGCCGGCAGCATGGATTCCCTGGGCAAGACGCTCATCAATCTCTATCCCGCCGCCAATGCCACTGCGTCTGGATACAACTACATCTCCGACCCGGTCACCACGCAGACCGTCGACCAGGGCGACGTGCGCGTCGATCAAGTCATCACCAAATCCGACAACGCTTTCTACCGTTTCAGTGAGAGCAACAGCCCGGAGATCATCGGATCGCCGTTCGCCGGGATTGCCGACGGTGGTGGCTTCTTCGACGGCATTCAGCAAATCACCGCCTATGCCGCCGCGGCCAGCGAAGTCCATATCTTCTCGCCACACAAGATCAACGAATTCCGCGCCGGCTTCAACTGGCTCAAGACCAGCCGCTACCAGATGAACTACGGCACGGATGTCTCGTCTCAGGTGGGCTTTCCGGGCGTGCCCTATGTGGCCGGAAGCGACAATGGCGGATTGCCGCAGCTTACATTCTCCGACGCATCGAACCTGGGCAGCCCCACCTTTCTTCCCGCCATTGAGAAGCAGAAGACGCTGCAGTTCTCAGACACTTTCACTCTTATCGCCGGCAACAATACGTGGAAGTTTGGCGGCGAAGTCCGCCCCGAGCATTTCTCCATTTATGAGCCGGCCGATCCCCGTGGCACCATGAGCTTCAGCCATCAATTCACTGACAACGCCGGCGCTATCGGCACCGGCGGCAATAGCCTGGCAACTCTGCTCACCGGCCAGCCGGAAGGCGGCACCATCAACAACCTCAATAACATTGATTACTACCGCCATACGTACGCGTTGTTCCTACAGGACGATTGGCGTGTCCTGCCCAATCTCACGCTCAATATGGGAATGCGCTACGAGTACTTCTCGCCCGTCTTTTCCGCGCACGACGCTCAGGCAAACTTCAATCCTATTACGGGCGATCTCGACATCCCCGCGGACTCGAACGTGAGCCTGACGCCGACGCTCGAACAGGTCTTCACCAGCCCGGTCAATCACCTTAACCACAATGCATCGAGTGCGCTCATCGGAGCCGACTACAAGGATTTCTCCCCGCGCGTCGGGCTTGCCTACAATCCCACCAAGCGGCTCGTCATTCATAGCGCCTTCGGCATCTTTTTCAATGGCGACGAGGCCGGTCCGTACAGCAATCCCAGCCCCGGCTTCAATCCACCCTACTTCATCAGCGAGAACATCCCGGCGAAGTGTTCGTTGCCTTATTACTCCTCGGACCCGAATACGACTTGTGCGGCGCTGGGCATCGACACGCTCGCGAACGGTTTTCCCTCTAACGCCCTCACGGACCCCAACACGCCAACCCTGTTTTCGCTCGACACCAAGTTGAAGATGCCCTACGTCATCCAGTGGCATCTGGCCACGCAATATCAGTTCACACCGAAAACGGTGCTCGAGATCGCGTACATCGGCTCCAAGAGCGACCGCGCCTACATCTATCTGAATCTCAACCAGGCACAGCCCACAGCGGACTCATCCGCACCCACTGCTCCGCGCCGCCCGTTCCCCTATGTCGATGCATCCATCGGCTATCTGAAGTCTTCCGGCTCATCCGAATACGACGGCTTGCAGACCTCGCTCCAGCAGCGCATGAGCGCGGGTCTCGAGTTCATCGTCAACTACACCTACAGCAAAGCGCTCGGCAACGCCAGCAGCGCCGATCTGGGCTCCCAGAACAACGACGGCTTCCGCAACAGCCTGTACCCCAACAAGGAGTATGGCCCACTGGATTTCGACGTGCGCAACCGCTTCGTCGCCAGCTATGTTTACGATCTGCCCTTCGGCTCCGGACAGCACTTCGCAACGCACGTTCTTCCCATCGATGCGGTCATCGGCCACTGGCAGTGGTCTGGCATCGTCACTCTTTCGAACGGTACCTGGTTCACGGTCACCGACGGAAATGCGAACTTCGCCAATTCGGATGGCCAGCAGCGTCCCGACGTCGTTCCCGGCGTCAAGGCAACTGACAAACCCTGTTCCGTGGGCCCAGGCGCCGCACCCACATTCTTCAACACCTGCGCCTTCCAGAATCCCGCAGCGGGATCGCTCGGCAACGTCGGCCTGAATACACTCGAGGGGCCCGGCGACAAGAACGTTGACTTCGCCCTTTTGAAGACCATTCCGCTCGGCGAGACGCGCCGCATCGAGTTCCGCGCGGAGGCTTTCAATACTTTCAACCATCCCAACTTCCAGTTCGCGGCCCCCGGACCGCAGAACTCCATCAACTCAACGGTCATGGGCACGGCAACCTTCGGCTATCTCACCGGAGCGCTTTCGCCCCGGCAGCTTCAGCTCGCGTTGAAGCTCTACTACTAAGCACAGAAACGCAGGCGCTGCCCATTGCTGCATTGCAGCGGGCAGCGCCGGGACTCATCGAACGGCAACAGAAGAAGGAAGAACTTCGTGATGGCAACGCGGGAAAAGGGTCTGACAGTGTGGTTGCTTTCTCTGGCGCTGATTGGTGCCACGACCGGCCACGCTCATGCGGCTCCGCGCAAGGCCGCGCGCGAACTGGCCTCAATCTCCGGCAAGAACCTGACCATCACCGCGGACTCCGATGGCGCATACACCGTTCTCGTCACCGGCTCTTCGACTCCGGTGCTGCGCTCCGCAGTTGAAGCCGAAGTCAATGCGCACCCGCTTCGCTCGCAAGACTACCCCCGCCACACCACCGCGCAATCGCCCTTCACCGATTCGCTTGGAACCGGCACCGCGCTCACCGTTACGCACACCGGAATCGCCGGCCAGCCCGATCTGGTCTGCGTCTTCCGCCTCTATAAGGATCTGGCTTGGGGAGACATCGAGGTGCGTGTGGCCAACACCACGCAGCGCCCGCTGTCTGTCACGGCTATCCGCGCCATCCGGGCCGCAGACGCGCCGGTCATCGACCTCAACGGCCCGGCCAGCGCCGACCGCATCCTCTCTGACAGCTACAGCGAAGATCGTCCGCAGCTCGCCATCCGCGATCTGGGCACTGCGCCCGGTGGTCTGCATCGCGGCGTCGGCAGCCAGCTCATCTTCAACAAGCAAAGCGGGCAGAGTCTCTTCGTCGCCGCGTTGACCTCGGAAAAATTCCTAACCGTCTTTCACCTCAAGGAGCAGACCGCAGCGGGCTCGACAGCCATCGCTTCGTTTGAGGCAGTGGCCGAGGGAACCACCGAGATCATGCGCGGCGAATCGCTGAGCGAATCGCCGGCCGCCGAGCAGGTGGATCTGGCTCTGCCTGTTCAGCCGGGTGAGAGCCTTTCCTCTGAGCGCCTGATGATCGCAGCCGGCAGCGACTACCACGCGCAGCTTGAGCAGTACGGCGATGCCATCCGCATCCTGCATCACGGCCGTGTCACTCGACCCACGCCCATCGGCTGGTGGAGCTGGACCGCCTATTATTTCGGCCTGAGCCAGGCCACGGCAGGCACCAATATCGAGTGGCTCGCGCAGAACCTGAAGTCTCTCGGCTATGTCTACTTTCACATCGACGAGGGCTACCAGTTCGCCCGCGGCGAGTACGCCACTGCCGATGCCAATCTGTTTCCGCTCGGCCTCGAGCACACCGTCGCACAAGCCCGCCAGAACGGTCTCACCTTCGGCGTCTGGACTGCGCCCTTTGAAGTCTCCGAGCGCGCCTCCGCTTACCGCGATCACAAGGATTGGCTGCTGCACAACGCCGCCGGCGACTTGATTCATATTGGCTACGTGACGGAGAAGAAGGATCCCCTGTACGTCCTCGATGTCACCAATCCCGGCGCCCAGGCTTACCTGAGCCAGACCTACAGCACGCTACGCAGCTGGGGCGTCCGCTTCATCAAGATGGATTTCATGGACGACTCGGCCATCGAAGGCGCCTACTATCGCCCGCACACCACGGCGCTTGAAGCGCAGCGCATCGGCATCGGCATCATCCGCAAGGCGGTCGGCGAAGACGTGGTTCTCGACAAAGACGGCAGTCCTATGCTCAACCCCGTGGGCCTGGTCGATGCGGGCCGCATCTCGCAGGATACGGGCCACGAATTCGCGGCCTCCCGCGATGCGGCATCGGGAATTGCCGCGCGCTATTACATGAATCGAAATTTCTTTATCGCCGATCCCGACGCCTTCACCGTTTCCACGCAAACCGTCGACGACCAATCCTGGCACAACGGACCAAAGCCGCTCACTCTTGACGAGGCCAAGGTCTCTATTGCGCTCTCCGCCGTCTCCGGCGGCATGTACGAGCTCGGCGACGATCTGCCCACCCTCGGTGAATCGCCGGAACGGCTGGCGCTGGTCAAGAACCATGACCTGCTCAACATGGCGCGCACCGGCCGCGCCTCCATTCCGCTGGACCTGATGACGTACTCCGCAGACGATGCGCAGCCCAGCGTCTTCCTGCTTCGCGAGAGTCCCCGTCAGACCATTCTCACGGTCTTCAACTGGTCAGACAAAGAACGCACGCACACCATCTCCCTCGCCGCTGCAGGTCTTCATCCGAATGCCGGCTACCAGATCACCGAGGTGCTGGGCAATCAGAGCTGCTGCGCTCTCTCTGCCGGCTCCATCGATCTCAAACTCGCGCCGCACTCCGTTGCCGTGCTCAAGCTTGTTGACGATTCCATCCCCGCCTCCGCGCCGCAGTTCTCCGCGCACGCTCCAGAGTCCGGCACAGCGGGCCAATCGCTCAGCTTCGGCGCCCTCGCTGTGCCCGCCTCTACGCCCATTCTCAACTTCCATTGGGATTTCGGTGACGGCGTGGCTCTCGATGGCGCAGAGGCGCGGCACACGTACACGCACGCGGGCCAATATCAGGTTAAGCTCTCTGTCACGGGCATCGACGGTCTCGGCGAAGTGAAAACCCTCCCGATCCAAATTTCCGGCGAGATCGACACTCGCTTCCTGCCGGATCAGAAGCGCCGCCCCGAGTAGAAACACAGCCATTGGCCGCAGGAGCAGGCATGAACTTGAACGAAGACAGCGATCGCAGCCGGCCGACCGACCTACTTGAGCGGCCCGACATTGCGATTGTTGGCGAAATCAATCCCGATATCATCCTTGATGGTTTGCCTTATGATCTCGTTCCGGATCGCGAACTGCTGGCCAGCAGCTGTACCCTCACGCTGGGCGGTTCGTCAGCCATCCTCGCGCACAACCTGGCCTTGCTCGGCACCAGGGTCACCTTCAGCGCGCGTGTGGGCGACGACGGCTTTGCCGACATGTGCCTGCGCGAACTTGTTCGCGCAGGCGTCAATTTGGATCGCGTCGTGCGCGCCTCCGACGGCAGTGGCACCGGAGTCACCGTCATCCTGCCGCATGCGAACTCCCGCCGCATCCTCACCTTTCCCGGAGCCATGTTTGAGCTCGCCCTTGAAGATCTCGATCTGGACTTCATTGCCCGCGCCCCGCACTTTCATCTCTCTTCGCTCTTCCTGCACCGCAAGCTGTTGCCCGCGATCCCCTGGCTCTTTGAGCAGATGAAGCTGCGCGGGCTCACCACTTCGCTTGACACCAATGACGATCCGGAAGACAGCTGGCATGGTGTGGTGGAGCGCATCCTCCCCCACGTCGACATTCTCTTCGGCACCGAAGAGGAACTGCGCAAGATCGCCGGCGTGGAACAGGCGGAGGCCTTCCTCGCCCTGCGCGTTCCCCTGCTGGTGATCAAACGCGGAGCGCGCGGTGCTTCGGCTTTCTGCGCGGGCCGCAGCTATCACTCCCCGGCGCTGCATCTCGATGCGGTCGACGCGGTTGGCGCAGGAGACACCTTCGACGCCGGATTCCTGCATCAATGGTTGCGCCGGACGCCGCTCGAGCAGTGCCTCGCGTTTGCCAACGTCGCTGGCGGACTCTCCGTCACCCGCGCCGGCGGCACCGCAGCCTTCCGCGACGCATCCTTGAGGCAAAGCTTCTTTGAACGCCACTGGCAGCAAGGCGTGTTAACGCCCTAAGCTCTAGGGCCTGTCATCTAATTCCCAGGGGGTAGCGACGGGAGCCAATTTTCCCGAGTTCTAGGAGCGAGGAGTGCGCTGTAATCAATTACTGAAGCGACGAGCGACAACGAAATCGGGAAAATT
>Ga0182030_10027181_pt1 | contig 10307 bp, 8 predicted proteins | sample 812S3MmetaG_FD_121299 | JGI IMG/M metagenome (GOLD analysis project Ga0182030, IMG submission 121299) | Permafrost microbial communities from Stordalen Mire, Sweden - 812S3M metaG (Illumina Assembly) | ecosystem: Environmental > Terrestrial > Soil > Wetlands > Permafrost | place: Sweden... | reverse complement strand
AGTTAGCTGTCAATTTGAGACTGGCCGACCATGATTGTGTGAAGCGCGTCATCGACTTTTGCGAAACGCTGGCGCGCCCGCGGCAGCGCATGCTCGTATAGGCTGGAGAGGATTGCTTTCGGATCGTGCGTGGCTATAGCGACGCCGGCAAGCAGCGGAATACGGAGCGAGACAGGCAGGAACAAACCTTTGGACATTGCCCTGCTCAGCCCCATTCGATGCGCAAAGTCGTCGAAGCCGAAAACGACGATATTCAACAGCCTGGAAATTCGATAACCGTCGGATAATTCTCCTGGGGCAGGCCAGCGTGGAAGACAGAGAAGAGCTGCGATCGATAGCGGCGACGTCCCGGTCTCAATGGCCGGCGACGCATAGATTTCGAACAGGCTTTCGCCGTCAAGGGCCGAATCCCAATAGTCCGAAAATCGCTCCGCACTGGCTTGAGCCATTTGCAGGTCGTCTTCGTCCGAAAGTCTGGCGCCGCAAACTCTGCACGTAATCCGCCAGCCCTGCATCCAACTCTTGCCGATGGCGCCCTTCGCGTCAGCGCGCTCGGCCTTCTCGGCGCAGGCCTGACAGCTCTGTTGAGGCGCCGAGGGTCGTATCAAAGCGCGCATGTTGGCGCGGACCGTCTCATAGGACATCGCCGCGATCTCGAACGGCTGGCGACGAAAGTAGCCGGCCAGCATGATTTGCTGCCCAAGGGTAATTTCATTATCGAGCGCTTCGACCGAGTGCGACAAAATTCCTGCGTGGGCGAGCAACCTCCGGCGTGTAACGCCGTAATAGGCAGCATGGCGTGTTAGCCATGACGAAAGGAGTTCGTCCGGTCGCGGTCTGAGCACGACCGGGAGCGGGCGAATGAGTTCTTGCGCGTGACGCGTCACGAGTAGGTCACCTCATGGCCAATGACTGGCGACCATAGCGACACCGCTTCATCAGTTATCCGCTCGTGGCCCGCTACGATCGCTTGCACCGCGAGCGCATTCAACATCGAGAAAATCTTCGCTGTCAGGCCGTCACTGACATCCAGAATTTGACGGAGCGATTTTACGGTCAGGACGCTCGGCAATCGCAATGGCAGATTACGCAGAACGGCTCGGACAAGATCTTCGAATTCTTCGTTCGCCGACCAACGCGGGAGCAAGAAAGCGTCAAACCGCCGCGCCAATTGCACGTCGCCGTGGATCGCCTCGCGAGCTTCCGCGACTCCAAAGCAGACAAGAGACATTTTGAGCTCGTTGCTGAGGAATCTGAGCGTGTTCAATACGACACGTTGTTCGCGGTGGGAGCCTGACAGGAGATTGTGAACTTCATCGATTACAAGCACTTTGATATGGGCAACTCTCAGGAGATTGATCGCCTTTTGCTCGAGGTCCACGATTGTGGCGCGCGGATTGTGGGGAGCTCCAAGGGCCGTCAGCAGCTGAGCGTATAAGCGGCGTTCATTCGGTTTTCCCGACATTTGGAGCGCAAGGACGGGGGTCCTGGCTTTCCCAGTTTCGGAGTCGAAATCGGCCGGATGATCAAGGCGAAACTTCTCCATGATCATCGTCTTACCCATACCGGAATCGCCGTAGATCGCCACTGAGGGCATCCGCGTCGAGCGTGGATGTCTGAGCACATAACTCAGGATCGCGAGGGCTTGCCGGGCCCGCGGATATTGCACCCATCGGTCGGTCTCAATTGCGCGTATGCGCTCCGTTGATGAAAGGGCGAAAAGCTCTGCCGTCGCTGAGTTGAGATGGCCAGCATCGTTGGTCATGGAAGCGCCCTACTCTTCTCCCGGCACCGGTAGGCTCGAATCTACACCGCGAAGCGTCCCATATCCGATATCGAGGGCGTTGATTCGTGACTTCTCAACAACGGTTTCTCTTGCCAAAAGAGTCGCAGCGCTCGCCCGATCGACAATTTGCCGCTTTTGCGCGATGGCCTTCATCATTGCGCGCGTGTCGCGCTCGTCGCGAGCCGTCTTGTTCCGAGCCTTTAGTTCGTTTCGCCATTCGTGCAGTGAAACCGGCGGCAAGGTGAGGTCTTGCCATCGAGCTTCGATGAACCGGCCCGAAGGGCGTGCGACGAATACACGCGAGATGTCGCGCGGATCGTAGCGAACCAAGATCTTCGTATCCGTTCGCCCGACGTCTCGAGCCAAAGCGCCATGCCAGTATTTAAGACCAAAAAGATGCAAGCCGTCCGGTCGAAGCACGCGCTTGTCATCGGGCAAAAAGGAGACCCAAAACGCCATGCGATCCTTTGGCATACGCAAAGGCGTTAGCGCGCTGAATTCGCGCCAGACGGCGATTGGCGCCCGATGAAGGCCCTCGTGAATGCGCTGGTGGTAGGATCCGGTAATTTCGACAGCGAGGTAGGTTTCCAACTCCCGCAGGGTCATTTGGGCCGCTGAAGCCGAATCGTAGTCGCCTCGGACTTCCGGGTTGCTGAACGTTGTCCCAGGTAGAAGATGAACGGCTCCCATCATTGTGCCCATGAGGCGTTCGATATGGCCGCCAAAGTGCGGCCGAGCGGGCGGGCGATATATAATCTTCACGCCTTCGTTTTCGCAGCCCATGATGAAGGCCCGGCTTTTGAACTCGGCGGCGTTGTCGACGTGTACCGCCCCGGGGAGTCCGGTCACCGGCCAGTCCTGGTCAATCTCACGCTCCTTGAGCCATGCCGTCTTGTCGAAAACGGAATTCAACAGGCATAGGCCCACCGACACGCGCGAGGGCGCATTCATTGACACATGAAATCCGGTCACGACCCTCGAGAACACGTCGATGGCTAGGGTCAACCAAGGGCGGTTCGGCATCGGAGCGCGCGTCCGCTCGTCGACAACGATGATATCGATCTCGGTGTGATCGATCTGGACCACTTCGAGCGGACGGCTGACCGAATATTCGCCTGGCGCGGGTTTGGTCGCTTTGACGATATCTTCTTCGCCGCGTCTTTGACCCCTGACGCGTATATCGATGGCTTTGATCCGAGCGCGGACTGTCCTGCGATCCGGGAGATTGATGCCCTCTTTGGAGCATCGCTCGTGTATGTTGCTAACCAAGTGACTCAGAGTCGGTCGAGTTGGCCTGAGATAGACCTCGCGGATTGCCCGTTCGATGACCGCCTCTGCTTCCCTCGGAAGAACCCAGCTCCCTGCCCTTCTGCCCATAGCCTTTGGCTGGAGCGCTTCGACAGTGCCGGCTGACTTGTAGATACCGACAAGCCGGTACATCGTCGCCCTGCTGACACCCAGTTCCCAGGCCGTGTCCGCCACCGCAGATTTTGGCGGCCGCGGCTTGTGATCCTCGATAAGCCGTCGGATCGCCTCATAACGGCGGCAACCCTCAGCCCAGCGCGCGGCCTTCAATATCTCAGCGGCGGTCGCTGAACTCTCGTCCACTTCGGTCTCGAATCAAAATGACATTCGGATCAAAAAATCTCACGTCAAATGTCCAAGGGCAACGACAATCTCACGTCAAATGTCCGAGCCGATGTTTCAGGCATTGCGCTAAGCTATTGAAAACACGCAATCCAGAATCTCACACCAAAATGCCCAGCGACACGGTTTTTCCATTCGATGCCGGTCTTGCCCGCGCCGAGCGCCGATTTGAACGACGTGTCATGCGGGACGAGCGCCAATTCGGACTTCAGGTCCGAAGCGCCCCATTCCATCGTCCGACCATAAATCGCGGTCCCGTCCTGCGCCTTGAAGACGAGCGCCGTGCACGCCATCGCGGGCAAGATGCTTAGGCTCGAAATCAGGCCGGCGACGGTAGATGCAATTATATTCGATGCGAGAATGGATCGCGGCATGGAAGGCGTCTCCGATTTTGCCGTCCGGCGATGGCCGGTCGCAGCCGTCATCCTTCGGTGGCTTCTGCGCGAACGTAACCGACCCGGATTGTGGGCGCCAGCGAACGCTTCACCGCCGCGTACAGCTATGTCCGCTTCACGTCCCGAGCGATCGAGTCAAATCGGCCGGTTCGCGCCGATATTGCAATTTGGCAGATTGTCCGGTTCGAGGCCTAGGGGCGTAAGTCGCCCTAGCTAAGGGTCCGGTCGCGGCGAAGTATTTCGCGTACTCTAAGTTAGCTGCGTTGCGCGCAGGCGCAACGCGTTGCCGATTACGCTCACCGACGAGAGCGCCATGGCGCCGGCAGCTATGATGGGCGAAAGCAGCAGACCGAAGAAGGGATAAAGAACGCCAGCCGCGATTGGCACGCCGAGCGCGTTGTAAATGAAGGCAAAGGCAAGATTTTGCCGGATGTTGTTCATCGTCGCCTGCGACAGGCGGCGCGCGGTGACGATCCCCTGAAGATCGCCCTTCAGCAGCGTGACGCCCGCGCTTTGGATCGCGACATCGCTACCCGTTCCCATCGCGATGCCCACGTCGGCGGCGGCGAGGGCGGGCGCATCGTTGACGCCGTCGCCCGCCATTGCGATGATCCGCCCCTCTTTGCGCAGCCGCTCGACGATCTTGCCCTTGTCCTGGGGGAGGACTTCGGCCTCGACCTCGGAAATGCCGAGCTTCCGCGCGACCGCTTCGGCGGTCGTGCGGTTGTCGCCCGTGAGCATGACGACGCGAATCCCGGCTTTCGTGAGCGACAGAATGGCGCCGGCGGTCGTCGGCTTGATGGGATCGGCGATCGCGATGACGCCGGCGGGCTTGCCGTCGATCGCGACGAAGATTGCGGTCGCGCCGTCTCCGCGCAACGCGTCCGCGCTTTTTTCCAGCGAAGAGATATCGATGGCGGCCGCCTGCATCATCAGCCGGTTGCCGATCGCGACGCGGCGCCCGTCGATGCTCCCTGTCACGCCCTTTCCGGAGGGCGCATCGAAATTCTGAACCGGCGCTAGCGCGAGTTTGCGCTCAGCGGCAGCGGCAACGATTGCGGCGGCGAGCGGATGTTCGCTACCCCGCTCGAGGCTCGCGGCGAGCCGCAATAGGTCGTCCTCGGCGATGCCGCCAAAGGCGCGAACCGCGACGACTTTCGGCTTTCCTTCCGTCAAAGTGCCGGTCTTGTCGATCACCAGCGTGTCGACCTTTTCGAGCCGCTCCAGAGCCTGGGCGTTCTTGATGAGCACGCCGGATTGCGCGCCGCGTCCGACGCCGACAATAATTGACATCGGCGTCGCCAGCCCGAGCGCGCACGGGCACGCGATGATCAGTACCGACACCGCCGCGACAAGCCCGTAAGTGAATCGCGGCTCCGGCCCAAAAATCGCCCAGGCCGCGAAGGCCATCAGCGCGACCGCGATCACCAAGGGCACGAACCAGCCGGACACCTGATCGGCGAGGCGCTGGATCGGCGCGCGGCTGCGCTGGGCTTGAGCGACCATGTGAACGATCTGCGCGAGCATCGTGTCGCGGCCCACTTTCTCTGCGCGCATAACGAAACTGCCCGTGCCGTTGATCGTGCCGCCGATCAGTTTTGCGCCCGCGGTTTTGCTGACCGGCATCGACTCGCCGGTGACCATGGACTCGTCGAGCGAACTGCGTCCTTCAAGCACCTCGCCGTCGACCGGCACCTTCTCGCCGGGACGCACGCGCAGGCGGTCGCCGACCGCGACTCCCTCGAGGCCGATCTCCTCGTCCCCGCCGTCGGCAGCGAGACGGCGCGCGGTTTTCGGCGCGAGATCGAGCAAGGCCCGGATCGCGCCGCCGGTCTGTTCGCGCGCGCGCAATTCGAGCACTTGCCCAAGCAGCACGAGGACCGTGATCGCCGCCGCCGCCTCGAAATAGACCGCGACGGCGCCGTTCATCCCGCGGAAGGCCGGCGGGTACAGGCCGGGCGCGAGCGTCGCGATCACGCTGTAGGTCCAGGCGACGCCGGTTCCCATCGCGATCAGCGTGAACATGTTGAGGCTGCGATTGACGAGCGAGGCCCACGCGCGCTGGAAGAATGGCCAGCCCGCCCACAGCACGACCGGCGTCGCGAGGACGAGCTGAATCCAGTTCGAGGTTTCCGGTGCGAGCCACTTCTCAAGGTAGATGAGGTGGCCGCCCATCGCGAGCGCCATCACCGGGATCGCGAGCGCCAGTCCGATCCAGAACCGGCGCGTCATGTCGGTGAGTTCTGGGCTTGGGCCCGTGTCTGCCGTCACCGACTCCGGTTCGAGGGTCATGCCGCAGACCGGGCAATTGCCCGGCCCGACCTGCCGGATTTGCGGATGCATCGGGCAAGTGTACATAACGTCAGCCGACGCGGTCTTCTGCGGCGGCTGCGTCTCGGCTTTCGCTTTCAGATAGCGCGCGGGCGCGGCGATGAATTTTTCGCGACAGCCGTTGGAGCAGAAATAGTATGGCTCGCCCGCGTGCTCGGCATTGTATTTGCTGGTCGAAGTGTTGACCGCCATCCCACAAACGGGATCGCGCGCCTGCCCCTCAGCCAGCGGTGACTCGAACAGTGCGGTGACGGGATGGGGCGCAGGGTGCGCAGCGTTTGTCTGCGACGGCATGAATCTGTTCCTCTGCGGAGATCTTGATGCGCCGGCGCGGTCTTGCAAGACCCTCCTATCATTAGAAAGTCAAGGGAATCCGACTTGAATATCGGCGCGGCCTCGGAGGCGTCAGGCATAAGCGCAAAGATGATAGCGGCCTTTTGCGCCCCGCCTCGCGGCGCGAAAACAGCTATCGCGACTATGGCGCTCCGGATGTGCATAAGCTTCAGTTTATTGGCCGCGCGCAAGTTCGGCTCGTCGATGACGGAAATTGCAGCTCTGCTCGCACTCCGGGTGAAAGCGGTCGCATTTCAGCATCTCGCCGATCCGGAAACGCTCATTGAGGAACTGCGGGGCATGGCGGCGTGCTGCGCCGGCTGTTCAACTGCTGCGATGGCGACGATCGCCGGGACTGCTCCTCGCCGATCAAGGTGGCGAACAGCCCTACTTCATCGGCGAATGTGGCGTCAAGAAGACCCTACACGCCATTTGCTTGAGAGGGACGACGTCGAAGATCTCTGCGTAGAGGACAAAGGCCCCCATTGCCATCCAAATTGGCCAGCGGAGATCCCATGCTCCGCCGAGCGCCCAAAACCGCCAAATACCGGAGAGCAGGATCGCCGTGCCAAAGACCAGCAGCGCTGTGTCCGCCGAAACCGGACCGCCTTCGCGCAACAAATGAATCCAATGCGGTGCAGCCGCGAGCACATAGGCGGCGAGCACCGCTACGGCGCCCGCCCCTGAGAAGATTGCCACGCTGCGGGCATCCCAGTTCATGAATGCACCCGTCTTCGCTGATCCTGATAATAGCGCGCAAGGGCTTGCCGAGTTGTTAAATGCTTTAGGGAGGTAGTTGAGTACCTTGCCCGCTGTCGCGGCCGCGCTCGGTCCGGCCTTTTGAAACACGGCCTTGGCAAGGTCCAAACAGCCGCTCCCCAAATACCCGAATGTCACCCTTCGGCCAGAGCGTTCCATTCGGAACGACTGCTCGGCGCCCACAAAGGTCGCCCGGCCGCACTGTCTCGCTTCTCGAAAGCAGACATCACAGTGGCAGCCGATCGCCCCGATGCGCAAATTGCGATCAGCGCCCAAGGCGCATTGGTCAGAGGTTGCGCCCAGCGCGCCCTGATCGAAAATCGACTTCGGAATCGCGATGGCGAGCCCCCAGGGGAGGGTGAGGCCGCTTACCCGTGCCCCACCAGCCCCCTGTCGCTCTCGCCCGCAGCGGGGTCGCCGGAAGCCAGCACGTGGTCGACCGGGCGTCGCAGAGATCTCGGCATTTCCGGGCCATAGCCAAACCGCATCACAAGATCCGGCCGCCTCGAACCGATCCCTAGAAAGCTTGCGAACTGACCCCGCACCGCGGGAACTTCGACGGGTTGATTGATGAAGCAATGACGAATGCCCAGCGCCGTCGCCTGCAGGGCGAACCGCTGACAACAGCGCCCGGCTGCGCTCCATGAGGCCGGCTCGTTCTTGTCGGAGACAAAGACGGCCACGCCGCTGGAGCTTCGCAACTGCGCAGCATAGGTCTTGTTCTCGCCGTCCTTCGTGAAGACCAGACCGAACATCAGACGCCCGAGCCAACTCGGCAAAGTAGGCGCGCCGGTCGTTTTGGAGAACAGTCCGTCGTCGGTCGCCAACGCTTCGGCGTAATTGAACCGCAGCCACGATTTCAGTTCGGCGATGAAGGCGCTATCGTCCATCTGCGCGCTGTTGCCGGCGATGAGATAGCCGAGGATGTCCTCGATCGGCTTGCGCTCGGTGAATAGCAGCAATTGCACGCCGTCGCCGCTACCCGCAGCCTCCAGAATGCGTAGATGTTCAGCCGGCGCCGATCGTCCGTCGTAGACGCTGCGCGTCGACTGACGTCGCGGTATCGCGTCAAAGATTTGGCTGCGCTCGGAAGGCGCCTGTTCGAGGTCGATCCGCATGCCGCCCGAGGAGGCGTCAAAGGCCGGATGCGCGCGGAGCCCGAAAGCCGGCGCCGCCTGAACGAGATTTTCGGTCGCGCAGCCAAGGCTGGCGAAGAGGTGATGATTGTCGGGGTCAACGGAGGCCAGGCGCCGGCGCATGTCGGGCAGCGCGAGGACCGCACGGTCGGACAGACGAAATTGCCATGGCTGGGTGTTGTGACTGTTGGCCGCCAGCGTCGCATAGCGAACGAGCTCTTTCTGCGCGGCGGCCAAGGGCAGGTCGAAACGATCGCTATGGCGCCAGGCGACTGCGACCGCCGCGGCATATCTGTCGGCGTCACGGGAATTGACCAGAAACGCGGCGCCGCCTCCGGCCGCCGCGACCGCGCCGGTCCCCACGAGAACCCCGAGAACCCTGCGCCGCGCCGCGTCTTTCATTGTTTCTGCTGGATGTCGGAGGCCCAGGTCTTCCGCACCATCTCGACGACGTTGTCGGGCATGGGGATGTAGTCGAGCGCCTGGGCCATATCGTCACCTTTGGCATAAGCCCAGGTGAAGAACTTCAACGCGTCGTTCGAGGCTGCGACGTTGCCCGGCTTTTTGTACATCAGGATGAACGTCGCCGCGGTCATCGGCCAAGATTTGTCTCCGGGTTGATCCGACAGGATGAGGTAATAGCCCGGGGCCTTGGACCAGTCGGCATTGACGGCCGCGGCCTGGAAGGATTCCATCGTCGGGGCGACCTCCTTGCCGGCCTTGTTGGCCATGTCAGCGTAGGTCAGCTTGTTCTGATGCGCGTAGGCGTATTCGACGTAGCCGATCGCGCCCTTGGTGGTCGCGACGTTGGTGGCGACGCCGTCATTGCCCCTGGCGCCGATGCCGCCGGGCCAATCGACCGTGGTCGCCTCGCCGACCTTCGATTTCCATTCGGGCGAAACCTTGGAGAGATAGTCGGTGAAGTTGAAGGTCGTGCCCGAGCCGTCGGCGCGATGAATGGCGACGATGGCGAGATCGGGCAGGTTGACCTTCGGGTTCATCGCCTTGAGCGCGGGATCGTTCCACTTGGTGATCTTGCCAAGATAGATCTGCGCGAGCGTTGGGCCGTCGATGACGATGCCGCCAGGCTTCACGCCGTCGAGATTGACGACCGTAACGATGCCGCCCATCACCATTGGCCATTGGGCGAGACCATCCTTTTCAAGCTCTTCCGGCGTCAGCGGCGCGTCGGTCGCGCCGAACGTCACGGTTTTCGCCCGGATCTGCTTAATGCCGGCCCCCGAGCCGATCGACTGATAATTCAGTCCATCGCCGGTTTCCTTTTTATAGGCATCCGCCCATTTCGAATAGACAGGAAAAGGAAACGTCGCCCCGGCTCCAGTAATGTCGGCGGCACTTGTGTAAGTGACAGTGCATGCGCAAAGGACAAAGGCGGTTGTTCTGGCAAGATTTATGACTATCATGTGAAAAGCTCCGAAAGTTGACACTTAAAAACTGCCTGATGACTTACGAATATTTTCCCTGCGGCGGCAGGGTCGGATTCTACTTAAGCGGCCCTCCCCCGCGCGGAGCAGGATGCGATGTACGGCCTCGCAATTGCCCACGATAGCCCGGCGTAGAGTTCACACCTTGATCGCGGACAGTGAATCGCTCCGCTCAGGCGGCGACACGTCGCCAATCGGCGATTGCCTGCAGTGCGCGTTCCGGCCGTTCAACCAGCGGTTCGAGTTTCCCCGCGTAGACGGCGCCGGTGTTGCCGTCCAAGGAGAGGGAATCGCCCTCGTTGAGAAGCACGCCGCCAATTTTGCATTGTCGATGGGCGAGGTCGATCTCTAGATTTGGGCATGCGACCAAACAGACCTTACCGATTTGGCGCGCCACGACCGCCGCGTGCGACGTGCGACCGCCGGTTGCCGTCAAGATCCCGGCGGCCAGAGCCATGCCTTCGATGTCGGTGGT
>Ga0182030_10027180_pt1 | contig 10307 bp, 8 predicted proteins | sample 812S3MmetaG_FD_121299 | JGI IMG/M metagenome (GOLD analysis project Ga0182030, IMG submission 121299) | Permafrost microbial communities from Stordalen Mire, Sweden - 812S3M metaG (Illumina Assembly) | ecosystem: Environmental > Terrestrial > Soil > Wetlands > Permafrost | place: Sweden... | reverse complement strand
GGGGCAACCGTCAGCTCTGACCAATTACTCGTCAGGTGATTTGCCTTCACTAAATTATCCGCCAGAACCGATAAGATGCCCGAACCCGACGATAAATCTAATTCCTACTGCGGGACCATCTTATTCAAATTTCTCAACTTCGACTCCGCCACCATCGACTAGTGTGAATGGCGCCATATACAGTGCCCCTAACGGCGCTGAGCCATACAATATAACCACGGTGATGGCATATGGTGGCACTAATATTGCCGACGCCTTAGATATGGCGCTCTCGATGGAGCTTGGCTCAAAGTCAGGAGATCCAAGTTCTACGCCGGGCTCGGCGGGAACAGCTAGCAGGAAAGGGCAAGCTTTAGCACGGCCCGGTGCAACAAGAGCAATTGTTTTATTCACAGATGGTCTGCCAACATCTGGCGGAGACAGCTACAGCACCACAACCCGTGCGATAAGTGACCCATATGCACAAGCCGAAGCAAATTGCGCCGCATCAGCCGGAATTCCCGTCTATACAATCGGATTATGCATGGTCCCGTCACTTCAAGCAGATCAAACTACTGTCCTGACAGATTCCAGTGGAAGCACTGGCATTGCAGCCCTGTCTAAAAACAACGCTTCTTTCGTACAAACCACTTCGGCTTCTCAGCTAAATAACGTTTTCCAGAACGTCGCCAGGCAGCTTGTTCAGCTCGTTCAGTAATAAACTGCCTACATCTTTCTGAACAGCGCCACCACGGTGCCCTGAATATTCAAGTCTTCGCGTGAATTGACGAATATCGGTTGCATGGTGCTATTGGCTGGCTGAAGCCTGAAACCAGTTGCTTCTTTGAAGAACCGCTTCAACGTGGCACAACCATCTTCCAACAACGCCACCACAATCTCTCCGTTTCGAGGGGATGGATTCGGCTTGACGATTACAAAATCGCCATCATATATTCCATCGTCAATCATCGACTCGCCTTTGACCTTTAAGGCATAGCAACCATCACTGGCATAAGGAACGTCGATCTCTAAATATTCGGTATGCTCCATCGCGTCGATTGGCTGACCGGCGGCAATCGCACCAACAAGCGGTAAACCTGCTGGTGGTACCAGAGAGAGAGCGCCTCCGCCCCCAGGTGAACTGTCGATATCAACCGGTTTAGTGCCGGCAATTGGACCAACCAAGCGCAACGAACGATTCAGCCCGGGCTCCCATTGAACAAAGCCTTTCTTCTTGAGCGCGGCTACATGTTGATGAACCGTCATTCGATTCCTCAACCCGAGCGCTTTAGCCAGCTCGGCGAGCGTGGGAGGGTATCCACAATCTTCGGTCAATCGCACTATTTGTAGAACGACATCTCTCTGGCGAGCGGGCAACTGATCTAGATCTATCGCCTTATTTGACTCCGACATAGCTTCTCCAATGCGAGTACATACAAAAGTATAGTATTCCAAGATCAACTTGTCCAGAGTTTTTTTTATCTTTCTCTTGTCATTCTGATAAGAGAAAATCGACGATGCAACTTGAGAAGATGCATCGCATTCAATACCAGAGTTAAAACAGTCTACAAAATCCGTTTGCCCAACACCGAGAGAATGAGCTCAGTTGCCAATTCTGCAGTTCGATTGCGATGATCAAGAGCGGGATTCAATTCGACAATATCCACGGAAGTAACTAGATCTGTCTCAGCAAGCAGCTCCAGGGCAAGGTGACTTTCACGATAATTCAGACCGCCTCGAGAATCTGTGCTAACGCCGGGAGCAACGTCAGGGTCAATCACATCTAGATCGAACGACACATGCAGCCCTGATATGTCACCACCGATAGAGCCCAGTGCCTCTTCGATAACCTTGCTCAAACCGAGATGATCTACATCTTTCATAGTGAAGGCGGCCACTCCGTATTCATCTATCAGCTCACGCTCTGGCTCATCCAGGGCGCGAATGCCTATCAGTGCAGTTCTATTTCTCTCGACCTTGGGCTGATAACCATTCAAATCGACCAACCGCGCATCGCCTCTTCCTAAAGAAATAGCGAGAGGCATTCCATGAACGTTTCCGCTGAAGCTTGTGGCAGGCGTGTTGATATCGCCATGAGCATCGAACCATATCAGACCAAAATTCTTCTGCGCCTTCTTGAAATAGCTCGAGACACCAGCAATGCTGCCGATTGCCAGGCTATGGTCGCCACCGATAGTGACAGGAATATGCCCGGCAGCGAGTGCCTCTTCTACCGCATCAGCCACATCCTGACTGACTTTCATAATCTCCGGTACGCATTTAGCAGTGCTCTGGTCTCCCGAACAGACGGATTTGGGGACATCGATGTCTACTTCGTTCGCCACCTTCAGGCCAAGTTTTTCGATGCGTTCAGTGACCTCAGCGACTTTCATCGCCGCTGGACCCATACTCGTTCCTCTATGTGAGCCGCCCAAACTGAGGGGCACATAAATCAAGGTTACCGACCGGGTCGGCTTTTTTGCCTGGCTCTTCTGGCGTGATGAATTAGACAATGACTTGAACTCCCCGGGTTTGACTATCGAATTCACAACCGCGTACCTCTTATTGCGAAGGTTGATGACAGCATCATCTTGCGATGTGCCTGTTCGGTAACACATTGTTCGCGTTACCGATTGAACAAGAAATCATAAAGCACCCCTAGTGTATAATCTTCCGATAGATTTGTCTTTGTTGAGCGCAGCGTCTAGCTGAAGTCACGATGAGCATTTGTCAGGTGACGGCAAAAGATTGAACGCTTAAACATTGAGTACTGCTCTTCTGTGTCGGTTTAAACGCCTATCACCCGAGAAGATATGGAGGTTATGGAAGTGTTTCGGCCATTCGTAAAATTGTTCTTTTTAGCAAAAGCAACCTTCGAAGTCGCTCGCGAACGGGTCGAAGACGCTGTCGATTCGCTAACGGCGAGAGCTGGTGAGTATAAATCTTCCAGCAACGACCACTTACATGAAGCGAAAGAGAAAGTTAAGCAGGTCGTAGGTGAGATGGCACAAAACATCTGGCAGCGCTCAGAAGTTCTGGAGAGCCAGACTCGCGAAAAGATTCGTCGTCAAGTAGCTGACTTTTCTCTGGGTGCTCTTGGTGATACGACAGAAATTAATGAGCTACGAGCTGAAATCGCGACCCTTAGAGCTGAAATAGCAGAATTGCGTTCAAATCGTGTGGCTGTCTAAGCAGGCAACAAACTGAGTACGGAAATTCTCCAGTCAGGCAAGTTGACCCGCTAGCAAAATCGGTCCGACTGGGGCGCTAAGTAAGGCAGGGTCGTTTGGAAAATGGCGATAGCGAGTTAGAACCCAGGGCCAATCGTCAGCCAACCGAGATTGCCGAAGCAGTCACTGACTCAGAGAAGAAAGCAGAGTCCGCGCAAAAGCCAGAGCCTGCCCAATCAATACATGATGCTGCGCGCACGGCGGCAATAAAATCCGACATCGGCGAGATATCGAAAAAGCTTGACAACAAGCCCAAGCCCTCGTCGCCTCAAACATCATCATCACTGTCTGCCCGCCTGGGTTCAGCTCCTGATGACAAAGATTTCGATGCATGGCTAGACGAACTTGATGCCAAGTTAGCAGCTGCCAGTGCCTTGCTCGATAAAGCGGCTGAAGAAAAAGAGGCGATGCACAGAGTAGAAGCAGAGATTGCCGCTGCTCAAAAACTAGCAGCCGAAAGAGTGGCGAAAGAAAGAACAGAAAACCACCACCCCAACCACATTACGCATTCTCATTATTCCGCCCCCCAGTCACACGAAGTGGGTGACGACCAGGACTTCACAGAGATTGAGCCCGCCTCAACCATCGATTCAGGCACCGAATTCAGTACCACCATCGACACTTCTACCAAAAACCGTTTAACCGAAAGCAACGAAAATCATTCATCAACCGCAGGCGAGACTACGCCACCACCTGTAGTGCAAAATTTACTGCCAGCAAAGATACCACCGTCGACTATCAGTGGAAATACAACCGCATCTTCTTCCTTACTTCCAGTTGCCGTTCCATCGAATGAAAAAGACCTTGCCACGCCTATTGTTTCTGCAACTGGCTCTTCCAGACAAGCGGCGCAAAATACAAAACACTCGGGCTCTAGTACCAGGACGTCGAATCAACACATCTCAGGCGGCGCAGCAGCCGCTCAAGCCTCGACTGCTCAATCGAGCACGGGCGCTCCGATGTATGAATCCGAGCTGGCTGATGAATTTGTTAGATTAAGAAGACTTGCATTCGACGATCGATTCTGGCGCATGACAAGGCTCGTAGGAGAATTCGCCAGAGAAACTGCCAAAAATAAATGGCTGCCTGATAAGAAAGTATCTGAAGCTGAGAGAAAACGCGATCGAGCTGTTCGCTTCCGAAATGCGCTTGTTGAACTGGGACCGACCTTTATAAAGTTGGGACAATTTTTATCCGTGCGCCGTGACCTGCTTGATGCAGAGATGGCCGATGAACTGGCGACATTGCAAGATAATGTGCCACCATTTTCCGCCGAGCAGGCAATCAGAACGATTGCGGCAGAACTTGGTCAGGAGCCAGACAAGCTATTTCTCGAATTTGACAATGTGCCGCTTGCATCGGCAAGCATAGGCCAGGTGCACCGAGCACGGTTGCATGATGGACGGCAAGTAGTAATCAAAGTACAAAGACCGGACCTTGCCGGCAAATTTTATCAAGACCTTGGCTACATGCGCAGCCTTATCCGATGGGGCAGACGCATCAGGAAAGAAGGCGATTGGGATGGATGGTTGGCTCTATCGGACGAATTTGGTCGGTCGCTCTTCTCAGAAATCGATTACATTCAGGAAGGTAAAAACGCTGATCGCATGCGTCTAAATCTGCGAGACTCCACGCGAATTCGCATCCCAAGAGTGATCTGGAAGTACACAGGTAGACATGTTTTAGCTTTCGAATATGTTCCTGGCATCAAAATCGACAAGATAAACGAGTTGAAGGAACGGAACTTCGATCTCATCGAGATAGGCAATCAACTTGTTTACGCTTACCTCGAACAAGTTCTCATTCATGGTTATTTCCATGCAGACCCACACGCCGGAAATTTAGCGATTGATGATGAAGGCCGCATAATAATCTACGACTTTGGCATGGTCGGCGAAATAAGCGAAGCTCAACGGCTGGCAATTGCCGGATGCGTAACCTCGGTAATCGACAAGAGTGGCGACGATGTCGCTCAACATCTGGTCGAACTGGGTGTGCTCACGGCTGATTCAAATAAGGCGCCGGTAGTGAGAACTCTCACTCCTTTCATCGATTATTACTCGGGGAAATCGATGAGGGATCTCGATTTCAATCATCTCGAGCGAGACATCGATCAGATAGCTCTGGAGCGAGCGCTCAGGCTTCCAGCCAATCTTGCTTACTTACTTCGTGCTGGCAGCTCAGTCGAAGGCATCGCCCGTACACTGCAACCAGATTTCAGCTTTGTAGAGGCAGCCAAGCCTTTTATCCAGAGATGGTTGCTAAGCAAACCGACCGCTTTCGGAGCGCTCCTAAAAATATTTTTGAAATATAGCCGTGAAGCATATCGAACTGGAACCGAAAGGCTGACAAGCGGTTCAGGTATCTTCGGATTTGGCAAGAAAAGAGGCAAAGCCCACAATCCTGAGACTCAAAGAGCTCAGCAACCTCGGCTGAAAGACCATTCTCCAAACAGAACAACAGGACAGGCGCCGATTGAAGGCGAGATAAAGTCGAGCAAACCAGAGAACTCTGACTTTCACTCGACATCTTTATCCAACAATGTTGTTGGAGGGAAAACCAGTAATTCTTTGACACCCGATCATCCCGAAGACTGGCAAAACGGCAGCTCCGACAGCGCAAACCTGGCACTGGAACGAGATAGACAGAATCAGCAGAGACAAATTCATTTGCTCGAAACAAGACTGGGAAAAAGCGTTAGACTACTGATGGTGCTAGGCTGTTCTGCAGTAGGATCTCTTGTATTCTTGTCACTTTTTTTAATTCCGGGTTTTCTTGCAGATTATCAGTCTAACGCTCACTATTTTCTGATTGGAAATGGTGTAATGGGGGCAATAATATTGTGGCATTTGGTAGAAGCCGCTTTACTTGGAAAGAAAGTCCAAGGAAAACGGTAATTCATGGGGGCAACGGAGATATACAATGCTGAAATGGCGTGCGGCTGCACGAACTGATGCGGGTTGCCAGCGTCAGCGCAACGAAGACAATTACTACGTTAGCCCTGACGAGCGGGTTTTCGCTGTTGCGGACGGAATGGGTGGCGCAGTCGGTGGTGCGAAAGCAAGTAAGCTGGCTGTAGAAGCGATCGAAAAACGATGGAAGGAGTCACCGCCACCAGCGACAGACAAAGAGGCTATTGCAGCCTGGCTGCTGGAAACTGTCTCGCAGGCGAACTCGGCTGTCTGGCAACAAGCAGAAGAAGACTCGACTGTGAGAGGCATGGGGACTACGATCGTCGTGGGCGTTCAGTCCGCTGACGAGGCTCATTTCCAAATAGCTCACGTAGGCGACTCTCGCGCTTACCTTCTAAGAGACGGCAAACCAGTGCTGCTTACTAACGACCATTCGGTAGTTCAGGAGATGGTTAGAGCCGGCCGATTGACAGAAGAACAAGCCCGAATCAATCCTTACAAGAATTTAATTACTCGTTGCCTTGGTCACGAAGAAAAAGTTGAAATTGATTCGACTCCAGTCGATGTAAGACGCGGAGACTGGATTGTACTTTGTTCAGACGGTCTTCCAACTGTCCTCAGAGATGAGCAAATAAGCGACGTTGTTAGCATTAAACATGAACCAGACGTAGTTTGCGAAGAGCTCGTCAAACAAACGCTAGATGGGGGAGCTCCGGACAACGTCACCGTGGTGGTAATTCAATACCTCGACGAAGAATCCGGTAACGGAGTCAAATAACGATGTCCATGAGTGGGACAGAATGCGCACGCTGCGGCGGGCAACTCAATCAAGAGGGCAGATGTTCAGTCTGCGGGGTTACGCGTGAACTGAGTTCGAGTCTTAGACAAGCCTCGAGCTCGGTTTCTGGCGGTTCACCAGAAGTCATCTCGATGCCTCTAAGAAAGGACTCGAAGACTTCCCGCCCGGCGTTTCTGTTCAACAAACTCACAAATGAAAGCTTCCCACTGACCCAATCTGTCAGTAAGGTTGGCCGCGACCAGACAAATAGCATCTCACTAGCAGCTGACCATTACATCTCGAGACACCATGCCTGGGTCCTGCAGATGCAAGGGGGCTATTGGGTGGAAGACCTGGGCAGTACTAATGGCACGCTCCTGAACGGCGAAGTGCTCAACGAACGAAAACAAATCTTTCCTGGTGACAGAATTACTTTCGGAAAAACCGAATTAGTTTTCGTAGTGGAATAGCCTGCATGACCAACGATTTCGGTCAGTACAAAATCCTCTCTGAAATAGGTCGGGGAGGAATGGGAATCGTTTATCAGGCAATCAACACAGAGACTGACAAAATTGTCGCGATCAAGCAACTGGTTTTGCACAATATCGACAGGTCAAAAGAGCAGGAGTTCCGTGACCGTTTCCGTCGCGAGGCAGCAACGGCACAACGGCTAGAGCATCCGAACATAGTAGTCGTGCATGACGTTTGCATGCAGACGGATAACTATTTCTATGTAATGGAATTTCTGGAAGGATGCAGCCTGCGAACCGAAATCGAAAATCGTAATAGTCGCTTCACCCCAGAAGACTTCTGGCCAGTGCTTTCCCAGGTCGTTGACGGTCTGTCATTTGCGCACAGTATGAACGTCGTACACAGAGACGTGAAGCCCGATAATATTTTTCTGCTTCGTGATGGCACTGTGAAAATTACGGATTTTGGAATAGCCCGAGTAGCCGATTTCGAAGAAACGCATCTCACCAAAACGGGCGTGATGATGGGCACTCTGGCCTATGTGTCACCTGAACAATTACAAGACGCGAAAAACGTAGACCACAGAGCTGACATCTTTTCGCTAGGCGTCGTCACTTACGAGGCGCTCTCTGGACAGACTCCATTCACAGGAGACGGAGTGGCGCAGACCATTGTCAGGATAGTCTCACAGGAAGAAAAACCTCTGCACATCATAAATCCTTTGATCAATGTCGAGACATCATCTGTAGTGTCAAAGGCATTAAGGAAAAAAGCTCGAGACCGCTACCGCTCTGTAGTAGATTTCGCAAGAGAATATGAGGAGAGTTTGAGCGCAGGGAACAGCGAAGCAGGCAGAGCTGCAGCGCTATCAGACGCAACCATGAAGACGAATGCAGATGGCACGCCAATTAATAAAAGCTTCTTCCAAACACAACCTTCAAACGACATTATGTCGACAAACAGGTCGAGCATCAATTCACAGTCACCGCCAGCGATGCCAGAATTTAACGCTCAGCAAAACACACAGGCTGACCAGGCTATTTACAGCAAGCGCCCCTTAAGCGATTACGTTTCCGGCTCAAGAGCGCTTCCGGCTACAGGTGTGGAAGATGCGTCCTCGTTTAACTCAAGCAACAGAAAAAAACAATATGTGCCCCTGCAGCTTTTCGATACACAAGGGAAAAACGACTCAAAACTAGTTGAGCCAACGGCAATCTGTTACCGCTCAGGCAAAGTCATCGTCGCAGACGCGGGCACGCGTAATGTGCACGTATTCAGTTTTGATGGAAGATGGCTGAGCGATCTTACTTGCAAGCCCGAGTTGGAAAGCATGACTGGTGGTGGGCGTGTTGCCAAACCCAGCGGCATCGCGATGGACAATAAGCAACGCATATACATTTGCGACAGCAGTGACCCCTACGTGCGCGTGTACGACGGGAAAGGGGTTTTCGTTCGAGACCTGTGCAACATCCAGGGCAAGAGCGGCGGATTACAGGGCATAGCCGTAGACTCTACTGATTTGCTCTATTTGTCTGATGCATATAACAGATGCGTGCAAGTTTTCCAGGCTGAGATGGGGCTCTGGCTGCGTAGCATCACATTGCAAGATGATGGCGGGCTGCAACTGCCTTCTGGTTTAACTACCGACAGATTGAATCAACTTTATTGCACCGATTACGGTGCATGTCGTCTTAATATTTTTTCGAAGACAGGAAATCCAGTTAGAGCTTTTGGCAAACGCGGTACGCAAGCCGGAGAGTTCAACGTCCCCAGGAGCGTTGCTGTCGACAATAACGATAAGATCTACGTGCTAGACTCTCTCAACCATCGCGTTCAAGTTTTCAGTCCGCGTGGAGAATACATCACCGAAATAGGCGAGCGAGGCGGAAAACCAGGACAATTCCTTGGTCCGTCAGATCTAAGTATCGACCCCTCCAATGCTCTTCTTTACGTCGCTGATAAAGGCAATCACCGTATTCAGGTATTTGAGCTTGTCTAAAATAAATCCTAACGCTAAAGGAAAGTCAGAGCCACGAGCTCTCAACAAAACACGAATCGTCCTGGCCTCTGGCTCGCCCAGGAGACTTGAGCTCCTCAAAAATTTGGGGCTTTCTTTCGAAGTGATACCAAGCAATCTAGACGAAACGATACCCCCCGGCATATCGCCGGAAGAACTAGTTGAGATGCTCGCTATACAGAAAGCAGAAGATGTTTTAACTTCACTAGATCCACACGAAGACCTGGTTATAATCGGCGCCGATACAATGGTTGTGCTTGATGGAGAATTAATTGGTAAGCCAATGGATGTTGAAGATGCAAAAGCTATGCTGGGTCGATTATCAGAGCGAACTCATGTTGTTTTCACAGGCGTTGCAGTGCTGGAAAAACGCCGGAATGCGGAACTTAAAAGATTTCAACACGTTGAAAAATCTTTTGTAACCTTTAGAAAATTAGAAGAACCTGAGATCGAGGCTTATCTAGCCACGAAAGAGCCAATGGACAAAGCAGGCGCTTACGCATTACAAGGCGTAGGAGCAGCACTGGTCGAAAAAATCGAGGGTTGCTATACCAATATAATCGGCTTGCCAATACCTAAAACAGTTTCGATATTAAGACAAGCCGGCGTAAACATTCTCGGCTTACCAGCTTGCCAAGACGGCCATTTGAAATAAACTATTGATGTGCTAAACCTTTGGGTTGGGGGAGCGAAACGGTGTCGGCAAAAAATTCTCGGTCATTATGTTCAATGCTTGCGATTTCGTTCGTATTAGCAACGATGACGTCGCCTAATAGCACAGCAGCTGTGGCGCAGAATAATGACTCGACTTCTGATTCTGTTTCCAGTGAAAGTAACGCACGTGGCGCGGCTGCCCGCAAAAGTTCAATGGCGACGCAATCCAATCAGGCCGGCTCGTCTGATAAAGCCGACACAGCGGG
>Ga0182030_10027179_pt1 | contig 10307 bp, 10 predicted proteins | sample 812S3MmetaG_FD_121299 | JGI IMG/M metagenome (GOLD analysis project Ga0182030, IMG submission 121299) | Permafrost microbial communities from Stordalen Mire, Sweden - 812S3M metaG (Illumina Assembly) | ecosystem: Environmental > Terrestrial > Soil > Wetlands > Permafrost | place: Sweden... | reverse complement strand
TCGGCGCGGCCTTCCATTTCGAAACTCTCCAAGGCTGGTCTTCTGTTGCGGGCGGTATGCGCCAAAGTGTTTCCGGCACTTAGTCTCGGTAAGAGCCGCCTTCGCACCGAGCCTGCAGATTGAATCAGGAATTTCAAGTGACCTCAGGCACGACGGGATCGATGGAACTGGACGCTTCATACGCCGTGTGCCGGGTCATTGCCCGGCGTGAAGCCAAGAACTTCTATTATGCATTTGTAGCGTTGCCTAAGGCGAAGCGGAATGCGATCTGCGCGATCTATGCTTTCATGCGGCAGGCCGACGATCTCGCCGATGACGAGGCCATGCCGATCGAAGAACGCCGAGTTCGTCTGGATGCGTGGACAGCGGCGTGGAAGGCGACAAGTGCCGGTGGTGCGACGGCCGATCCGATTTTCGTTGCCGTGCGGGATGCCACTACGCGCTATCGCATTCCGGCAGTTTTGCTCGATGAACTGATCGCAGGCGTGACCATGGATGTGGATGCGGCCAAGTCTGGCGCGCCCGATACCTACGCGACGTTCAACGATCTGTATCGATACTGCTATCTGGTTGCGTCGGTGGTGGGGCTGGTGTGCATTCGCATCTTCGGCTACTCTGACCCGCGCGCCGAAAAGCTTGCTGAAGAAACGGGTGTTGCCTTTCAGTTGACCAACATTTTGCGTGATGTTGAAGAGGATGCGGAGCGCAAGCGTGTTTATCTTCCACTTGAAGATCTGGCTGCGCATGGGGTGGCACTCGAGTCGGTCCTGCTTCACAAAAAGGGAACGGGCCCACCCGAGAATGAGCGCGCGATCTTGAGGGAGATTGGACGCCGCGCCGAGCGTTACTACGCGTCCGCGCAGGAGCTTATGCCTCTGATCGACAAGGAGAGCCGGCCGGCGTTGTGGGTCCTGGTTGCGATCTACCACGCTTTGCTGAAGCGGATCGAGGCTGCGGATTTCGACGTGTACTCGCGACGCATCTCTGTGCCGACGGCGACCAAGATCTCGATCCTGATTTCAGGGCTGACGCGCATGATGTGGATGCGGGTGGCGGGTTGAATTGAAATCTCTGGAACATAGAGCGGGAACATCGACTGTCACCGTGATCGGCGCGGGGGTGGCTGGGATGAGTGCTGCGTGCGCGCTGGCGGAAGCCGGTTTCGCCGCGCAACTCATAGAGCGGCGCGCCTACCTCGGCGGACGCGCTTCTTCCTATTTGCATCCGGGCGTGGGCGAGGTAATCGACAACTGCCAGCACGCGCTGATCGGCGCGTATACCAATCTGCTGGGCTTCTATCGGCGCATCGGTGTTGCAGACTTGATTCACTGGACGCGCGAGATGACGATGATCGAGCCGGGAGGACGCAGGTCGAAGCTCGGACCTTCTTGGCTTCCGGCTCCGCTGCATGGGTTGCCACGCCTGATGCGCGCGCATGCCTTCACGCTTGCTGACAAGGGGGCGCTGGCTCGGGCGTTTGCGGCGATGATGCGGCCCATCCCGCAAGACTCCACAGAGAATCTGGCCGACTGGTTGCAGCGTCATGGACAGACACCCGGAGCGATGGAGCGGTTTTGGCGGCTGGTAATTGCGAGCGCGCTGAACGCAGACTTGGACGAGATCGGCGTGCAGTATGCGGCGATGGTGATCCGCGGGCTTTTCATGGAGTCCGCCGGCGCGGGCGCAATGGGAATGAGCACAGTGCCCCTGAGCGAACTCTACGCACCGGTCGCTCCGTTTCTGGCGTCGCGGTCAGGAAGTGTCGCACTCAACACGTTTGTTGAAGGTGCGGATTGGAACGACGAGACATCGCAATGGACAGTGCGCACGCGGAGCGGAAACGTCCTCTCCGATTTTGTCGTCTTGGCACTGCCGTTTGAAGCCACGGCGCAACTGCTGCCGGCATTGCCTCCCGTGGAAGGAGCGCAGATGCTGGCGCGGCAGCTTGAGAGCCACAGGCACTGGCCCATTTGCAGCGTGCATCTGTGGTTCGATCGCGAAATTACTGACCTTGAACATGCAGTGATGCTTGATCGCGAGATTCACTGGATGTACAACCAGTCGCGACTCCAGGGGCGCGGCGGAAACTACATTGAGCTTGTGGTGAGCGCGACGCGTGCCTTTGCGGCACTGCCGCGGCAGGAGGCGATCGACCAGGCGTTGCGGGAGTTGGCCGAGTTTTTTCCGCGCGTGAAGGAAGCAAAGGTCGAGAAGGTCGCGCTCATCAAGGAAATGCGCGCAACGTTTGGTGTGCCTCCGGGCATTGATGCGGCACGCCCCGGAGTGGAGTCGCCGTGGCCCCATATGTACCTCGCTGGCGACTGGGTACGGACAGGCTGGCCATCGACAATGGAAAGCGCGGCGCGCTCGGGGCACAAGGCCGCGGAAGCGGTTTGTGCGGCGGCAGGTAGTGCACAGAAGTTTCTGGAGCCGGACTTGAAGCCCCGTGGACTCATGCGCCTTATGCGCTGATTCGCAGCTCTGCTGACACCGCTCCCCGCCAATCAATGCGCGAGCAAATAAACACCCACACAGACAAAAACGGCGGCCGTCCAGCGCCGGCGATCGACATTCTCTTTGAGAAAAATCTTGCCTGCCACCGCATTCGTGACGAGGGTGAGCGACGCGCATGCGGGGGCGACGAGCGACAGGTTCAGATGATTGAGTGCGAACAGCAGGGCGAAGAAAGCCATGGCGAGGAAGCCGACGCCGCCAAAGAAGAGCGGGCAGGTAACGACGGCTTTGATCGCGCCCTTGAGGCCCGACTGAGCGCGGATGTCGTCGAGATCGCCAATCGATTTCATGGCTGCGGCGGTCAGCACTTCCCCCGTGGTAGAGAGCACCACGACGCCGGCAATGATCGCGGTTGCGAACCAGGGGGCTGTCACTGGACGGGCTCCCGCTCGGTTCGCGACGGGCCCTGGGCGACAAAGCCCACGCCAAGGGTGATGAGAGCGATGCCGGCCCATCGCCAGATTGAAATGGTCTCGTGCAGCCAGAAGCGCGCGAAGAGCGCGACCAGCACATTGCCGAAGGCCGTCGCGGGAAGGACGAACGTCAGGTCGGCCCAGGAAAGCGCGGTCAGATAGCTGGCAAAGAAGCCGATCAGCAGCGCGATTCCCAGACCGACCCAGGGAGTAAACACCACGGCGACGAGCGCTGCCGGATGGGCAAGCGAGATCGCAGGAACATGGGTCATTCCCCGCGACAGGCAAGTATCACCCAGCGGAGCGCAGATCGCGACCGTGGCGAGAATGAGGTATTGGCGAAGTGAAAGACGATGATGCGCCATGAATAGATTATTGATGATTGAGGGTGATCGGAGGTTTCGTCGGAAGCGCTCCAATTACGCATGCGGTCACTCTGAGCGAAAGGGGCCCCAGACGTCTTTCAGTCTGGGGGTGGTGAGTCGAAGAACCTGCTTTTCCTGCCTACCAGCGAAGAGGCCATTCCTTGTAGCGACAACGCAGAAGCGAAAAATTGAAAGGGCGGACGCCGTGCGTCCGCCCTCGTTCTTGCGACCCACCGCCACGCTAGGCGCCGGCTTTGGCGGGGGTCGTGGCGTTGGCTTGCGCTGCGCGGGTTGCCTTGACCTGCTTGTTCCGCTGCGCGCGGAGTTTCAGAAAGGCCTTGGCTTCTACGTAGAGACGTGGCACATCGCGGTTGACAATGGCTTTCCACACCACGCGGAATGCAGCCTTGGGGCGGAAGTAGTACTCGTCGTAGAAGCGGTGCACCATCTCCATCACGTAGTCAACGGGCAGGCCGGGATATTCGATGTGCGCCATCTGGTGGCCGCCGCCATCTTCCATGCGCTCGTTGGTGATGTAGCCGTTGGCCTTGGCAAAGTCGTAAAACTCAGTGCCGGGATACGCGTGTGCAATGGAGACCTGGATGGTCTCGCAGTCCAGTGTCTTGGCGAAGTTGATCGTGTTGCGGATCGACTCCTTCGTTTCGCCGGGTAGTCCAAGGATGAAGTCGCCGTGAATCACGAGTCCCAGGTCGTGGCAGTCCTTCGCGAACTGGCGCGCCTTCTCCACCGTAGCGCCCTTCTTGATGTTCTTCAGGATTTGCGGATCGCCCGACTCGAAGCCCACAATCAGCAGACGGCAACCGGACTCCTTCATCGCCTTGAGCGTCTCGTATTCCGTGGTCACGCGCGAGGTGCAGGACCAGGTCAGGCCCAGAGGCTTCAGCTTGGAGCACAGCTCGATCGTACGGGCCTTCTGGATGTTGAAGGTGTCGTCGTCGAAGAAGAACTCCTTCACTTCGGGGAAGTTTTCCTTGGCCCACTTGAGTTCGGCCGCAACGTCATCGGTAGAGCGCTTGCGCCAGGCGTGACCGCTCAGCGTCTGTGGCCACAGGCAGAAGGTGCACTGCGCCGGGCAGCCGCGGGTGGAGTAGAGCGCGATGTAGGGATGCAGCAGGAAGGGAACGTTGTAACGCGTCACATCCATGTCGCGCTTGTAGATTTTGGTCGCCCAGGGCATGGCGTCCAGATCTTCGATCTGCGGACGGTCGGGATTGTGCACAACCTTGCCGTCGAGCTTGTAGCTGATGCCGAGGATTTCATTGAGTGGCTTTCCCTGGGCAAACTCGACAACGGAGTAGTCAAACTCGCGGCGGCAGATGAAGTCGAGGGCAGAGCACTCGTTGAGGGCGCGGTCCGGGTCGGTGGTCACGGGCGGGCCTACGAAAGCGATCTTGATGGCCGGATTATTAGCTTTAATTGTTTCAGCAAGGCGCTGATCGCCTTCCCAGCCTACGGTTGAGGTGAACAGGACCAGGAACTGATAGTCCTTGGCGATCTTGATGGTTTCGTCGGCGGAGACGTGGTGCGGGGGCGCGTCGAGAAGGCGTGAACCTTCGAGCAGACCAGCCGGATAAGCAAGCCAGACAGGGTACCAATAGGACTCGATTTCTCGGGTAGCGGGCCAGCGCGAACTTGCGCCTCCGTCAAAGTTCTCGAACGAGGGGGGATTCAGAAACAGCGTTTTCAAAGGCATAGGCATCCCCTCAATTCTACCATTTGGGTTAGTTTTTTAGACTAATTCCGACCAATTTGGTTCTATTTAGCGTGGACCACCTTGGTTCTATTTTCCGTGGAGTTCATGCAGCCAGTCGTCCATGTGGCCGAGGGCGCGGAGAAGGCCGAGACGCGCCTTGGCAAGTTCCAGGGAGGCATCAAGGGCGTCCTCATATTTCTGGCGCTCGTCGATGCGCGCAAGCTGCTCATTCTTCGGGTTGAGCTGGGGGGTAGAGCCGGGCCCGACGGCGCCATTGCCCGATTCGAGCTGGGTCAGGACGGCTTTGAGCTGGGCATCGGCAACCTGTTGCTTGAGGCCGGCGACTTCGGCTTGTGCGTCAAGCTCGCGGATGCTGCCGGTAAGGGTGGCGATCTGGACGTCATTCTGCTTGCGGGCTTGTTCGGCTTCTACGGTGGCGCGGAGGGCTTCAGCGGCGGTCAGGCGGGATTTGGCGCGGAGGGCGAAGTCGAAGAATGGGATCGTGATCTGAAGGCCGAAGCTGACATTGTTCGGCGTGAAGTTTTTGTAGTAGGTGCTGTAGCTGTTCAGCTCGTTGGAATCGTAGTTATAGACTGCGCCGAATCCGATCAGAGGGCGTTTCCAGGCAAGGTCATCTCCTTTGGCCTGGAATGCCTTGGACCGAGCAAGTGCGCCTGCGGACTCAATACCGGGGAGATCGGCTGGAATTTGATCAGCGGTGATTGCAGGAATCTCAGGAATGCTGGAATGATCCGGAAGAATAGAACCGAGCGGTAAGCCGGTCAGCACAGAGAGTTGCTTGGCCAGCGTAGTCGCGCGGGATTCCAGGTGAACCCGCTGGAGTTTGAGCTGCGCGGCTCTCAGGCGCGTTTGCAGCAGGTCGAGATCGGAATCGACGCCGGCCTCAGTGCGCTGCTGCTGAATGCGGACCAGGGCGGCCGTGAGAGATTCCTGTTGCTGGGCCGCAGACAGCTCGCCGGTGACCGTATCGAGGTCGATGTAAGCGGTGGAGGTGTCGAGGGCGACTTGCTCTCTGGCATCCTTGAGGCTTAAGTTCGCCGCCTCGACTCCGGCACGCGCGGCCTTCGTGTACTGGCGCTGCGAGTAGCTGAAAACAAGCGACTGCATGCTCGCGCTTCCTACCGAGGGCTGACCGGTGGGGAAGCCGTGCGAGTAACCGACATTTGAACCGATCTGAAAGTTGGGGATGTAGGCGTCTTGTGTTTGGGCGAGGGCAGCCTGGGCTTTTTTAACATCGGTTTCAGCGAGGCGAACAGTAGTGGAATTGCGCTGAGCCAGGTCGACAACAGTGGCCAGAGAAACTTGCGCCCCGAGCGGGATAGAGCTGATCGCGCAGAGGGCCGCGAGAAGAGCGAGGCACGGCAACCACCGGGCAGTGCGCGGATTGGAGACTGATTTCGCGGGCATATGCACGGTCAAAGGTTCGCTTGCTGTGATTCCGGGTTCGGAGTCCGTCGGCGATCGGCGTCCTGGAGTTTGAAGTCCTGTGCAGGCCGGTAATCGCGGGCCAGGGAGAGGGCGGCGGCGCGCTCCTGCTGGGCGGCAGCCGGGTCGCCGAGCGCGGCTTTTAAACGGGCGAGGCGGACAAGTGCCTTGAAGGCAGGAGCTTCTTCAGATTTGAACGAGCTATCCAGGTACGTCTGAAGCAGGTTTGCAGCGAGGGCCGGGTCGGCCTTGGCCTCAATCAGGACTCCGGCTCCGTCGTAAAATGCAACGGCCGCGTACTTATCCCGGCTGGCGAACGATTGTGCGCTGTGCACAGCGGACTCCATGTCGTCGAACTGCTTGCGGCGGGCAAAGAAGCCGGCGAGGGTCGTCCAGCGAAGGGCGGGGTGGGTATCGGCGGCGATGGCTTGGCGGTATTCGCGCTCGGCGGCCGAAAAGTCCTTCTGATCCTCGGCGATGTGGCCAAGAAGCTCGTGAGCGCGGGCGCCGTCGACCTTCTGAAGCGATGCGGCAATCTGGCGGGCTTTATCGATGCCACCGCCAACGACGCTGGGTGCCTGGGTATAGAAATCGCCCAGATCGGCGAGGGCGGGAGCGTTGTGCGGATTGAGCTGAACCGCGGTTTCGAATTCAGCGCGCGCCTGCTTGGCCAGGGAAAAGGCGGTCAAAAATGAAGCGTGGCCAGCCTTTTCGCCCAAGGCACGGCCGAGCCACATGTGGTAGTCCGAGCTCTGCGGATCGAGGCGAACGGCTGCGGCGCATTCAGTGGCGGCGGCGTCCCAGTGGCCAAGCGAGAAGCGGACCCGGCAGAGGAGGTTGTGGCTGAGTGCGAGGCTGGAGTCGTCGGGCGGTGGGGAGGCAAGGAGGGCCAGCGCCTTGTCCGCTTCGCCGGCTTGCAGCGCTGCGGCGGCCAGATCGAGCGGCGAGTTTGACTGGGGAGCTGGCGCGGCGAAGGCTCGAAACGCGCAGGGCAACGCGAACAGCGAGGCCGCGAGGAGAGAAAACAGAAGGCGCCGCTGCTTCACTGCATGTTCCTGATCGGCTCACCCTCTTGTAGGGGAAGCCCGTTAGTGGTGCCGGTGGCAACCACGTCGCCCTCTTGCAAGCCGGCAAGGACCGGCGTCAGGACCAGGTTGGAGGTGCCGACGGTGACGGGCGTGCGCACCAGGCGATCGCCCACGACCTTGAAGACGAAGGGCTTGCCGTTTTCAACGTGAAGCGCGTCGCGGGCGACAGTCAACACGTTTTTCTGGCTGGCTGTTGTGACGGTGACGGTCACGTTGGTATCGGGCAGCAACTCGCCATCGCCGCCGTCGACATCGACAACGGTTTCGCCCACGGTTCGCGACTTGTATTCAAAGACGGTGGTGGGGACGCGGGTAACGTGGCCCTGCCAGACCTGCCCGGGCCGGGCGTTCCAGGTGATGGAGACGGCTTCGCCCACGGCGAGCTGTCCAATATCGGGCTCGTCGAAGTAGGCAACCACGTGCATCTTGTGCAGGTCGGCTATTTGCAGCAGGAGCTTGCCGTCTTCGGCAAACTCGGAGCGGCCGGCGTTGAGGGTGTAGACGGTGCCGGCGAATGGAGCCACTGGTCGGGTTTGGGCCTCGATCTCGTTGGCGGCGGCCAGGCCGGCTTCTGCTTCATCCAGTGCTGCCTGGGCGCGGGCGAGGTCTGCTGGTGCGTACCGGCCCTGGGAGGTCGTTTCAGCGGCATGCAGAGCAGCGTCGGCGGTGTCGAGGCGTTCCTGGGCGGCAGAGACTTCACTGGCCGATGCGGCGCCGGTGGCTTTCAACTTGGTCAGAGCGTCAAGGCTGCGCTGAGCTTGGTCGCGGTCGATGCGCGCCCTGGACAGGTCGGCCGCCGCGCCTTGGCGCTCCTGAAGCGAGCCATTGTTCTTTGCAGACTCAAGGGCGGCCTGTGCGGCTTTCACTCCGCTTTGGGCGGCGGCAACCCGGGCCCGGGCCTGCACGTCGTCCAACTCGAGAAGCGGCTTGCCGGCATGAACAACGTCGCCTTGCTGCACATACACCGCCTTGACCGTAGTCGCAAGCGGGCTGTGCACCTCGTAGTTGACGATGGGCTGGACGAGGCCATTCGTGCTGATCTGGTTGACGAGCGATTCACGGCCGACGCGAGCTTCGCGGATAGGAAGGCGCTCGCGAGTCAACGACCGCGCCGCGAAGAAAACAACGATCACCACCACCGCTGCGCCCAGCCAAAGCCACAGCCGGCTCGCTTGCTTTTTTTCTTCCATTCAATCAACCAAGAGTCAGTATATAGGACTCAAAACAATGCCCAAAGGATCGCAAAAATTGCATTTGCAACCGAATAGAGTTGCTCTTGAACCTGGATTTGGATCGTGATCGAGCGCTCGCTACAATGAGGTATGGCCACCCAAGCGCGCTACACCGACGAACACGCCAAGGCAGGATTGGACTTTGCCTTTCCTGCAATTGAGACCTGGGAGAACCAGTTTCCGGGATACGAAATTCTGATCGACGATCCCGAGCTGACTTCGGTTTGTCCCAAGACCGGGCTGCCGGATTTCGGCCTGCTGACGATCCGCTACATGCCACGGGAACGCTGCCTGGAACTTAAGTCGCTGAAAGAGTACCTGTTCAGTTACAGGAATTTGGGGATTTTCCAGGAAAACATCGTGAACCAGGTCTTGGAGGACGTGGTGAAGGCCTGCGATCCGGTGTGGGCGGAGGTGAAGGGTGTCTTCCGCCCGCGTGGCGGCATCGGGACAACGGTCGTAGCCAGGTGGCCGAGGCCTAATCAGTCATCCACCGGAGAACTGTCATCCTGAGCGAGAGGAGCCCGCGCGTCTTTCAGCGTGGGGTGGTGAGTCGAAGGATCTGCAGCTATCTTTCTCCTAGGGGTGCCAGGCGATGAAAATCATCTTCGCTGTCCTGTTTGCGGTTGCGATGGTTCGCGGTGCTACGGCGCAGACAGGAATCTCGTTTCCCACGCAGGACGGTGGTATGGTCTTCGCCGACATCTATGGATCCGGCGACAAGGCCGTCGTTCTCGCACACGGTGGCCAATTCAATAAGGAAAGCTGGTCGAAGCAGGCGCTCGTGCTGGTGAATGCCGGATACCGCGTTCTCGCCATCGATTTTCGCGGCTACGGAAACTCGCACGGGCCCGGCGACAAAGATGTGCAGAGCGCGCCTCTCTATCAGGATGTGCTGGCGGCGGTGCGATATCTACGCGCCGGCGGAGCCAAATGGGTTGCGGTTGTCGGCGGAAGCATGGGCGGCAGTGCAGCGGGCGATGCTTCGATTGAGTCGAAGCCAGGAGCGATCGACAAAATCGTGATGCTCGGCGCGGCGCCCAATGAACCAGCCGATAAGCTGCACTGCCCGTCTCTGTTTCTCGTTGCGCGTGAGGACGCCAGCGGCGACGGGACCGAACTGCGCCTGCCCGCGATTCAACGGCAATACGATCGCGCGCCGCAACCGAAGAAGCTCATCCTCGTGGAGGGCTCCGCTCATGCGCAACATCTCTTTGAGACGCCGCAAAACGACCGAGTCATGCGCGAAATTCTCGATTTCCTGAGAGGGAATTGATCGCGGAGCGCAGCGAGAGCTTTGGTGAAGGCGACTGTGGCGGCTATCCTGATCCCGCGTGTCCAAATCCACACAACCCATGCGCCGCCCGTTCCTCGGCCCAGCGACGGGAACACTCGCTCTGCTGATCGCCCTCAACCTGCTCAACTACATTGACCGCTACATTCTGCCCGGCGAGGTTTCGCTGGTTCAGAACGAATTTCATTCGACCGATCAGCAGATGGGTGCGTTGACCACGGCCCTCTTTGTCGTCTATATG
>Ga0182030_10027178_pt1 | contig 10307 bp, 12 predicted proteins | sample 812S3MmetaG_FD_121299 | JGI IMG/M metagenome (GOLD analysis project Ga0182030, IMG submission 121299) | Permafrost microbial communities from Stordalen Mire, Sweden - 812S3M metaG (Illumina Assembly) | ecosystem: Environmental > Terrestrial > Soil > Wetlands > Permafrost | place: Sweden... | reverse complement strand
TCGGCGACAATGCATTCTCATGGGGCTTCAACGACCTCACCCATTTCAGCCGTATCTTCAAGCAGCGGCTCGGCGCCTCGCCGCGCGAATGGCGCGAGCATCCGACGCCGGAATCCGCTTTCCAATCGGGGCTCCTTGCCGTCACGCTCGCACCCACCTTGCGTGCGGCGACGCGGCCGAACCGACCGCCTTGGACCGCCACTCCGCCGGTTAAGACAAGTTTTCGTTCTGCCACGAACAAGCGGAGCGGCGTGCTTTGGCTGTAACCTTCGAACCAATGATTGTCGGCCTCCCAATGCGAAAGGATGACATCGATGGGTCTTGTTCATCAGAAATACAGGGTTGCGGTGGTTCAGGCGGCCCCGGCTTTTCTCGATCTCGATGCAACGGTGGACAAGACGATCGCCCTGATCGAGCAGGCTGCCGCGCAGGGCGCGAAGCTGATCGCGTTTCCCGAGACCTTCATTCCCGGATATCCGTGGCAGATCTGGCTTGGAGCTCCGGCCTGGGCGATCGGCCGCGGCTTCGTGCAGCGCTATTTCGATAACTCGTTGTCCTATGACAGCCCGCAGGCCGAGAAAATTCGCAAGGCCGTGAAGCGCGCCAAGCTGACCGCGGTCATCGGCGTGTCCGAACGCGACGGCGGCAGCCTGTATATTGGTCAATGGCTGATCGGTCCCGATGGTGAGACCATCGCGAAGCGCCGCAAGCTGAGGCCGACCCATGCCGAGCGCACCGTATTCGGCGAGGGCGACGGCAGCGATCTCGCCGTGCATGATCGCGCCGACATCGGCCGGCTTGGCGCATTGTGCTGCTGGGAGCATCTGCAACCGCTGTCGAAATTCGCGATGTATGCCCAGAATGAGCAAGTTCACGTCGGCGCCTGGCCGAGCTTCTCGCTCTACGACCCTTTCGCGCATGCGCTGGGCTGGGAAGTCAACAACGCCGCGAGCAAGATTTACGCTGTCGAGGGCTCGTGTTTCGTCCTCGGCCCCTGCGCCTTGGTCTCCCAGGCGATGATCGACGAGCTCTGCGACTCCCCCGAGAAACATGCGTTCCTGCATGTCGGCGGCGGCCATGCGGTCATCTATGGACCGGACGGCAGTTCGCTGGCCGAGAAGCTTGCGCCGGATCAGGAAGGCATTCTGTATGCCGATATCGATCTCGGCATGATCGGCGTGGCGAAGAACGCCGCCGATCCCGCCGGACACTATTCCAGACCCGACGTCACCCGGCTGCTGCTCAACACCTCCCGCGCCAATCGCGTCGAGCATTTCACCCTTCCCGTGGATGCCGACGTCATGAGCGAAATCAAACTTCAGGCCTGACGCTTCAACTTCAACAGGAGTCCGTCATGGAATCCGCAATCCCGGAGCATTTGCGAAGCGCCCGCACCCGCCACCGGCGTGTCCCCGACGACTATGCGCCGCCCTACCCGTCGTTCGTGGCGCGCCACAAGCCGAGCGTGCAGCGGGTCGTGATGGCCTATTTCGGCATCCAGACCCGTGGTGCGCCGTCAAACTCCGCGCTGCAGGCGCTCGCCTGGATCGCTTCCCGTTTCGAATCGAACGGCGGCCCAGCACATTGGGACCGGGCACGGTATGTCGACGAAGCTGGTTTCACCAACGTCGTGACGGTTGCCTATTGGGATGATCGCGCAAAGTTCGACGGCTGGTTTCCGGCAGCGCGTGACGGCTGGACTGGTGACCCGCGAGCCGTCGACGGATGCGGCACATTCATCGAGGTGCTTTATCCATCGGTGGAGGGCTATGAGACCCTGTTCTCTTCGCTCGGGAGATCCGAAGGCGTCGCGGTCCTCGCCGACAGCCTGAGTGGTGAGATTCAGGAACATGCCTATTGGGGCGGCATGCGCGATCGCATTCCGCTGTCGCAGACCAGCGAAATGGCGCCGGCGGGCGCGGCCCATGCCATCCGTGACGGCTCGCGCATTCGGGTCATTCCGCACGACAATGTGTGCCTGATCCGGTCAGGTCAGGATTGGGGCGACACCGAAGCATCCGAGCGTAAAATGTATCTTGAAGACGTCGAGCCGGTTCTGAGGGAAGGCATGGACTTCCTGCGCGATAACGGCCGCTCGATCGGTTGTTACGCCAACCGTTATATGACCGTCGTCGCGCCCGACGGCACGTCGACCGAAAAATCCTATGGCATGAGCTGGTGGAAAAGCCTGGCGGCGCTGGAGCGATGGGCCGAATCGCATCCGACCCATGTCCGGATCTTTGGCGCCGCCATGAAATATCTCTCAACGTTGGGGCCGGCCGCCAAGCTGCGGCTCTATCACGAGGTTACCGTCGCCCGGGCCGACGAACAGTTCTTCGAATATGTGGACTGTCACCCGCAAACCGGAATGCTGAACGCCGTTAGCGCCACATAACGCGCGATCGCGCGCGCCCTCCGCTCTCCTACAGCACCATCTGGGTCTGGGTCACCAACGCGACCAATTTTCCCTCTTCGGTCTCCAGCCGTGTTTGCCAGACCTGGGTGCGCCGGCCGCGATGCACCGGTGTCGCGGTGGCGATCACGGTGGTGCCCTCTTTCGCGCCGCCGATGAAATTCGTCTTGCTCTCGATCGTGGTGGTGCCCTTCGCGTCCTCAGGCAAATTGATTACGGTCGCCGCGGCGCCGACCGAATCGGCAAACGCCATGATGGCGCCACCGTGAATCGTATGTCCGAGGGTGCAGAGATCCGGCCGTACCAGCATCCGCGCCACCACGCGATCCTTCCCGGCCTCGGAGAATGTCACTCCCTTCAACTCGGCAAACGGCATCTTCATTGAATTGACTTTTTCAAGCGGCGTCATGATTGGCACCCCTCCAGGCTTTATGGGTCTCGTCGTTCCGGCTTCGCATCTGCGACACGCCCGCAACGACAATTATATCTTCGTCAAATGTCCTTGAAGCGATTACCTGCCGGGTCAAGCCCGGCATCGACGTTTGAAGTCGCAGTGACAAGCGATATATTTTTCTGCATATCTGCGCCATGCGCCAGTTCCCTCCCCGCCGGATCGTCTGTCTCACCGAAGAGACCGTGGAGACGCTGTATTTGCTCGGCGAGCAGGATCGCATCGTCGGCGTCTCCGGTTACGCGGTGCGGCCGCCGCAGGTCAGGCGGGAAAAGCCACGGGTCTCGGCGTTCATCTCGGCGGATATTCCAACGATCCTCGCGCTCGAGCCTGACCTCGTTCTCGCCTTCTCCGACCTGCAGGCTGAAATCGTCGCCGATCTGGTTCGCGCCGGCGTCGCCATCCATGTCTTCAACCAGCGCGACGTCGCCGGCATCCTGGCGATGATCCGCACCCTGGGCGCGCTGGTTGGTGCGGCGGAGCGAGCCGATCAACTCGCAACCATGTATGAGGAGCGGATTTCGACAATCGCGGCGACTGCCCGACCCTCGTCAAAACCAAAAGTCTATTTCGAGGAATGGGACGATCCGTTAATCAGCGGCATCGGCTGGGTCTCCGAACTGATCGAGATCGCCGGCGGCGAAGACATCCTGCCAGAGCTGCGCTTTCAACAGGCCGCCAAGGACCGGATTATTTTGCCCGACGTCGTGCGCGCCGCTGCGCCCGACGTCATCCTGGCGTCGTGGTGCGGCAAGAAGGTTGTTGCGGACAGGATCAGAAGCCGGCCGGGCTGGAACGAGATTCCGGCTGTCCGCAACGACCGCATCGTCGAGATCAAGTCGGCGCTGATCCTGCAACCCGGTCCGGCGGCGCTTACTGACGGGCTGGATGCGATGGTCGCGGCTTTGTGGCCGGTTGGCTAGCTAGATCGCTTCCACGCCGCACCATTCTGCGATGAACAGCGCGGTGGCCTTGGTCGATTTGCGCAGGGAATCGAGATCGACATATTCGTTGAAGCCGTGCATCGCAGCACCGCTGGCGCCGAAACACAGGCTCGGAATGTTGTAGTTCAGCCCATAGAACCGCGTGTCGGTGAGCGCCGTGAACACAAGATCGGAAACGGCGCCGCCATAGACCGCATTGTAGGCCTTGCCAAATGCGGCTTCTGCGTCGGCCGAGTCCTTCAGTTCATAGCCCTCCGACAAAAACCCGGACCATTCCACTTGCGGCGGATTGTTGGAGAGAAAGCGATGGTCACGCGCGGCGTTGGAGACGCAGTCGAGGATCTCGGCCTGACAGTCGGCAACCGACCAGCCCGGCAGTATCGCGATCCGGCAATCGACATCGCACCACGCCGGCACGCTGGAGGCCCAATCGCCGCCCCTGATGATGCCGGGATTGAAGTTGATCGGATGCGTCAGCGCCTTGAAATGGCGGTCGGCTTTGGCGCGGGCATTCCATTCGGCCTCAAGCTTTTCCAGCGACTGGATCAGATGGTAGGCCGCCGTGATCGCGTTGGAGCCGGAGCCGGCCTCGAACACATGCACGGGGAAGCCGCGCACTTTCAGCCGGAACCAGATCACGCCGACTTGCGAGCGGACCATCTTGCCGGAGGTCGGCTCGGGAATGAAACAGCAATCGGCGCGGTAGCCGCGCTGCAAGGTCGAGAGCGCACCGACGCCGGTGCTTTCCTCCTCGATCACCGACTGAAAATGAATCCGCGCGGTCGGCTTGAGACCGGCGGCCCTGATCGCGTCGAGCGCATAAAGCGCGCCGATGGTGCCGGACTTCATGTCGCAGGCGCCGCGGCCGTACATCCTGCCGTCCTTGACGACGGGGGAGAACGGTGGCGTCTCCCACATCTCGAGCGGACCGGCCGGAACCACGTCGCAATGTCCCTGCAGGATCAGTGATTTTCCGGCATTGGTGGAAGGCCGGTAGGTGCCGACCACGGTGCGCGCTTTCGAGAAATCATGCTCGATCGGGCCGAAACCGCGCAGGTCTTTCAGATCCTCGACGTCGATATGCCAGTCATCGACCTCGTAGCCGCGCTGACGCAAGAGATCGGCGATCATGTCCTGGCACGGCCCTTCCGCGCCGCGGGTGGAGGGTATAGCGACGAACTCGCGGGTGGTGGCAAGCTGGGCGTCGAAACCGGTGTCGACCGCATCGAGGATTTTTTGCCTGGTATCGATGGCGTTCATGGCGTCGCTTTTCCTGTTGTTTGCTGCCTCGCGAAGTCGCGCTGCCACGATCAAATCACACTTTGCCGGAATTTGCAGGCGTGCGCGATCGGCAAAAGCGCAACCCGGCCCTGCCGGACAAACGACGTCGTTTGTTCCAAATTCCCGCATTCGCGGGTCATGCGCTGAGGTCACTTTCAGAATCGCGCCCGCACCAATACACTCCCTCACAACTCACGGAGACACCGGATGCCCGGCAATCGCAATATCTTGTTCCTGATCATCGGCGCACTGATCGTTGTTGCGGCCGTGCTCGGCTACAATCTCTACCAGACCAAAAAACAGCCAGAAGGACTCCAGATCAATGTCGGCCCTGATGGGCTGAAGATACAGAACAAGTGAGGCCTGTTCCGCCGGTGATGAAAATCTCGCGCATCACGCTCTTGTCGGTTCTGCTGCTCGGCGGTTTAGCGCTGTTCGCACTCGCACCCGACGGCGTGGCCGAACAGGTGTCACGCGAGCGGGATATCGTGAATTTACGGCTGGGCCAGCGCATGAAGGTCGATGACGGCACCTGCCCTGCCGGCCAGATCAAGGAAGTCTCTGGTGCCAAGATGATGGCAACGGGCGTCGTCCATACGCGCAAATGCGTTCCGCGATTGGGACCCAGGATAAAATAATCGCGTCCGGATCACCGCATTGGCGCGATGCGAATTTTTTACCCCCTCGCCGGCTCGCTCGGCGGCACCGGCGATCCCGTGCTGCCCGCAGTCGCGCCACCATCGATCGGCAAGGTGATGCCGGTGATCCAGCGCGACTCATCGCTGGCGAGAAACAGCGCACCATAGCCGATATCCCAGCCGGTGCCCTCGGTGCCGAGCAGGGTGCGTTCACTGCGCGCCTTGCGCATCTCCGGCGTCATGCCGCGCGACGCCACCATCGGCGTGTAGACCGTACCCGGCGCAATGCAATTGACGCGGATACCGTCGCGGCCGTGATGCGCCGCCATCGCGCGTGTCAAACTCACAATGGCGCCTTTTGATGTCGGATAGAGCAGGCTCGGATGGCCGCCCAGCAAACCCGCGACCGAGCTCAGATTGATGATCGAGCCGCCGCCGCTCCTGATTATCTCGGGAATCGCGAATTTCGCCATCAGCATGACGGATGCGACGTTGACGCGCATCGCGCTGTCCCACGCCTCGATATCGACCTCGACGGCGTTGCCGCGCGGGCCGGTGATGCCGACATTGTTGACGAGAATGTCGAGCCTGCCCCACGCTTCAACCGTGCGCGAAACGATCGCCTGACACGAAGCGGCAACGCTGACGTCGGCCTCGACGATTTGCGTCGTGCCGCCTTCCGCGTCGATCAGGCGCCTCGTCTCTTCGGCCCATTGCGCTGATGTGTCGACCAGCGTTACGCGCGCGCCATGCCGCGCCAGAATGACAGCGGTGGCGCGGCCGTTGCCGATGCCCTCGGCACGCGATCCCGCGCCGGTGACGATGGCGACCTTGCCCTTGAGACGGTCGTCGTGGCGAATGGCAATCATGAGCTCCCCTGGTTTATTCGCCGGGCGTTTGTTCAAACGAACCGGCCGATGGCGGACGATATTGGCGATACCATCGGGCCGCCAGCGGGCGATCGGAGACGACGACACGCCGGCGGGCAGCGCTACCAGCCGGAACACGGATTTGGATTTTTCCTAGGAAGCGAGCCTAAATTGCAGGCCTAATTGCAGGCCTAATTCCAAGCCTAACTCAGAGGCTCGAACATGCATTGCAGCGTCGGCTTTGCGATCTTCGTGAACGTAGCGCCGATCTCGGATCGTTTCGACGGCGGCACCCATTCATTCTCGATGGTCGGCACGCCGGTTTCACTGATGCCGCGCAGCAGGGCTCCGCGAAGGTCGCTATCTTCCACGGCGGCGGCGGCATGATCATGCAGGCAGCCGCAAACGGCCTCAGGATGCGCCCAGCGTCCCACCATATGGGGAGCACACAGCCGCACAAACTCCCCGCGGGGATCGGGCAGCCAGGTCGGCAACCGAACCTGGGCCTGCGCCGCACTGGCGAGAATGACAAAACCAAGTACCGCAACTGCGCAGAAACGAAAAAACATCAGCGTCCTTCCGGCAACTTCACTGCTGGAGGGTCCTGGGTCTCAGCGGGACGCCACCAGCACCAGCCGTGGAACCGGCGTGGCGATCGGCGAGCCATTATAGCTGAAGGTGCCGACGCCCGGCAGGTTGCCGTCCGACGATCCGGCCATCGATGGGCCAACCAGCACGAAAGCAAAGGCCAGAATAAAGCTGAGGGTTCGCATTTGACTGTCTCCGGTTCAGGCTGCCGGCGCCATCCGCCGTTTTTGTTGGTCAATCGATAACCAACTGGCGTTTCCGGACGTCTACGCGAAAGCCGGGAAATGGTTTCATCCGGCGGCCGAATGGTTTCGTCGCCGCAAGCGAACGAAACAATTGTCCAAAAGATCAATGATTTCAGTTGAAGCGATCCTTGGGAGTCGACCGCCTGGCGGCCCTTGCTCCGTCAACTGGGCTGCAAAACCCCGGATTCCTGCCCAAGAACCGCTATCGCTCAATGGCCTAGTCGGGCCTATCGCGACCAGGATCGCGGGTCCGTCCGCCAGTTCGAAGCCCGGCGCGACTTTTTAACCTTTCTCTGGTGGAAAGCTCCTGTTTGCGGCGCAACGACCGTGAACCGAAACACCGCTGCGGCAGACCCAATCGAATCACGTGCAACCTTTATGGGCAGTCGCGCGTTGCCACTTAACTCCAACAAAGGATAGCAGCCATGGGCAATGGCAACCTCGATGTTGGCAATGAAAACCCGACCGGCAAAGCCGGCCAGCCGGGGGTTGAGGTCTTGACTGGGAGCGACCGCTCTTCGGACCGGCGGATCGACAAAAAAGTTCCCCCGAAAACGGAACGGCCCAAGGTTTCCGGCGCCAAGGTTTCCGGCGCAATGGCGCAGCAATGCGGCGACAATGGACGCGGCAACCAATCGGCCCCACAGAAATTCGTGCAACTGGTGGGCTGCCGCGATCCCAAAGCCCGTCCCGAGCCGTGGGTCCGCCCGCGCCCGGTGCAGCGGTAATCCGGGATCCCTGGCTCAGATTCCCGTCACTGAATGAATTCGCCGCATTTTTGAACGGCACTATCGCTGGCACCCCAAGGCATGATCGGCACCGAGGAGGTCGAATTCTTCGGCGAACCTTCGATCAGTTTGTCGGAATAAACCATATAGACCAGCACGTTCCGCTTGGCGTCGCAGCCGCGCACGATCTGCATTTTCTTGAAGAACAGCGAACGCCGCTGCCTGAACATATCGTCGCCCTGCTCCATTTTGTCCTTGAAGTGGATCGGGCCGATCTGCCGGCACGCCAGCGAAATATCCGAGACCTGCTCGGCAAGCCCCAGCCAGCCCGTGATGCCACCCTTCTCCGGCACGGTGAAATGACAGGCCACACCCTCGACCTCGGGGTCGTCGACGCCATAGGTCGCAAGCCTGTCGTTCGGGCTGAGCAACTTGAACACGGTCGAGCGGCGGAAAATCAGGTCCGGCTCGTCGGCGGCCAACACGGGGGAACCCGGCCACAGTACCAATGCCAATGCCACGAAGAGCCAGCGCCGCCATTTCTTGTCATATTGGCTTATGGCGTGGGATGTCATGATCGTCTCCGTCGGCGAGGCTTGCAACTATGTAGTGCGGGCGAGGCTTGCCGGAAGATGCTGGAGGGCCGGAACCCTCCCGCATTTAACGGAATGTGAGGCTTTTTTGCTACGCTTGGGACGAATTCGTGGAAACTAAAAGCCTTACGCTGGTGAACGCGTATCTCGTCTGCAACACTAAACATCAAGGCCGGGATTCGGGAATGAACCCCGTCAACGGACGTGGGATTTCGATTGTTGCCGGAATGTTGGAGTCATTTGTGTCCAAAAATCACTTTTCAGGTTATGCGAGCTTTTCAAATTCGTTTTGGCGAATTGCGGTTTTGACGGCGGCCGGAGCCATCGGCCTTGGCTCTCCGGCACAGGCCATCAGCTATTGGCCGGATTCCGATCCCGGATTTTCGCAGCCGGTGCCGAGGATCATGCCGCCGCAAAGACGCAAAGTTCGCCGTCATTCCGATGGCCGTCATGCGGGGAAAAAAATCGAGGCCCAGGGGAAGGAAGCGGCCAAGCCGCAGGGACCGCTGCTCATCGCGATCTCGATCAACAAGCAAAATCTAAGAATTTACGACGCCAACGGGTTCTTCGCGGAAACCCCGATATCGACTGGCATGCGCGGTCATCCGACGCCGATGGGCGTGTTCAGCGTGATTCAAAAAGAAAGGCTGCACCACTCCAACATCTATAGCGGCGCGCCGATGCCCTTCATGCAGCGGATCACATGGTCGGGCATCGCCATCCACGCCGGCGTGCTCCCCGGCCATCCGGCATCGCACGGCTGCATCCGCATGCCGATGGCCTTCGCCGTCAAGATGTATGGCTGGACCAAGCTGGGCGCGCGGGTGGTGATTACCCCCGACGAGATGATTCCTGCCAGCTTTTCGCATCCGCTGCTTGTGGCGCAGAAGGTCGTGCCCGAGCCGGTCGCCGCCGACGCGCCAAAGGCGGATCAGCCTCCTGCTGCGAAGGCCGACAAGGCGCCGGACGCCGATGCGGCTGCGAAGTCTGCGACTTCCGGGGCGAACCTTGAACTCAAGTCGACCGTCGGGCACGACGACCGCGTCAAGTCCATCATCGACGCGTCGCCGGTTTCCGCGCCGGTGCACGAACAGACGCGTACCGCGGACGCCGGCGCTTTTCCGGCAACGAAATCCCCGGTCACGATGTCCGATGCGGCGCCCTCCGGTGGCAATGCATCGTCGCGCGAGAAACCCGCCGACCGAACCGACGGCGCGCCGTCGGTCACCGAGGACGCTGTTTCCGAAGCCGCGAAATCCGAATCTGCAAAATTGGAGGCTGAACCGGCCACCGCGGAACGGAGCGAAATGACTGCATCGGGTGACAAACCGGTCGAGACCAGATCATCGGAAGCCGCTACTCCTGAAATCAAGTTTGCGGACGCGAACCTCTCGGACAGGGCCGGCAAAAAGGCCGATGAGGTTCTAGCTCCCGCGCAAGCCGCCAACGTTGCGGTCAGGACCGAGACCGCCGCAAGCGAAAGCGTGAAGGTTGACGAGACCAGGGCCGAGGCCAAGCTGGACGACGTCAAAACAGAGGCGGCGAAAACTGACGCGC
>Ga0182030_10027176_pt1 | contig 10307 bp, 6 predicted proteins | sample 812S3MmetaG_FD_121299 | JGI IMG/M metagenome (GOLD analysis project Ga0182030, IMG submission 121299) | Permafrost microbial communities from Stordalen Mire, Sweden - 812S3M metaG (Illumina Assembly) | ecosystem: Environmental > Terrestrial > Soil > Wetlands > Permafrost | place: Sweden... | reverse complement strand
GGTCGCCTTCAATCCCTCGCCAAGGACAGAGTTGAAACCCTCACTGCGGTGAATCGGACGAAATCACTGCATGCCGATGCCATAGCGAAACGGTTCGATCCGGCGACTCGTGACCGAATGAAACTCAGTCTTGCCAGCTACCAAGAATTTCTGGCCGCTCTAGAGCAATTTCAGTCCGCAGTTGATGATGGAACCCGTTTCCAACGTGAGAGATCTGCAGCGTCACGAAACCTCGCGGCGTTGCGGAGCCGGGAACAAACGGCCACTTCGCTACGCGCAAGCCTTGGTTCCATCTACGCGCGTCTTGGCCTTTCCGGCTTCACGGAATCGACGTCGTTCGAAGATGCGGTTGCTGCCATTCAACAACACATCGAATCCGAGGATAGGCGGATGTCACTTCGTCTCGCAAACCGCCGACTCGTGATTGAACAGTTAACTACGCTTCGCAGTGCGCGCGCAGAACTGGGGCGCATTGAAGTTGAAGACAAAGACCTCCGTGCGCGTTTTGATCACTTGAGTCGTGCGAAAGAAACTTCAGATGCAGTAATCGACTTCGGCAAAGAGCTGTCCAAGCAAGCGCGTGAGCGGCGCACTGCAATCGTCAGCCGCGTTTTCAATGAGAATCTCAATCGCATATGGCGCGACCTTTTTGTCAGGCTGGCGCCTGAAGAACCTTTTGTCCCCGCGTTCGCAGTCCCAGAGGTCTCAACGGGCCCCGTAGAGGCCGTCTTGGAGACACGATACCGACGTGGTGGCAAAGGGGGCGACCCAAGGACGATGCTTAGCGCCGGAAATCTCAACACGGCTGCACTCACCCTCTTTCTTGCGCTCCATCTAACTGTGGCTCCCAAAATCCCTTGGCTGCTGATCGATGATCCAGTACAAAGCATGGATGAGGTGCACATCTCTCAATTCGCGGCTCTTCTGCGCACTCTGTCTAAACAACATGGCCGCCAAATCATCATCGCCGTCCACGAGAAACCCCTCTTCGACTACCTGGCGCTTGAGCTAAGTCCGTCGTTCGCGGGCGACCGACTCATCACTGCGCAGCTAGGGAGATCTTCCGACGGTATGACGACACTCGATTGGGAAGTTGCTACCTTCGCGGAAGACAAGGCTATCGCTGTCTGACTCTCGCGCTTAACGGCTGTTCGAATTTACCATTGACGTCCTGAAAAGCTTGCAACGCTTCGATGGGCATGGTTTGGCTCGGCAGCGATGCGCAGGATTCCACGGCCAAGCTTTTCAACCAGTCCCGTCATTCAGATTGCACCGGCGAGCAGTCGTCACGTAGACACGCGTCTTCCATCTATGACGAGAAGCCGACTTGCACTAAGACTTCCCGGGACTAATAACCAACTCGCGTTTCCGCGGCCTTCCCCAAGCCGATTCAATATAGGATCTGTTCCCAGCACGATGCCATTAAGTCTTTCTCGGGTCACTTCTCATCGCCCGTACATGCTCAGCGAAGGTCTTCGAACCGATGGAGGGATGCAACTCCTGCGCAGCAGCGAATGATGCCCGTAGTAAGTCCACACTTTCTCCAACACCCGGTGTCGCGACATGGAACAGGGCGCAGCAGATTCTCGGATCACCGACCGATGACAGATACGGTCTGTGGCGGTCGAGTTCTCTGTCGACAAGCTCCCCCAAGCTCTGTATATCTCCCGAGAAAACCTTGTCACCAGGATTGAACGCACTGCTCAGGGAGATAGCAGCCACTCCGAAAGTGTCAGACGGCGAGATGTCCAGATTGCGCCGAAGCTGTCTGATCGCCCCGCGAAGCGTGTCCTCGACGCTCTCGGCGGTGGCAGGTCGTTTGCACGCGACCAGAATGGTGATGCCATCGCGTGTGAGACGTAGGTCCGGCTCATCCAAGCAAACTGAAGCTCCTCGGAGTCTCCATTCCGCCGCAAGTGAGAGTTCAAACCATATATTTCTGCCTTCTCGGTTGTTTTGTTTCTCATTGATCGGCTGGAGCGGTCCGGACAGAGCCCGTTTCAATGCCGCACCTACCGCCGCAGATGGATCGTTGTGAAACGCAGTGAAGATGTCATGTGCTTCCAGCGCTTCGATTACCGGAAACCAGTCTTCAGGCCGAATCTCAACGTACTCTCCCGTTTCTAGGCCGCGGCGGTTCGCTTCGTCGGCACGGCGAAGAAATTGAAAGGCTTGGTGAATCCTATCGTCGGGGCGCGGCGTTAACCCCAAGCTGGTGAGCCATGAGTCGAACCCTTGTAAACGTCGAAGAATTTCGGAATATTTGAAAGAGTCCATGAGCGTCCTAACGAATCTTGCAATTCAAAAAACTGTACTTCGTATTCGGAATCCACAAGCACCAAGAGCGTTCGGACCATCATAGGTTATTAAAATTAAGTATGCCAAGACTCTCCGCTGCAAAGAAGGTCATCGAGCAGGGTCATGCACCTTAGTGTGCCACCAAGGAATAAATCGCTTATCCAATGCGAAATTACCCTTCTTCGTCTCCAGCTTCGTTCTCTGAGGTTTGAGAGCCTGACTCCCTCTTCATAATCGGCAGGCCAAGATCGTCTTCTTCTCTTTTGAAGCCGTCCAGCGTAGAAGAGAGAAAACAGACGGATTCTCGATCTTCTTTTAATCGCTTGATTTCCTCGGACCTCAGGAACTTGAGCATGTCCACAGAGTTAGATATTCCGTGTGAAACGTCGGAATCCGGTATTGAGAAGTCCGCCGCTTTAAGCAGCATTTCACCTGTAAAGTGATCAGCGGATTTCAGGTATTCAGTCAGATGTTGGATGAGGCGAAAATCCACCATCCCGCTTGATTCCGATTCACGCAAAACTGCTATGTGACTATCCCCTCCACATCCCTCAACATGCTCCTTCGTTTGAAATAGAATATAGGCCGCCAAGATGATCGTTTGCTGTATAGTTAGCCAACTGTCCCCGCGCATCCTTGTTGTCAAGAAATTGGCGAGGTAGTATCCGATTCCATCGGATGCATACGTAGTTTCGTTGACTACTGGACCTATGGCTTGAAAGAGCCTGCTATCGCCGCCCTTGGTTATTCCATAGATAAGATTGACTTGAGGGCATGCGCCCGTTTGATAAATTTGTCCGAACTCTTGGTACGTTTCCTTGATCATTGATTCAACTCGTTCTGATGCTTCCCAAATGTCCGAGACGTGCCTGACGGCGTCCCACGCTTGACTTGTAATCTTGTCTATAAACGGGCCGTAACCAGCGCCACAGATCGCAAGCGCGAGGTCCGCATTAACCATCCCATTCCCGTCTTGTCCAACTACTGGTCCTTGAAAACATTGGAGCTTTGTGACGTTTCTCTTCGCGTCTCCAGAGGTTTCCTGAGTGTCGGAGCACAGTAGGACACCGCCTTGGCACCTAAAACCAGCAATGATTGTCACAACTCACCTCTTGGACGGTCACAGTAAAGTATGCGACTCAGCAATCATTAGACACCTTCGCACTCTTGCAGCAAAAGAAGATGTCTGTCATTTAAACCAAGAATCTTCGAGCAACCAAGAATACATCCTGATAAACGCCCCAGTGTCCGAGAGGGCAGAAATTCCCGAACAGCCCGACTGGAGCTTGGACCAACTCGGTGCTCTTGTCGGGTGCCTCACCTCTCGTCACTGAGGCCTGGGATTCTCGCAAAGCTTGTCAGGGTAGCGCATACCAGGAGCTTTTGCCGCTTCCATACCTGGATGTACGATGCGGGGATCAAAAGTCGGCCTCCACGGGTTCATTGATGATGAGCTTCCACTTGGCAACACGCGGGGCATCTTCTGCGAGTGAAGCGATCAGTGGATTGACGGATGGGTTGAGAAGGGATGAAGTCTTGGCGGCCTTGACGAAGGGTTCGAGCGCACTCGCTTGTGGCTTGTATCCAGCCTGATCGAGCAAGTATCCAAGCCGACGAACGGAGGTATTTTCGTAGACCACAGCGGCCTTGGCGAGTTTGCGGGCGTCCGCCCGTTCTCCAATGTCCTTAACGATCTGGGCAAGCCCGTTGATGCCCGCCGACTTGTGGAAGTAGCGGGCACAATCGAGCAGGGTCAGCTCAACACCGGCAACTTTCGCGAAGCCCGCTTCGCTCTTCATGCTGCCGAGCCATTCGGGCTGGTTGACCTGCGCGAACGCCGCCGGTGCCTGATAGACAAACTGGAGCCGGTGACGGCCGATCTCGAAGTCACGAAGCTGCTTCGGAACGATCACCTGGAAGGTCATGGCCGCCTGATGCGAGGAGCCGTGAAAGGCTGCCGCACGGAGCAGCGAGACGCGGTAGTCGATGCCCTGATACTTCATGAGCAGGTCGATCCAACGAGCCGGGTCCGGCACGCCCGCAACACGGTCTTCCGGGCGCAGGATCAGGTAAAAGCCGTGGCGGAGATTAGCCACACGCTGCTTTTTCGCCATACGGCCGATGGCCGCCTTCAGCGCGAGCGGAGACAGGCGCAACTCGGCCAGTGCCTCTTCGCGGGTGAAGTGGGCACGCCCGCGAACGAGTTGAGCATCGAGATATTGGTCGAGGCTGGCCATGCCCATATTATATGCTAAAAGCTGCGTAGTGCGTATCTTTATGAATATGAAACGGGAGAAGGGCTGGAATTACAAGTTGAGCTGGGCCATGTGAACGCCAGTGTCGGTGTTCACGACAAGCTCGGCCATCAGCCGGGGGAACTAAAGAGCGAGGCGGCTTCGATGGCAATAGCAATCTGCTGGCTGGCATCGTCGAAGGCGGCGACGCTGTTCGGCAGCTTCTTGTACTCGCCGAGCGCTTTTGCAGGGGAACTTCTTCGCGGCTTTGGACTGCTCTTCCTGTGATATTGGTTTGGAAAGCACCTATAATCTCTTGCATCAGTGATTTCAGGAAAGAGGCAGACTCCACCGTACTGATCCGATCAACCGGAACGAGTTGGTAATGCTCGAATCTGATATTGCTCTTTAATCTGTAGCCAAGTCGATGGCGCGATTTTTTACTGGTTTCCACCAAAAGAGGCGCATTGCTCGATGCCTACTCCACCTCATGCCGCATGGCTCGTTCACGCTGCCAAACTTCTGAAAACAAAGAATGGTCGGCAGGTACAGATCGTGGAATTCAACCATAAGCAGGATGAAGCGGTCCTGTCCGCTTGGGCAAAGCACTTCCGTGAGAACTATTGTTTGGACGCGAAGATCGACACGTTGCGTGCTGGAACAGGACTGAGCCGCGCAGATTATCTGAAGCAACTAGTCTTCCCGAATCGCACAAAGCCAGGTCCAGCCGTACGCGCCGGGGATTTCGCGGAAATTCTTGTTTCGGATTATTTCGAATTTACCCACGGCTATATCGTGCCACGCACGCGATACCGCTATAAAGGAACTCCGAATGAATCTACGAAAGGGTCCGACCTTATCGGTTTCAAGTTGGTCGGTGACCACGGCGTAAACGGCCGGTTAGATTCTCCCGCCGACGCACTCCTGTGCGTTGAAGTGAAAGCGCAGTTCACGGGGAAATACGACACGGAAAGATTGCAGGATGCGATCAAAGATTCACCGAAGGATGAACTGAGAAAAAGCATCTCGCTGAACGCAACCAAGCAGCGGCTCCTCGCGGAGAACAATACCGTCCACTCCCAAATTGTAGAGCGTTTCCAGAATGTAAATGACCGTCCATACAAGAACCTCATGGCGGCTGCGGCGGTGTACTGCTCGACCGTGTTCGTGGAGGATACTGTCGCAAATGCTACGACAAAAGATCATCGGCAAGCGAAGACTGTCCAGCTTCTCGTTTTAAGGGGAAAAGACATGATGAATCTTGTTCATCTCCTTTATGAAAGAGCTGCGGATGAAGCCTGAGAAAGCTTCCAAACGACTTCACGGCATCACGCAAGCGAAGGCTCGCATGTATGAGTTCAATCTCCCCGAGGAACATCATATAGACCTTAGTGGGAACAGCTTTTCTGATCTATTTCCGCTCGCTATCGGCATTCTCGGTGATGAGGCAGCTCTTGTAGCAAATGCCGCCATCCCTGATTCAGGACTGGAACTTCGCCTCCACCCTTCAAATTCGTCGGCGCTTCGCTTCGCAGCATCTTTCTTCCACGCTTATGTGAATGCCAGGCAAGCACCGGAAACAAGCGGTTTCTTGCTGCTTCTGGGCGCTTCTGCGTATTACCTCTCCGACCTGGCTGGAAGCGCATCAGTACTGCTAAGAGAATCCAGCCTGCTTCAATATCAGAGAGACAACTGGATTGCAACACTCCGGTGGATACTTGATGCAAATTGGGCCGCTCCGCTATTCCTCTCCGAGGATCGCTTCAGCGCAATCCTGCGCGCGGTTCATAAGGCTATCACCTCCTACTTCCAGGATGGATCTCGGCGGTCGGAACTAATCGGGTTAGGTGCGAAACTTCGTGAACGTATCTACAAAATTGGAACAGATCGAGAGCTTCTAATCGCGGACATCATTGCGGCCGTCGTCAAAAAGCGGCTTTGCAACGCAGCGCGTTATGTCCTGCCTCTCTATAGCGGTCTCTCTGAAGATATTTGGGCAAACACTTTCGAACGCTCAGACTTCATGAATGAGTTATGGCCTGCGCAGCATGTCTTTGGGGAACGGGGACTTCTTCAGGGTCGCTCTGGTGTCATTCAGATGCCAACTAGTGCGGGAAAGACAAGAGCCATAGAACTTGTCATCCGAAGCGCTTTCTTCTCGGAACGTGCTGACCTTGCTGTGGTCGTCGCTCCCTTCCGGGCACTCTGCACAGAAATCACGAATTTCTTACGAGCTTCCTTCAGCGGTGAAGTCGTGAATCTTAATGAGTTGTCCGACGCCCTCCAGGTCGACTATTCGGAGATGTTTGCCAACCTGCTCATCGGCGGTGGTTCGGCATTCAGTGCTGCTCCTTCTCCCGCTAGGCAGATCGTCGTCGTGACACCTGAGAAGCTTCTGTACGTTCTCCGCCATAACCCTGAACTCATCAATATTCTCGGTCTAATCATTTATGACGAAGGACATCAGTTCGACAGTGGACCGCGCGGAGTGACCTATGAATTATTGCTGACAGAAATCAAACGTGTCCTCGCCCCAACGATCCAAAGCGTTCTGATTTCGGCTGTTATCCAGAATGCGACGGCAATCGGCAAGTGGCTTATCGGTGATGAAGTTGTCATCGTCGAAGGGCAAAATCTGTCGACTACAAGCCGCTCTGTAGCTTTTTCGAGTTGGAAAACCTCCCTCGGGCAACTACGTTTCGTCACGCCTGGAGACCCTGACGCTTTCAGCTATTTCGTCCCCCGCGTGATTCGCCGCCTCCCCCTACAGCGGCATGGCAAGGAGACGAAAAGCCGATTCTTCCCGGAGAACGGGGATCACCATGCTATCGCCTTATACCTGGGATTACAACTTGTCCATAATGGTAGCGTTGCGATCTTCTGCGGGCGAAAGGCCACTGTTTCGACTATGACTTCAAAGCTCGTTGACGCCTTTGATCGTAATCTTGGGATGCTCGCTCCTTCTGTCGAAACTGATCCCGCTGAACTTGGCCATCTCGTGAAGCTTTACACCCGGCACTTTGGTGCCGAGGCAGAAATTACGAAGTGTGCGGGTCTAGGCATCTTCTCCCATCACGGAAACACACCGCATGGAATACGGCTAGCTGTTGAATGCGCGATGAAGGAGGGTTTGGCAAAATATGTACTTTGTACTTCCACGTTGGCTCAAGGCGTAAATCTTCCCATCCGTTACCTGATAGTGTCCGGAACCTCGCAGGGAATGGAGAAGATTCGCACAAAGGACTTCCACAATCTTGTAGGTCGTGCGGGCAGAGCCGGGATGCACACAGAGGGAACAATCATCTTCTCCGACCCTGCTCTCTATGACGAACAGGACGACTTTAAGAAGAGGTATAAATGGGAAGAAGCCAATAATCTTCTCAACTTCAGCAATGCAGAGGCGACAGAGAGCTCGCTCCTGCACGTTTTTAAGCGGTTCTACAGTGACTACAAGAAATACGAATTAACCGTCGATGTAGTGGAACTTCTGAGCGAAGCATTGAAGGATCGGAATAAAGTGCAAGATTGGCTGAAGAGCGCTGCTCAGACAAACGGGGCAATGAATTTCGACGTGGAGTCTCTATATGCGCAACTGAGGGATAAGCTCCAGCTTCTCGAAGCCCTTGAAAGTTATCTGATGTCTCACCGGGGCACAGATTCCTTTCCCAACTTTCTGATCGCTACTGAGCAGCTCGCGAAAGAGACGCTAGCTTACTTCCTGGGGACAGATGAACAGAAGTCACAGCTCATACAACTCTTCGCATTGGTGGCTCAGCATGTTGAGAACCGTGCAGCTGATGTAACGCTCCAAGCGGTTTATGGACGTACTCTTCTTGGCCTCGAAGCTGCAATCAGGATCAGAGAATGGGTTCTCCTAAACCAGACGTCATTCGCCAATTTGACGGAAGATGGATTGCTCGATCTCCTCTGGCCCTTGATAGTTGAACTGCTCTCGGAAACGATCTTCGATAAATACAGCCCAATCTCAGCTCTCGCGGATCTTGCGAAGGGATGGGTAGCTGGTAAGAGTTTTTCATATCTCTTTGCAGAATGGAATGCGGCTGGTGGGGGCAAAAAGCATGGCAAGACCACCAGACACCTGCGGATTGAGGACATCGTTGATCTTGCAGAGAATACGCTCGGCTATCATTCGACCCTCATCATTGCTGCTGTTTCTGAATTTCTATCGGAGCTCCAGAGCGCCGACTCAGAAGAAGCGCTTCAACGACTCAACACGCTTCAAAAACGGATTAAGTACGGTCTTGCTGATTTGGATGCAATAGCTCTCTACGAATTAGGTTTTGGCGACCGAGAGGTAGCAAAAGACCTTAAGGCTATCCTTCCCGCAGACGCGACGCTCAATGTCAGAGGCCGCATGAGGGTAGGCAGAGACGCGGCTGCGCTCATGCTAAGTTCCTATCCTCTTTATTTCACGCAATGCCTGAATACAGTGATTCCTGTCAATGCCTAGACGAGCGCACACAAAATGGAGGTCTGCCGAAGCAGATCCCCGAATTTCTTTCTGCCTCAAGCCGCTTTCTTGGCCTTTGGTTCGGTGTCAGCTTGGCATCAGACGATGCGGATGTTTAATCGGTCAAGCGCATTCGGTTGGGATTCCCATCTCCAGCCAATGAAGGCGATTGGAGAGACCCGCACTGGAATACGCGTCGGCCAAATCCTGCTGGCTCTCAGTGAAGTGCTCCCAGCCCTGGTGATGCACGGGGAAAATGTGTGCGTTAGGAAATGCCCGCGCCGTTGCAATCGCGTCGTCGCAATTCATGGTGAGATGGAAGGCACCGCGTCTCTTGACGCGAGCTGCCCCCGCGAAGAGCACTACCGAACGAACAGCAAAGCACCGCGCCACCTCGGCCACGTCAGTTATTTTTCAAGCCCGGCGGGTGGGCAAATCATGGCGCTCCAGTCTTCTGGAGCGACCTTCAGGGTGGGAAGACGGGCGCGCAAAAATGGAGGTCTGCCGTAGCAGACCTCCGAATTGACTCCTGTCCTCAAGCCGCTTTTCTGACCTTTGAAGGCGTGGCCTTCGTCGCTGGCTTCGGCACCGGCTTGGCTTTCTCTTTCGCGGCGAACTCCTGCTTGACCTTGAGGCTGATGGCGTCCACGTCCACCTTGTACGCGGTGGTGGCATCGCGGAGTACCTGTGCGGCGTTCTGCCGGGTAGCCGCGTGAAGGATGGTGATTTCTACCAGCAAACCACCCAACGCGCTCTTTTCAGCATGACGCAGGTAGGCCGTAAACAACTTCCCGATAGAGTCGCTGTCCTTTGCCTTCTTGATGCCGCGCTGACGGGCGACAATCTCCAAGCGGCGTTCGTCCAGCAATGTCGCCAGCCGCTCGACTACGAATAGCAGGTCGCGCTTCATCAACCGCACTGGGACCGCTGCAACGATGGCGGCAAGTGTGCGGAGTCCGGTCGCCTGGGCGAGTGCTTCCTCGCGGCGGCGCTTCTGCTCCTCGGCATTCCATTTCGGTTCGTGTGTGCTGGTCTGCTTCTTCTGGTGATGCACCGGGCAATCTGCCTGTGCGCAAACTGTGCGGGTTTCGCCCTTCTCGATGCCTTCGGAGACGATGGCCTCGGTGGTGTACTTGCACGTCTTGAACTCCGCGCGTGTGGCCTCTTCTTTTGTCTTGGGCTTCTCCTGCCGGATTTCGACATACTTGTTTCGCGGTAGCGTAGTGCTGCCTTCCTTCTGCTGACCATAGCCCGTGCTGATTTGTACCAGCTTCGGTTTTGCTGTGATGCTCTGCCGGATATGC
>Ga0182030_10027175_pt1 | contig 10307 bp, 5 predicted proteins | sample 812S3MmetaG_FD_121299 | JGI IMG/M metagenome (GOLD analysis project Ga0182030, IMG submission 121299) | Permafrost microbial communities from Stordalen Mire, Sweden - 812S3M metaG (Illumina Assembly) | ecosystem: Environmental > Terrestrial > Soil > Wetlands > Permafrost | place: Sweden... | reverse complement strand
TAGAAGGCCAGCGGCACATGCCGGTCGTAGGACCAGGGGCTGAAGTGCGTTGTGCCGGAGCTATGCAGATCGGGCATCTCGTAAGCCCCAAGCATCAGCAGCACATACCAGTTGCCGTGGTAGCCGTAGCTGTGGGCAAGTTCGCGACCCATCTCAGTCGGTGGCAAGTCTCCATGCTGCAGTTGGAGGCGCGTATAGGAGCCGGCCACGACGGGCGTAGGAGGCAGACGGCTGGTGGACGGCTCTTTGGGCGCTGCGGGAGCCAGCTTGGCCACCGCCTCGGGAAGGGCCGCGCTCAGGGCGTCCTCGGCCGTCTTTTCGTCGATGCCGGCCGCTTCAAAGACGCGGCGATCCAGCGTCAGATAGGGCAAATCCGCACCGGGAAGCAGGAAATTGCCCTTGGCCTGGGGGAACTTTGCGCTAAGCGCCGTGTTCAGTTGCTCGCCCAGTGCCTTCAAGTCCACTGTCGCGGAGTGGATGCCCAGCGCCGCAGCCGTGGCTGGAACCGGAGCGATGCCATGGTCGGCGGTCAGCGCGATCCACACGTTGTTGAGGCCGACGGACTTATCTAACCATCCAAAGAAGCGGTCCAGGTCGCGATCCAGGCCGAGGACCATCTGATGCTCCGACTCCGAATCGGGGCCGTACTTGTGTCCGGCGAGGTCGTGCGCGGAAAGCGAAACGGTGAGCAGATCGGTAACTGGGTCCTGACCTAGTTTTTCCCCGGCAATCAGCGCCTGGGTAAAGTCCAGTTCGTAGTGGTTGGCCGCGGAGGTGAGTTCAATCTGCGAGGAGAAATTGCCCTTGCCGCTGGCGCCGGCTTCTTTCGCCGCTTCGGCCAGACGGTCGCTGGAGTTGAAGGCCACGGCCCAGGCTGGCAGATGCTGCATGTAGTAGGTCGATGTGGTGAAGCGGCCGCTGGCGTCATCCAGCCAGAAGGCGGCGTTGGCTGCTTGCCCCGGCGGTAGAATGGCCGCGCGGTCCTTGAGCGATACGCCGAAGACGCGAGCCTTGCCCTGGGTCGCGAGGCGCAACTCATCGCCGAGCGTGGAGGCGCGCAGGTTCCGCGGCGATGCGCCGGTGAGGTCTTTTGTTCCCGCAGGCAGGTCCACCAGCGTGTAACGCTCGTCCTCGACGGAGGAAACGCGATGCGCGTAGCCGCGGCTGGCGTCCCACCACTCGTTGCTTTCAATGCCGTGGCCGTCGGTGTACGCGCCGGTGCCGATAGTTGCGTGGCCGGGAGCGGTCTTGGTGTTGGCGTAGTTGTAGTAGCAGTCGGGAAACCACGCGCCTTCATTCAGAAACAGCTTGAATCCGCGGCCCTTCAGCTCTGAGCGGTAGCGCTCAAGCATGTCCGCGCGGAACTGATCGATGACCACTATCACGACCAGCTTCGGATGCGCGTTGTAGGCTGAGTCCGGCGCGCTCTGAGGCTCGCCTTGAGCTGTAGCGCGGTAAGCAAAGAAAGGGTTGGCCAGGAGCGAAGCGATGGCAATGACGGCAGCAAAGGAAGGGAAACGGCGCATGAATCCATCCTATCGTGGCAATGTTACAGATTTTCCCGAACCGCTGGCGACAATATGGAGTCAGGACAGTTCTAGTGCGGAGCTAGTGGTTTGTCTCAATGATGGCAACCGTTTTCAGCGCCCCAGGCCGGCCAAATAGAGGGCGCATTCGGCATTCCCTCAGGGGCTTGACGGGCTGCGGAAAAACCCGGAAATTTGTGTGGAATCGCCCGAAATTTTACCTCAGGGGCTGAAGCCCCATTGATTCTATGCAACTTATGCCGGGGATGAATCCCCGGCCTACCTCAAAGGCGAGTTTTTCCGCAGCCTGTGAAGCCCGTACCCTTTCAAGTCCGTACCCTTCAAGCCCGTACCGTTCAAGACGGATAGACGATTTTCTGCATGAAACACTGCGCTAGGAAATTTCCTGAATGACTCGTTCCACCAGCGGCCGACAAGGGCTGCCGGCGCAGACCATCCATGGCGGCATCGCGCTTGAGACCACCGACCGCACCGAAATTACCGCGCCTTCGCCAATCTCGGCACCTGGCCCTAAAACGCATTCGGAAGCGACCCAGGATTGCGAGCCGATGACGATCGGCGTGGAGATAGTCGGGAAATAGGGATGGGTGTGGTCGTGCGTGGAAGTGCAGATGTAGTTGCGCTGCGAGATCACCACATGACGCCCGATAATGACCGGCACAAAGTTCTGAATCTCGGTATTGGCCCCGATGGTCGACCGTTCGCCCATGGTCAGATTCCACGGCACCCAGATTTTTACGCCTGCGCCGACCTCGCAGCGCGGCGCAATCCGCGCGCCGAAGAGCTTGAGCAAGGCAATGCGCAAAGGGCTGAGGGCCTTGGGGGTGTATGGCAGAAAGGGAAGCTGAAACAGTCCCCAGATTGCGCGCAGCAGCTTGACCTTAGGTGGCGTACTGGCCGGCACCTTCGTCAGATCGATGCGCAGTGGCCCTTCTCCGGGCAACGCGCCATTCAGTTCCGTTTCTTCCGCTTTCGGTTCCAATTCCGAACTCAACCCAACCCCCACGCTTCACGCTCCGCACTTCGCACTGGCTCTGCCTTACCTCGTCTATAATCGCAGAGAAGCAAGAATTTCTGTAGGAGAAGTTCGCGTTTCCGCGGCCTGCGTTTCGACGTTTGCCCGAGGAGCGCGCTCATCCATGAAGGTCGTCGCCAGCTCATGATCCGCTTTCTGCAAAGTAAAGACAATCGTCTCGTCAAGGCCATTTTCATCGTGATTATCGGCGCCGCCGTCATCACCATGGTCGTCACGCTGATCCCCGGCATCTTTCAGGATGCCTCTGTGACTGCCGATACCTATGCCACGGTCTACCCGCACTGGTACAGCCGCTTTACCTTTACCGGCGAAAAGATTTCGATGACCCGGGTGCAGGAGTTGGCGCAGCAGCAGATGCAGCGCCAGCGGCTGCCGGAGCAGTATGCCTCGCTCTTCATGCCGCGCCTCATCTCGCAGGCCGGCCAGCAGTTGATCATGCAGAAGATTCTGTTGGCCAAGGCCGCCGGTATGGGCATTGTCGCCAACGATGACGACGTTCGCAGCTTTCTCAAGACCGGCCAGCTTGGCGAACTGCTCTTTCCCGCAGGCAATTACATTGGCGACGAGAAGTACAAGCAGTTTGTCTCCCAGCAGTTCAACATGACGGTCAACGACTTCCAGAAGGCCGTCGCTGAAGACATTGAGATTCAGCGGCTGCGTTCGCTGATTACGGCCGGAGTGACGGTTTCCGACAAGGAAATCCAGGATCAGTACCGCAAGCAGAACGTCAAGATCAAGTTCGACTACGCGGTCATTTCGCAGGACGACCTGCGCAAGCAGATCAACCCCACCGACGCCGACCTCCAGGCCTTTTTCACCAAGAACGCGGCGCGCTACGCCGCCGCCGTTCCTGAAGAGCGCAAGATCAGCTACTTCGCCTTCACAGCAGACCAGATTCCCGGCGGCGCGCCCAAGGCCAGCGACCAGGAGATTCAGGCCTACTATCAGGCGCACCAGGCTGACTATCAGGTTCCCGAGCAGGCCAGGTCGCGCCATATCCTGATCAAGTTCCCTGGCGGCGTGGCCAAGTCCGATGCAGAAGCCAAGGCCAAGGCCCAGGCGCTGCTGGCGCAGATCAAGGGCGGCGCGGACTTTGCCGATGTGGCCAAGAAGAACTCGGAAGACCCCGGCAGCGGCGCCCAGGGGGGCGAACTCGGCTTTGCCAAGCGCGGCACCATGGTGCCTGAGTTCGACACGGCAATCTTCAGCCAGAAGATTGGCGACACCACCCTCGTTCACTCCCAGTACGGTTATCACATTATCCAGGTTGAGGAGCGCCAGACGGCGCACAGCCAGCCTTTGAATGAAGTGAAGCCGGCAATCGAAGTCACCCTTATCCGCCAGAAAGAAGCCCAGGCGGAAAATGCCTACGCCGCAACGTTGGCCACCGAGGCCCAGAAGAACGGCCTCGCCAAGACCGCTGCCGCGCATCATCTGGAAGTTGTGACCACCCCGCCGCTGAACTCGCAGGGCGTGATTCCCGGCCTGCCTGATGGTTCGCAGGTGATTACGAAGGCCTTTACCGCCAAGCTGAACGGCGATCCGCAGCCGGCTCCCTCTGGCGAGGGCTACGCCATCTTCCAGGTTACCGGCATCGCGCCGGCCCATGCGCCAAGCTTTGCCGACTGGAAATCCAAGGTCGCCACCGACTACGCCGACGAACGCCTGCCACAACTGCTGTTGCAAAAGACCAAAGAGCTGGCCGACAAGGCCAAAGCCGAACACGATTTGGCCAAGGCAGCCAAGGAACTGGGTGCTACCGTCAAGACCAGCGATCTGGTTGGCGAATCCGGCCAGGTGCCCGACTTCGGCCAGGTTGGGGCTGTCGCTCCCGATCTCTTCAACCTCAGTCCTGGCGACATCAGTGGGCCGATCAACGCGCAGCGCACCGGCGTCGTGGCCAAGATTGTCGACAAGACCTCGCCGACTCCTGACGAGATCGCGAAAAACCTCGACCAGACCCGTGAGCAGATTCTCGATCAGCGCCGCGAAGAGGTCTTCGGCGTCTACGTCACTACGGCGGAAGACGAGTACAAAAAGGCAAAGCTGATTGCGGTCAACGCCAAAATCTCCAAGCAAGCCGGCATCGGCGACCAGCCCGGCCAATAAACGTCCATGTTTTGAAAGGGCGCGGCTTCAGAGGCTGCGGAGAAACTCCCAGAATTGGCAGCAATCTTATCTTGAGCTTCCATCAGAGGCTAAAGGCCTGTTGATTCGATTGGGTTTATCGGCACGACTGAACGAATGAAGTCGTGCCCTGCTACAAAGCCTTGTCAAATGGGTTTTTCCGCAGCCTGCTAATGCCCGTCTCTTATTTTCTGCGTCCTACGGCACGATGCGTCTAGCTTGAAACCGAGACCTACCAGTTGTCCCCTTTCAAAACCGGACTTTAATCACGGGCTGTTAAAGCAGCGATAATTAACGTAGCTGTAACAACATATGGGCCGATAACTGTAAATTTACACAACTGAAACATAGACGCCGTTGTGGTTTGCTGAATATTCACACAACTCTGCAATTCTTAATTCGTGCTCACGGAGTTTTGCGCGATATTGCGCGCTGTGCGCGCTTGGCAGATGCGAGACAACAAGATTCGAACTCACGCAATTCTTAACGATCTAGTGACTTACGCGCCCGCCATCCATTGGACGGGCCAAGTGAGGACAGGATCGCAAACCTGGCCGGAGTGCCAATCCTCAGTGCAATTTGAGGGGCTCCCGGACCGGGCCAAGAAACCTGCCTACACCAACATGCAATCCACTCAGAGAGGCTCAATGAATATTCATACCAAAGCGATCGCTGCGGCCATTCTTGCTGCAGGTCTTACCTTCGGCTGCTCCTGGCCAGCCAATGCGCAAACCGCGCCGGCTCCGGCTGCCAAGAAGCCGGTGAAACACGCCGCCAAGCCCAAGCCCAAGCCCGCACCGGTAGCCACTGCCGCCGAGTTGCAGGAACTGAAGCAGGAGATGGAGTCGCAGATCAACGCACTCAAGGGTCAGCTCTCCGACAAGGACGTGCAACTGAAGCAGGCGCAGGACGCCGCCGCTGCCGCCCAGGCCTCGGCCAGCCGCGCTGAAGCTGCCGCCTCGTCGCAGCAGCAGGCCGTGACTGAAAATGCATCCGCTGTCAACACCCTGCAGTCCACGGTGACCGACCTCAAGACCAATCAGGTCAACCTGGTGACAACGATTCAGGACGGCCAGACGCAGATCAAGAAGGCTATCGAAAGCCCCGACTCGCTGCACTACAAGGGCATTGAGATCACGCCCGGCGGATACACCGCGGCGGAAACTGTGTACCGCAGCCGCGCCACCGGTGGCGACATCGCTACCCCGTTCAGCGCCATCCCGTTCGACGGCACCAACGCAGCCCATATGAGCGAGTGGTACTCCACCGCTCGCCAGTCGCGCGTCTCCATGATGGCCACCGGCAAGCTGCCCTGGGGCACCCTGCGCGGCTACTGGGAAGCTGACTGGCTCGGCACCGGCGTCACCTCCAACAACAACCAGTCCAACAGCTACGTTCTGCGCCAGCGCGTCATCTGGGGTCAGGCCGCGTTGAACAACGGATGGGCGTTCACCGGCGGTCAACTCTGGTCCCTCGCCACCGAGGATAGGAAGGGCATCTCCAACCTCTCCGGCGACATCCTCACTCCGATGACCATCGACCCGAACTATAACGCCGGTTTCGTCTGGACACGCCAGTACGGCTTCCGCGTCACCAAGAGCTTTGACAAGTTCGCCATCGGCATCGCGGCTGAAAACCCCCAGGTTCTCTCGCCTGGCGGCACCGTTGCTCTGGATCCATTCGTCACCTATCTGTGGGGACAGCCCGGTGCGAACGGGGGCGCGAATAACGGCGCCGCCAACACCACCAACGGCACCACCGTCGGCCTGCTGACCACCTACGCCATCAACCCCGCTCCGGACTTCCTGGCCAAGGCCACCTTCGATCCCGGCGTCGGCCATTACGAAGTGTTTGGCATCGGCCGCTTCTTCCGCGACCGTGTCTACCAGTACTCCTGCCCCACCAGCGCCACCTCCTGCACCTCGTCCGTCGACACCGGCGCAACCATTACCAGTGCCTACAACGACACCGAATTCAGCGGCGGAATTGGCGGCAGCGCCCGCGTTCCTCTCTTCCAGAAAAAGCTTGAACTCGGCGTCAAAGGCCTCTGGGGTACTGGCGTAGGCCGCTACGGCAACTCGACCATTGCCGATGTGACCGTCAAGCCCAACGGCGAATTCTCGCCGCTGCACACCTTCTCCGCGCTAAGCACGTTCGAACTGCACGCCACTCCGCGCCTCGACATCTACGCCAACTACGGCGGGGACTATGTGGGCAAGACCATCTACCTCACGACCGCCGGCAAGAAAGACGGTTATGGACTAGGTGAAGCCTTCACCGGCTGCGGAACCGAAGTGATTCCGACCGGTACGACTTACCCAGCATCCAACAGCGCTTGCACCGGCCAGACCCGCGACATCCAGGAAGGTACCCTTGGCTACTGGTATGACTTCTACAAGGGCCCCAAAGGCCGCCTGCGCCAGGGCATCCAATACAGCTATGCCGAGCGCTTCATCTGGGACAACTTGGCTTTGACCCCCGGCAACGTTTCCCCCAAGGGCATCGAGAACATGTTCTGGACCAGCTTCCGCTACTACTTGCCGTAGACTGCTCCACCACCTGCAACTCTCAAGGGCGTTCCGTTCGCGGAGCGCCCTATTTCCTGCACTGCAAGATCGAAAGTGCCCAAATCCCGATTCGTTGTAAACTGAAATACGAGCGGAAGTGGCGAAATTGGCAGACGCACCAGACTTAGGATCTGGCGGAGCAATCCATAGGGGTTCAAGTCCCCTCTTCCGCACCAACTGTCGAAGTCCTTTATATTTAGGTCACATGCAGATAAGAGGGATCATCTCCGCGTCTCTCCGGTCACTTCTCGGTTCTCCCCTGCTGCATCTTGCGGTGAAAAGAGACACAAGGCAAATCTTGACCCGCCGGCGTCACGTTATGTGCGCACTTGAATCTACTTCAGCAGACCGCGATTTCTAAATCCTTCTTATCCACCTTACTCGCCAGATTCGATCAGCCTATCCGATACTCAAGCTAGACCGTCCTTTGAAAGTATCCAACACCATGATGGAGTGGATCTTCTCCACCCCTTTGATGCGGTGCAGGTCTTCCCAGATGAGCTTGCGGTATTCTTTCAGGTTGCTTGTGACCACATGCAGGATAAAGTCGCAATCTCCGGCCACCATATGACAGGAGAGCACCTGCGGTTTGCTCTGGACCGCTTTCATGAAATGGTTGGCAGTCTCCCCGGTGTGCTGGCTTAGGGTGATCTCGACGAATGCCGAGATCTCAAAGCCAAGAAGGCTCTCGTCCAACTCGACCGTAAACCGGCGAATCACGCCAATCTTCTTGAGCCGCTGTACGCGCCGCAAACAAGGGCCTGGGGTTAGCCCCACTTCATCGGCGAGCGAATTGTTTGGGATGTTGGAGCGCTGCTGCAGAATGTCCAGGATCTTGCGATCGATCTCGTCCAGTAGCGGAGTCTTGTCCATCCAGCAATTATCTATCGGACAAGACTCCGGCATTTAATTGCTGCCGCAGCGCCTGATCGAGCCATACTTGCAATCGCGGCACGCGGCTTTTTCTTTAAGGTAAAGGAATCGGAACCAAGGCGGGTCTGGTCAGGTCCTTGCCGAGTAACTCCATCGCACTCGCAAAGGAAAGTCATCATGCCCAGATTGAGCATCGGAGAATACCTGCTCGCACGTTTGTCCGAATGCGGCATCGACACGCTCTTCGGTGTCCCCGGCGACTTCAACCTCGCGCTCCTGGAGCAGGTGGTGGCTGCGCCAAATCTGCAATGGGTGGGAAACTGCAACGAGTTGAACGCCGCATATGCCGCAGACGGTTATGCGCGCATCAAGGGCGCGGCCTGCTTCATCGTGACTTACGGCGTGGGAGATCTAAGCGCATTGAACGGCATTGCGGGTTCCTTTGCCGAACATGTCCCGGTCATCTGCATCTCGGGCATTCCGCCCATGCACGCTCTGCGCCATCGCTCCATGTTGCACCACACTTCGGGCACGGGTAATTACGAGGACGTGAACAGTTGCCTCGCGCAATTTACCGCGGCGCAGGCGCGATTGACTCCGGTCAATGCCGCAACCGAGATCGATCGCGTGATCGCAACTGCGATGCGGGAAAAGCGGCCCGTCTATGTGCAGATTCCATCGGACATCACGCATATTGAGATCAACGTGGCCATGGCGCCGCTGGATTGGAGCGTCTCCGGAGACAGTGAGAGAACCGGTAGCGTTGTCGAAAAGATTGCCGCAAGAATCGATCGCAGCGAACGCCCCGCTTTGCTTGTCGACGCCGATGCCCAGCGCTTCGGCCTGGGCACATTGATTCGCGAATTGGGTGAGTCGGCAGGCATTCCCTCCGCCACCATGTCCAGCGGTCGCAGCATCCTCGACGAGCAGCATTCGCTCTATCGCGGCATCTATGTCGGCCGCGTCAGCGCTCCGGCAACGGTTGCAGCGATCGAAGGATCGGATTGTCTGCTGGCCATTGCCGTTCGCTTTTTCGACTCGACTACGTCGATCTTTTCCCACGACCTGGACGAACGGAAGATGATCCTCATCGATCCCTTCTCGGTTTCACTCGATGGAGAGACGATTGAAGGAGTTGAAGCAAATGGGATCTTGCAGGGACTGGTGAATCTGTATCGCGAGCGCTCCGGCACGCGTTGCTGGAAGCAGGACGCGCCAAGCCAACTGTCCTGTCATGCGGAAACAACGGTGACCGTGGATGCCGCGTTGACGCATGAAACGTTGTGGCCACAGATTGCCAACTATCTCGCGTCAGAGGATCTGTTGCTCGTAGAGAACGGCACGGCTCAAGCAGGCATCGCCTCGATCCGACTTCCTCGACAGACGCAATTCATCAGTCAATCCGTATGGGGATCGATCGGGTATACCCTGCCAGCGCTGTTGGGATGCATGTTGGCCAGAACCGTGGGGCGTCATCTGCTCTTTATCGGCGATGGATCCTTGCAGATGACCGTTCAGGAGATTTCAACCATCTTGAGCAACAAATTGAAGCCAGTCATTTTTGTGATCAACAATGGCGGCTACACCATCGAGCGGGTCATACTGGGCGCGAACTCTTCCTACAACGACATTGCTGCGTGGAACTATACGGCGCTTCCCGCAGCTTTGAGCCAGAGCGGCGAAATCACGACCTGGAGCGTACGCACAGTGGTTGAGTTGCAGCAGGCATTGCACGCTTCCGCGCAGCCAGATGGACTGATTCTGATCGAGCTGCATCTGGAAAGGATGGACGCGCCCAAGAGCCTGAAGATCCTGGGACGGCGCGTTGCCGAGTACGACTTCGATGCCCGCGTCCTGCCTGCGGCACAGCCAATTCAATCTTGCGAGAACTCATGATGATCTGCGATACGGAAACTCTTCCCCGCGCCAAACAGCATATCGAATCACTGCCGCTCTATCTTCCCGGAAGAGCCATATCGGCCGTTGCTCGCGAATACGGCTTCGATGAGTGCACAGTGGTCAAGCTTGCATCGAATGAAAACCCGTTGGGTATGTCCCCACATGTTCAAGAGACACTGCTGGAAGTTGCATCCAGCGCATCATCCTGCTATCCAGACCCGGAAGCAACCGAACTGAAGCTAAGTCTGAGTCAGCACT
>Ga0182030_10027173_pt1 | contig 10308 bp, 9 predicted proteins | sample 812S3MmetaG_FD_121299 | JGI IMG/M metagenome (GOLD analysis project Ga0182030, IMG submission 121299) | Permafrost microbial communities from Stordalen Mire, Sweden - 812S3M metaG (Illumina Assembly) | ecosystem: Environmental > Terrestrial > Soil > Wetlands > Permafrost | place: Sweden... | reverse complement strand
GCCTCCGCCGGGATCTTTCCTCTGGTGCACACCGGTCGCCCGTGGCTCGCATACTGGCTGTTTCCATATCCGAACACGATGAACTACTGGCCGAATTTTCGCAGCCCGCTGGTGTGGGACGTGTTCGCGGTTTCGACGTACTTCACGATTTCGCTGGTGTTCTGGTTCACAGGATTAATTCCGGATCTTGCCACCTTGCGCGACCGCGCGCAGCATCGGTGGGTGCAGCGCTTGTACGGCATTCTTGCCCTGGGATGGCGCGGATCCGCGCGGCACTGGAGACATTATGAATCGGCCTACCTGATTCTGGCCGGCATTTCAACACCGCTGGTGTTAAGCGTCCACACAATCGTCAGTTTTGACTTTGCGGTCTCGGTGATTCCGGGATGGCACACCACGATTTTCCCGCCCTACTTCGTCGCCGGCGCGATCTTCTCCGGGTTCGCCTGTGTGATGACGCTGCTGATTATCGCGCGCTGGGCGCTCAATCTGGACCAACTGATCACGATTAAGCACCTGGAAAACATGTGCAAGATCATGCTGGTGACGGGTTCAATCGTGGGTTACGCGTACGGTACCGAGTTCTTCATCGCCTGGTACAGCGGCAACGGTTATGAGCGGTTTACGTTCATCAATCGCGCCTTCGGTCCGTACTACTGGGCCTACTGGACGATGATCACCTGCAACGTGCTTCTGCCGCAGGTCTTCTGGCTGAAGAAGATGCGCACTAGCATTCCGGTGATGTTCGTGTTGAGTATCACCACCAACATCGGCATGTGGTTTGAGCGCTTCGTGATTATCGTCACCAGCCTGCACCGTGACTTCCTGCCGAGCTCGTGGGGTTATTTCCGGCCGACCTGGGTGGACATCTGCACGTTCACGGGCACCATCGGTCTATTCCTCACTCTGTTCCTTTTGTTCGCCCGGTTCCTCCCGATGATTGCGATGTCGGAAGTGAAGGGTGTCGTGGCGGATGAAAAACACAAATTCACTCCCCAGGAGTTGATTGCGCGATGACGAACCAGGATCTCGAAGACATCAAAGATAAACTTGGCATCGGCGCGGACAAGGTCTACGCGGTGATGGGCGCGTTCGACGATCCCGACAATCTGGTCGCGGCGGGCCGCAAAATCCGCGAAATGGGCTACACCAAGCTGGATGCCATGACGCCGTTTCCGGTACACGGAATTGACGATGCAATCGGGATTCCGTATTCGAAACTGGGCTGGATCGTAATTTGCATCGGACTGTGCGGCACCACCACGGCGCTGCTGCTGATCTGGTGGTGCGGCGCGATCAACTATCCGCTGGTGATCGGCGGCAAGCCGCTGTTCGATTTCACGTTCTCCATTCCGATCACGTTTGAGTTAACGGTTCTGTTCTCGGCGTTCGCGAGTGTCCTGGGGATGTTCGGGTTGAACGGATTGCCCAAGCTGTATCATCCCTCGCTCAATTATTCGCATGCGCATCGCGCCACCGATGACCGGTTCCTGCTGGTGATTGAAGCCGATGATCCCAAGTTCGACGCGGTGAAGTGCGTCGAACACTTGAGAAGCGTCGGCGCGGACGCGGTGGAGGTAGTGGAAGGATGATCTTCACGAAACAACGTCAGCCAGTGGGTCACGACGGCCTCCTGTGGATCGGCGGGTACTGCCTGCTGCCGCTGATCTGCCTGCTGTTCGCCGTCTTGTTCTTGAGCGGATGCTCCACCATCCAGCGCGACCCGCCGATTCAGGTGTGGGACGACATGAAGCATCAGGAAAAATTCAAGGCGCAGGCCGAATATGACGGGAGCCTGTTTGCGGACCATCGCGCGTCGCGCCGTCCGCCGGACGGTACCGTCGCACAGGGGCACATGACCGACGACAGCCCGTACTTTACGGGGATGCAGGGCGGCATGTACATCGGCAGGATGCCGGTGGCTTTGACGGCCGATCTGATCAAGCAAGGCCAGCCCAAGTTCAACACGTATTGCACGCCGTGCCACGACAAAGAAGGCATGGGGCAGGGAATTGTTCCGATCCATGCACCGACCTGGCAGCCGCAGAATCTGACCGAGCAGCGCATCGTGGAAATGGCCGACGGAGATATTTTCAACGTCATCACCAATGGCCGCCGGTCGATGCCCTCCTACCGGTTCCAGGTGGCTGTGCAGGATCGCTGGGCCATCATCGCGTACCTGCGTGTTCTCCAGAGGGCCGCGCACGGCACGATGAACGACGTTCCCGCCAACCAACAGGCGGAAGTGAGATAGATAGCATGAGTCACAGTCATAGCCATTCAAGCTCGGTTGCCGACAATTACCAGATGGACTCGAGCCGCTGGTCGGCCGGGCGCAACGTTCTGGCGCTGATCGTGTTGATCGGGTTGATCGCCTGCGCGGCCGGGTACGTGACCGACGCGCCGCGCTTCTTCCGGTCATGGATGGTCGCGTTTGCCTTCGTGGTCGCGACCGGCCTCGGTGCGTTCTTCTTCGTGATGGTGCAGTTCCTCACCGGTTCGGCGTGGAGCGTGACCATCCGGCGCATCATGGAAAACATCATGTTCACGCTGCCGGTATGCGCGCTGCTGTTTATTCCGGTCGCGCTCGGCATGCGCGATATCTATTCCTGGATGAACCCGGCCAACGTCACCGGCGACTTGGTGATGCAGGCCAAGGCGGGTTTTTTAACCCAGAATTTCTTCCTGATGCGCGCGGTGATCTACTTCGTGTTGTGGTCGATCTGGGTGTTCTCGCTGTACCGCCAATCGACCAAGCAGGATACCGAGCGGTCCGTCCGTCAGATGTATATCGCGTCCCGTTGGAGCGCACCGGGGTTGTTTCTGGTGGTAGTGGTCGGCACACTCGCGTCGTATGACTGGCTGATGTCGATCGAACCCAAGTGGTATTCGACCATCTTCGGTCTTTATATTCTGGCCGGCGGCGCGCTAACGTTCATGAGCTTCGTCACCCTAATCTGCCTGGGCTTCCGCCGCGCGGGCATTCTGACGCACGCGATCAACATCGAGCATTATCACGATCTGGGCAAGTGGCTGTTCGCCCTGACGGCGTTTTACACGTATATCGCGTTTTCGCAATACCTGCTGATCTGGTATGCCAACCTTCCGGAAGAGACCATCTGGTACAGGCACCGCATGTATGGAAGCTGGATGGTTATCGCTCTCGCGATGCCGTTCATCCGTTTCCTGATTCCCTTTTTCACGCTGCTCTGCCGGCCCGCCAAGCGGAACCTGAAGATCATCGGCTTTATCGCCGCCTGGAGTCTGGTGGTCGAATATATCGATCTTTACTGGATCGTGATGCCGGCGTATTACAAGAACGGTCCGCAGTTCTCATGGCAGGATCTGGCGACCATCGCCACCACTGTGGGCCTGTGCGGCCTGGCGTTCTGGAGCCGGTTCCGCCATCACAAGATGGTTCCGGTGGGTGACCTGCGATTTGAGCAGGGCCTCCACTTCGAGAACGCGTGAGGATTTAGTTTATGAGTGACCATCCCAGCCCTTACGATCACGAAGTTCAACCGCACGATCCTCATGAGGGATACGATCGCACCGATCCGCAGGTGGGCGCGATCGCCGGTTTCACCATCGGCAGCGCGGTTCTGCTGATCCTGGTGATTTTCGCGGTCCAGGCGTACTTCAACAAAATTTGGGAAGAAGCGGTCCGCGACAAGATCCTGATTCCGCCGAGTGGGGAGTTGCTGGATCTGCGTAATCGCGAGGACTGGAACCTGGCGCACTACGGCTACATGGATAAAGCCACCGGTGTGATTCGTCTTCCCATGGCGCGCGCGCAGGAATTGTTCACGGAAGAGCTGGCGTCGGGCAAACCGTTTTATCCCGGTAAGCCCAGCGCCCCAAAGAAGGACGATGGCCCTACGCCCTCGCCGATGGATCCGGGTTATGTGGCCCCCACTGCCCCCGGAGCTCCGGCAGCAGCGGCTCCCGCGGTAGCGGCTCCGGCTGCGGCCGAGAAGAAGTAGAGTCGCGCGGGTTTAACGGGCGAGCATTTGGAAAGTAGCGATATGAAGCTGGCAAAGAAGATCCAATTCGTTAGGTTTTCGGGTGTGGTCGCGCTGAGCGCGATCTGCGCCATGCCGATCTTTGCCGACGATGCTCCGGCATTGCCTGCCAATGTTACGCCGGCGCAGCTTGAAGGCGTCGGAGTGGAAGAGCACCTTGGGCGGCAGGTGGATCTGAACCTCACCTTCATCGCGGAAAACGGCTATCCCGTCAGGCTGGCGGATCTGTTTCATAAGGGCCGTCCGGTGGTCCTCAACCTGATTTATTACACCTGCCCGATGTTGTGCAATCTGGTGTTGAACGGCCAGACGGCGGCGTTCCGGGAACTGGACTGGACGCCGGGCAACGAATTCGATGTGGTCACGATCAGCATCAACCCGGAAGAATCCTTCGATCTCGCGCAGAAAAAGAAATCGATGTATCTGCACACCTACGGCCGTCCAGCGCCGGGCTGGCATTTCCTCGCCGACAACGAAGGCAATGCTAAGCGGCTCGCCGAACAAGTGGGATTCAAGTATCGTTTCGATCCGAAGCAGCAGCAGTTCGCGCATGCGGCGGCCATCATGGTTTTGACGCCTGAAGGAAAAATGGCGCGGTATCTCTATGGGGTTCGCTTTCCCCCGCGCGACCTGAAATTCGCGCTGGCGGAGGCCTCCGAAGGCCGCTCGACCATGGCGGTCCAAAAGATTCTGCTTTATTGCTACCACTACGATCCGAAGGCCGGCGGTTACGTCCTGTTTGCGGAAAATATCATGCGGGCCGGCGGTGCGCTCACCGTGTTCTTCATCGTCTTTTTCCTGCTGCGGATGTTCCGGGCCGAACGAAGGGCGGCCGCTTTAAAAGAAGGATTGGCCCATTGAAAGAGGGACTCAAATAGTTATGGAGTGGCTTCGTTTAACCATGTTGCCCGCGGTGCAGGGATCCGAGTTCGCCAAAGAGGTGGACGACCTGTACATGTTCCTGTTCTGGCTGAGCGCGGTGTTTTTCGTGGGGATCGCCGCGGCGGCACTCTACTTCCCGTGGAAGTATCGCTATAAGGAAGGCCGCGTCACGCCGCACATCACGCACAACACGACGCTCGAGATCGTCTGGAGCGTAATTCCGCTGTTGCTTTGCGTCGGGATCTTCTTCTGGGGTCTGAACGGATTCATGAAGTACGCCGTAGCGCCCGGCGAGGCGATGGAGATTCAGGTTACGGCCAAGAAATGGCTATGGCAATTCGAGTATCCGGATGGGTCGCGAACGGTCAATGATATTCATCTTCCGGTGGGTAAGCCCGTGCGCTTCGTCATGACCAGCGAAGACGTGTTGCACGATTTCTTCGTGCCGGATATGCGCGTCAAACACGACATCGTTCCGGGACGCTATACCGAGATTTGGTTTACCCCCACCGTCGAAGGTTTGCATCGTGCGACCTGCGCGGAATACTGCGGTAAGGGCCATTCCGACATGCAAGCCAAGGTGACGGTCGAAAGCGATGCCAAGTTCAAGGAATGGATGGCCACCGGCGGTACCGAATGGATGAATTACAAGCCCGAGGATTGGGGCGCGATGCAGCGCGAAGAAAAAGGCTGCGCCACGTGCCACTCGATCGACGGCACGCGTGGCCAGGGGCCCAGCTGGAAGGGTATCTGGGGCAAGATGGAAAAAATGCAGGACGGCAAACTGGTTCTGGTAGACGAGAACTACGTCCGTGAGTCGATGATGCAGCCGCAGGCCAAGATCGTGGCCGGATTCGATCCGATTATGCCGACGTTCCAGGGGCTGCTGCATGAACAGGATATTCGTGGTTTGATTGCTTATATCAAGTCTTTGAAGTAGAGGTTGTGGAAGCAATCCGCCGCCGCGCTCCGTTGTGCGCGGGCGGGGGATCGAGTCGATCGAGCAGGACCAAAACGCAACGGTGAGGGATATGGAACATACACTCACATCCGGTCAACGAATCGCGGATCATCCGCGCCCGTTGAAGAATTATCTGAATAATGACAAGGGCATCTGGAGCTGGATGTCGACGGTCGACCACAAGCGCATTGGCGTGATGTACCTGGTCGGCGTCATGTCGGCCTTCCTGATGGGCGGAACGTTCGCCCTGCTGGTCCGGCTCTCGCTGCTGAACCCGAAGCACATGATCTTCGGCAAGGTGATCATGGACGCGGAGACCTACAACCGCATGTTCACGCTGCACGGTGTGGTCATGGTGTTCGTCTTCATCATCCCGTCGGTGCCCGCGGCGCTTGGAAACTTCATCATGCCGCTCATGATCGGAGCCAAGGACGTCGCTTTTCCGCGTTTGAATCTAGCCAGCTTTTACCTGTGGGTCACCGGGACCGTGATGGCGCTGACCTGCATGGTGACCGGGGCCGTCGATACCGGCTGGACCTTCTATACGCCATACAGCACGACCACCACCACCAACGTCAGCTTGATGACCATGGCGGCTTTCGTTCTCGGGTTTTCCTCAATCTTCACTGGAATTAACTTCGTGGCCACGGTCCACAAGCTGCGCTGCCCCGGAATGGGCTTCTTCGATATGCCCCTGTTTGTCTGGGGCATTTACGCGACGGCCATCATTCAAGTTCTGGCCACTCCGGTGTTGGGCATCACGCTGGTCCTGCTGGTTCTGGAGCGAACCTTCCAGATCGGAATCTTCGACTCACGCATCGGAGGAGATCCGGTTCTGTTTCAGCACTTCTTCTGGTTCTACTCCCATCCTGCCGTGTACATCATGATTCTGCCGGGCATGGCGATCATCAGCGAATTGATCCCGACGTTCTCACGGAAGACCATGTTCGGGTATCGCGCCATCGCGTACTCGAGCATCGCGCTCGCGCTGCTGGGCTTCCTGGTCTGGGGACATCATATGTTCGTCGCGGGCCAATCGGAGTTGGCGACAGTCATCTTCTCGGCGCTCACCTACCTGGTCGCGATTCCTTCGGGTATCAAAGTCTTCAACTGGCTGGCGACGATGTACAAGGGCAATATCACGATGGAAACGCCCATGTGCTACGCGGTAGCGTTCCTGCTGCTGTTCACCATTGGCGGCTTGACCGGTATCTTCCTTGGATCGCTTTCGACTGACGTCCATTTGACCGATACCTACTTCGTCGTGGCGCACTTCCACTTCGTGATGATGGGCGGGACAGTGACAGCATTCATCGGCGGCCTGTTTTACTGGTGGCCCAAAATCACCGGGCGAATGTATTCGGAGTTCTGGGGCCGCATCGGCTGCGCGCTGTACTTTGTCGGCTTCAACCTGACGTTCCTGTCTCAGTTCTTCATGGGCGGACAGGGCATGCCGCGCCGCTATTACAACTACCTGGATATGTACGCGCCGATCCACCGGATCTCCACCATGGGATCCTGGGTGTTGGCGGCCGGCTTGTTCACTACTCTGTTCACGCTGCTGGCTTCGCTGCGCAAGCCGATGGATGCGCCCGACAACCCCTGGGGCGGTACCACACTCGAATGGAAGGCGGCTTCTCCGCCGATCACTCACAACTTTGAGACTCAGCCGGTCCTGGAGCGCGAACCTTACGATTACAGGCCGGAGCCGGTGGCCCACTCATGAGCACAACGACAGTCGATGTTTCCCATCCCCATGACGATGGTCACGGGGGCCATGAAAGTGATCCGCATTTTCAGCATCACTTTACGAACATGGAGCAGCAGTTCGATACCGTCAAAATCGGTATGTGGCTGTTCCTGGCCACGGAAGTTCTGCTGTTCGGCGGGCTGTTCGTAGGCTTCGGCTTGATGCAGCAGCGCTATCCGCGTGAGTTCGTGGAAGCGCATGAATATCTGCAGCGCAGCCTGGGCGCGCTGAACACGACGGTCCTGTTGTTCTCCAGTTGGACCATGGTGATGGGCGTTCTCGCGGCGAAGACCAACAACAAGAAGCGGCTGGTCTTCTTCCTGATTCTGACCATCATTTGCGCGTTTATCTTCCTTGGCGTGAAGTATTTCGAATATTCGCACAAGTACGAAGAAGGTCTGTTGCCGGGTCACTTCTACTCGCATAAAGGCGATTCGATTCCGGGGAGCCACGGCTATGCCACGTTCTTCTCGTTCTATTTCATGATGACCGGCCTGCACGGTATCCACATTCTGGTGGGAATCGGGCTGCTGGCCTGGATTGCGATTCGCGCGAATCGCGGCGAATTCTCCGAAGCGTATTACACACCGGTGGACCTGGTTGGTCTTTACTGGCACTTGGTCGATTTGATCTGGATCTATCTGTTCCCGTTGTACTACTTGATCTCATGAGCACCCAAATTGAAGAAGTTCCATTTGACGAGTCCGGACACCTGCACGATCCCAAGGGCGAAGCTAGAGTTTATTTGAAGACGCTGATCGCGTTGTTGATCCTGACGGCCATTACGGTCGCGGCTGCCGGGATTCACTTCGAGAACGGCGCGATCAATATCGTGATCGCGTTGACCATCGCCAGTATCAAGGCGACTCTCGTGGTGCTGTTCTTCATGCACATCCGGCATGACCGTCCGATCAACGGCTTGATCGCCGCCGCGGGCTTCCTGTTCCTGGGCATCTTTCTGATGTTCTCGTTCATCGACGTCACCAGCCGCGACCCCTTGCAGCCGGTGAATCTGAAAGCGCCCGTGACCAACGCGCCGGCGCCTGTGACGACGCTCGATTCTTCGGGTAACGCGGTTCCGGCGACGCCGGCTCCCGCTCCCGCACCGTAGTCCAGGCGGAGTCTCTCTCCACCGCCGTACGCTTACAGACCCGAACGAGGCCGGGCGTCGCGCGTGAGCGAGCTTCGTACGCGCGCTGGGCACGACCGATCCAAGTAGATTTCAGGCTGATATGAGAGCGTCGCGGCGGCGCTTACGCAGATTTAGTGAACCGTCGCGACCCAGTCGGATCCCAGTCCGCCGGCGGTCTGATCGAGCACGCCCAAGCCGCGCTGCTTGTGCGACCGCTTCTCTTTATACATCCGGCGATCGGCTTCGGCCAGCAGTTGTTCGGCGTCCGCCCCATCCGCCGGAAAGTGAGCGACGCCGATGCTCACGGTCAGGAAATCGCCCGAGAACATATCACGGCAGACGCGCAACACGACGTCGCGGAACTGGGCGCACTTGGATTCCACATCTTCCGGCCTCGCGCCGGGCAGGATGATCAGGAATTCGTCGCCGCCCATGCGCGCGACATAGTCGTATTCGCGGCAAGCGGACTTGAGACCGGTCGCGACAGCCTTCAGGACGCGATTTCCTTCGAGGTGGCCGAAGCGGTCATTCACCTGTTTGAAGCCGTTCAGGTCGAGCACCAGCACGGCGAGCGGCTGTCCGCTCCGGCGTCCGCGCGACATCTCGCCGTCCAGGTGGAGAAAGAGCGAGCGGGCGTTGGGCAGATTCGTGAGGAAGTCCGTCGTGGCGGACGATTCCGCCTGGCGGAAACGCAGGGCATTCTCAATCGACAGCGCGATTTTGGAACTGATCGCGAGCAGGATCCGGAGATGATCCTTGGTGAACGCGTCGCGCTCGGAATGGTACAAGCTGAGGACGCCGACCACGCCATTCAATCCTTCGAGCGGAACCGCGACGGCCGCGCGGAGTGAGGAAAATTTGGAAGGATCGCCCAGGTAGCCTGGTTCCACTGACGGATTGCCATTCAGGATCGCCTTGCGATTCTCCGCCACCCACCCTGAAAGTCCCTGGCCGACGGGAATCTCAAGAGCGGAAAACAGACGGAAATCTTCACCGGCGACGTAATCCGGCATCAGCACGTTATCGCGACGGATCCAGATTGCCAGCGCGTCATGCGGGACAATTCGCCGTAGCCGGACGCCTAAAACCGATAGAGTTTCATCCAGACTGAGAGAATTGCCCAGCTCCTGGGAGATTTCAAACAGCGCCTGCACTTCCTGGCGGGCGGCGGCGATCGAGGTCAGGAAGTCCGCCGGCGCGTCCTTCGCAGGACCGGCGGAAGCGGAAGGCGCGGCGGCTTCAAATCCGGCGGCGGGAGCGTCTCCGCGCGTCACCACCAGCTCCGTCGACAGCGCGCTGACCTCGGGCTTCTGCGCGAGCGCCATCCGTTCGAGCTCGATATAGCGCAGGGAGAGAACCTCCACGACCTTCGGATCGAACGCCTTTCCCGATTCCGATTGCACCACCTTCATGGCTTCATCCAGCGGAAGGGCGCGGCGATATTGGCGGTCCGTCGCCAAGGCGTCCAGGCAGTCTACAGCCGAAAGGATTCGCGCGCCAATGGGAATGTTTTCGCCGGCGATGCCGTAGGGATAGCCACTGCCGTCCCATTTCTCGTGAT
>Ga0182030_10027171_pt1 | contig 10309 bp, 9 predicted proteins | sample 812S3MmetaG_FD_121299 | JGI IMG/M metagenome (GOLD analysis project Ga0182030, IMG submission 121299) | Permafrost microbial communities from Stordalen Mire, Sweden - 812S3M metaG (Illumina Assembly) | ecosystem: Environmental > Terrestrial > Soil > Wetlands > Permafrost | place: Sweden... | reverse complement strand
TGACGGAAGTGTCCGAATCCGGCACGGTGTTCGGCGCCGGACAGTGCGGACATCCACGCGCTGCGTGTGCCGCCGTGCAGATCCAAGCACAGCCGGGGATGCCATCGGCGGAGCGCGGCGATGGACGGCGCCAGAATATCGTCCACGTCGGGATTGTCTTCAAACAGATCGCGAAAGCGATCTTCCACTACGATGGAAACGCGTAAGTCGGGCCGGGCGCGGCGCAGAATGTCGAGCGCGGGAGTAGTCAAAACGCAATCGCCCAGTGACCGGATTCGGACAATGGCGACGCGACTACCGTGCGGTAAACATTCCAGAACGCTGCCCACGGCGTCTATTCTTCGATCTTGGCTTCGTCCACCAGCATCACCGGAATATCATCGCGAACGGGATAAACCCGGTGGCATTCCACACATTTCAGTCCGCTCTGGTCGGCCTTGAGCTCCACTACGGCCTTGCAGACGGGACATACGAGGATCTCTAGCAGGTCTTTGCTGATCGCCATAGAATCATCCAGTTTAACAGGAGCTGTCGATCTCTGTTCGTTACTAAAAAGTTTCACTGGTATCGCATAAAGTAACGAAACAATCCGACACTTCACTCGTCTTATCTATTTCGCAGACCCCGAGGGAGGGATAACACTGTGTCGGACTCCGGGCTTCAAGATTCCGTGAATGCTCAGCTGGAACGGATGCTCTCGCGGCCTCCGTTAGCGTCGTCACCCAGTTTGACCCGCCTGCTGCGATACCTGGTGCAAGAGACGCTGGCGGGCCGCGGTGCGGAAATTAAGGAATACACCCTGGGCGTGCGCATCTTCAATCGCAACGCCGATTTCAATCCGCGGGTGGATCCCATCGTGCGTGTACAGACGCATTACTTGCGGGCGAAGTTGGCGCAATATTATGCCGGCGCGGGCGCACAGGACCCGATGACGATCGAGCTGCCCGCCCGAACGTATATACCGCGAATTCCGCAGCCGGAGTTCGTGGCAGTACCCGAGACCCCGGCTCCCCCGCCGGATGGCGAGCCGCATCGGAACTCCCGCTCTGCAGTGGCCGTGGGCACCGTGGTGGTGGCGCTCGCCGGTTTCCTCTTTTTGGGGAATTCGTGGCGTGGGCGCGCCGCCAACCACGATCCCGATGCCATCGCGCAGGACTTGTACAGCCGCGGCCGCTATCTGTTGGATCGCCAGACGGAGACAGCCTTGCATCGAAGCGCCGACTGCTTCCGGCAGGCTACGGCGCAGATTCTCGCTTCGCCGCCGCTCGGGCCGGCTTGGCCGATGCGCTCGACAACCTGGTGCAGTACGGCTACATGCCTCCGCGCGATGGGATGGAAGAAGCGCGGCGGGCGGCAGAGCGGTCGTTGTCCCTCGATCCCCACCTGGCCGAGGGCTATGTCGCGCTGGCCGCCATTACCGAGGCCTACAATTGGGATTTCAAGAAAGCCGAGAGCCAATATCGGCGCGCCATCGAGCTGAACCCGGGCTTGCCGGCGGCATATTTATGGTATGGAATGTTCTTGCGCGATCAGGGTCGTTTGAGGGAAGCGATGCCGGAGCTGCGAAGGGCCGAGCAGATGGAACCGATGTCGGTGATGGCCAGCATGAACCTGGCATACGCGCTGCACATCGCCAAGGACTCGACCGCCGCCACGGAAATGGCCAATCGCACCGAGGAACTCAACCCCGAACTGCCCTTGGCAGACCTGCTCCTGGCCAGTATCGATCGCGCGCAGTCGAATAATGACGATGCGGAGGACAGACTGGCTCACGCGTTGACACTCTCCGCCGGGAACGCCCACGCCCTTTCTGTTCTGGCCTGCACGTACGCCCGCCTGGGACGGAAAGAAGAGAGCGAGAGCTTGCTACAGGAGCTGGAAGAACTGGCTACGCAGCGATATGTCTCGCCTTTCGATTTGGGCCACGTGGCGCTGAGCCTGGGCGACACCGACCGCGCGGCCAATTGGCTGGAAGAGGCCTATCGCGAGCGCTCCACCGGCATGGTCTTCCTCTGCAAGGAAAAGTCCGACAGCATCATGAACTCGCCGCGCCTGCGCTCGCTGGTGCAAAAAATCGGCCGCGGATAGCTTTTCCGCAGAAGAAATCTGGCCGATCTCTGGCTATCGCCCCGCAGTGCAATCGCAATTCGCGGGTGTTCGAAAGAAATTTTCCCGCAAAGGCGCTAAGACGCAAAGAAAACACCCCCCAACAGTCAGAACAAAGACTATTTGTATTTCTTTGCGCCTTGGCGACTTTGCGGGAGAAAGATTTTTCTTTGCTGTGGATCGGTATCCCCCCGAAACTCAGGCCAGCTCACGAGTGTCCAAGAAAAGAATCTCTCGCAGAGGCGCAGAGGACGCGGAGAAAACATAGAATTCTTACGCGTGGGGATGCCGTTCTCCGCGTCCTCCGCCACCTCAGCGCTCTCCGGTTTTGACTTTGACCCTTCTCCGCGTCTCTGCGTCTCGGCGGTGAATATTTCGCGGTGAACTACTCGATCGTCGCGAGCACTTGGCCCGCCGCCACCGTCGCGCCCTCTTTCACCGTGAGACTCAAAACCCGGCCGGCGCGCGCTGCCTTGATCTCGTTCTGCATCTTCATCGCTTCCACCACCAGCAATCCTTGACCGGCCTTCACCTCATCGCCCTGCGCCACCAGCACCCGCACCACCTTGCCGGGCATGGGCGCCACCACCGTCTGCACGCCATCGCCTGCGCGAGCCGCATCCTTACGACTCCAGCGGCGCGGATCGCGCACTTCCATCTCAAACCGGTACCCGTCGATTACCACCACCAGGCCGGTGGGCGTCTCTTCCACGCGCGCATCGTACATGCGCCCATCGAGCAGCACGGAATATACGTCCGGCTCGGGCACCTCCACATGCGCGATGCGCTCCTCCGCGTCGCCCAGCCGAAATCGGTAATCCGGCGCGGCAGCCGCGATCTCGATGGACTGCTCACCTCTCCCATCGTGCAGTGTGAGTTTCATCGCAGCATCTCGCTTCTGCCGATTTCCTTCCAGGCACTGGCAGCCGGCGCGTTCTTCGGGCCGCCGTTGCCATTCCGCTTCATGGTGTGCAGCGCCGCCACCAGCGCGGCCACAGCCGGCACATCCCGCGGCGCTTCCGGCGCATGGCTGCGCGCCAGGAATTCGTCGATGAAACCGGTGTGCAGATTCCCGCGGCGGAATTCTTCGTCTTCCAGAATCTGTCGAAAGAACCCGATGTTGGTGTGGATGCCGCCCACATCGTATTCCCGCAGTGCGCGGATCATGCGCGCCGTGGCATTCTCGCGATTATCCGCCCACACCGCCAATTTCGCCAGCAGCGGATCGTACTCCATCGGCACCACCCAGCCCTCGTAAACGCAGCCATCGATACGGATGCCGGGACCGAGCGGACGCGTCAAGCGCGTGAGTTTACCGGGATACGGAAGAAAATTGTTATAAGGATCTTCGGCGTAAACGCGGCACTCGAGGGCCCAGCCGCGCAGCGCGACCTGCTCTTGCGTGAACGGCAGCCGCCCGCCGGCCGCGATCTCAATCTGCAATCGCACCAGGTCGAGCCCGGTGGCAAGCTCCGTAATGGGATGCTCCACCTGCAGCCGCGTGTTCATCTCCAGGAAATAGAAGCGGCGGCCGCGGTCCACCAGGAATTCCACCGTACCGGCGTTGTAGTAGTCGGCGGCGCGCGCCGCGCGAAGGGCCGCCTCGCCCATCGCCCGGCGCATTTCGGGATACTGCGCGATGAGCGGCGACGGACACTCCTCCATCACTTTCTGATGCCGCCGCTGCAGCGAACATTCGCGCTCGCCGAGATACACCATGTTGCCGTGGCGGTCGCCCAGAATCTGAATTTCGATGTGGCGGCCGTTCTGGATCAGGCGCTCCACATAAACATCCGCATTGCGGAAGGCGCGTCCGGCCTCGCTCGATGCGTCCCGCAGCGCCGATTCGAGATCGGCCTCGCGATCCACGCGGCGCATGCCTTTTCCGCCGCCGCCGGCCACCGCTTTCAATAGAATCGGATAGCCATTATCGGCGCCGAACGCCCGCGCTTCCTCCAGAGTGACTCCGTGGCTCGTGCCCGGTACCACCGGCGCGCCCGCGGCAATCGCAGTCTGCCGGGCGGCCGTCTTGGAACCCATCCGGCGAATCGACTCGGACGATGGGCCGACGAAGACCAGCCCCGCGTCCTCGCACGCCGCCGCGAATTCGGCGTTCTCGCTCAGGAATCCATATCCGGGATGAATGGCGTCGACGCCGTGCCGGCGTGCGGCATCCAGCACCTTCTCCATTACCAGGTAGCTCTCGGCCGAGGGCGACGGCCCGATATGTTCCGCTTCATCCGCCATGCGGACGTGGCGCGAGAGCCGGTCGGCGTCGGAAAAAACGGCCACGCTGCAGATGCCCATCTCGCGGAGCGTGCGAATGACGCGCACCGCGATCTCTCCGCGATTGGCAATCAGGACCTTGCGGAACATGACAGGATTTTAGCAGCTAGCTACCGAAATCCGCTGCGCAAGAATACTTAGCAGTTGCCTTCGTGGCGCAGACACTTCTGCGGGTTGAGAAGAGCAAGGGGACGGTCCCAGCCGGAAGCGTCTCTGGCGGCAGAAACCGAGTTCGTCATTGGGACCACTCCCTCACGGTCGCGGCTCGGTATCGGCGATTGCGTTTCCGAGCCGCGCGCGTCAGCAAGCGGTTTCAGCTTCAACCGAAGACGACGAGGTTTCTGGGAAGTTTCGACCCAGCAGCCTGAAGGCTGCGACACATCATCACCTACTTCGCCAACACTTCCCGCAATTTCTTTGACAAATTCTCCCTGCTGAACGGCTTCGGCAGAAAATCCACCCCGGCGTCCAGCACCCCGTGATGCACCACCGTGTTCTCGGTGTAGCCGGAGAGAAACAGCACCTTGGTCTTGGGACGGCTCTCCCGCAGATGGTCGGCCAATTGCCGACCGCTCATTTGCGGCATCACCACGTCGGTAAGCAGCAAATCGATGTGGCCGGCGTGCGTCTGGCTGATCTCCAGAGCCTCCCCGCCGCTCGACGCCGTCAGAATCGTATAGCCGAGCTGCTGCAAAATCCGCACCGTCAGATCGCGAACCGCCTGTTCGTCCTCCACCACCAGGACGGTCTCGCCGCCGCTCTGCCGGGTCGCCGACGGATCGCTTCCCGCGGGGTCCGACACAGGTTCGAAGACGCGTGGGAAATACAGCTTGAAAGTGGTCCCCTGCCCCGGCTCGCTATACACCCAGATGTCTCCGCCGGTCTGTTTCACAATCCCGTATACGGTCGCTAGACCCAAACCGGTCCCTTTGCCCTTTTCCTTGGTCGTAAAAAACGGCTCGAAGATGTGGCGCCGGGTCTCGGCGTCCATGCCGTGTCCATCGTCGCTCACCGCGATCATGGTGAATTCGCCCGGCTTCACGCCCATATGCGTGCGGGCATACGTCTCATCCAACACTACATCCGCAGTTTCGATTCTCAGGTGCCCGCCCATGGGCATGGCATCGCGAGCGTTCACGGCCAGATTGACGATGGCCTGCTCCACGTGGCCCGGATCGGCTTTGATGTTTCCTATATCGACGCCGAGGTCGAGAATCAGCTCGATATCTTCGCCAATCAACCGCTGGAGCATTTTTTGGGTCTGGATCAGCACCGCATTGACGTTGATCACGCGCGGCTGCATGATCTGCCGCCGGCTGAACGCCAGTAATTGGTTGGTCAGGGCCGCGGCGCGGTCGGCGGCTTTCAGGATTTCTTCAGCGTAACCGCGCAGCGGATCCATGGTCGAAAGCTCATCGAGGATCATGCGGTTGTAGCCGGAAATCACGGTCAGCATATTATTGAAGTCGTGCGCCACGCCGCCGGCCAGCCGGCCGACTGCTTCCATTTTCTGGGCGTGGAGTAACTGTTCTTCGAGCCTCTTACGCTGGCTGATGTCGCTCACGAAGGCGATGGCAAAGGTGCCCTCATCCACCTCCACGTAACTCAGACTTACCTCAACAGGAACCTCGCTACCGTCTTTGCGGCGCCCCGCCAGGTCCATGCCGATTCCCATCGGGCGGGTTCGGGGACGCGCAAAGAAATTATCGCGGTCGTGGCTGTGGGAGGCGCGTTTGGATTCCGGCAGGAGCATTTCGATGCGCGCCCCCAGCAACTCCTCGCCGCTGTATCCGAATATCTCTTCCGTCCGGCGATTTGCCAGGACGATTCTGCCTCCACGGTCGATGCTGACAATCGCCTGCGAAGCCGATTCCAGCAGTGCCGTAACGAGCTGTCCGCTCTTCTGAAAAATCGTAATCAGGTCATTTCGGACCCGAGACACGCCGCTGCCTGACCTACCCGGCTGAAGATCGTCCATTCTTGAACCCTCTGGTGCTGTCTTATTGTCCGCCAAAAGTGCGCTTCGGTGCAAGGATTCACTGCTCGCTGTAGGATGAACGATAAGGAGTTCCAAACGATGCGCCGCCTGTTGACAATTCTGCTGATCGCGTCCCCACTCCTCTCCGCCGCCGACAAGACTACCGAGACCATGCTCGAAGTCTTGCGCGAAATCGGCGGGTTGCAGGAACAGATCAAAGGTATGCAAGAATCGCTCGAGGGCAAGCTGTCCGATCAGAGTCAAACCAACGCGGATCAGCTGCGCGCGGCTGCGGAACAGTTCGCCAGATCCATGGCCGCCTTCAGCGACAGCGCGCAAAAAAACCTGCAGCACCAGCAGGACCAGCAGACGAAAATCCTCGACGCCAGCGCCGCCGCTGGAACCCAGCTACAGGCGATTTCCGACCAGCAGAACACCACTCGCCAGGCAGTGAACGATCTGAGCGCGGTGGTCAGCCGGCTCACGACCCAGATGAATGACCTGACGGCCATCGTCAAGTCCATGCAGCCCCCCGAAATACCTCCCGCCGCGGCGCAGCAGCCGCCCATCTCCGCCACCGATCTGTTCGCCAATGCGGAAGGCGACCGCCTCGGCGGCAAATTAGATCTCTCGCTACAAGAGTACAGCGATTATGTAAGTAAGTTCGGGGACTCACCGCAGGCGCCGGACGCCCAGTATTACATCGGCAGCATTCACTATTCCAAGGAGGAATGGGAAGACGCCGTAAAAGCGTTCGACACCGTGCTCCAGAACTATCCCGACAGCAGGCGGACGCCCGAGAGCCTTTACTACAAGGCCGACTCGTTAGCGGGATTGGGCCGCTCGCAGGACGCCAATAATACTTTGAAGGACCTGCGAAAGCGTTTTCCCGACAGTCCCCTGGCGAAGCAGGGCTTGACGGTCAAGCCCCCCAAGTAAGCCGGCGGAGGCGCCGTTACCGAGCCGCGCGCGTGAAGTGAGCAAGCGGTCCGTCTTCAGCGTGCCCGCCTGGCCTAGTTCACACCGGCAGTTTCGTGCTGATCGATCATGCTCGATTGCAGCAGTTCGAGCGCTTCCACTACCCGCTCCACCAGATCGTCGGTCTGCGCCATTGCCGTGCGCGCCGAGTCGATGGCGACACCCTGTACCTTCAGCGTCTTTTCGAAATCGTGAAGATCCCCGGCCACATTCGACTGCAACGTCGCAAAGTGTTTGCGGATCTCTTCCATATTCTGCTCGGCGGCCGCCATCCGCTGGTTTACGGCTGCGGCCGTCTCGGTGGCCTGCGCGGCCAGTTCCTGCTTCGTCGATCCCAAGGCTTCCTGCACCTGCGCGGAATGCTGCCGGTTCCCCGCCTCTACCGTCTCCTGCACCTGCGCATGCAGTTGCTGGGTGACGGCCGCGATGGTTTCCTGCAGGCGTCCGTGAATCTGTTGCGTCAAAGCCTCGACGTCAACCGGCGCCGGCACGGGGCGATCCTGGAGAGCCGCCAGCTGCATATGAATACCGGCGATGTGCTCCTTAAAGTTCTCCACTGACTCAGCGGCAGTCTGCTGCATGACTGCGATGTTTTTTTCGTAATTCGCCAGGCGCACCGAAAGGCGTGCTTCCAGCTGCTGGATTTCGGAGCGTAAAGCCGACTCCGCTGCGCCACGAGCCGGTGGCGGCGTATCTGCCCGGCGCGCTGCCACGGTCAGGAGCTTGAGTTCGAGGATGATCTTCTGCATGCGCTGCCAGCGCGCCGACGGGGCCTTCGCCACACAGGCGGTCACCAGCCGGTCGACGGAGGGACTGCCCGACGGCGGCGGAGCGGCATTGCACAGGGCCAGCTTCAGCTCAGTCTGATTCTCGCCGTCGAAGGCGCGGCGCCCCGTCAACATCTCGAAAACAATAGCGCCGAACGAGAAGATGTCGCTGCGCGAATCGGCGGTCTCCCCTTGCAACACTTCCGGCGCGGTATAAGGCGTCACCGCAGCCAGCGGGCCCAAGGAAGGAATCAATTCCACAGCCGTTCCACTCAGAACGATACCGGATGGAGCCACCGCGCCATGGGCTTTCCCGGTATCGTGCAGCTTGCGGAGCGCCTCGGCCAGACTCATGGCATAGTGCAGCGCTTCCGACACCGGAATTTTCCCTTCCGTCATGCGTAGCGCCAGGGTACCTTGCTCAGTCGTTGTACTCATCCGATTCCTCTTCCTTGAAATTCATCGGCGCACACTCGCCGCTGCCTTATAGTAATCGAGTTAATCAGTAAACGACATCCTCGTTCAAGATCTCCGATAGGGATACGGGTTCTCCCTTGGTACTCCCGGTACGTTGACTTTGGATAATGTGGCGCAACGCGGCATAGCCGCAAGAGGATCTTCACCGCAGAGACGCTGAGACGCCGAGAAGAACAAAATTCAAAACCGGAGCGGGCAGAGGTGGCAGAGGCCGCTGAGGGGTGGCTGGCGCACTGGGCACGCCGGCACTAGATCGGACGCTTTTCGGAAAATCATCGCGGCGCACGAAGATTCTGTCCGTTAGTAATGCAGACTAAGAGTCTGCGCCACAAAATCTAAGCGCCCGCCACCTCCTGAAAGAATCGCCACGATTTCGCCGCGCATGCCTCCCATCGGAAATCCTCGGCCCGCACCCTTCCCCGCCGGGACATCGCCGCGCGCAGGTCCGCATCGAGTAACAAGCGTTTGAGAGCCTCCCGTAGCTCGGTCTGGCTGCGCGGATCCACCAGTTCCGCCGCATCCCCGGCGATTTCCGGCAGCGCCGACACATTCGACGTGATTACCGGAACGCCCGCCGCCATGGCCTGCGCCACCGGAAATCCGAACCCTTCGTACAGCGACGGATAGGCGAATACGGCGGCCGCGGCGGTCAGCGCCGCGATGTCGCGTTCCGGCACGTATCCGAGATACCGCACCGACCGCACGAGTTGCGCCGTTTCGGCATCGGCCCAGCCCATCGGCCCGGCCACCACCAGTTCGAATTCGTCTAGCAGGCTCGCCGGCAGGGCGCGATAGGCGCTCACCAGCCCGTTGAGGTTCTTGCGCGGCTCTACGGTGCCGACAAACAGAATAAACGGACGATCGAGGCGGTACCGTGCGCGCAACTCTGCGACAGAGCCAGCGGGGACGTCGAAAAACGCGTCCGCCACGCCGGAGTGAATCGTCACCATCTTTTCGGGGGGAATGTGCAGGAGCCGGATGGCGTCTTGCCGCGTCGCTTCCGAGACGGCAATGATGCGGTGCGCCCGGCGCAGGTTGTCCGCCAGCTGACTATCGGCGCGCCGGTTCGCCGCCAGATGCAGTTCCGGCATCGTCCAGGTAGTCAAATCGTGCAGCGTGGCGGTCAGCAGCGGCCTTCGCGGCGGATTCCGAACCAGGCTGCTGGCGTGAAAAATGTCCGCCTTGCCCGCCAGCCAGTCGAGCACCGGCAGGCCAGTATGGTTGGCAGTCGCCAGAGCGGCCAGATTCCGGTACGTGGCGAACGCCCCCACCACCGATCCGTCGTGGTTCAGTTCCGCGCCATTTCCGGTTGCCGGCACGGTCCCGATCGCGCCGGCGGGAGCCGCTCGCCGGAGAGCGGCAACCCAGCGATACAGGTAGTTCTTGACACCGGCGCTGCGTACCAACAGCGGGTAAGTGTCGATCAGAACCTTCATTGTTTACAGGATGCAACACTTCTGTCGTCAAATGAAGCGGCCTGACCTCCTATAATGAGGTGGGCGGAATCGCCTTCAATAGGAGAGAAACCATTATGCATGGATACGACGCCAAAAACCTGGCCCAATCTTTTCGCACGGTCCGCAAGAACACAATTCAGATCGCCGAAGAGATTCCTGAAGACAAGTACGACTTTCGTCCCGCCGAGGGTACTCGCAGCGTAGCGGAAACGTTAAAGCATATCGCGGTCTCCACGGCCTGGCCGATCCGCCTGCACGGC
>Ga0182030_10027170_pt1 | contig 10309 bp, 8 predicted proteins | sample 812S3MmetaG_FD_121299 | JGI IMG/M metagenome (GOLD analysis project Ga0182030, IMG submission 121299) | Permafrost microbial communities from Stordalen Mire, Sweden - 812S3M metaG (Illumina Assembly) | ecosystem: Environmental > Terrestrial > Soil > Wetlands > Permafrost | place: Sweden... | reverse complement strand
ATATCAGCGATGCGGTAAAAGCGGAGTGCTGTTGCCACGCATTTCCCTCGGTCTGTGGCAAAACTTTGGCGACGAGTCTTCGCAACAAGTGGCCGGCGAGATCATCGTACGCGCGTTCGATCTTGGCATCACCCATTTCGACCTGGCGAACAATTACGGGCCGCCTCCAGGCAGCGCGGAAACGAATTTCGGGCGCATCCTGCGGAAACATCTCTCGGCGCATCGTGACGAACTCATTATTTCCACCAAGGCCGGCTACAACATGTGGGAAGGCCCGTACGGCGAATGGGGCTCGCGCAAATATTTGCTGGCAAGCCTGGATCAAAGCCTGAAGCGGATGGGGCTCGATTACGTCGATATTTTTTACCATCACCGGCCCGACCCGGACACGCCGCTGGAAGAGTCGATGGGCGCGCTCGATTACGCGGTGCGCTCGGGCAAGGCGCTCTATGCCGGGATTTCCAACTACCAGCCCAAAGAGACGAAGCGCGCGGCCGCGATCCTGCGGAAACTGGGCACGCCATGTCTGATTCATCAGCCGAGCTACAGCATGCTCAATCGCTGGATCGAGGATGGCCTGACCACGGTGCTCGAGAAAGAGGGGATCGGCTGCATTCCATTTTCGCCCCTGGCCCAAGGACAGCTAACAGACCGCTACCTGCGTGAGATTCCAGCCGATTCCCGCGCAAGCCGTGAAGCCTTTCTTAAACGCGAAGCGGTGGAGAAAAATCTACCCACGGTCCGCGCGCTCAATGAGATCGCCAAAAAGCGCGGCCAGTCGATGGCCCAGATGGCGCTGGCCTGGGTGCTTCGCCTGCCGGTGGTGACTTCCGCGCTGATCGGTGCGAGTTCCGTGGCGCAACTTGAAGCGAATGTGAAGACGCTGGATAAACTCGATTTCTCCAAGCAGGAACTGGCGCAGATTCGGGATATCTTGCGCGCCAAGGCGGTCGTTAAACCGCCGGTAACCGCGAAGAAAACAAAATAGGAACCGCGCGGCAGGATGGATCAATTCCGCTGCTGCCAGGGCTTTTTCTTTTGACGCACGATCTGGTTTGTGGCTCGTAATTCGTACTGCGCGCCGCCGAGGAATTTTTCCATCCGCGCCTTGAATTCGGGGGTCCACGCCACGCCGTAGTGATCGGCGGGGGCGAGTTCGACGCGGGACCGTTCGCCGCCGCCATTGGCGCGCGAGCAAACCAGGCGCAGCTTGACCGGCCCGGGCGCGTCCATGACGAGTTCGCGCAAGTCGGCCCAGCGCGTGGATTCGAGCCAGTCCTCCAACGGCAAATGGAGGACCAATTCGCGTAGGAGCTGGTCGTAGGCTTCGGGCAGCCAGAGGACTTGCGCGGCGCGAAAGGCGGGTTGGTCGTCGCGCCTGCTGAGCGAACCGGAAATGACCACGACTTCGCCGACGTTAAGCGGACGCGGCAACGCCGAATAGGTATCCGGGAAAACGAGCACTTCCATCGAGCCGGAAAGGTCTTCGAGGACGATGCGCGACCACGGCTTTTTGCCCTCTTTCGTGGTGCGAACTTCGACCTTGGTGATGAGGCCGCAGAGTCGCGTGTCGATTTCGTCCGGGCTCTCCTTGAGCTTGGCAATATTGCAGAGCTGGAACGCGGCGAGATCGGCGGCGTAGTCGTCGAGCGGATGGCCGGTGATGTAGAAACCGAGTAACTCCTTTTCGTAGCCGAGCCGTTCGCGAAGGGTGAAATCGGGGACGCTGTTGGCCGTCGCCTGGGCGCCCGATTTTTTCGCGGCGGGTTCCATCGGGCCGAGAAGATCGAGGAGCGAGGATTGGCCGGCATCGCGATCGCGGGCCTTGGCGCTCGCCTGAGCCAGCGCGCCGTCGATGTAGGTGAGCAACTCGGCGCGATTGGAACCGAAGTCGTCGCAGGCGCCGGATTTCACCAGGCTTTCGAGGAGCTTTTTGTTCACGGCCCGCGACTCGACGCGCGAACAGAGATCGTGCATGTCGCGGAACGGGCCGTCCTTCTCGCGGGCGGCGATGATCAATTCCACAGCGGACTGACCGACATTCTTGATCGCGGAGAGGCCGAAGCGAATCGTGTTTTCGCCCACGGTAAACGTGCTGCCGCTCTGGTTGACGCTGGGCGGAAGCACGGAAATGCCCATCGCCTTGGCCTCGCCGACAAAGAGCGAAATCTTGTCGGTGTTGTCGAGTTCGTTCGAGAGCAGCGCCGCCATGAACTCGACGGGATGCTTCGCCTTGAGCCACGCGGTCTGGCAGGTGATGACGCCATAGCAGGCGGCGTGGGCCTTGTTGAAACCGTACCCGGCGAATTTATCGAGAACGTCGAAAAGCTGGTTGGCCTTGTCAGGCTTGATGTTGTTTGTCTTCGCGCAGCCCTCAACGGAAATGGCGCGCTGCTTCGCCATTTCCTCCGCCTTCTTTTTGCCCATGGCGCGGCGGAGCATGTCGGCGCCGCCGAGCGTGTACCCGGCAAGGATCTGCGCGGCCTGCATGACCTGCTCCTGGTAGACCATGATGCCGTAAGTTTCCTTGAGGATCGGCTCGAGCAGCGGGTGATCGTACTGGGTCGGGACTTTGCCCGATTTGCGGTCGGCGTAGAGCGGAATAAACTCCATCGGGCCGGGACGAAAGAGCGCGCCGATGGCGATGATGTCCTCGACGCAGCGCGGCTGGATCTGCCGACAGGCTCCGCACATGCCGCCCGATTCCACCTGGAACAAGCCGATGTTTTGCGCGCGGCTCATCAGCTCATAAGCAGCGGGATCGTCGAGCGGAATTTCGAGCGGCGTCATCTTTTTGCCGGTGGTTTGCTCGATGAGCTTGAGCGCGTCCTCGATCACCGTCAGCGTCTTGAGGCCAAGAAAATCCATCTTGAGCAGGCCGAGTTCGCCCAGCGGCTCCATCGAATACTGCGTGACGATACCGTCGTGGTCGTCCTTCGTCAGCGGCACGTAATCAGTGAGATCGCGATCGGAAATAACGACACCGGCGGCATGCACCCCGGCCTGGCGCGAGACGCCCTCCAGCGTCATGGCCGAGTCGATAACGGAGCGGGCGATGTCTTCCTCGTCGTAGGCGCGCTTGAAATCGGGGCTTTCCGCGAGTGCTTTTTCGAGCGTCATCTTCGGATCGAACGGGATCATCTTGGTCAGGCGATCGGCCTCGCCGTAGCTGAGGCCCATGACGCGACCGACATCGCGGATGGCCATCTTCGCTCCGAGCGTGCCGAAGGTGATGATCTGTGCGACCGACTTTTCGCCGTACTTTTTGCGAACGTACTCGATGACTTCGGGACGGCGGTTGTAGCAGAAATCGACGTCGATATCAGGCGGCGAAATGCGCTCGGGGTTGAGGAAGCGCTCGAAGAAGAGGCCATATTTGAGCGGGTCGAGATCGGTGATGCCGAGCACATAAGAGATGAGGCTGCCCGCCGCGCTGCCGCGACCGGGCCCGACGGGGATGTCGTGGGCCTTGGCGTAATGGATGAAATCCCAGACGATGAGGAAGTAGCTCGTGAAGCCGGTTTTGCTCAAGACGCCGAGTTCGAAGTCGAGCCGCTGGCGCAACTCCGGTTCCTTAGCGCGCTCGCCGAACCGGCGCTCGAGGCCCTCGTAGCAAAGCCGCTCAAGATAGCCCTCGCGCGTTTCGGCGGTGGGCACGGTGTATTCGGGGAACTTGCTCTTGCCCAGCTCGATCTTGAGGTCGCATTTCTCGGCGATTTCAAGCGTGACGGCGAGCGCCTCAGGCACATCGCGGAAAAGCGCGGCCATTTCCTCCGGCGTCTTCAGGTAGAATTCGGGGCCGTGGTAGCGCATCCGGTTTTCGTCGTTGATCTTCGCGCCGGTCTGGATGCAAAGCAGGACGTCATGCGCGGAAGCGTGCTCCTTAAGGACGTAATGGACGTCGTTGGTCGCGACAATTTTCAGCCCGAATTGTTTGGCGTACTTGAGCAGTTCACTGGCGACCTGCTTCTGCTGCGGCACGCCATGATCAGCGATCTCGAGGTAGAAATCGCCCGGCGCAAAGATGTTTTTGAAATCGTCGATCGACTTTTCCGCGTCCTTGGCGCGACCGGCCACGATGCTGCGCGCGACCTCGCCCGCCAGGCACGCGCTGGTGCCGATAAGGCCCTCGCTATATTCGGCAAGCACTTCCTTGTCGATGCGCGGCTTGTAGTACATGCCGTCGAGGTGGGCCGTGGAGACGAGCTTGACGAGATTTTTGTAGCCGGTTTCGCTTTTGGCAAGGAGGAGGAAGTGGCTGGAGGCTTCCTTGGCGCTGTTGGCCTTGCGGTCGAAACGGCTGCCGGGCGCAAGATAGACTTCGCAACCGATGATGGGTTTGATGCCGACTTTTTTGCACTCTTTGTAAAATTCGATGGCGCCGAAGAGATTGCCGTGGTCGCTTAGAGCGAGCGCGGGCATTTTGAGCTCCGCGGCACGGGCGGCCAGTTCGGGGATGCGGCACGCGCCGTCGAGGAGGCTGTACTCAGAGTGGACGTGAAGATGGACGAAGGTTTCCGGCGCGGGCACGGTTCTAATTTAGTACCGATTTACTGAGCCGCGAGAACAAATGCTGGGCCACACGTAAATGGATTGACGGAATTACGGAATTTTCGGAATTAACGGAATTATTTTGAAGGAGGGCTAGCCGCATTTGGTAGCCGTCGACCTCCGGGCGACGGTATCCCTATGTCTTTTAGCTGACAGGTAATCGGAAAAGGGACGGTAATAAACGTCCTGACGCCGTGTTTTTCGCAACCAATGCAGATCGGCTACATCTTCAACTCGCTCCAACAGCTCCTCGTATTGGGCCAGAGGTAAAATGACTGCAATTGGTTTGCCTGACTTGTAGATTATTTCTGGTTCGTTGATTTTCATGTTATGGCTCCGCATATAACAGCAATCATCTACTCAACTCGACGATATCGAGAGGCTCTTGAGAATACTTTGCCGAAGCGAACCACCGAGTTTTGCGTGTGTAGCCGAAAGCCCCGCGCCTCCATAATCTGACGGACCATAAAGCCAATCAATTGCCTTACTCTGTCTTCCTTCACTTCCTTCTCAAATGCCTTCAATAATTCCCTAGAGATTCCCTCCACAGGCGCGCACTCCAGATCAGCCGCAGTCTCCATTCCTTTGATGTTAAGAGGTTCATGGAGGAATTGCCATAGGCGTTGTCCCGGCTCGGGGAACATGTCAGAGAATTTTCCAGGGAAACAAGGCGATATGCTGATTGGAGGTTTCATTGCACGTCAAATTAGACGCGTCTTATAACACTAGTCAAATTATTTTTCCTGCCTCGACGGTAAAAGGCACGTCTTTGAGTCCGACGACGAAGACGATCATTTTGCACGGCACTGAGCCTTCGTTGACGCCGTTGTGCACGACATCGACCGATTCGAGGGAGACTTCACCGGTGCGGACGACGCGCTTCTCACCCGTGATCTGGTAGACGGTAAGTTCGCCCGCAAGCAGGTAACCGAGCAGCGGGACGGGATGCTGATGCCAGCCGGTTTCTTCGCCGGGGGCCATCTCGACAAGGAGAGCCGTGACCTCGGGTGTTCCGTCGTGAGGATAGGCGATGGGCTGGCCGACGGAGTTGATCGTCGTTTGCAGCAGGGGCAGGACTGCTTCGGGGTTCATGGGGCAAGGCTCACGCGCTTTGTTCGCGGGAGATGGCGATGGCAGGCAGGGCGGCCGGCGAGCGCTGGGGCAAAATGCAGCGGGCGAAATTGAGGGCGTCACGCCACGGAACGATTTTCGATTCCTCGCGCGCGTAAGTGGCGGCGACGGGAAGATTCACGATGCGAGTGGGATGCGTCGCGGCAAAGAGCGCCATTTCGGTTTCGAATTGAAAATGATGACCGGTCGGAAGCCAATCGCCGAGCCAGTCGCGGCGCACGAGGCGGAATCCGCACTGGCTGTCGGCGATGCCGCTTTGGCGCAACAGGGCCGACATGACGCGGTTGGTCCAACGGCGCAGGAGCGGCATGTGGACGGCGTCGGGAAAGCGGTTGCCGACGATAAGGTCGGCCTTGTGCCGTAAGCGCCAAAAGCGATCGAGATCGGCGGGATGATGCTGGCCGTCACCATCGAGAAAGATGAGCCACTCCACGGAATCAGGCAGCCGCGCCAAGGCGTGGTGGAGCGCGGCGGTCTTGCCGTGATGAGGTCCGGGCGAAACTAGGACTTCCGCGCCGGCCTCGGCGGCGAGCAGGGCCGTGTCGTCGCTGCTGGCATCGTCAATGACGGTGACAGGAAATCCGGCGCCGCGGCATCCACGCACGACCTGGCCAATGGTGGCGGCTTCGTTGCGAGCCGGGATGAGGATTAAAGCGGTGCTGCGCACAGCGGAATTTTTCGGCAAGGCTTCATTTCCCGCCATAGAGAAATGGGGACCTAGACGGCCCAGAGAGTATAAACCCGGTTGAGGACGGCGCGAACATCGATGGGGGGTGCTTTTTTCATGGCCTGGTGAACGACCTCGGGGCGGCGGGCAATGAGACGCAGGAGCCGATGACAGCGGGTGGCGAGCAGCGTGGAGATCTGAAGCGAAAGGCGGCTGGCAAACGGGTGGCGTTCCTTGAGCAGCGCGACAAAATCCGAGTGCTCAATGACGATGGCCTTGACGCGAGTCGCGGCAATGGCGCTGGCGCTGCGGCGCTCACTGGAGAGCATGGCCATTTCACCAAGGAATTCGCCCGGCTTGACCAAACCCAAGGGGATGGTTTCGCCCTTGCCGGCTTTCTTGTAAATCCGAACCTTGCCCTGCGTGATGACATAGCAATTCGTGGCCTTGGTTCCTTCGCGTAAGATGTAGGCGCCTGCTTCGTAGGTTACAAGCTTGGCGCCTGGGAGTTCCCGGAGCAGTTCGTCCGGCGAAATGGTGGTCGCGGAAGCTGGCTTTTTGTGAGCTTTGGCTTTCTTGATAGCGATCATCTTGTGTGTCATACCCGCAAGGGAGTCTTTTGGCAATTGGGTTTGCTGCTGCGCAGGGCAGTATTTTCTGAGTGCAGCCTACCAGCCTTCAGTGACGAGCTTGACGGTATTGTTGGCGAGGTCGATGGCGGCCAGCGGGAGCGCCTGGCGTTCGCCCTCCTGAATATCGCTTTGTGTAAAGAAAGTAGTGGTGCCCACCACGGTGTAATTTTCAAACATCTTGCGCCCGAGCTTACGATTGACGTAGGTGGCCGTGGCCTGAATCGTCAACTCATACTGGGTCGTGACCAGGATGTCGCTGGAGCTGCTGCGGATGGGGGTGGATTGAACGTTGGTGATGACAACGTCGAGTTCGGAATCAGCGTTGGAATTCTGGTTCACTTCCAGCGTGCCATCGTTGTTGAAGCGCTGGACGATGGCGTTGGTCACCTCCAGCTGCAGGTCGGGCACGAGGCTGGTGTTCCTGGCCATGGGTACATAAACGCTGCGAACACCCTGGAGATCGCGACCGGAGGTATTGCCGACGCGATAACCCGCACATCCCTCGATCGTCAGGACGCCAAGAACCAGGAAGGCAAGCCGGGCCAAAACGACTTTGAAACTCATTGCGGAAGCGGAGTCTTGTCGGGCGGGTTTGTGACAGGTAAAGCAACAGGCGCGTTGGTCGAGTCGCTGGCGGATGGGGCGACTGGCACATTGGTCATATCGCCGGCGGCGGTGGCGCCCGGAGAGGAAGTCGTGACTGGCGAGTTGGGATCGGCGGGAAGCGCACCACTGGTCGCGTCGGGGGGCGCGGAGTTGCTAACCGGTCCGCTCGGGTTGGTGGCGTCAACCGGTACGGGCACGGAGCTGTCGGGCGCGGCTCCGGCTGCAGGCGCGCTGCTGGCGACTTTCTGCGGCGTGGGTATGGAGGGATTGCCCGTGCCGTCGGGGCCAAGGCCACCGGGCATCGCTTCCACCACGGGCCGCAATTCCTGGATGCGCTTCTTGGCGATTTGGGCTTGGGCGGAATTGGGGTCCTCGCGCACGACTTCATTATAGTAAATAAATGCGGCGCGGGTCTGGTGCTGGGTTTCGTAAAACTTGGCGACATCGAAAGCGCCCTGCGTCTGCTTCTGGCCGAGCCTTTGAATATTATCCTGGGCCTGGACGGCCTTGTCGCTGGTGGGGTAGCGGACGAGGTAATCCTGGAAGGCATCGACGGCCTTCTTCGCCGCGCCCATGTCGTAATCGCCCAACTGGCACGATTTCATCCACGCATAGCCAATCTGGTACTGCGCGTTGGCCGCGACGGAACTGGTCGGATACTTATCGAGCACCGTCTGGTAGGCATCGACCGCGTCGGTATATTTGCGCTGTTGCTCGCGGCACAAGCCGATGTCGAACTGGCTCTCGGGAGCATAGGTGCCATAGGGCGCGTTCTTGATAATGCGGTCGTACATCTCAATCGTCCTATCCATCGAGGGACCGACGGGAATCTTCCAGATGCGTTGCGGTTCGCCGGCGCGATAGAGATTGGCGATGCGAAACTGCTCGTCGAGGGCCTGCTCGAAATAGTCGCTCGAGGGATATTTCGTCACCATTTTCTGGAACGCCTGGAAGGCATCATAGAAGTTGGCCTCGTCCTCAAGGATTTTACCCGCGCGATATTGGGCTTCCGGAGCGAAAAACGAGAGCGGCCAGCGGCGCAGGAGGCCCTTGTAGGCCTTGAGGGCGGCATCGCGCTGGCCTTGGGCCTCGAGCTTATGGGCCATTTCCAATTGATCTCGCGAACTGGAGGCGGAGACGTCGCTGCCGCTCTCATCCGACCAGCCTTCACCCGGACGCCAGACGAGCGTCGCCTGGGCAAGGGAGGTGGCGAAGCTGAACGCAACTAGACCAATTAGGAGGGGGCGTAAGCGCAGCATGAGTCCGGAAGGATACCAAACGTAGCGGGTGGGTCAAGCCGATGCGGACGGGACGGGATGGGCTAGGAGGGACTTGAACCCCCACTCCTTGCGGAACCAGAACCTAAATCTGGCGCGTCTGCCATTTCGCCACTAGCCCGTGCCGAGCGAGATTAGCTTCTTGGACGGGATTAACAAGACTAAGAGCATGGAGGCAATTTGACGGAAGCCATGTGGTCGTGGATGCTAGCCCCAGCGCCATGGCCAAACTCCCCTCGCCCGAATACCTGATTATCTCCGCGTCGTTGCGCTCGGCGAGTTTAAGCCGCGTGATGGCGGAGTCGTTGCGCGAAGCCTACACCAAGCTGGGCGTCGGGCATCAACTGATCGATTTGCGCGAATACGTGCTGCCTCTCTGCGACGGCGAGTGCGCCTATGAACATGCCCACGTGACGACGCTTTCGGCTTTGGTTAAAGCGGCGCGCGTGATCGTCCTGGCCACGCCGATCTACAATTACGATGCCAATGCGGCGGCGAAAAACCTGATCGAGCTGACCGGCAGTTCCTGGGAAAACAAGACGGTCGGGTTTCTCTGCGCGGCGGGCGGTCACTCGAGCTACATGTCGATCATGAGCCTGGCCAACAGCCTGATGCTCGATTTCCGCTGCCTGATCATTCCGCGCTTTGTCTATGCGAAAGGCGAAGATTTCAATGCGAAAAAGGAACCGACGGCAGACCTCTCCAACCGGATTCAAGCTCTGGCGGAGGCCTCACTCAAGATTCGGAACGCATAAAATCTGCGTTAAATCTCGCGCAACCCTATCGCCTCACGTTTGTTTGAGCGAAAGATTTTTCAGAGGCGATTGATCTATCCATCACTTGCGAAACAGGCTAAACTGTGCCACATGGCCAAAACATCCTCCCACCGTTTGGTATTCAAGAAGGACCGTTTCCTCAACCTCGGCGACGCGGTGCCCAGCGGAACCCGGGATGACGCGGGCGTGCGTTTGCCCTTCGGCGGACGCTGCATGGTCGATAGCATTTACCACAACGAAGCCGCCGGCCAGTTCGTCGTGACGATCAGCCATTATCCCGAAGTCAAAGTTTGACGAATCGGACATTTGGAGGAATTCCGGTGAAGCAGCCTGTTGCCGAGCAACGCCTGACAATGGCGGAGCTTGATCGCCGGGCGGACGAAATGAAATCAGGCAAGGTGAAGGGTATCCCGGCGAAAATTGTTCATGCCGCTGCGCGCCGCAGAGTTGGCCTCAAGAAATCCGCCGCCTGATCCAATAACGCGGCCTGCGAAATCTGTCATCCTGAGCTTGTCGAAGGATCAGCCTCCGGAAGGTGTCCGCTTTTGCGACCAAGCTTTCTTTTGGCGAAAATTCCCTCGGACGGCCCTTCTCTTCCCCACATTTCACGGGAATGAGTAAGCCGCCGGGAGCTGATCCTTCGACAAGCTCAGGATGACGGAATTTTTT
>Ga0182030_10027169_pt1 | contig 10309 bp, 14 predicted proteins | sample 812S3MmetaG_FD_121299 | JGI IMG/M metagenome (GOLD analysis project Ga0182030, IMG submission 121299) | Permafrost microbial communities from Stordalen Mire, Sweden - 812S3M metaG (Illumina Assembly) | ecosystem: Environmental > Terrestrial > Soil > Wetlands > Permafrost | place: Sweden... | reverse complement strand
CCAATATTAAAAGTCCGGTGGAAATGGAGAGGTCCTGTATGGCCCAAATGAACAAGAAAGAAAATGGCCTTATCCAAATGGTAATACTTCAACGGGTCCTTGAATCGCCTTTTATGGTCGTGATAGCGTGGTAGAGAAGGAGTATTCGCGAAGAGGAAGGTCTACGGGAGACAGGTCGTGAGTCGTGGAGAGAAGGATTGTTGAGACGACGATGGAGTATGAAGGAGGGAGCGAAGAATAGTGATGATGGAGAGGTTGAGGTGGAGGTGGAGGTGGGGAGGGATGATGGTTGTAGATATTGATATGGACAAGAAACGAGCAAGAGGCTAGCAGGCCTGGGCAATAATTAAATTGCCTACCAGTTAATAGTTAGTATTGATCGACTGGGAGTAGGAATATGGCGGGTTTTGTTTGGACCGGCCTAGTACCCTGCCATGCAATTATGGAACTTGTGAGGTGGCTTCTCTTAATCCCAGCTAGTGCGCCTGGTTCAAAATTGCAACCAATTTATCGATTCTAACGAATAAAATTTAGCCTAGGCTTCTCTTAGTCTTCGTAATAATTGTAATGGTGCGTCACACGCAGCAGCAAAAATAGCTGCATGGGGATCCATCCCTCCTTCGGCCTTTCGCGTTGAGTCTGTGCTTCTGCAAGGTAGGGCTGGGCACGGTGGGCGTGGTACAGGCGTATAGCGGGCTAGCACGGCACAATCCTTCTGACGCTCCGTCCTGCAAAGTCCTGCCTGCTGCTCATGTCATGGACCAGGATAGCATGACCGATAGGAGCAATCGTAGTGCCAGGCTGTTTGCGTGTACTGTGGCGCTCGCCGCGAATGAATGGGCGAGAGAGTTTGTCAGTCGTTGCTTGTGGTCGCATAAATTTTCAGTCAGACTCCAGACATAGATCTGAGACTTTCGAGGGCAATCCATGAGACCAAGTGATGCCGATATCTCTCAACATTTGCCGCACAGCATGCCTCGTGGCTCGCAGCGATCAATGCGAGTATTCAAAGGTTTTCGTCCTCTTCTTAATGATATAATTGGCTGGTAAGCAGAAATCTCCGTTGGCGCCAGATCAGGCCTGTATTCGGCTGTTCCTTTCATTTCTGTCGATCTCCCAAGGGATGGAAACGGAATGGCCAGTTGCATGGGTTGCAGATGCATCTGTGATGTGTCATCGTCTCATCAAAAGTAGGATCGCCACTGTAACGTTTTGGCCAATCTCCGATCCCATCCTTCCAGACTCTGCAGCGATAGAAAGCCGAAACTACAGCAAATCATGGGGACAAAAAACAATTAATTGGACCATGTTGACTGCGCCCGAGCGATGCGACAGCCCTGTCAAGCCGAAGCCACATTCGTGTCATTCTCGAATATACGTTTTCCCACTAGTGACGAATCAAAGGCGAGGTTGAATACGTGAGGCTGTTTTCGAGGCTGGATCGTCCGGACTTCTAGACGAATTAGTAGTAGGCTTCGGGTGAGATGTGACAGTGGCGCTGTGAGATGCATTCGGTCGAAGGAAAATAAAAGAAACAAGGGATCCTGAAGGATTGAAATTTTAGCAAATAAAATTGGCGTAGGAAAGTAATAGTGGGCCACCAGCGAAAGACCCTAGCATTTACTTGGTTTAGATTTGGAGTTAGTTGAGAATCTCCCTCCGGTTGGCTTCAAATTCTTACCACACCAAAAACTTTCCCACTTAAGCAAGTAGTCAGCACCCAAATCTTCCTAATATGCAGCTTCCTGCCTCCTCTTGTCCTATCACGGCCATCCAATATGAATTATTGGCGGTTGTCCCAGTTTTACCACCTCACAGCCTCGCTGCACAAGCTGCATCAATCGCTTATACGCAATACGTGGTTGCATAATTCCGCGTAAGTATTTACTGGCTGGACTCTCTTTCCAAAGTCGGGGGCAAATCACAGCCTACTCATCAGCCATCGCCAGCCAACCCAGCCTTCCCAAAGTAAAACACGATGCAGCTCAACACACTGTGCATCCTTCGTCCAGCGCCCAGATAACCGATCGAAATCCTTCCAGCCTTCGATGTCATGTTTGGGTTTTACCACTGCTCGCCCTCAAACAAATAAACTCCATAATGAAATAGCTAGTAATAATGCCAAAAACAATTTTTTTTTACCAGGGCCAAGAAACGGCAGCCTTTCCAGCCGTTTAAAGCTGTTGCTATTTTTCCACTTGAGGCTTCGGCGCCGTTTGGCCTTTCTTCAACCACTGAAACTCACCGCTGTTTTCTAGCGGAACGAAAACCCAAAATACTCATCCAGTCAACTACTGGCGGCTCCGAAATGATAACTTTAACATCACTCTAGTAAAGGCAGATAGATTGCTGTCTCTGTGTATATTGCAATACAACCTTATACTGTATGCTACAGTATTGGATCTTAGTGAGAATCAGGAAGCGGGTCAATCAATAGAGATACGATACTGCCAACTGGACCCGCTTCATCCCCGAACTCTGCTCAAAATCGATACTGTAACCTCATCCCTCAGGCGGTAAACACTAATCCCACACCTATTTCATTTTCTCTCTCAATTAGGAAGAACTACCGCCGTCTCACGGCGTGCATCTATGGCATTAATCAGGATGCACTTCTCGCTGCATTATCCGCGTCGCCCACCATTCACAAGTCTCTTTACCCACCGTATTTCAGCCTTTTGCCACTCATTCGCCTCTCATAGTCACGCTTTCCTCAGCGACAGGATAAGTGCATCGTACAAGTCTCAATATAGTGAACACAACATAAACTCCATCAGATCTCACATATCACCAACCAATGGGGCGGTTTCCATTCTCGCATCTGCATGTGCAAGGCAATTCCAAGCCGTTTCTGTACAATTACTACCCCCAACTTATCCGTAACCCCAGCCTGGTGCCACTCTCCAGATCTCAAGGCCTTGGCACAGGCGGGAGTCCTTGACCCCGAAACAAAATTCATGCAATCGCAGTCCTGGCCTTGCAGCTGAAATAAACACTCTCGCTCACATGCGAAGAAACAAGCATTCAATAGCATGACCAGCTAGGGAAACTAATTGGATGACTATTAAAAGACCATGTGATCTGTGTTACAGAATACGCGCTCATGTGGAGGCACGTGCAGCTTGCATATTGAACGGGAATCAATAAGCTATTTTCAACGTCGAGATCGTGGCAACGGTCCGATATGTGGGAGATAAATTGCGGGGAAGTTCAAGTGATTGGAAATAGCACGGGAAACAACAGCGCCGATGCAAGGCTAGAATGAGTTGAATGGATTTTGTTTGCTAGATAAGAATAGACGTGATGTCGTGACCAGGTTTCAGGGAAGAGGGCGGCAGCATGGCTGCTGGTTGACGCACTAATGGCGCTTCGAGAAACGCGTCTACCATTTATTCCTCGAAAGGTGTCTTGAAATTGAATAATCTGGAAATTAAATAAAAATTAGAAAAGGCCTCGGCCGCGGTGAGGTAACCTCGCCGCAAGACAAGACAAGAATAGAAAGATGTCGTGGCCGGGCGGCTCCTTCCCGGCCGCGTTTCTTGGACCGCAATGAAAGTTTTCATACATTCTTCTTCTAGGGTCGACAAGCAGGTGTGTGGCAAAAGATCGGTGAACAAGAATAGAGATACAGTAGCCAAGTTACTTCTAGCGCTTCACAAAACGCGATTCCCAGTCGTATTCACCTTCTCCCGAATCCTTGAAGGTATCAATCGTCGAATCAATGAAATTGCCCAGTTTAGATTCGAAAACGAGATAACGCACTTTCTTTCATTAACGACGATCTTGACTGTGTCACATCACCTACTTACAACTCAGATTTATAGCCGTTATAGGTAGTCATATTTCATGTCAGTTTCACCGAAAGTCGGTGAGAAAACCGACTGAGGATTCCAACTTCTGATGCTATTCCGAGACCTATCAATCTCTCATCATCACTTACATCGACCTCATCTTCAGCCCCTAACCATTATCTCAAATACTCAAGCCATATCGATACAGACTTTATCATTCATCTTCCCAAAAGCGACGCGGGAACATGACTTTCTATCAGGTACTATCATGATGACAGCCCAGGTCAGCAATGCCTCGTACCGCTTCAGACACGCAGTGTTATTAGTCTCGTCGATCTCTATATCGTTGTCACCACGGTGCACTATACATCCATATCTCAGAGTAGTAAACTTGATGGGCACTCATTGGGCAAGACAAGGCTGAGCTGGTAGAGTATATCTCATAAATCACAATCTTTAATGGCACAAATTTGATAATTTGTGTTACTATTTTTATCTGGCCATTTCATTCGCTGCTGAACACGATAGCTCCAAGGCGCGGCTGAGTTTATTCTCACATCAGCATCATCTCGCTTGTTAGCAACTATCCTCTAAACAATCCTCATTACGACTTTTAACCTTCAACACTTCGATACCAATGTTCCCATATTTTCTTCCTACGATTTTGCTGTCCTCTTTGTCGCTACAAGTTCTCTCTTTCGAAAAAGCTTGGGTATCAAGGGAGAAATGAAATTTGTGAACATTCAAGATCTGCGTTCCGCAGTCGTGGAACGCGCCAGGATCCTGGACGAGGCGCGGTAACTTACTCTGACGTGAGAAGATCGCCAGCAATGCCAGCACATCTCCATTGAAATTAGGATCCCATACCAGCTATATCATTATTTGTATAGCTTCACGTACAAATTTATCTATTAAACTTTGGTGAATCCTTCTTTCTTGTTTCACTTGCCTTCTGTGCAGCAGTATCACCATCATTATCGTCGTGAGTTCTCATATAACACATTCCGATTACACGGAGTTTCACGAAACGAATATCAAATGTATACAAACTTTCTAGCTGTGTCCTCGATTTACGTCAGTTCTTATATTGCCTCAACGCCTCAGCTGCAGGAGTCTACTACCTCACTTTCCAACCAAATTACCAACTCATCCAGACCATCAAGCTCAACCCTCAAACCAAAAATGTCTATCTTCGCCGCGCAACAAACCTCATTCTTCACTCCACCCTCTTATGCCCCCTCTCCACTCACGAAAACCGAAACCCCACCCGTATACAAAACCTCCTACTCGACGCTCTCTATTCCCTCCTCCCTCTCCAAACTATCCTTCAGCCTAGAACCCGTAAAACGCATCTTCACATTCTCTTCCAGCACCTCCAACGACACCCGCGACATCTCACCCCCGGCCTCCCACTTCTCCGCCCCCTCAACCGCGAATTCCTCTTCTTCTTCGCTCTCGGAGATCTCGACCGAGACAACCCACCAAGACCAAGATGTCTTGCACTTAGAAGAGATCTCTCAACAGAAAGCGCAAGGACAAAGTGTGACCGTCCCACCACCCACTTATTCCCCAATCAAAGCACCGAAGCCTTCGACCCCTCGACAGCCAGAGACAACTCAGCCGCGGTCTCCGGAGCCGCCTGCTTATGAGGTGTCGACGAGCGATTTGGAGACAACCGCTACGGCGCAGCTACGACCTCAGACACCAGCGACTAGGGGTGTCAGGTTTGCGGGGCCATATAGTGATTACGAGGGATATGGGTATGTGGCAGAATCTTGGGCAGGGGCAAGGAGTAATGAGGATATGAGGAGGGAGAGGGAGAAAAAGGAAGAAGAGGAGGAGGATGGTGCAGGGTGTTGGAAGAGAAGTGGGTGTGATGGGTGGTGGTGGGCGCAGGGCAGTCCGGGTATGCCGTGGGTCGCCTATTATGTGTTTTGAACTTGATATTCCCCTTGGGTGGATGAGAGAGAGTAGATGCAAGAGTGGGAAGCAAGCTAGGTTTTGGAAGGAAACCCTTTGCCTGTCGCTATTAAGACTGTACTTTATTGTACTATTTTTGAAGGAGTAATGGTTTGCAATTTGGGAATACGAGGATGGATAGGGGAGATACCCAGAGTGTAATACTAAGCACGAGATTCCTATTTGTTTTCAAATACGGGACTGAGAGTCTGGAAGCGCAGGTTCACTTCTTGATGACGAGCACAGTCGCTAGAGACGAAAGCCAGATTGACTAGACACGCTTTCAAAATAGCTGGTTCATCTATAGAAACAATTCACAAATATTAAAATAACTCCTTTCTTAACCAAGATACCAAACCAATAGAATGGGCAGGTGCATCACCGCGCGCAGATTTATCAGCAGGTCAACATCAATTTTGCAGGCCTCCTCAAACCCATCATTGCCTCTAATTTTCGCCATCAATCGTCTCGAAAGGGGCTCAGCAGATGCAGTGTTCTTCCCCCCCACAGTCTCCGGTTGGCGCAGCAGTCTTGTCTGTTCCTCATTTAGAACCTGACGAAATTATGTCTGACCCAGTTTGAATGCAGTCATACACAAGCTAAAGCTCGGAATTTTTTTCGAGGTTTCCAGAAATGGCAACCTGGAAGTCTTCTACTGTGGGGAGGAAGGCTGAGTGCTGACGTGATGATAGACACTCTCTCTTCTGTTACGAGTCCATTTCTACCATTTGCTCTAAACACGACTAGCGACAGAATCTACATCACTGCACGCTTATTTTGGGGCAGCCGTAGGTGACAACACTTGTTGATCATATGTTCCTCCGTCGTCATCCAAAGCAATGATGCCGCCAGATCAAAAAAACATTCCTAGAACAGCAATATCTGCTGCCTAAAGCAAATCATCCACACTATAAAACAATTAATACCTACCCTCACTGAGCTGATACTTTGTATTATCTAATAATAAGATTTCTTGAGAAAGGACCCGACCCATTTGTGCATTAATCGAAAACATGCGTCTATATCAGCGCTACCTCGGGAGTACAAATGAAACCTTAAATTTTACTGGCGATACATCAAGTCCTTCTTCACTAGCCCCTCAAAATGGATACAGAAAATGAGGTTATTGATGTTAATCCCAGAGACTAATCGTAGCAAGAAAGTTGCCTCGGGACGATTCCATCTTCTTGCATCGCTACTTCCAGCGGTAGGTATTTAGATTCAAACCAGGGCCACTTCCGACCACTCGCGATTATGGGAGATCAAATTTTCCGTCTTGTGTATAGGCGTATTGTTCCTGGATCTTGGTCAAGATTCCTGCATTCATCTCCCTTACCATCAGATACTGTATTTGAACTACCGTAGATTTCCTAAATCTACGGTAGATCTACCATAGATTTTTAAAAACTACCGCGAAATCTGAAAATCTACTGTAGATTCTAAGATATCTACGGTAGTTTGAATATAGTATCTGATGGTAAGGTCTGCTTTGTTGCAAACATGCAGTATTAGTACATAACTGATATATAACTTTCGAAGATTATGCAGTGCATGACAGATATACAACTATGAAAGTGATTAATGATGGATTTGGAACAAATTTAAGAACATAATGTTGTTCCTGAGAAGTGACTTCAGGTCACTATCTTAATGTCTTGTTTCGCTTTCAGACTTTTCCACTCATGGCTCTGCAAGGCATTAAGTATTGATTATAGGAGAGACATCCATTCATCCTGTACTCTCAAACCTAGTTCCTCAAATCGACTTGGCAGCATAAGGTAAATTCCCCGTCTATTTCGAGACCTCACTAACATCCTCCCGGTCTCGCAGACCCAATGGACATCCCCACGAACCCCTTCGAAAGCACCAACAACATCTTCCTCACTATTGCTCTCCACCGCCGAGGCGTCGAGTGGGAGAATAACACTGGGATCCAAAGCCAAGTCTGGAAGCCAGAAACTACGGCACCATTCACTTTAATATAAGTATATTAGAATGCCTAACTGACTATGGGCAGGAGTTGTGATTGTTAACCTTGTGGGGGAGATACATATTAAGTATGGCAGCACCTGCTTCATAGAGGAGATGTGGTGAATAACGGTTCGGGTGGGTGTTTGACAGCGGTCCAGGAAACGGCGGTTAGCTCGAAGAAATGTGATGAGACGTCGCCGGATTATGCTACGAAGGAGTTTACGGTACCTGGTGGAATCCAGGTGGGCTTTTAGCATCCTATACATATGCGTCTTGATACCCGCCCAATTTTGCATCTCACAACTGTCGGTCGATAATTTGTCTGTATGATTATGTATAGTTACCACAGCTTCCGCTTTGAAAAATTACGCTGCTTTGGTGGAGGTCCATTGTCAGTTATGACCTTGTGGAGAACAACGCGGGGTCGTCCAGCTTGCATTATACGACGACATACCAGCAGAAATTCGATATGGTGAGGAAGAAGTGATCCACATTCCAAAATGTTGGTCCCAGATGGTGGATCTTGTTTCTCAGGTGAGAAATTCAGCCTGAAACATAAGAAATTCATGCTTGATGCCTTCAAGGCAAGCCCATTTAAGTAACTGCTAGAGGTGAAGAAAGGAAGTGATGACTAGACTCATTTCGAGGCGGAATCGGAGGTTTTCTTAGCCTTGTTCTACGAACACTTGAAATTTCGATCCGAAAACCTCTTTCACTTTTCGTCCTGCGTAAACCAAAATCAGAAACAGATAGTAATTTCATCGGAGCTTTTTATGCAGTATTACCCAGAAAGAATAGCTCAGAGGAGTATAGAAAAGCTAGGAGAGAAAGAATATCGATACCTTCATGGCCGATGCAGTGACAAGCGTTTCCGGCAGAAACTGCAACAAAATGGACTGCTTAGAGGAGAAGTCTAAAATTTACGGAGTCGATCCTCCCAAACTCGAGTCCTACACACTGGTAGCTACTCCAGGCGAGAACTTCGACGACCCGGCTCGACGTTTTCAGTATGATCCTCTACTTTAGCAATATCCTAGGAAAGGTGGAGAAACCGTAGAGGAATCGCGCTATTGGAGCCCTAGGGATATGAAGACACTGCCGTGGATAGATATTCCGCCGCCGATCTTAGAACTTAGTATTGAAGATGAAGGTATTTTGCTATATGACGTAGATTCTTGTTTCTTTGTGGGATGTGACTGATCAAGTACCCATAATAGCAAACCGTTTGAATGAAGACAATATAATATCTCCTATGGCAAATAGCATCAAGCGTGATGACAACCGTACCAGTATCCAACCCCAAGCTCGTCCCGCGGGCAACTAGAGGGGACCTTCCGCAGCAACACTAGCAAGGCTTGAAAATACACCCAATATACACATATCTGGCAATCAGAAAGCTTTGGAATACGCATAAAAGAGTCCTAAATGATCATTGAACCTCGTATGCTACAGCTCACGCGTCGAAGGTTGCAAACTACGACAGATTCGCACTATAACCCGCAGTCGTACCCCTGACATAACCACGTTCAATAAAATAATCACAGAAGAGCTAGAGTTGATATCTACCGACAGGCAATTCTTCCAAGCTTTGAGAAGGCAGTATTTGAAATATATGTGTAGCTTCTGGCGACGTACATTCTTCTCAACCCTGTGTGGGTTTCGATTACTCTAGGTATACACCACCCCCGTCCGCGTGCTCATTTCTCTCACAGTTCACCCCCGAGACCCGCCACACAGTAGTACCTTCGATGAATTCATTCTCCAGGAAGTCCTTTACGCCTTCCGCACCCTCTCCCAAATCACTACCTCAACCTGTTGTGGAAGTGGCTTGGAGTGTGAAGTGCGGTGATGTTCAGACGGGGCTTCCGGTTGCGGGCTTCATTTTGACGGCTGGGACTTGTCAGTTGAGTTCCGTGTGATGTGTGAGGGTTGAATTGGGTGGTGTTGACTTTGAAGTGATAATTGCGTTGCTGGCTGTTGTGGGTGGAATTGAATCTTCGAGTACGTCGGGGATCGGTAAAGGGGGCTAGAGACTTCGATGCCATAGTCTCGCTGTGATGAGCTGGCGGGCAGCGAGGGTTCTCATCCCCTACCAAACTATCCCACAACCTCCTATTTACTCCCTTGCCGCATATACCCATCAACCACCACCTTCATCTACTTCCTAGAGCAACTCCCAGAAGCGCCCCGTAGTGCCTCATATCTCACCCCCTGGTCCTGGCTCTGTGAGGGAAAATTCAAGCCGAGCCGTGGAATCAGAAGCGGCATACAGTCGCCGACGCGCTCGCATAACTATCTCATTCCAGATCAGACCCCTCTGTTCCCTCGCCGTTGGACGTGATGTATTGTGCATGTGTGAGATGTGATGCGTGAACACCTCGCGTCTGTGAATATCGGGGGAGGATCGGGGGAGGCGTATGCGGCGTTCGTCCAAGCGAGGACGCGCAGACCTAGAAGGGAAGTGATGTTTCTGTGAGGATGTAGTTCATAAGAGGATTAGGAGTGGGAATGGAGGTGGCACAGAAGGCACAGAAGGGGCAAGAGTCTTGGTAGTTTGAGAGATGGAAGGCCTAATTAGGTCTGTATGT
>Ga0182030_10027168_pt1 | contig 10309 bp, 5 predicted proteins | sample 812S3MmetaG_FD_121299 | JGI IMG/M metagenome (GOLD analysis project Ga0182030, IMG submission 121299) | Permafrost microbial communities from Stordalen Mire, Sweden - 812S3M metaG (Illumina Assembly) | ecosystem: Environmental > Terrestrial > Soil > Wetlands > Permafrost | place: Sweden... | reverse complement strand
AGGCCAAGCCGCCGAAACGATCAGTACCAGCGGCCTGCATACCGGTACGGTTTATTATCCCAATGGCCAAGTCGAATACTCTGGCCCGCTCATTGCTAATTTGCCGACCGACCCTGCCAACGGCAACTTCAATGGCACGCTTTGGTACAACAATATCACCTTCCAATCGGATGGAACCCTGTCAACAAGCACGCTCGGTAATCTTTTCCTCGCCAGCCAACCGGGCAATACGCATGCCCAATACACCACAAATAAATACGACCAGATTAATCCCAGCGCGGTGACGACCACGACGACGGCAAGCTTCACTACGCCGGCACTCGGTGCAACCGTCTCCGTGACAGTTGCCTCGACCGTTGGTTTCTATGTGGGCCAATACGTCTATATCGCGGGCGCCGGTGGGTTTACTGTCTCATCGATCACCACCGCACCCTCCACCCACGATCCCGAACTCGTTCTGGTGAATCTCGGATATGCTTATGGCACTGGAACCGCTAATTCCTCCGGCGGCGCCAATGGTGCGGCCGTGACCGGGGCGCGGATATACGACGCCGTCATCGATGCCAACGGCAACGAAACAGACACCTACAAAGATCCGCTCGGGCGTGTCATTAAGACAGTTTATCCCGATGGCTCGTTCACCGAAACGCTGTACAGCATCAGCAACACCTCGGTCACACAAGACTTGGAAGGCGACACTATTCCCACGCCGACGGGCTTGAGTATTCCAACAGGAGGCACTGAAACTGTCCAGATCGCCCAGCGCAAGACCAGCGATCCCATCGTCGCGACGTACGACGTTTATGACGCCGCGGGGAATCTCACGGATGTCTACGAGCCGGCCGTCATCGACGGGAATACCGCTGATACCTCGACCTACAACACGCTCGTCAACCCGCGCTGGACATACGTCTACGACCAATCGGGTGACGAAACCGCCGAGATTTCCCCTAACGAACAGGCGGGATATCAGGCTTCACCAAGCACCTTCACTGGCGACACAACTTTCGGCTATGACCAATTCGGCAACGAGGTTAGACACACATTACCGGATAGTTCCACGGGTAGCCCACAGACTGAGACTTTCACCTACAACAAGTTCAGTCAGGAATTAACCCACACCGACTTCGACGGCAACGTCGCCACCTATAGCTACTACACCAGCTATGGCAGCGGAGCGTACACTGGCGATGTCAGCCAAATCATTTACTTGCCGCCGAGCGGCTCAACGCTCTCGACGGAAACCGTTACATACTCCTACACCTCCCTTGGCCAGCAACTTCAGGTTAACGACGCCTCCGGCCCCACGATCTACACCTACGACCCCTTCGGCAATGAAATCCAGGCCGACACGCCGGAGGGAACCATCAATTACGTGTACGACCCGGCCACCCAGGTTCTCATCAGAACCTGGACTGAAGCATCGGGGACAAGCACCAATGAGAGCAATGCGATTACTGACATCCTTTACGGCTACGACGACCAGGGCCGCCTGGAAAGCGTCTCGCAGGAAATAATTAACAGCGCCACGCAGTCCGGGTCCGGCGCCACGCGGTACAGCGCCAATGGCACCCCGATTTCAACCAATTCTCCCACGACCCTCTACACCTATGACAACAACGGCAACGAGATTTCCGTCAGCGATCCCAACGGCGACACGACATCCTACACCTACGATTCCCAAAACCGCCTGACAAGCGAGACCATTACCGAGTCCGGCGTGCCGATCTTCACGCAGAGTTACACGCTCTACGACAATGGCCAGCGGGCCTCCGTCGAGGAAAAGCAATACACCTCGTCAGGCACCTTGATATCCGACACCACCACTTCCTGGACCTACGACAACGAGGGCCGGCTGCTCACCGAGTCCATGTCCCTCACCGGTGGCGCCTTGCAATACTCCGACTCCTACACCTACGACCTCGACAGCAATCGCATGCAGGATATCCATACCGGCACCCTCGGCGGCCCCGCCGGCACGACGACCTACGCCTACAATGGGGACGATCAAAATACGTCCAGCACCCTGACCGCCGGCGGATCGAGTACCGTTACCACCAACTCCTACGACGCCAACGGCTCGCTCACCTCCAACACCACCGGCGGCGCGACCACAACCTACACCTACGACGTGCGCAACAAGATGGTCGGCTACAGCGATGGCACGAACTTCGCGACCTATGTTTACGACGATGCCGGCAACCGCGTGCAGGAGACCACTGGCGGAACGACCACCTTCTACCTGACTGATACGCAAAATCCAACGGGATACGATCAGCCGATCGAGCAATGGACGCTGCCACCCGCCAGCAGGGGTAGTACCTCGCCTTCCATGACTTACATCCTGGGCAATTCCGTTCTCGCTCAAGTTACTGGCGGCGGCACGGTGTCCTATCTCCTGACGGATGGTCACGGATCGACGCGAGCTTTAGCGAACTCCAGCGGCGCGATCACGAGCAATTCCGGAACGATTTTCAATTACGATGCCTTCGGCGGCGCGATCAACTTCACGCCCGGCAGTGTTGGCACGGTCTTCCTCTTCGGCGGCGACGCGGTATACGACCCGGTTAGTGGGCTTTACATGGACGGAAATGGTGTACGCGATCGATTGGGATTTGAGTTCATTCAGATGGACCCGACAAAAGGGATCAATCAAGATCCGCTATCGCTTCACAAATACCTCTATGCCTTGGCAGATCCAGTAAATGTGTACGATCCAAGTGGACATGATGGCTATTGGGACACAAATGCTTTGGCCGGCCTTGGCGAGGGTCTTTCAACGTTAGAGGGTGAGGAAACGGGCTATGCCAACGCTGCCGATGCCCCTAGCGGTGACACTGGATCAGCATTTGCCGTTGGTTTTGCAAGTGCCGAAGCGACGGAAGCCGCTAGTCTTGCAGGTCAGTCGACCCAGACTGCATACAGCCTTGGCAACGCAATATGGAGTGCGGGCAACAGCATCCTTTCTCGTATTGACGGGGGCTATTTATTTGGCGGTATTGGTTTTCAGTCGCCAGTTGCCGGGGCGGAGTTTGGTGTTGGCGTATTTTTCAATCGGAACAACTTTTGGGTGGGACTCGAAGGATATGGGTATGTCGGCGCTGGAGCTTTTGTGGGTGGCGGAGGATGGTTTGGCCACGGCTGGGGTTCATCTGTCGGTGGTTGGGGAGGAAGCGGCGGTGTCATGGTTGGATACAATTTTGGCCCCATCTCGATAGAAGGTGTTTACGATCCATTCCAAGGTGAAACTTATCTTGGCTTTTCGGCCGGTGAAGGATTTGTGTGGGGCGGCGGGATCGCCATTTCAGGCCCGCCACCTATATTCTAAGTGACTTGCTGGTCGCGCTGTAATTTGCTACCGCATTCAACAATAGCTGAAAGAAAACCTCGGAGACACGCCTCAATGCACCCCACGGAAAATAAACATGCGGTTTTCCTTGGGATTGTTCTTTGCATCGCCATGGCAGCGTTCTGTTTCGCATCTGCGTTTTTTCCGAAATGGGATTTGCGTTGGGGTGGTCGGCATGGTCGCATACCCCACGAGGACAAGCCGCCACTTTCGCCGACAGGCAAGTTTGGCTTCGGGATTCTCTTTGGATATGCAGCTGTAATTGTTTTGTTGAACGAGCAAAATGTGAGTTTAACACCATGGTTGATTGCTTTATACATTCCACTTTTTGTCGGAATGGGAGTGATATACAGAAGAGATAGGCATCGCCATTTGGAACAAAAAAGGCGCGACGTTTAATACGCTCAAAAAGGGTTCTCTAACGTCCCTGTTTTCCGTCGCCCCGGCGTCGGCCCTCACCCAAAGAGCGCAGCGCTGGGGGCCGATGCCGGGGCGATGGAGTGGAAGGGACGATTGAGCGAAGGTACTCCCTTCGCTCCCCTGTCGGCTCTGGAGCCGAGGTTGAGGCCGCTTTTTGTGCGCTCATCCGTCTGTATCCGTCCACGTCCAGCCATGTCCGTCACGCGCCGATGCGCAGGATCAAACTCTTGGGATGGCCAGAACATCGAAAGGATTGAGGGGTTCGATCTCGGTGAAACGCCGGAAGTCAGCGTCGTTGAAGGTGAGGAGCTTGCCGACGCGGTGCTGGATCATGAGGGCGACGAGCCGGGTGTCGTGGGCCTGCTTGCCGGCGACGGCGTGCTTGGCGATCAGCCCTTCCCAGGTGGGATAGACTTGTGCGGTCTCGGGAAGAATCTCAAAGATGGCGCGGGCGGCGGCGATCTCGGCGGCAGCCTGCTGGGGTGTGTACCCAAACCCGTTGCCGCCGGCCGGCCGGGTCAGGACGACATACATCTCGTAGAGGCTTTGGGGCGCGATGGCAAAATGCTCCTGATCGCGCACGGTCAGCAGTTGCAGGGCATCAAGGGCGGGCTGGCGGTGCGGGTGTCCGATCTGGGCGATGCGCAGGGGAATGTTGGTGTCAACGAGGATCATCAACCGTCCCGGAGTAGATGCTCTCGCGGCTGTCGTCGATCAAATGCCCCCCCTGTCCCAGGGGCTTATGGCTGTCGGCCCAGGCGCGCAGGCTCTTGAGCCAGGGGTTGTCGGTATCGGGGCGCTGTTCATCGAGAACGATAACACGGACCTTGCGGCCGTGCAGATCGTGGCGGTTCACCAGATCGTCCCAATCGCCCTGGATAATCTCATCGGACATTCAACACCTCGCTAATGGATTGTACCGCACCGGATCATAGCCCGCTTCTTCTTTAGTCGCTTCAAGACGCCTTGGCCAGTGAGTTGATGAGTCGGATGACGGCGCGCTGGTCCTTGTCGGGCAGGCGCGCAACCTGCTGGAACTTCTTCCACAGCCGCCGCAGTTGCGGGTCCTCCTGTTCCTTCCTGGCCGCCGGCGGCCTGCCGTTGCGCAATCCCAACAGTTGGTCGGCCGACACGTCCAGGACGTTGGCCAGCTCCGCGATGGCGGTGGCGGGTGGATAGCCGGCGCCTGTCTCGTAATAGGAGATGTTGCGCTGGGTGGAACGGGTCAACTCAGCAAGTTGCACCTGGGTCAATCCGCGCGCCGTGCGTGCGGCGATGAGCCGGCGCGCGAACTCGGTGGCCGGAGGATGTTTGCTTCGAGGCATTGCGGCGTCGATTGTAAGGTTCATCTGAAAACTTCTCTGAAAGCCCGCCACTTGTGTATACCAGTTAAACGTATATACTCTAGATCGGTAATCCGGGTCGAGACAAGTTCGAAAAAATCTTCTGCTCCCTCTTGACAGGGTTCCACGGAAGGACGGCAAAGCATGGCCCGCATCCCCGACGATGAGATTGAACGATTGAAGCGCGAGACGGACCTGGCGGGGTTGGCGCGGATGTCGGGGGTGGAGCTCGCGCCGCACGGCGCGGGCGGGGACCTGATCGGGCGCTGTCCGCTGCACGATGACCGCACGCCTTCCTTGGTGGTGACTCCGGGCAAGGACGGCAAGCCGTCGCTGTGGCACTGCCTGGGGGCGTGCGGCGTCGGCGGCAGCGCGATCGACTGGATCATGCGGACGCGCAAGGTGGGGTTCCGTCATGCCGTCGAAGTTCTTCGTGAGATTAACGGCGCGGGTGCTGTCGGGGGGGCGACACCCGCGCCTTCTTCGTTGCCCAAACGCCTGCCGGCTCCGGTCTCATTCGATGCCGACGATCGGGCGCTACTCTTGCAGGTGACGGATTACTATCACCAGCGATTGAAGCAAACGCCGGATGCCCTGGCGTATCTGCAAAAGCGCGGTATCGGCAGCGCCGAAGCGATTGAACGCTTCAAGCTCGGCTACGCCGACCGGACCCTGGGCCTGCGGTTGCCCAACAAGCAGCGCAAGGCGGGACTCGAGATCCGCGAGCGGCTGGAAAAGCTCGGCCTGTACCGGGACACCGGACACGAGCACTTTAGCGGCTGCGTCGTGTTCCCCATCATCGATCCAACCAGCGGGCATGTGATGGAAGTGTACGGACGAAAGACCTGTCCGCGCCTTCGCCCGGGTCTGCCGCTGCACCTGTATCTGCCGGGGGAACATCATGGCGTGTGGAACGAATCATCACTTGCCGCCGGCGAGGAAGTAATCCTGTGCGAGTCGATCATCGATGCGATGACGTTCTGGTGCGCGGGATTCCGCAACGTGACGTGCAGCTATGGCGTCAACGGTTTTACTCCCGATCACCTGGCCGCGTTCAAAAACCACAGCATCAAGCGCGTGCTGATCGCGTATGACCGGGACGACGCCGGCGAGACGGCGGCGGAGAAGTTGCACCCGCAGCTGAGCGCCGAAGGATTCGAGTGCTTCCGCGTGCAGTTCCCCAAGGGAATGGACGCCAACGAGTACGCGCTGAAGCTGACGCCGGCGAGCAAGAGCCTGGACCTGGTGGTGCGTAAGGCGATGTGGCTGGGCCCTGGTGAGGGTCACAGACCCGAACCGCCATCACGCGCGGCAACAGTTGAAATACCAGAGGCGGCTAAAGAAGAAACAGTGGTCGCGCCGGTGCCACCATCTCCCGCCGCGATCGATCCGCCGCCATCTGAACCCCTTCATTCTTTAGCTGCCGTTCCTGTAGTTGCCGATCCCGAGCCGTCGCCGGCACAGGTGGTGCCGCCGTTGCCGCGTGAATCTCCAGCGGCGGAAGTGACGGGCGGCGAGATTGTCATCACCCTGGGGGACCGCCGCTACCGGGTCCGGGGCCTGGAGAAGAACCTGGGGTTCGATGCGATGAAGGTGAACGTGCTGGCCAGCCGGGGCGACAGCTTCCACGTCGATACGCTGGACCTGTATGCCGCGCGCAACCGCAAGCTGTTCATCAGTGAAGTGGCGCGGGAGTTGGGTGCCGAAGAGAACACGATCAAGACGGACCTGGGGCGGGTGCTGCTCAAGCTGGAGGAGTTGCAGGAAGCGCAGGTGAATGAGGCATTGAAGCCGAAGGACAAGACGCCGGCACTCTCGGATGCGGAGCGCGCCGCGGCGTTGTCCCTGCTGCAATCACCCGATCTGCTGGACCGCATCCTGGCGGACTTTGAGCGCTGCGGCGTTGTCGGTGAAGCTACAAATAAGCTGACGGGCTACTTGGCGGCGACGAGCCGCAAGCTGGAGCAACCGCTGGCGGTGGTGGTCCAGTCGTCCAGCGCCGCCGGCAAAAGCAGTCTGATGGAGGCGGTGCTGGCGATGCTGCCGCCGGAGGAAGTGACCAAGTTCAGCGCGATGACCGGGCAATCGCTGTTCTACATGCAAGAGTCGGACCTCAAGCACAAGGTACTGGCGATCGTCGAGGAGGAAGGCGCGGAGCGTGCCAGCTACGCATTGAAGCTCCTGCAATCCGAAGGCGAGTTGACCATTGCCAGCACCGGCAAGGACCCGCAGACGGGCCGGCTGGTGACGCAGGAGTACCGGGTCGAGGGGCCGGTGATGATCTTCCTGACCACGACGGCGGCGGAGATTGACGAGGAGCTTTTGAACCGCTGCCTGGTGCTGAGCGTCAACGAAGAGCGCGAACAAACCCGCGCCATCCACATCATGCAGCGCCGCCGGCAAACCCTGTCCGGCCTATTGGAACAGCGCCAGCGGCAAGCGGTTCTGAAACTGCATCGCGACGCACAGCGTTTATTGAAACCGATGCTGGTAGCCAACCCGTTTGCCGAGCGTTTGACGTTCCTGGACGCGCGCACGCGCAGCCGGCGGGACCATGTGAAGTACCTGACGCTGATCCGCACGGTGGCGCTGCTGCACCAGTACCAGCGGCCGCATCAGACGGTGGAGCATCCGCCGGGACGGGGTGAGTTCATGGAGTACATCGAAGTCACGCCGGTCGACGTGGCGATCGCCAACCAGCTGACGCACGAAGTGCTGGGGCGGTCACTCGATGAACTCGCGCCGCAGACCCGCCGGCTGCTGGTCATGCTCGATGCGCATGTGTCGGATGATTGCAAACGGCTCAAGATGCTGCGGAGCGATTACCGCTTCACGCGGCGGGAGGTGCGCCGGCACGTGGGCTGGTCGGACTTCCAGGTGCGCACCCATCTGCAAAAGCTGGTGGACCTGGAATACGTGCTGACCCACCGGGGCGGGCGCGGCCAGTCGTTCGTCTACGAGCTTGTGTACGGCGGCGAAGGCGCGGATGGCAAGCCGTTCACCCTGGGATTGATCGACCCCCAAAACCTGCAAAGCCGTGGCTACGATTCAAAGTTCGAGCATCAAAAGGGTGAGTTCGAGCATGGGTCGAGCATCCAAAGTGCCCCCATTGCGGTAGGTTTGTGCGCGCCGCAAAGCGCTGAATCCCCCGGCAACCACAGGCTCAAACCCGCTTCCAGCGCGCAACCGATCAAAACCACAGCGCAGGCGGCGACTTCCGATGAATCGTATCGTAACGGTACGTCGTACCCACTTCCTCCTTTAGCTGCCTCCTCAAACGGCAACGGCCAGGGGGGGAAGGCGGTGCATCATGGCGCGTAAAGGACGACGCAAACCCGCTCCGGTGGTCGGCGATCCCACCGACCCGCGCGGGATGGCGGCGATGCGGGACCGCTATCTGGAACACATTGCCGTGCGCAACTACTCCCCGCGCACGATCGAGGGCCGCACGGTCTACCTCAACTACTTCATCAAATGGTGCGAGGACCGCGCCATCGTGCGCCCGGGTGATGTCACCAAACCGATCATCGACCGTTACCAGCGCTGGCTCTATCACTACCGCAACCCCGACGGCAAGCCGCTGACGTTCCACAGCCAGTACACCCACCTCTCGCCGATCAAGAGTTGGTTCAAATGGCTGGCCAGGGAGAACTACATCCTGTTCAACCCGGCATCCGAGTTGGACATGCCGCGGCTGAACCGGTCCCTGCCCAAGCACATCCTGACCGCCTCGGAAGTCGACCAGATCATCAACGGAGCCGATGCCAACACCGCGCTGGGCGTGCGCGACCGCGCCATCCTGGAGACGTTTTACTCGACGGGTTTGCGCCGGCTGGAGGTGGTTCACCTCAAGCTCTACGACATCGATCTGGAGCGGGCGACGGTGATGGTGCGCGATGGCAAGTGGCACAAGGACCGCTTCGTGCCGGTCGGCGAGCGCGCGGTGCTGTGGCTCAACAAGTACCTGGCGGACGTGCGCCCGCTGCTGTCGCCGCCGCGCGAAGATACGCTCTTCCTCACCAACGCCGGCGAGCCGTTCACGCCCGACAGCATGACCCAACTGGCGCGGGACTACGTGGAGAAAGCCAAACTCCCCGGCGGCAAGCGCGGCGCGTGCCACGTCTTCCGCCACACGATGGCGACGCTGATGCTCGAAGGGGGCGCGGACATCCGCTACATCCAGGCGATGCTCGGCCATGCGGACCTGAGCACGACGCAAATTTACACGCACGTCGGCATCCGCAACTTGCAGCAGGTTCACGCGGCAACGCACCCATCCGGGATGCTCAAGCGGCCCGGATCACCAGCCAACGAAGCGCACAACGGCGCGCAGAATACGCCCGATGCACCGCCGCCATCAGCCCCGGCCGGCGCTGATCCGTCGCCCGATGTGCGCGCCCTCGACGCCATCCTGGGTGATGAAGATGACGGCGGCGACGATGGATAAACACACCCACTGGAAACCCAGTGGGTCCACCGGCTGCGTCAACTTCCGGCCCTGGCGGGACTCGCGAATCTCTCCGCCGCAGCGCAAGGTGTAAACACAGTGCCTCGCCAAGTCATAGGTTGCGCCAGGTCATGGCGGGACAGACACTTACAAAAAGCGCACCTTGGTTCCTTTTACCTTGCCCTCCTTCTTTACTACTCTTTCTGACTGCCCCAAATGACGATCTGGCTGAAGCTTATGGAGCGAGCGAGTCAAAAGTGAGTCGGTGAAACGGCAGGCAAGTCGCTGCATCTTCTGATGCGGCTGGCAATTGCGACAACACCGCCTCGCTTCCTTTTACCTTGCCGTCTGATGTTTGTATGACCTTTAGCACTCCTGTCAGCGCTGCAAGTGCCGGAATCCGCTGCAAATACCGCCACAACTCATACACCGCTTTTATCTTGCCTTCACCCCTCAAACCTTCTTCTTTCTTCTTTTAGCTGCTGAATTGAAGCCTCCGCTGCGCGCACAGTTGCCGTCGATCTGCGCGCATCTCGTGCGCGCAGTCAGCAGCTGTCACCCCTCCTTAACCGCCTTCCTGATCGCATCACTGCGCCAACTTGCGCTCACCGGAAGCAGCTTGGGCGGCTAAAAAGGAAAGCTGTTGCAGCGTCGAATGTGCAGGTACAATGCGCCTCGTCAGACCGTTGCTCTTTGAAAACTCATCACTGCCGGCGGTGGAAGTTAGCCGGAAACTCGCCTCTGGGCGCT
>Ga0182030_10027166_pt1 | contig 10310 bp, 8 predicted proteins | sample 812S3MmetaG_FD_121299 | JGI IMG/M metagenome (GOLD analysis project Ga0182030, IMG submission 121299) | Permafrost microbial communities from Stordalen Mire, Sweden - 812S3M metaG (Illumina Assembly) | ecosystem: Environmental > Terrestrial > Soil > Wetlands > Permafrost | place: Sweden... | reverse complement strand
TATAAAAATTCCTCGGTCTCACGGGCTTTGTCCCCATCACCGCCCCGCTAGCTCCTGAGCAAAAGCCCGTAACCTATTAACAGGGCAACACTTATTCCGCGCGTTCAGCCACTAATGGAAAGTGGCACACCCCGTGCTCATGTACGGTTGCGGGAAGCAAGTGAGTTATTCCCCCGGAACCCAGGTCGCGACCCAAAGGCTTTCGCAAGACTAGAATTATCGAGAGGAAAAGGAGCCCTCCCAAGATGAACCGCACTTCGCTAACGATTTTGCTGGCATTGAGCACAGCATTCTCCATCGGCTGCGCGAGCAAGAATTATGTTCGGCAACAGACTACGCCGCTGATCAACAAGACCAACGAGCTTGACGATCTGTCCGCTAAGAATTCCAAGGACATTAAGGATGTGGACGCCCGAGCCCAGTCCGGCATCGAGGCGGTGAACACCAAGACGGCGCAGGTGGATCAGAAGGCGCAGGCGGCCGGGCAGCAGGCCGCACAAGCCCAGACCCTGGCCGACACCGCCGTCAATCGCGTGGATAGTCTGCAAACTACTGTAGCCAATCTCGATAACTACCGCGTGGTCACCGAAGCCTCGGTACATTTCGGCTTCAACAAAGATAATTTGACTAAGAAGGCCAAGGACGCCCTCGACCAAGTGGCTACGGATGTGAACAACACCAAGGGCTATATCATCACGGTGGAAGGCGGCACGGACTCCGTGGGGTCAGCGGAGTACAACTACGGCCTGAGCCAACGGCGCGCCGATGCCGTAATTCAATACCTGGCGTCGAAGCACAACGTGCCCGCCCACAAGGTCTATTTGATCGGTTTGGGCAAGGACAAGCCAGTTGATTCCAATAAGACGAGCAGCGGCCGGGCAGCGAATCGCCGCGTGGACGTGCGCTTGATGACCAACACCACGGGCTCGGCTCCGGCAAGCCAGCCGATGGTTTCGGATCAGCAAACGCCGCCCAGCATGTAAAAAGATTTCCCTCCCCTCCCTGGAGGACTTCACCAACGGTCGTTCCGTGTCCGCGGAACGGCCGTTTTTTGGGTGCGCCCCGTCCCTCAAAACGGATACTCAGCATCTCAAAACTAGGTAGAATAGTGCCAAATGAGCCGATGGTATTTGGTCGCGCTTTTCTTGCTTGTCGTGGGCGGGCTGGCGGTAGCTCAGGTTGAGCCGCTCCCACCCAGCGAGCAGGGCCCTGGGAAGAATGAGGCGCCTCCGCGCGATGACGAAGTGCGGCCAGCCGGGGTTAGTTCCAGCCACGATACCAGGATTGACATCAGCCCTCCCAAGGATGACGCGAAGGATCACCCCGGCAGCGCAAGCCCAACGACACATAGCGGTGAAGACGAGAGTGATGTGCAGGAGATGCATCCCTGGGACCCGCACAAAGCGGCGAAAGATATTGAAGTGGGGGATTTCTATTTCCGGCGAAAAAATTACCGTGCCGCCCTGGATCGCTATCGCGAGGCTTTGTTCTACAAGCCGGACGATACGCTGGCGAATTTCCGCCTGGGCGAGTGTTTTGAGAGGCTAGACCAGGCTGACGAAGCCGTGACGCATTACCAGGCCTATCTCAAGATTTTGCCGCACGGCCCCTTATCGAAGGAAGCGGAGAAGGCGATCCAGAAACTGGGACCTGGAGAGAAGAGCCAGGCGTCTCAAAACACGCCCAAGCCTTAATTCCCGCTTCGACCTTCCCATTTTGGCATTTCCGACTCTTGGAAGCAGCGAGCCTCACGCCAACACGAACCTTGCCGATCTATCCTTAAGATTGACGCCGATTTCCCAGGACAGCGTTGTGATCTTGACCCAAGAGTCTTCCGGCCATCGCGCATGACGATTTCTGCCATCGGCAATCCCAATATTGCGCCTTCCGCGAGTTGGCCTGCCATCCTGTATCAAGCCACTGCCGAGGTTTTTTCCATGATGGCGGGAGTGGAAGTTACCCTTGCCACGGATCCGCCACCGCAGGCCACAGGGAATATTCCATCCGCGACTGTCACGGGCGCGGTGGGCATTGCGGGCGCCTTGTCGGCGATTCTCAGTTTTCGCTGTAGCACACAGTGCGCGGCAAGAATTGCCTCGCGAATGCTCGGCGTTCCGCTGGCGGAGGCGTCTTCTCAGCAATGCGACGCGATCGGAGAGATCTGCAACATGACGGCGGGAAACTTCAAAGCTAAGATTGGGCTGGAAGACAAATGCATGTTATCGGTTCCCACCGTAATTACCGGCGGAAACTATCAACTTCATGCGGCCTCTGCCACCCGTCGCGTGGAGCTCCCGCTAATGTGCGAAGGGGAGCCGGTATGGATCGCATTGGAAATCCGGGGTTGAATAGAATGACTTTTTCCGCACGATTCCGGGTCGCTCCTATGAAACTCCTTCCGGAAGTTCTTGGATTCAGGTTGTAGGGGGCGAGCCGCTGGTCGCGACCCTCAAAATCAGCAACTGCAAAACGAATTTGCCTGATTCGAAAAGTGAGAAGTCGCCGTCGAGCCAATCGATCAGGCGTCTTTCTTTTCAGTGCCTAACAATCCGCCTTATCCCTACCATAGATTTAATTGTTCAAACTATTTTTAATGCCTGCCAAAAAAACAATCAATTGGACCAGGGCATGAAAAAACTATAAAAACGCACAATCTTGGTGGATGGAAATCGCTGTGGCCGGGAGGCTGCTGTGATCTTTAGGGGCTGTAAATACGCGAGCAATCAATCCAAAAAAAGGGGATAGATGCGATCCATGATGAAGAAAGATTCCGCCGTTCGACTTACGATGTTCGCCCTTCTGGCGATCAGCCTGGCTTTCGCAACGGTTTGCAGGGCGCAGGCCCAGACCCAGACGGATGCGAGCCAGCCGAGCGCGGCAGATTTGGCCAAGCGCATTGACGATTTAGAAAAAGAACTCGATGCTTTGAAGAGCCAGATGGCAGCTCAGCCAGCCGCCGCCGCCGCCACGAGTGCGCCTGCTCCGGCCGCGCCGGCAGCTCCGACCATTGCCAGCTTGCTGGGGCCCACTACGATCAGTGGGTTTGTGGATGCTTACTACGGATATAACTCCAACCAGCCCATAACTCGCACGACCGCCCTGCGCAACTTCGACATCAACTCATCGCAATTTGGGCTGAACATGATTGAGTTGGTGGCGGATAAATCGCCTGATCCTGCGGCTAGTCATGTGGGCTACCACGTGGCGCTCGGCTTTGGCGAGGCCATGAACCTGGTGAATTCCACTGAAACCCCGTCACCCCACGCGCCGGGGACTCCGGTCGGCGCGGTCCCTTCGACCATCACGAACTTTGATCAGTACCTTAAAGAAGGGTATCTCGAATACTTGGTTGGCAAAAAGTTGCAGATCAATGTCGGCAAGTTTGTGACCCCAGCAGGCGCTGAGGTGATCGAGAGCAAGGACAACTGGAACTACTCGCGTGGTCTGCTGTTCTCCTGGGCGATTCCTTACTTTCACTTTGGGATGAACGCCAAGTACACGTTCAATAGCAAGTTTTCTTTGACTGGGTACTTGGTCAATGGCTGGAACGACAGCGTGGATAACAACAGCGGCAAGACCACTGGTTTTAGCGCCGCCTGGACGCCCAACGCCAAATGGAGCTTGACCGAAAACTATCTGGTAGGGCCGGAGCAGTTCAACGACAACGCCGACTTCCGCAACCTTACCGACACGGTGCTCGCCTACACGCCCAATGCCAAGCTTTCTTTGATGGCGAACTACGACTACGGCCATGACCACGTTCCAAACTTCGTCACCACGGGGTACAACAGCACGGTGTGGTGGAGCGGCATCGCTGGATACATCAAGTACGCCCCGAACGATAAGTGGTACCTGGCGACCCGCGGCGAGTGGTTTAACGATCACAACGGTTTCGAGACTGGAACCGCACAGCAGTTGGGCGAATGGACTTTGACGGCGCAGCGTATGTTGGCCAGCAAGATCATGGCCCGTCTAGAGTACCGCCGTGACATGTCAGACCATAATGTTTTCCCTTACCGCAACAGCGATCTCGGTCCCCCCCTCTCGCCGTTTGGGCCGGTGGGGTCGCAGAACACAATTACTTTGGGCATGATCTACGCGTTTAGCAGCGCGGACGCAAAATAGCGCCGTGGCCGTATCGGTCGTAGGCGGCTACGGCTTGGGTTAGAACGTAAGCTATTGCCCGAGCCGCAGCCGCTCCCGCCGATGGCGCGCGGGCGCTTATTTTGGGCGTCTAGAAATCGAATGCCGTAGCGCTTATCGGTGTAATAAAAAATATGAATTTTACAGAGAGTGGATTTCAGAGCAATGTTTGTGTCGCAAGTTATAAAGATTTCGTAAAGATCCGTGGAACCGCTGGGAAGCCGCTCGGTGTGGAGCGGCTACAAAAAAACTTCGACGCTGAAGGAGAATGCAAATGGCTGATGCTCCCGCAGAAATGAAGCCCACTCTGGGCTTAACCGGATTAACCATGAACGCCATGGCGTTGATTGCGCCGGGCGCTTTTCTTTGGCTCACGTTTGCTGGACAAGCCGGTGAAGGCACCACCGCGCCGTCCATGTGGATCGGCATTGTTTTTGCCACGGCGTTGTGCTTAGCCACTGCGGTTTGCTACGCAGAGATGGCCAAGCTCTATCCTGGAACTGGCAGCTCGTATTACTTCGCCGAACAATCGTTCCTCAACCATGAGACCGCTTGGCCGTATGCCCGGTTGGCGAAATTCATCGTCGGCTGGGGTTCGCATCTTTATTACTGGATCTATCCCGGCGTGATGGTGGGCGTGATCGGCGTTATTTCCGGTTACCTGGTGGGCACTCTGTGGCCGAACTTCATGAGCGCCTCCAACCCAGGTCCCATGTTCATGATGGCTATCGCGATCGCGTTTTCCTTCGGCGTGGCTTACATCGCGCACCGGGGCGTGAATGGTTCCACCTCGGTGAACATCGCCATCAACGTGATTCAAATAAGCGCGTTGATCGTGTTCGCGGTCGTCGCTCTCGGCTATCGCATGAACCACCCGCCGGGAAGCGTCGCCCTGCAATTCGACGCGCAAACCAGCGCGTCCTACAGCTGCGAGTTCGCCACTACCAAGACCATGGTGAACGGAACTGCCACCGACACCACCGCGCGGGCCGCGGACGGTACGCCGCAGTGCGCGACTGATACGGCCGGGAAACCAGTGCCGTACCACATCAGCTATCCGGAGACCGACTCCAGCGGCGCTTTTGTCTCTCATCCCACGGCCCGCTCCGTAGTCAGCATGCACAACTTTGGCTGGATGTTTGTACAAGCCACGATTGCCATTTTGATTCTGGTGGGATTTGAGTCAGTGACCTCCATGGGAGGTGAAGCCAAGAACGCCAAGCGCGACGTACCCATAGCAGTTGTCACGTCGTTGCTGGTGCAGGGCTGTTTCTGTTATTTGTTTGAATATTTTGCGGCCAATTATTTTCTGAATAGCGGCTATCCCATGGGCACCGCCGCAGCTTCAGCGGCGCCCATCGGCGACATGATGACCGTGGTCGGCGATGCTTTGTTCGGCGCCGGGCATGGACGCATCTTCATGCTGGTGGAAGCGGCGACCGTATTCCTGGCACTGATCGGTACCACGCTCTCCTGTATCAACACCGGAGCGCGCGTGACCTACGCCATGGGCAAGGACAAGGAATTGCCAGATTCCATGGGGGCTCTGCACAACACCAACCTCACCCCACATAAGGCTATCTGGATGCTGGCTATTATCTCCGCAATCGTTGGCTCGATCACGGTGCTGGTCTACTTCGGAGATGGCCTGGCCCCGTCTGACGCGTCCATCGCAGCAATTCCGCACGGCTTCTGGTCCAGTTTCGGGTACACCACCCACGACAAGATGGCAGCCCTGCCGAATACGTTTCTAACTATGACCCTGGCGTCCAACTTCGGTACTTTCTTGTTGTACATGCTGAGTTGCATAACCTGCATCGTTTGCTTCCACAAGCACCCGATGTTCAGTTTTGTGCGCCATCTCTTGATCCCCATCTTCGGCTTGCTGGCCAACCTGGCTTGCATGGCTTTCTACATCATCGGGCCGTTCATGGGGTACGGCACGAAAATGGAGCCGTTGCTGGCCTTGGGGGTTGCTGCGGTCTGGGCCATCTACGGCGGTCTCTACTTTATGAGTATCAGCAAAAAGCACGGGAAGACCACCTTGGTGGAGAGCCGGATGGCCAGTTAGTCCATAAACCTGCGGTAGATAAAGGCGATTTGGGCGGGCTCACCAGGCCCGCCCATTGTCTTGCTTGAGGATGCGATGCCATGATCCATCATCGCTTGTTTGACCATGGTCGGTTTGGCGAGGACGCGGAAGCGGGCCGTCCGTTACAATTTCCTATGCTTGAACTCGAATTCGCGCAGCTTTCCGATCCCGGCCAGGTGCGCGAAGGGAATGAAGATTATCTCGGCTACGTTGCGCCTGCCACGCCGGAGGCCGCCAATTCCATCGGGTGGCTGTTCGTCCTGGCGGATGGGGTCGGGGGTCACGATAAAGGGGAAGTAGCTTCGCGAACGGCGGTGGATACAGTGCTCGCCGGGTTTCGTCGAGCTACAGCGGGAGAGCCGCATGCCGGTCTGATGTCCCGTTTAATCCAGGAGGCTAATACGCGAGTGATGGAGACCGGGCTCGCGGCCCCTGGCGGGGGTATCCCCATGGCGACTACGCTGGTGAGTTGTGCTTTGCGTTATGACCGCGCTCTAGTCGCGCATGTGGGCGATTCGCGCTGTTATCTGGTCCGGCGCGGCCAAGCTAGCGTACTTACCCGCGATCACACGCTGGCAGGAGAGCAGGCGCGGATGGGCTTACTTTCCGCGCAAGAGGCTGCCGATTCGCCCAATCGCCATCTGCTCAGCCGTTCGTTGGGCAGCGGGATGTTTGTCAACGTGGAGACCAACGAGCACCAGGTGTTGCCTGAGGATATCCTCGTGCTATGCTCGGACGGCCTGCACGGAGCTGTCGAAGCTTCGGAGATTGCGGCGATCGTCAGTCACAAGACCGATTTGAATGCCGCAGCGCAGAGGCTGGTAGCCTTTGCCAACCAACAGGATGGCAGCGACAACATCAGCGTGCAGATCATTCGCGTGCGCAGCGTGGAGCGGGTGGGAATGTATCGCGGAAGGCCCTACCGGCTGCGCTGACGTCTATTTGCGTGCCTTTTTGAAATCCCCTAAATTTTATGGATTCTTTATGCTTCGCCGCGGGAGATTCTGGCATCATTGAACTGGATGGTGGGATGAACCAAATTCCGTACTTGCAGCCGTTCCCGCCTGCCGCTGATCCTCGCGGATGACGATCTTCACTGACGATCCGCGCTGACCATGACCTCACTCCATACCGGCGAACAACTCGATCATTACAAGATTGAAGGCGTGGCCGCCCGCAGCGGCATGGCCTCGATTTTTCGCGGCACGGACCTGCGCACCGGCCGCCAGGTCGCGATCAAAATCCCTCATCCGGAGATGGAAGGGGATCCAGTTCTTTATGACCGCTTTCAGCGCGAGCTGCAAATCGGCCAGAAGCTGGATCATCCGGGAGTGATGAAGGTGTTCAGTGACGACGACCGCAGCCAGCTCTATATGGTCATGGAGTGGGTGGATGGCTGGCTGTTGCGGCAAGTGCTCAATCAGCAGAAAAAACTTTCACCCGAGCGCGCGGTGAAGATTGCCATCGGCATCGCCGAAGCACTCGACTACATTCATTCCAATGGCGTGGTGCACCGCGACCTGAAGCCGGAAAATATCATGATCAACGACGACGATCAGATCAAGCTGATTGACTTCGGGATCGCTTCTAACGCGGGATCGCGGAGACTCACGTTCGCCAAGTTCTCCCAGACTATGGGGACGCCGGACTATATTTCTCCGGAGCAGGTGAAAGGGAAGCGGGGAGACGGGCGCAGCGACGTTTACGCTCTTGGCGTGATGCTCTACGAGATGCTCACCGGGAAGGTGCCGTTCACCGGAGCGAATCCTTTCGTCATCATGAATGACCGGCTGCTGAATAATCCCGTACCGCCGCGCGAAATTGACCCCAGCATCTCTCCGCAATTACAGGAAATCATCTACCGGGCCATGGAACGTGATCCCGCCCAACGTTATCCCAACGCGCATGAAATGATATGGGATCTACAGCACCTAGATCAGGTTGGAGTCGCCGAACGCCCGGAACTGCACGACTGGAAAGTCCGCCGCGAGCCTTGGACGCGCCGAATCCTGTTCTACGTGATGCTGGCCATGATTCCAGTCGTAATTTTCGGATTGCTGTTGTGGGTGGCGCGGCACTGAGTGCCGTTGCCGAATCCTGAAAAGCTGTAAGCTTCCCCGTCTCCACCGTCACAGCCCATCCCCGGGGGCGGCCTGTGCCCTTGCGATTCTTTCAGACGACCGATTGCTTAAGAATCGTAGCCGGGCCGTCAGGTGACCCGCACTCCTTCCACAGCTTTTCCCAATTCCACATCCCGGACTTCACCTTGTTCGGCAAGGGGAATCCGAGCTGATGCGCGAGCATGCACACCTGCCCGCGATGGTGGGCTTCGTGACAAAGCATGTAGCACAGCATCTCCAGGCCAACCGGCCACGGCTGAGCCCAGCCGTCTCTGCGAAACTTCTGGACGCGGCCCCCAGCGCCGCCGAGCGCTTCAGCGAGCATCTCCGCGCAGCGAGCGGCGCTCTCGGCCAATCCCGCACGGGCCTGCTGCGGCGTGCAGTGCGCGCGGTTGAGCTGTCGAGGAATCTTCAAATGCGGAGCGGTAAGCCTGACCCACTTGCAGCGGACATTGTGCATGTGGCAGAAGATCGCCGCAATGCTGCGGACGTTGTTTTTGCGGGGGATTTTGCCGGGCGGTTTGGCTGTCGGTTTTGCTGTCCAGGCGGTGGGGTCAAGATGTTCGATAAGCATCTGGTTGATGCGATCGTTGGCGAGAAAGATCTGGGCGGCCGAGATCTGGACTGCGGCTCGGCCGAGTTGAGTGTGAACCTTGGGTGGACGCGTGGTCACGGCTCGCTGCTCCTTGGCCTATAATACTTCCGCGCCATCGGTAATCTTCGGAGAACCAGGGAACTTCCCGTCTCCCCGGGTTTCAAGACCGTCAATTTCGTCTTTTAAGGTCAAACCTTAGGATTCTTACTTTGAATTCTTTGCTTCGAGCGCGCCGATAGCACGAGTGCCGATGCCGTGGCAAGGCATTCAGAAGATGTGATTCCCATCACGGGACGCCGTGACCTGGAGGACAGCGCGAGCACCCAAAAGGGTATATCCCTCGTACCCTACCGATCCAAGAGCGCAAGAGAAAGGAAGGGTAGCCCGATGAGAAAAGCATTCTTCATTGCAATGGTCTCGTTGGTGCTGCTGTTCACCGTGGCCGCATTTGCCCAAGGTGGCACGCGGGGTGCAATCACGGGAACGGTTACCGATTCCACTGGCGCCGTGGTTCCTCATGCTACGGTTGCCATCATTAACCAGAACACGGGACTCACGGAACGGACTGTCACTGCTGGTCCCGAGGGCAACTTCTCCGCCACGCTGCTGCCGGTGGGCACCTATCGGATCGAGACCACGGCACCGGGATTTGCCAAGGCGTCAGCTCCCAACATTTCTGTCACAGTCGCGGAAACCAGCTTTATAACTGTTCACATGGTGGTGGGTGCAGCCACGACGGAGGTCATCGTCAAAAGCGTGGCCTCGTCCGTAGAAGTAGCCTCGCCGACAACCGGCGAAGCGCTGAATGGTGATGTGATCCGGGAGATGCCGCTGGCGACGCGCAATTTTCTCAGCCTGCTGGCGCTTTCGGCGGGCACCAACAGCGAGATGCCCGACAATACCGCTCTGGGCCGCGGTCAGACGACAATCATCGTCAATGGTCAGCGGCCGGTCAACAACAATTACCAACTGGAAGGGATTAACGCCAACGACGTCAGCTTGCCGGTGTTCGACAACGTCGCCCTGCCCAACCCCGATGTCATCGAGGAGTTCAAAACTCAGACTTCGTTATACGACGCTTCGCAGGGCCGCAACGGTGGCGGCAACATGCAGGTTAACTTAAGGTCAGGAACGAGTGCATACCACGGGGATGGCTTTGAGTACTTTCGCAATACCGTGCTGGACGCCAACGATTGGTTCCTGAAGCGCTCCCAAATAGACGCGGGAGAGCCGAACACCGTCCCGCCGCTGCGCCAGAACGCTTTTGGAGGTTCCTTCGGCGGTCCGGTGCCACACATCAAAGATTTCTTTTTCTTTGGCAACTACTCGGGAGTGCGGGAATCGTCCGCAATTGCCACCG
>Ga0182030_10027165_pt1 | contig 10311 bp, 8 predicted proteins | sample 812S3MmetaG_FD_121299 | JGI IMG/M metagenome (GOLD analysis project Ga0182030, IMG submission 121299) | Permafrost microbial communities from Stordalen Mire, Sweden - 812S3M metaG (Illumina Assembly) | ecosystem: Environmental > Terrestrial > Soil > Wetlands > Permafrost | place: Sweden... | reverse complement strand
GCTCGCGGCCCTTCTCGCAGACCAACACCTGCGGCTCCTCCGTGGCAGCGGGTGCGGCTTGCACCATCAACGTCGTGTTCAACCCCGCATCGGTGGGCCTGGCCACCGCGACGCTCAGCATCAGCGCCGGTCATGGCGCCGGGGCGCAAACCATAGGGCTCAGCGGCACCGGCGTCGTGGAGACCTACGCGGTGTCGCCGAGCGCGCTCGCGTTTGGTAATGAGCTGACGAACGTCGCGAGTACGCCGCCCAAGGTTGTGACGCTGGCGAACACCGGTACAGTGGCGCTGCCGATCTCCAGCATCACGCTCACGAGCGGCGGTTCACAGCCCTTCTCGCAGACCAACAATTGCGGCTCGTCGGTCGCGACCGGCGCCGCTTGCACCATCAACGTGGTATTCGATCCGACCTCGGTCGGACCGGCTACGGCGACGCTCAGCATTAACGCCGGCAGTGGCGCGGGGACACAGACCGTGGCGCTCAGCGGCATGGGTGTAGCGTCGACTTATACGGTGTCGCCCAAGTCCTTAGTGTTTGGCAAGCAACTGACGAATGTCGCGAGTGCGCCCATGTCGGTGACGGTGACGAACATCGGCACGGCGGCACTGCCGATCACGAGCATTGCGCTCTCGAGCAGCGGCTCACAGCCCTTCTCCCAGGCCAATACCTGCGGCTCATCGCTGCCGGCCGGAGCGGTTTGCACCATCTACGTGGTGTTCGATCCGACCGCGCTCGGCTTCACCACGGCGGCGCTCAGTATCAACGCCGGCAATGGCGCCGGCACACAGAGCGTGGGGCTCGGGGGAACCGGCATCGTACCGACGGTCACGTTGGCGGCCACTCCAGCCTCTATTACCCTTGGGACCTCGGTAACATTGACCTGGACTTCATCCAATGCAACAGCTTGCACGGCCGCCGGCGGGCAGTCAGGCGATGGGTGGGCTGGCAGCAAATCAGCCAATGGCACAATGAGCGTGACACCGAATGCAGCGGCAACGATAACTTACACGATAACTTGTACCTCCGGACCCAAGTCCGTCCAGGCAAACGCACGGGTTACCGCAGCCATCCCGCCAAGCACGGGCTCTGGTGGCGGCGGTGGCTCGCTGGATGTGATTTCTCTGCTGTCGTTGCTCGCATTGATTGGGCTGCGACAACGACGCTCCGTCCTGGCGCTGAAAAACTAGGCCACTGACCCGAAGCGAAATGCTGTCGCCGCCCACCGCGCAATAGCTCGCGCCCCTCCGTAGGTCCATGTACCTGCGCAAATCCTCCGCGCGTGGATCCTCCGCCACTCGCTGCGCCGATGCGCCGATGCGCCGATGCGCCGATGCGCCGAGTGATTCTCCTACCGGATTTTTGTGGCAGCGGAATGACAGCCGTTCTGTTACCAGATTGAAACGAACGCCGGTGAGAATTGCCGGCGCTGTCGGCACGTCGCGACATTTGCTTGAGCTGTCGAGGCTCGCTTAAATCACCGCTCAAGCCATTGACCCATTGCACGGGAAGCGCGTGGGCTGTTTACTGGAGGGGATTCGTGCGAGACATCAAGTTCATCAGCGCTTCATTGATGGCCGTCCTGTTATCAGTGACCAATCTACCGCGTGTCGCTAGGGCCGCCGGCGCCACAGCCGACGCGGTGAGCAATACGACGATACCGCTGCCCGCGGGAAATTACGCCACGCTGAACTTGTTGGGCAGCGCCGTCAACGGCAAGCAGGTCAATCAGAGCTTCGTCGTGACCTACACCGATGGCACGACGACTACGATCACGCAAAGCCTCAGCGATTGGTGGGGGCCGCCGCAGAACTTCCCCGGCGAATCCCTGGTGCTGGCAATGCCATACCTGATCACGCCGAGCGGATCTACGTTGAACGAGGTCGTCTACGTATACGATTACAAGTTGGCCCTCAATAGCGCGAAGACCGTCAAGAGCCTCACCCTGCCGCACACTCGCAATGTGGTGGTAATGGCCGTTGACGTCGGCGCCGGTGGCGCGCCGTCGGTTCCCGTCAATCTCACGGCGGTCGATAACATCGCCGGCGCTGTCAGCAACGGCACGGTGGCCTCGAACGGAGGCTGGGATAATGAGGGCTACGCGTATTCCAGGAGTTTGCTTGGGGCATCGATCTCGAGCGCGGGCTCGACCTTCATTCTGGGAGGGTCTGGCTCATCGGCTCCGCCCGTCTCGGCGGCGACGGCTTCAGACCCGCCGGGCATCGTATCCCTCTCATGGCTACCACCCACCCAAAATACCGATGGATCGCCGCTCACGAATTTAGCCGGCTATGTGGTCCGCTACGGATTGAGCGGCACCGGCCTCAATACCGTGCTCTACCTCGGCTCCGCTGCTACGACGAGTGTTGAGATCAGCAATCTCTCATCGGGTAATTGGAATTTCGAGGTATCCGCGTTCAACACCGCGAACATCGAAAGTCAATTCTCAGGAATCGTGTCCAAAATTATCCAATGATATTGGCGACTGGTTCATCCGCAATGTGCTGCTAGCCTTTGAGATCTGCTTGCAATTGTTGACGAGTGACGTTTTTGATTTGCATCCGATACCAGACTTCTGCGTTCAGCAGGAGCCACAGTCGGTTTCCGTGGTCCGCTTGACCGGACAAATGCTCATTGACCAGTCTTTTCATCGGATCCGCACGCAAAATACCGTCTTCCACCAACAGCGAGCGAGGCAGCACGGCCGAGTATAGGCGTCGATACTCCTTCTGAAGGAGATATGGCATCGCGGACGCAAAGCCTTGCTTTGGCCGATCCAGCAGCGACTGGGGTAAATACCTCGCCGCGAGCCGCCTCTGAAGGTAACGCAACGACTTGCCACGGACCTTCATCTCATCGGGCAGACGCGCCGCGAATTCAGCGACACGATGATCCATGAACGGACTGCGTGCCTCGAGACCGAAGGCCATCGTCATTCGATCGGTGATCATCACCGGGTGATCTCCCAATCGAACCTCCGAATCCGCGTAAAGCATGCGATCGAGATCGCTCCCGGAGATTCTTTCGAACGGCTCTCGAATACAAGCCTCAGCGTCAAAATCGCCCAACGCGTCGCGCGCTTTTTCCGTTAGGAGTCCGCGCCGCGATTGGGCATCGAAGTAAAAATACGAAAGGCTGCCGGAATACCGTGCGCCGCCCTTGAGAAATGACATCTGATGCAGCCAGCGCAGTTGATGCCCGCGACTTTTATACCAGCCACCGGTCCCCACGGATTTGAGCAGCGGCCCGATCGCATAGCGGCGCAGAAAGGCCGGCACTTTGGCGTAATAGCCCGCATACGCAAAGCCATAATAACGATCGTAGCCCCCGAAGAGCTCATCGCCGCCGTCACCGCCGATGACAACCTTCACCGTGCGGCGCGTGAATTCCGCGAGCTCGTAGGTGCAAAGAGCCAGCGGATCCGACGGTTCATCCAAATAGAAGACCAAGTTCGGCAACGACTCCGCCAGATTCGGTACGAGTGTCCCCTCGTGGTGATCGGTACCGTATTGCTCGGCAACCTGACGCGCGTAAGGAGCTTCGTCATACCGCGCGAGCGGCACGCTCAGCGTAAAGGTGGGGAAGCCGCTCGATACGCAATGCCGCGCCAACATGGCGACGATGAGACTCGAATCCAGGCCGCCACTGAGGAACGCGCCGACCGGCACGTCACTCGCGAGGTGAAGGCGCAATGCCGTCAGCATCTCCGCTTCGAGTGCGTCGGTCAATTGCTCCTCGGAACCTTGCATTTTCGGCGCATAGGACACATCCCAGTAGCGCCAGATACGCGGCCGCCCGCCGGGACTTACCAGGATCGCGTGGCCGGGTGGCAATTTGTGCACTCCCTGGAACATGCTTCGCGGCGAGGCGATGATGCGCAGCGCCAGATATTGATCGAGCGCCTCCAAATTAATCTGCCGCAGCGACGGGTCCCACGCGAGCAGCCCCTTGATTTCCGACGCAAAGGCGAAGTAACCGCCCCTCTCGGCATAATAAAACGGCTTTTGGCCAAGATGGTCGCGCGCGCACAGAAGCTGCTTTTTCTCGGCGTCCCACAGTGCAAATGAGAACATGCCGCGCAGATGCCGTAGACAATCCGCGCCGTACTCCCGGTACAGGTAAAGAATGACTTCGCAGTCGCTTTGCGTGAGGAATTGATGGCCGCGACTCTCGAGATCCTTGCGCAACTCGCGGTAGTTGTAGATTTCACCGTTCGCAACCAGCCACAGAACCTTTCGAGCGTCGTGCAGAGGTTGGTGCCCCGTCCCTAGGTCGATGATGGACAGCCGCCGGTGGCCGAGCGCCGTCATCGCGTCGGCGTACCGCCCCTCATCATCGGGCCCGCGATGCGACAGCGCGCGGAGCATGCGACCCAGCGCCTCGGGATCGCTCTGAACCGGTCCGGTAATTCCGGCAATCCCGCACATGGTTTATGGGTTCCCTGAATGGATCACAGATGGCCCTGCTTGCGGTACCAATCGGCCGTTGCGGCGGCGCCCTCCGTGAACCTCACGCGCGGCACGAACCCGAGAACCTGTCGGTACTTGGCCGTCGAAAATAAAAATGACTTCGTAAAGAAATCGAGCCGCCGCTGCGTCAGCGGTGGCTGAATGCCGAGCGGCCTCAAGGTACATTCCAGGATGGCAGCCGCGGCGCGAAAGGGCCAGACGGGGATGTGCATGCGCGGTGGTCGGCGTTGCAGGGCGGCGGCGATCTGCTCGACCATTGAATTGGTGGTCATAACTTCCGTGCCCGCAAATACGAATGTCTGACCGACCGCAGCGGGATGCTCGGCCGCCAGCAGCAAACCCGCGGCCAAATCGTCCACGTAGATTACCTGGCGAACGTTTTCACCCGATCCGATCATGAGAAACTTGCCGCGGTCGATCGCGCGAAATAGTTTGAGCAAACGAAAATCACCGGGGCCATAGGTTTCGGAGATTCGGCCGATGCATGTTTCGATCTGCGATGCGTGCGCACTCACCACTTGCTCGGCTTCGAGTTTGGTCACCGCGTAGATATTTTCCGGGTGCGTGGCGCTCTGCTCGGTGAGCTCTTGATCACTCGCCTCGCCGTACACCCCGATCGTGCTGCCGTAGACGAATCGGCGCGCACCGGCACTGATCGCGGCTTCGAGAAGGAGCCGGGTGCCCTTTACATTGATGTCTCGAAAATAGCTATCGGGGACATTGCCCTCATGCTGAGCGGCTGCCAGGTGGATGACGATTTCGCAGGCTTTCGTCAATGCCAAGGCAAAGCCGGGGTCGAGCAGCGATCCTACTTCGACGCGCACGCCCGCCTTCTTCAGCCGCTCGAGGCGTGCGGATTCCACCGTGGATGTTGCGCGCCCGGTTGCTACCAAATCGTGGCCGAGCGCGGCGAGAATCTGCGCCAACTGGCAGCCGATAAAGCCCGTGGCGCCGGTTACGACAATGCGCATGGATAATCGTTCAAACTGCACTACGCCGTCTTGGCGACCGCAGCAAGCCTTGGAATCATGCTCGAGCCTCGCCACGCTAAGATCGCATCGACGATGCGCTCGGCGGCATGACCGTCTCCGTACGGGTTCTCGGCACCGACCATTGACTTATATGCATTTGGATTCAGCAGGAGATGGTGCACCGCTTGATAAATGCGCTCGGGATCGGTCCCAACGACCTTGGCGACACCCGCCGCGACACCCTCCGGGCGCTCTGTGACGTCGCGAATGACCAGCACCGGCCGCTTGAGCGACGGCGCCTCCTCTTGCACACCACCGCTGTCGGTCAGAATCAAATGACTCCGGTCCATCAAGTGCAGAAAATCGAGATACGGCAAAGGATCTATCAGCACGATCCCCGCTTTATCGGCCAGCGCACTGAAAACGATTTCCCTGACGGCCGGATTTCGATGCGTCGGGATCACGACGATCAGATCCGGGTGCGCCTTGCGGATTCGCAATATGGCCTCGGTCACGTGCCGCATCGGCGCTCCAATGCTCTCGCGCCGGTGCATAGTGACCAACAGAACTTTCTGATTCGACGGCAGCGCAGCAAGTGCCGGCTCGTCGAATTGGTAGCCCTTGCGCAGGCTGCGCAAGAGCGCATCGATTACCGTGTTGCCCGCATAAATGATCCGCTCCCGGGGCACGCCCTCGGCAAGCAGCGCCCTGCTCGCATCATGGGTCGGAGCAAAGTGCAGCGTGCTGACCACCGTGGTTACGCGTCGGTTCATTTCCTCCGGGAACGGCTGTTCCAGATCCCCAGTACGCAGTCCCGCCTCCACGTGCCCGACCGGTATGCGCTCGAGAAACGCCGCCATCGCCGCGGCGCAAGTCGTCGTGGTATCCCCCTGCACAAGCACCATATCGGGCTTGACCGCGCGAAGTACCCGCGGAAGCAATTCCAAGACACGCGCGGCCACCTCAGCAGGCGATTGCGCCTGGGTCATCACGTTGAGATCGAAATCCGCGGTCAGATTGAAGGAGCGCATGATCTGGTCGAGCATTTCACGATGCTGCGCGGTTACGCAGACCAGTGACTCGAAGTCGGACGAACGCCGTTGCAGCTCGAGCACCACGGGCGCCATCTTGATCGCCTCCGGCCGGGTTCCGAACACACTGAGTACTTTAACCGCCATCGAAGCTGCTCCCCTCGGTCACGAGCCCGTTTTGGCCCAATTTGCGGTCGGCCACACCTGTTCCGGCCGCTACCCGGTAGTTTACCGGATGCGGCGGACTCCCATGCGCGGGGAATTTCACAGTCCCGGCGGCGTTATGTCGCCCCATGCTCCGCCTCGTCGAGACTTCTCTTGGTACTGGCCGCGACGAGCCAGAGGGCGGCGCCCATGACGATCGGCAGAACCTTGGGCGGCACCAGAGTATATTGAAACAAGAAGGGTTGATAAGCGAAGAACGAGGCAAACGAAATCATGATCGCAACCGAATATTGGCGCGGGAAATAGAACGCGTAAGCGATCGCGGTGACATCGGCGACGAAGAAGAACCGCTCGTGCATTTTTGGCAGGAAGAACGGCGTCATCAGCACGGACAACAAACAGAGCTTTAGAATCAATGGGGGATCCAGAGCTCTGCGGCTGCGCACCACGCTCCACACATAATACAAGCCCACGAAGGCCATCAGCACCACGCCCGCGAGCGCGATCGGGTCGTAGTATCGGTCCGGCAGCCAGAGATACAGGTTGGGCGCATTTTTGCTCAGGCTGTGATACGTCACGGACTGGGTCATGTATACCGTTGCCAGATCCAACGCCGGTCGGCCTTCGAGCCAAGCCGGCACCATCGCCAGCGCGTAGACCGCCGGAACCAGCAACAAATGCCAGAAGCGGATTAAGCGGCGCAGCCAGAAGGCACAGAGCGCGGGCGCGAGGAACATGCTCTGAAACTTGATGGAGAGCGCAAGTGCGAACGCCACCATCGCGAGCGCTCCTCGTCCCTGCATCAACATGAAAATGCAAACCAGCAAAAAGGCGGCATAGATGCTGTCCGCTTGACCCCACATCGCGCTATTGCAAATCACGGTGGGCGCCATCAACACCGCCAATGCGGACCACAGTGACGATGCGCCCATGCCGTAGCGCATCCGCGCGATGAGAAACACCGCGCCCGCGCAGACCAGATCGAACGCGATCGAAGGAAGCTTCACGGCCATCACAGCCGGCAGATGAGGAAACACGACGGAAGTCAGGTAGAGAAGATACAGATACGGCGGCGTGTAATTCGATACCGGCGTTCCGGCCGCGGCGAAACCGTGTTCCTGTACTGCCGCATACCAAACACTGGTGTAATTGCTGAAATCGCTGGTGACGAAGTCGCGGAACATGTACCTCACGTATATCGCGAACACGGCGGCGAGCACCGCGGCAGCGACATCACCCGGACGTATCGTCCGGATATCGGCCTTGCCGCCGGGGTCCGAATTCAGTGTCGCTGGCATATCACTTCGCATTTCCCGGGTTTCGCTGCGTGCGCCGTTCGACCTTTTCGATCAAAAAGCGCGGCCGGCCCTTGGTTTCGCCGTAGATCTTCGCAACATATTCCCCCAAGATGCCGATGCACAGGAGCTGCACGCCGCCGAGCAGGTAAATGGGTACCGTGGTCGAGGCCCAGCCGGGCAACGCACGGTAAGTAAATAGCCGTATCACGATGGCCCAAATTGCCATCGCCAGGCTGAACACGCAAATGATGCCGCCGAGTCCCGCGATCAACCGCAATGGCACAGGGCTGAATGAGGTAATGCCATCGAGGGCCAGCTTGATCATTTTACCCAGCGGATATTTGGATTCTCCGGCAACGCGATCAAGTCGGTCATAAAACACACTCGTGGCGCGAAATCCGAGCTGCGGAATGATGCCGCGTAGAAACAGATTTACCTCGGTATGCTGGCCCAGGGCTTGCAGCGAGCGGCGGCCCATGAGCCGGTAGTCCGCATGATTCGGGATGATGTCGACACCGATCGACCGAAGCAGTCCGTAGTATCGAAGCGCCGACCAGCGCTTGAACCATGTGTCCGTGTCGCGCGCCTTGCGTACGCCATAGACTATTTCGTAACCCTGGGCATGGGCATCGACCATCTGTTCGATCACAGCCAAATCATCCTGCAAATCGGCGTCGATCGAGATGACCGCTTCCCCATCCGCGGTCATCAATCCACTCAGCAGCGCGTTCTGATGGCCACGATTGCGCGATAGTTTGATCCCGGCGAATAAATCCGACTCCTGGGTGAGAGACTCGATGAGCCGCCAGGTACCGTCCTTGCTACCGTCGTCGACAAACCATATGTTGCTGTCGCCGGTAATTTTCCCCCGTGCGATGAGATCTTCCATGAGATGCGCCAGCCGCGGTGCCGTGTGCGGAAGCGCTTCCTCTTCGTTGTAACACGGCACCACCAGACTCAGTCTCAAAATGCCCTCCCCCGCACATCGGCCCCAGCTATTGTTGATGAGCGGCCGAACGACCACTTCGAATTCGCCCAGTAATTCCACAGCAGAGTACCGACGGTGGCCAGCACCTGAGCGAGCACGTAGGGCACGTGGAGCCTCGCCGCCAGCAATTCCATGAGCAGACCGTTCAGAGCGAGCCCCGCTGCTGCAACGATCGCGAAGCGGGTAGCGGCAACGCCATGCCGCGTGTCGCTTCGAAACGTGAAGTAATAATTCAGCAGATAGTTCGCGATTGAGCTCAGAAAATAACCGAGGCTCGAGGCCAAGACGGCATTCCAATGCCAGCGCTCGACCGTCCAGATAAGCGCGACATACTGAACGAACGTCGCGACGCCGCCGACGATCAGGAATCGCACGAACTTGTGTTCCACCGCCGAAGATACGATTGCGGGCCCTTGGAGCTTACGCACGCTGCGGCACCGCGATCCGGCCCAAACATCGCAGGTAGACCTCTTCGACCGCTCTGGCGACACTTTGCGCCGAGAATCCAGCTTGAACTTTGTTGAGTGCCGCAGCCGCACGGCGAGCAGCGATATCGGGGCGGTCGATCAATTCGCACACCCGCCTCACGAAGCCGTCTACGTCTGATGGAACGACGAGCGCGCCGTCCTCACCGTCGCGCATGATCTCGGCAACCCCGTCCAACTTCGACGATACGATCGTGGTCCCGGTGGCCATGGCTTCGAGTATCGTGATCGGCAGCCCCTCGTAGCGCGAGGTCAGCAACATCGCGTCCACCGCCGGATACAATTCGGCCATGTCGCTCACATAGCCCAGAAAGCGCAGTCTTTTATCGATCCCGAGCCGCGCAGCGCGCTCGCGCAGTTGCCGCTCTTCCGGCCCGGTACCGGCGATGACGAAATATGCGCTCGGACGCTGCGCCATCACGGCGCTCGCGATGTCGATGAATAGCGAAAAATTCTTCTGGTAGGTTAGCCGGCCGATCCCGGCGACGATGAAGGCATCCGCCGGCAAATCCAATTGCAGTCGGGCGGCGGCGCGCTGCTCGCGACGCGGGTGAAATATATCGAGATCGATCCCGTTATGAATCGTCGTGACCCGATCGCTTGCCATGCGTTCGTGCTCGATCAGATAATCTCGGGTCGACTGCGAGACCGCAATGACGTGCGTCGACAGGTGGTTCGATATCCTGTCGGCGATCGGCACCCAGCGCCTCGGATCCGAGGTCTTGTCGTTGCAATGGTCGTGGTTGATGCGGATCTTGACCCCGCACAATGCCGCCAGCGGCTTGGCAATGACATTTGCCCCGATCAAATGCGAGTGCACGATGTCATAGCGGCGCCTGAGACACATGAGTATCATTGACGGCACATAGACGGGAACCGCGCGCGAAAAGGAAAGAGAGCGCACGGG
>Ga0182030_10027164_pt1 | contig 10311 bp, 5 predicted proteins | sample 812S3MmetaG_FD_121299 | JGI IMG/M metagenome (GOLD analysis project Ga0182030, IMG submission 121299) | Permafrost microbial communities from Stordalen Mire, Sweden - 812S3M metaG (Illumina Assembly) | ecosystem: Environmental > Terrestrial > Soil > Wetlands > Permafrost | place: Sweden... | reverse complement strand
TCTTCTCGATGACGCGAACAGCAAGCCCAATGAGCGCCATCGAGATCAGATTCCCGATCACGCGGATTATGATCAATCGCATGTTGTACCACCTCCTTTCAACTTTGCAGGTCTTCCCCAGGGTGGGCCTTTGGTAGGAATGCTGGAAAGAGCATGATGAAAGAGTTGGCAGGAGGTCCCATGCCAAACAACCCGGGAGGCCAAATGAAAAACTCATCACCGACGATAGGCGACCTGATGTCAGTACGAGAAGTCGCCACATTGAAGGCGGTTGCGCCGAAGACGGTTTACGGCTGGACCTACCTGAAACGACCGTTGCCAGTCCATCGGGACTGCCGCAGAATCTTCATCTCCAGCGCGGACTTGGACGAATTTCTGAAAACCAGACGGCCCAAATCACAATCGCCGACGCCGGAGGCTAAAGTGGAGGAAGACAACCGGCCTTTCGCGCCAGCAGTTCAGGTAGCGATCCCAGCTGCGCCGGTCACCAGCGATTTGCTTGAACAGCCGACCTCAGGCAGCGGCCAGCGGGAACTGGGCCAGCGGCGGAACGCGGGCGTCCCACGGATCGCTATTCTTGCAGACTTTCAATTCGTGTGACGGGTCTGGTGCATTGCGGGGATGTCAGGACTTCGAACACTGCCAGACATCGGCAGATTCGAAGTCCTCATCTATTCCGAGTGATTTCCAGAGGTGCATCCGAGCACTCTCATCAATGTCGTCAAAAGCCTCGCGGGCGTAGCTTTGGTCATTGGTTTTCAAGACCTGGATTTGGCGATCTCCGGCGCTCTGCTCGAAGAATAATTCCTGGTGCGGCATTTCTGGGCGCCTTCGTTAATCTGAATTATCACGCTAACTTGCAAGGCAGTCTATTCCTCTGGTGGCAAGATGGAAACCACGCTTTGTGCAGATATTGACGTTGCGTACTTGCAGCCACGATGCAATGGACAATTTGGGCAATTTGGTGATCTTGAGGTGCATACCATGGCGCCGAGATCAAGCACCGCCCAGTTGAGAGATAGAGATTTGTCGGACTCCACGATGCGTTGGGCCAAATCCAACAAGTAGGGATCATACCTTATGTCCGCAAGTACCCTGGGACCGAAGTAGCGCTCCAAGACCCGCGCCATATTCACGTCGAGCAGTGGCCGCGGAGTCCCGAAACCAATCAATTCAATGGCATTTGCGATGTATTGCCCTATCCCTGGAAGATCTTCGATCTCCCGTCGGCTCGATGGGAGCCGACCGTTTCGTTTCCGTATCGATTTCGCCAACTTTATGAGCACATCAACTCGTCTTCGCCAGAGGCCCAGAGGGCGAAGAATGGAAACAAGATCAGAACGTCGCGCTCGTGCCAGAGATGCCCATGATGGATACAAGCCAAAGAAAGTGGAATACAGCTCACCCACTGCTTCGGCACGCGTTCGCTGAAGCAACACTTCCGAAACGATCATCCTGTATACCGTTTGGCGGGGTCGTCGCCATGGCAGCATTCGCCCATGCGAATCAAACCACCGTAAAATCCTCGACTGAAAGGTAGACAAGCGACTTCGTGTAATTCTCTTCATCGCCCTTTCCGATCTAGGCTTCACGGGCGACAAGCCTCACTCTGTCATCAATAGATTCGCACAGCCCAAGCCTTTCCAACTGTCTGACCAAGTTGCCGACTGAGAGCTTCTGTGTGTCGACTCCTTCGATCTGTGCAATCTGATCGTGGGTCATCTCGCCGGCCTGTCTTAGTGCTGTTAGTACGAGATGAAGCGGGTAGGTGATGGTTCGGAGCAGCACGCTGCGGAAATGCTTGTTAGAGAAAATCGCCTCGAACATACCGAGATCTGCGATCTCGGCCTCGCGGCCAGGGCAGCCCAGAAGGTTCACAATCTGTCGCACTCGTTCAACGTCTCGATCGTTACCGTGAATGATCTTCGTGGCTAGGGACGACGAAATGCCCGCAGGGAAGTGGGACGGGTACTGCGATGAGAGAAAAAGACTGACCCCATACGCGCGACACTCAAGAGCAAAGCGCTCTAGATAGTCGGCAGCGAGAACGCGATGAGCCTCGTCAACGACAAATACTTGCCGGAGCATCCCACAATGTGGCTGGGAATTGAAATAAGAATGGGCAGACAGCACAACCAATTCGGCCAGCGCATTCTTCAATGCATCACTGGGAATCTGGCTGAAATCGATCGCCGCTGAAAGGTTGACCATCGTGGCGAAAGATGACCGCGCGTATTGTGCTCTGAATAGACCCAGAGTGAAAAGAGGGTCTAGTCGATTGTATGCAGTAGTGTTGGTCTGTTCCAAGATTTCCCCAACACGGGCAAGATCTGGGAAAAGCATTCCCGGGTCGTAGGTGACTGTACTCGCCGGGTCAACACCGGTTTCTGTGAATGCTTGTCGAATCGCAATTTTGACTGCAGCCTCCTGTTGAGTTCCAAGGCCATACGTCCGACGAAGCACTGACGCGACTCCAGCGATGTGTTGAGCGCATTGGATGAAGAGCTCACCAGAACGAGGATCCGTGATTGGGTACGGTATCAGCGGGTTAAATGGCATGCCATCAAAAGCAACAAGAATGGGGGAAAGCCGCGCAAGTCTCACGAAATGCGAGTCGCTTGCAAAGTCGTTCTTGAAATCCAGGACGATCGCATTCGCGCCCTGATCACGGATCGCAGTTATCATGTATTTCAGCAGTTGGGTCTTGCCTTTGCCTGGTGAACCGGTGATCATCGCATTCGCATTGTCCAACCGGTCAACAGGTGAATGAGGATCGAAGTAGACCGATCTTCGACTCGTATCCACTCCAACCAATACAGCCCGGAGTGTCACGCCCGGGTTCGCCGAGACGCTGCCTTCAGGATGTTCGTCATTCTGTTGAATTACTTCGCCAACCGGAGCACTCTCGACCACATCCGGCGATTCCACCGGCGTTTCGCCATAGAATTCAATTGAAGAGTCGCGGGTTGTGGCGCCCGGTGGGACTACTACATGATCTGCTGGCGTGTCGGGGGGTAATCCTTCGGTCGAGCCCGTCGCCGCAGTTGGCTCCTCCGGAAGGTCAAAAAGATCCTTGATTGCTTGACGAATAAGAGTGACGCTTGCCGTCTCTACAACGCCAGGCCAGTGATGCTTGTTCAATCGAATCCAAATACCTGCGTTTGAGCGATTGAGTTCGGCTGAACCAGGAAGGGAGAGCTCCGTACTCACCAGAATTGCACCTGCCTTTGCCGTGCGGAACTCGAATTCCCCACGGAGTAGACTCTCATAGACGAGCTGCTCGATTAAAAGATGATCTGGGCCATCGCTTCCCTCATGATTTCCAGTGATTCGCAATCCGAATCGGATGAGCTGCAGTAACGCGAGTCGCTCCGGCATTCCAGACTCAGATTGAGCTGCTTTGCAAAGGCGTCTAACCTGTTCGGTTGTTGCTCTAGCTTGCTCGAGCGCAGGCTGGACATGGACGTCGGGAAATGTGCCGGAAGTGAACTTACATTCAATCGACGCAGCCTGAATTACCAATGTCTCGCCAAGCACATTCGGAAGTTGCAAAACCACAGCCAGCAGATCAGCGCGACGATGCCCTTCATTTCCATCACGCTGGCCAAAGGATGCAGGTCCGCCCTCAAGAATGTCTCGGAATGAGTCCACAGGTAATAGAAAGCCAACAGAACTTCGGGACCAACGCAGCGGACCAACACTGTTCGCATTTCCTGACATCAGACGCACGGCACCCACAACGCCAACCGAGCCCAGTGCATGCCGCCCCGACTTCATTGCCTCTCCGGCAATCGCTAAACCAATCTGCCCCAACTCGGTTACAAATTCAGAAGCAAGATCTTCTGAGACACCAAATATTCCGTTTACTGCGCTTTTGAATGCAGCCGGAATTGTCGAAAGAACAAAAAACGATGTGCTCGCCCTGGATAGACTCACTCTGTAGTCCCAGAGTGCGCGTTCCTCCATCTCGCGGTCTTTCCCATCTCTCACGTAACGGACGAAAATCGCAGGGTCGAGGACGGCCCCAGGAACTACGGTCCAATTCGTCTCCTGTCGCAACGGCAAACTTGTGACGTGCACTACCCCGTGCGGTCTGCCGCACAGCCCACAAGCCAACGCACAGTTCCGGGCGAACATGGCACCGATAGAGGTGCCTTCTTCTGGCACAAGGTCCCATTCCTCGACGATGCTCTGCGGGATAGAGGTCTGACCGCGCGTGAGTCTGAACACAGATTGACTAAAGACAGCTTCGTGTCCTTTTCCCCTTGGTAGTCGCCTTACGTCCGTGACCTCCAAGAAATTAAGCCTATTACCTGCCTGACAGAATTGAATGTCTGGATGTTGCTCAGCGACACATTTGTTTCGATCTTCGTACTTGAACACTCTCAGCGGTGGTGTCACCCATCCCACGTCTTCAGGAAAGTTCGGAGTGCTGCCAAACAGTAGACTGAGGCCTCCTGTGAACTGTAGTCCAGCCTGCGTTGAACCACCGTCGGTGTGCAGAAACTGGTCCGCCGTCACAACTTCGTCCTCGCCACGGAAGCCGGTCGGAAAATACACACCCGCGTGACGCTTCGATGGAAATGTTCGCATGAAGCTGCTGAGCACGGTGCCGACCATCGCGCCTGAAGCGGGTAAGTGGATTCGCGCTTCCAAGCCCAGATTGTCGCGTAAAGAAAGGAGGACGTTTTCCAGCAAGCTAGCTTGTGCACCTGCAAGATTTCCGTTGGCTACGCGTCTCTTGAATGCCAAATGCCATCCTGGATCAGAGGTTGGAGTTACATATGCTGGTTCAAGAGCAGTGTCGTCTGCCTCTAAACTCGGATGCCAGTGGAATCCGGTGACCTGGGAGAGTAGACCGACCAATTCATGGAATCCCTTGTCATCTCCGTCAACCATCCGCTTAGCCCGCAGTACTAGGGCCCGCTGAACCAGAAACCGCTTGGCAACCACTAACGGATGCCAGGGCCCAAGCAAGAAATATGAGTTCTTGGACGCATCTTCCCGCCATTGAACAATGCAGTCTAGGTAGGTCAAGACAAACAATTGAGCCCAATTCAACTTCTTTTGGTTGTCATGTAGGTAACCTTGTAACTGGGCGTGGGCAACCAGAAAGTCCGACAAGGTTTGCTCTAGAGACTGCCTTTGACTTGCCTCCTCCGCGAGGTAGCTTGGATAAATGGCATACTCTGGATGCTCCAGCACAGCCCCAGATGCGTGCACTGTTGTTACGACGACTTGTCGGAAAGAATCCCTCTTGTCGGCATACGCGCTGAGTAGTTCCAAGGCGTCATCGGGTAATGTCACCGACGCAATAGCGCTGGCTTCACACCGACCAATGGTTCTCGCGAAATCGCCACATGCTTCCTCAGTTCCATCAGCATTTTGGAGGAGATCAGCAAGAACAGGTCTCCAACCGACGCGATCCTCAAAACACCTCGCCAGCCGGGTGCGTCGACGGCTCTCTTCGTTAAGACCGCCGAGACGCGAATAAGCATCGACTGCCTGGCCCGTGTACACAGACAGAACTTCACGAACACGATCTTTCTTTGCGGACACCTGAAGTTGTCTGAGTTCATCTTCGAGAGTGAACTCACCTCGTTCGATATCCTCAGCCTGAAAAGTGAGGCTGACCCATCGCCCACCGAGTTGGCAACGCCAGGTCGCTTGACCGGCTGGTTCTCCGAATACGTCGAGACTATTCGCTGTTTCCCATACGTTGTTGTTGAGAACAAGTTGCTCTGCGTTTCCATCATCGCGAGTAACGCTTGGTTGCAGTGTCTCGAACGTAAAGAGGTGCAGGCGAACAGGGCCGTCGACGAGGTGTCGTCTTTCTGGTGCTGGATCGTCATCCGAAGCGTCGTCTGCATCGTCAACCCAAAAGCTCGGTGTTGTAACGACAAACGCGGGGCGCTGTGCCCCATAGCAGTGCATTACTACGCGGTCTTCACCCCTGACTTCGTCATCGATAAGAATTGATACCCTCACAGGGACGCGGCTGCGATAGGATACGCTAATGTCCTCGATGTTCAGTGGTATTTGCAGCTCGTCCGATGGGCTGGTGAGGACCAGTTCTGCAATTTGGCGAGTGCGAATAGCGACTGTGAGTCGACAATTGCCTCCAGCAAACTCCTCCGTGGGAATATCGTAGTGGATGTTGACGGCTAGGTCCCCGTTAGATGGACCAGCAGCGGAGCGTCCATCGTCTGACACAAGTGCACCAATGCCGGGCTCAAAAGTGGTGAGTAGCTCAATTGGGCGATGCTCTTGAACCTCGAAGAGCTGCCGTAGCGTGTCAGCGGTGAGGCACTCCCAGTTCTTGGTTCTGTTTGTGGTTGATCCCCAGCAGTATCGCAGAGCTAGCGCATCCCCATCCACGGACGAATGGTGAGCCAGACCATCAAAGAAGTCATCAACGGCAGCTCGAATAGTCGATGCATTCTGAGCACTGTTGTCGATGTTTCCCGACACCTGGGCTCGGAGGTCAGGTTCAGTATGAACTCGCTCCAAGATTCTGCGAACAAGAAATTGAGTATCGCGGGCTAACCGGCGGGGGGCCTCATCTGTTTCGTGCGGTCGCGGGATACCGCAGTGGAGCAAAAACCGCTCACGGACGTCCCCGAACTCAGCGGGAGTTCCGGGATCGAATTCACCAAGAATTCGTTCCAGAAACATACTTGCTCGATCATGGTCTCTCCGCGTGCATTCCAGCAGTACATGCAAAATTAGGGATTCGAGCCAGGAGCACACGCTTGGGTCCGATGACCACGAAGAGAGAAGCCTGGATAAGAATGGCCCAATAAATTGGAACGCGTCGGTTCCATTGTCGATCCACGGCCACTCCTCTGAAAAGGCTGCACCACGAATAGCCCCGCCTGAACCCCGAATTGAATCCTGAATATTGGAGAGTGCGCCTGGGTCAGCCACCGCGACAAACGAGCCAATCCGCATTGTCGTGAGACTTACTGGCAAAAGCCATCGTTTCCTCTCATCCGGAATGCGGTCAGTGCCTATTACTAAAAAGGAGTGAATGCCATTCGCCAGAAGTAAAGTGTGCAGTTCCTCCCCAATTTGCGAGGTCAAGCCGGGAACAACAAGGCGATATTCGCCCGCCGACTGGGAGACGGAGGCAACATATTCCTTAACAAGGTCAGCGAGTATACGCGATATCCACAGCATTCAATCATCCTTTGTCGGTAGCGTCAAAACGGACACGCCACCGCCACACTGCTCCCGGCGTCTGGACTACCATTCAACAGGCCTAACCCCTGTAACTCCTCGATTAAGAGGGGCCGGGCGTCTGCTGCAAGCGAGAAGTCGATGCCATATTGTGCGAAGTGTTCTTCGATATCCCGAAGAACGAGCTTCCCACCGCCCGGCACATTTCCGTGAGCGGTTTGTTTGGCCTTTGCGGCAAGGAATGTGAGGGTTTGAAGCAACAGCTGTCCGGGAAACACACGGAAGCCTGCGCCGTCGCCACGACCTTCTCGCACCAATAGATGACCACCCGCCTCGTCTCCGTGCTCGGCGCGATACAAAACCCGCAAAAACTCGTCGATATTCTTGCCTTGCCCTTTGTTGCGTGGATCGCGCCACGCTCGGAACCGCTCTGACGCGCGAGATAGAAATACCCTCGAGTTGGGGACCCCTCCATATGCGAGATCAGCCTTTAATGCACCGGATGTTCTTCGCGCAAGGTCCAAAAGATCAACAAGCTTTATTGACCCAGAACCCATCTTCCGCGTAGTAATCACGCGCCCATTCAGCGCAGTGGGCTGTAACTGTTCGAGACAATACAATGCTACATTCAGCTCGACGCGACAACGGATGTATTCACTAATCCTGCTAAATACCTCACGCGTCGGAGTGAGAGTCGGAGAGATTAGCTTGTGATTACGGATTGCAAGCGCGTGTATGATTTCGGATTCGTTCGGAATCTCGGCGCCATCGAGGGCATCTGCAATCCACCGATGAACCAGGCATGTAATTCGCATCTGCGCCAACAGCCAGATTGGTAGGGCGAACCGCAAGTACGTCATGAGGACACGGGTCCAAAGCAGTCTGGGGATCTCTTTTTCCAAGCTACAAATGGACAGGAAGTCCACTGCTAGTCTGTCTGCCAATTCATCGCGATCGGTCTGAAATACCGTAGATGAGTAACTTGTAGATTCCATCAACTGGCCACGGGCCACATCAGTATCCACCCCGGGTAAGCCAAGACCAAGAGCTGCCGCCAAAATATCGACAGAACGATCAGGTGTCCGCGTTCCCACAAACGCGTCAATCATGACATTCACTGCATCGTGCTGTGCTTGCTTGCCGGTCTCAGTCTCTTCTCCGCGTGCCCAAAAGTGCTGCGCGAATGCGCCCTCAAACAAAAGGCGCGCAATCACGCGCTCGCGCTTCTTGCTAAGCCATGATTCACGCGCGAGCGAGGGATAAGCTGGTGCATAAAATGGGTCTTCTTTCGACCTTTTTGTCTGCTTCCGCCGCCCTCGCAGGGATGTTATGATCGCCCTCTCGCCGGGGTTGAAAACCAGCACGTTATCTTGATTCCGCAAATCTGGTTGTAGCTCACGCGTTTGAACCTGTTCGCTGGTACTATTTGCGAAAAAGGTATCCCGAAATAGCTCCAGAACTAATACCTCGGGAGCCAAACGCATCCCTACCGAAGGAACAGACAAGAAACCTGTCGCCCCCAAGCGCATTCTAGGCTCGTTCTGGTGGACCTTCATTTCGTCAAAGTCTATTCCGGACATCCACATCCACCTCTCCGTCGAATCTAGCGACCGTAAAGGATTCTCGCTCACCATCCACACTAAGGGAGACGTCGTCCGGCACAAAAGCGTACGAACTCTTCGCCACGGCTCTCCCCTTCGCATCCATGGCCTCGCTTAGCAGATCACCCGGTACACAGCGAGGGTCCATCGTTCCGCTCGCACGTTGTTTTAGCCACAGGTACATCGGCGCAGCAAGCGTAGTGTAGTCTTGAGAATTGCCGAAATGCACGGCAATCGTGAGGCTTCCGGAGGCCGGACTCGCGGCTACTCGAGGCCGCATCTCCCTTTCGATCCAACGGCCATTAACCTGGACATTCTCAGCTAGCTGCACACTCGTTACGCCATTCGCCTGTTCCTGATCGCGATTCAAGAGGCTCTCCACCAGCTGCTCGAGTTCTCTTAACCGTCGCCGCTCGGTTATAGTTCGAGCATCACTCTCCTTCCAAAGCAACTCGAGCAACTCGGCAAACTCATCGACCTGATCGGCCGCGTACGCTCTACCTTCCACGAGTAGGCCGAGATGAAGCGTGAACTGGGTGCTCCAACGCCGCACTGCCCAATATGCGTCCGCAGCTATATGCGACGGCATATTCTCGGCAGCCGTTTCAAGTGCATACCAGATATCCGCACATCGGTTCTCAATAGCAGAAATGAAGGGAGGCGCCAACGTCTTCAACCGGTCATAGCTCCCGTCCCACGCGTCATAAAATGAGGGTGGCAGGGGCCCTTGGATTGCGTCTAACTGGAAAAAGACGCCGTCAATACCCAGCAGCCGTGCTATGCCGACGTCTGTTGACGGTGCAGGGGTATCCAGTGCAGACGTTAAGGCGTCCTTAGCGGGTCCCGATGTGAGGTCATGATTCAGAGCTTGCAAAGATGCGATCTGGTAGGTTTGGAGGATATTGTTGGCTTCAAGACCGCGTGGGAATCCAGAAGAAAACAAGGACATATAGACGCGGCGAGTCGCAAGGCTGAAGACATCATTTTGCGCAACCTTACGCCGGACCCATTCGCATGGATGCATCGCATGATAATCGCGAGCGCATCCAGCCAAAACAAATGAGATTGCAGCGAGGGCTTCTCTAAAAACGATTACTTGAGAAGATAATACTTCGGCTCTGCGAAACGCTTTCACAACTTGCTCACGACCGGTGCCGTCCGCAAGCCAGTCACGGTTTGCCTTGAAAGGACACAAGGTAGCCACCGGACACTCGCCACATGCGGCCCACCTTTCGACCTGAACCGCATGCACAATGAGCCGATCAAAGATTCCCTTGTCCGAGAGAATCAAACTTCGGCTGTCCAGGAAACTAGTTGTTGTCAGGATCGAAGTGAAAACTGGGCGTCGACTTGCTGGGGGAATCGGGTCAAGCGGCAACTTGGCCCCATTAGCGGAGTCGGCCAGAGGGCGAAGAATTGCCTTATGCCATGCCTGCTGATTGACGGCTGGGTCTAGGTAGGTATCGCGAAACGCCTTCTCCAGCACCCCTCGGTTCGTGCACACAATGAGAGAGATTCCCCGCTCCCACGC
>Ga0182030_10027162_pt1 | contig 10311 bp, 8 predicted proteins | sample 812S3MmetaG_FD_121299 | JGI IMG/M metagenome (GOLD analysis project Ga0182030, IMG submission 121299) | Permafrost microbial communities from Stordalen Mire, Sweden - 812S3M metaG (Illumina Assembly) | ecosystem: Environmental > Terrestrial > Soil > Wetlands > Permafrost | place: Sweden... | reverse complement strand
GACCAATCGCCACGATTGAAGCGAGCCGAGACGCTGCACAATCGCGGAAGCGGCTTAAAATACGAGTGCGTCCCCATTTCGTCCCTTTGCGGGGCTGCGGGGCTGCGGGGCTGCGGGGCTGCGGGGGTTGACCCCGGCCCAGCCGCCCAGCAAGTCGCTGAGATGCCATTCAGGGCGAGGATCGCACACCGTGTCGGATGTCGGGTCGGGTGAAGTTGTGGATGCGGCGATCACTTCGCGGCGGTCGTTGCGGGCGTTCCTGCCGACGCAGGTGCCGCGCGCGACGGTGGAGCATCTGCTGGATGTCGCCGCGCGCGCGCCGAGCGGGACGAACATGCAGCCGTGGCGCGCCCATGTGATGGCGGGCGCGCGTCTGCGTCGGTTTTGCGATGTGGTGGAGGCGGCGTTCCTGGCCGGCGTGACCGAGGCGCGGGATTATCGTTATTACCCCGAGACGTTCTTCGAGCCCTATCTGGCGCGGCGACGCGAAGTGGGCTGGGGCCTGTATTCGCTGCTTGGGATTGGCCGCGGCGATACCGACAAGATGCGCCTACAGCATGCGCGCAATTTTCGTTTCTTTGGCGCGCCGGTCGGCGTGATCTTCACCATCGATCGGCGGCTGGAAATCGGCAGTTGGCTCGATTACGGCATGTTCCTGCAGAATGTGATGGTGGCGGCACGAGGCATCGGCCTCGACACCTGTCCGCAGGCGGCGTTCGCGAACTTCCCCGATACGGTCCGCGCCGCGTTGGATCTGCCGGTTCAGGAGGTGATCGTGTGCGGCATGGCGATCGGCTACGCGGATCCGAACGCGGTGGAGAATGCGCTGCAAACGACGCGCGTGCCGGCGCGGGAATTCGCGAGCTTCGCCGGGTTTGATGACGGAGACTGAGGCGGGAAGACCATCCGACCTTGTGATCGCGCGTCCGCCGCGGCGCTGCTGCCAGATCAATGTGTTGGCCGGCGACGCTGCGCGGTGTCACAACCTCGGGGGCGGGCAGGACACGCACAGGTACGTGACCGCAGGTCGCGCAACGACGCGAAGCGGGAACTGTGGCGATCAGGACACGTTAAGGCGCTGCGCCCAGGAGGAATTAACGTGAGCCAGAGTCGCAAAGATAACGAATCGCAGTCGAAGCCATTTCTGACGGATGTCAAAACGTTGCGCGAGAGGGCGCGACAGCATTTGTCGCAAGGTGCGGTGACGGACACCTATCGTGGCGACGTCAAACGCACGATCGAGATCCTGCAAGCCGTGCTGGCGACCGAGATCGTCTGCGTGTTGCGCTATACGATGCATGCGATCAGCGCCACGGGCATTTCCAGCGAGAGCGTCAAGAGCGAATTCGCCGAGCACGCGATGGAAGAGCAGCAGCACATGATGTCCGTCGCCGAGCGGATCAATCAGCTTGGCGGTGCACCGAATTTCAATCCTGAGGGCTTGGCGACACGGTCCGCCTCGCAATATGCCGAGGGCGAGAACCTGGTCGACATGATCAAGGAAAACCTGATCGCCGAGCGCATCGCGGTGGATCATTACCGCGAGCTGATCCGGTTTTTCGGCGACGACGATCCCACCACGCGCGTGATGCTCGAAGGCATTCTCGGCAAGGAAGAAGAGCACGCGAACGACATGCAGGATCTGCTCGACGCGCATCAGGGGGCCTCGGCAAGACCGTCGAAATAGCCTGCGTCGCCCCCACTCGGATCAACCTCGCGTTTCATAGTGCTGTCGATGCGGATGCCTGATACTGTCGCAGGGTCGGAGGCGCGCTGGCTTTCCGCCCTGGCCATCGTGCCGGTCGTTGCGATACCGGCGAGGAATGAGGCGGCTCGGATAACGAACTGCTTGCTGGCGCTGGCGCGGCAGACCAGACGGCCCGATGGGGTCGTTCTGCTGCTGAACAACTGCACCGATGCGACGGAGGCAATTGCGCGCCGGCTGGCAAGCCACCTGCCCTATCGGTTGCATGTTGTGTGCCACACCTTCCCGCCGGCCCTGGCGAACGCGGGCAACGCGCGTCGCCTGGCGATGCGGTATGCGGCCGACCTGGCGGCCGGCGACGGGGTGCTGCTGACCACGGACGCCGATACGATCGTTGCAGACGATTGGGTCGAGCGAAACCTGCGCGCGATTCATGCCGGTGCGGAGGTGGTGTGCGGCCGCGTTGTGATTGATCCGGTTGAGGCCGCACTCATTCCGGCGCACCTGCACGCGGACGATGCGCGCGAGCGGGAGCTGACCGCGATGCTCGACGCGATTGCCTGCCTGCTCGATCCCGATCTGGCGGACCCCTGGCCGCGTCATACCGAGGCGGCGGGCGCCAGCCTTGCGGTAACCTATGCGGCGTTCATGCGCGTTGGCGGAATTCCCGCGGTCGCGGCGGGCGAGGATCGCGCGTTCGTTCGGGCCCTGGCGCGCATCGACGCGCCGATCCGGCATGATCCGTCGATCCAGGTTATCACGTCAGGACGGCTCATTGGTCGCGCGCCGGGCGGCATGGCGGATACCATCAGCCGGCGGATGCGCAAGCAGGATGAGTTTGCCGACGATACGCTGGAACCGGCGGCAAATGCCTACCGACGGATCGATTTTCGCCGGCGCGCGCGGGTCGCGTGGCAGCAGCGGCCGCTGGGGCGCCTGGCGCCGCGGGAGCTGTCGGCCGATCTGGGCATCGCCGACGCGGCGCTGCAATCGATCCTGGACACATCCTGTTTCGGTGCGGCGTGGGCGGAGATCGAGGCGCAAAGTCCATATCTATTGCGGCGGCGTGTGCGATTTGCGGAATTGCCGAGGGAAATTGCCTATGCGCGACAATTGCTTGAACTGCATGTGGATACGCCGCGCGTGCGACCGCGCCTGGCCATGATGTCGGGTCTGGGTAACGTCGCGATCGAACAAGAGCACCACCGAAACAGTCTCGATAGGTAGGGCGGATGGACATCGTTGCGACCTTGTTGCAAGACGACGAGACGGTTGATCGGGTCGCCTCGCTGGTGCCATGGATGCAGCGCTGTGCGGCACAGGGCGATGACGCCGCGGCCTTTCCCTCGGCGGAGATTGCCGCGCTGCGTGACGCGGGCGCCCTGGCGATGCCTTTGCCTGTTGAGCAGGCGTTCCACGGGGTCGACGGTCATAACGCCGCGGCGGATCGGCTGGCCGGTGTGCTGGTGCAGATCGGCCTGGGCAACCTGGCGGTCGGGCGCATAGTCGAGGCCCATATCAATGCCCGCCATTTGATTGCACGGTACGGCTCGGCCATGCAGAAGGCGGCTGCCGCGGCCGATGTGCGCGACGGCCATTTGTTTGGGCTGTGGGTGACCGATCCGCCCGAGGATGGCCTACGCATGACGAGGTCGCCGAAGGGAATTCGGCTGACCGGGCGCAAGATGTTCTGTTCCTCGGCGGGGCACGCGACACGTGCGGTGGTGACCGCCGCGACGGCGCGCGGCACGTCGCAGATGCTGGTGGTGGCGTTGGGCGCCGGGGAGCGCGTGTCGCCGCTGCCTTCGCCGTTGCAGGGCATGCGCGCCGCGGTTACGGGTGCCGTCGATTTCACCGGCTGCCTGGTGAGGAAGGAAGCCTGCCTGGGCAAGCCGGGCGACTATCTGCACGAGCCCGACTTCTCCGCTGGCGCATGGCGCGGATCGGCGGTCGCGCTGGGGGGCTTGTGCAGTCTGCTCGATCTGGCGCGGGCACATCTGCAGGGCAGTGGCCGGCTTGGCAATCCGTATCAGCTGCATCGGCTCGGTAGCGTGATGATCGCATGTGAAACAAGCCGGCTATGGGTGCAGCGTGTGGCTCGGATGGCGGAAGACCCGCACGCCGATCCGGCGCGGGCCGTTGCCTATACCGGCCTTGGCCGCATCGCGGTTGAAGCGGCGTGTCTCGACGCCATGCGGCTGGTCCAGCGCGCGCTTGGGCTGGCCGCGTTCCGACATGGCCACCCGGTGGAGCGGATTTGTCGTGACCTGGGCACGTATCTGCGCCAACCGGCCCCCGATGAAGTGCTGGCCGAGGCGGCGACGCATTTTGCGCGGCAGCCGATATCGGCGTGGCCATGATCACCGCGGGCGAGCTACACCGGCGTTGGCGCACGCTGCCGATCGGAACGCTGGATGAGGTTATCGGCGACGGAACGTGCCTGATCCTGGCGCCGCACCCTGATGACGAAAGTCTCGGCTGTGGTGGACTGATCGCGGCGTGCTGTGCGGCATCGCGGCCGCCGGTCGTTGCGTTGTTGACGGATGGGGGTGCGTCGCATCCGGGCTCAAGGCTGTATCCGCCGGCGAGGTTGGCGGATCTGCGGGAGCGCGAGCTTCTGGACGCTGTCGGCATCCTTGGATTGGCGCCTGATCGGCTGATGCTGTTGCGTGAGCCGGATGGGCGCGCGCCGCATGAGGGTGCGGGGTTTCGCGCGGTCGTTGATCGCGTCGTGACCTGCGTGCGGGAGCACGGCTGCACATCGATCTTGGCGCCATGGCGTTTTGATCCGCATTGCGATCATGTCGCCGCCGCGCTGATCGCTACCGAGGTCGCGCGGATCACGGGCGTGCGCCAGGTGTCATACCCGGTGTGGGGTTGGACACTGGCGGATGATGCCGGGGTGGATGAAGCATCTGTCCGCGGATGGCGGCTGACGGTTGGGACGCATATGCCGGCAAAGCAGCGCGCGATTGCGGCGCACGCGTCGCAATACGGCAAGGTCGTCACTGACGACCCGGTGGGGTTCCGCCTGCCGGAGAAATTGCTGCGGGCGATGCAGCAGCCGTGGGAAGTGTTCCTGGCGCCATGACCGCGCGCGGATCGCTCGGCCCCGCGCATTTCGATGCGCTGTATGAAACGGACGCGGATCCATGGCGCTTTCGCACCAGCGCGTATGAGCAGGCGAAATATCAGCGGACGCTCGCGGCGTTGGGGCAGCGGCGCTTTCGGTCTGCCTTCGAGGTCGGTTGTTCGATTGGCGTGCTCACGCGATTGCTGGCCGAGCGCTGCGATGCGGTGTTGGCCGTGGATCTGGTTGATCGGCCATTAGACATGGCGCGCACGGCATGCGCGGATCAGCCCTGGGTCCGGATCGAGAAAATGCGGGTGCCCGAGGCGTGGCCGACCGGCATGTTCGATCTGATCGTGTTGTCGGAGGTGCTGTACTTTTTGGTGCCGGTGGATATCGATGCGGTCGCGGATTGTACGGTTGGCAGCCTGGTGAGAGGCGGCGTGGTGGTCCTGGTGAATTGGCTGGGCCGTTCAGGTGATCCGTGCACGGGCGAGGACGCAGCCCGCCTGTTCATCGAACGGGCGGGCAGCGTCCTGCGACCGGTGGTAAGCGAGCGCACGGCGGAGTACCGGCTGGACGTCCTGACAATGCCACCGGACGTTGCTTGCCTTTGACCGAAAGTCGTGGGTGGCCGGGACAAGCCCGGCCATGACGTCAGCGCCCGGCCATGACGTCAGCGAGAGTCAATCTTTCCGCCACTTGGTATTATTCCGAAGCAGAATAATGCAATCGCGGCGCGCCTGGAGGCCCGCCGCGATCTGCTCACTGTCGGAAGGGAATGCGGCCGGGCTGGACCCGGCCGCATCCGTTTTAATTAGCGCAACGAGGCGCCGTAATAGCTGTCGATGTCGCGTGCGCGGGTTTCGTCCCATACCCGCATGTCGTTCGCCACGTAGGTCGGGGCGCCTTCCAGTCGGCGGCGGTCGAGGTTGACCACGTAGCCGCCCTGGTTCGGATCGTAGGTCAACTGATCCCAGGGCAACGGATGGTATTTGTCGCCGATGCCCAGGAAGCCACCGAAGCTCATGACGGCGTACTGGACCTTGCCGGAGAACTTGTCGAGCATGACGTCATACACGCTGCCCAGCTTCTCGCCGGCGTTGTTGTAGACGTTGGTGCCGTTGACGTTGCTCGCGGCAATCACGCGGCCACGTGTGTCGGTCGGATCTTTGATACTGGCCAAGTTTCGCTCCATTCGGTTGCTGCCATTGCGGCAGTTCGGTGCATGGCCTGGATGTTCTTGCGCACGTTAGCGCTCAGGCCGGCATACCAATTTAACGCGGTGAGCGCCGCGGAGGTTGCAGGCCAGGTCTGGATTGTGCGGACATCACGGCCGAGGCCGGCCGTCACGGCGCCTTTCGGGCATGTCACATCGACGTGTGAGGCGCCCGCGATGCCGTTACGTCCGCAGATTCTCAATCCCGAGCTCTGTCCACATCCAGCCGAAATCATAGGATCCGAGTGGGTTGCCGTCGGTCTGGTGGGTGGAGGACCCCTGCTCCAGATGCTTCAACCATTCCACTAGCTTCGCGCGACCGGAGCGAGTCCGCGCCGCGTCGCGTGGCGAGATGCTGCCAAGCATTGGGACCGGCTCGTTGAGCACTTTTCGGTAATACTTGTTCATCATGGAGTGCAGAAATTCCGCCCGCCTCTCGGGCGGTAGGTCGATGTCGGGCAGCACAGAGCCGTCGCGATCGTCGTTCATATCGACATCGTTATCACCATCATCGTCGTCGATGTCGAGATCATCGTCATCGTCGTAGTCCTGGATCGCTTCGTCCCAGCTCGTGATCTCCGTCGTCGGTTCGCCGACCAGCCCATCGAGCGCGGCCGAGATCCACGCCAGGCCGGTTGCGGCGCGCTCGGCCGAGTTCGTTCTGAGGCCGACCTCGGTTTGGTCCAGTCGGACAATCCCCAGCAGGACGCCGTCGTCGTACTCGATGTCGACGCCGACTTGTGGCGGCGTGCCGTCCGGCGACGCGGGGCGCAGTGGTCCGAGCCAATGCCAGAGATTGCTGCCTGGCTCCGCGCGCAGCGTGGGGATCGCGTCCAGGCGGTACCGCACCGTATCCATCAAGACGCCTTGCAGCAGCGGGAAGTGCATGTCGTGGAATTCAACTTCGTCGCCGTCGTCGTCCACCACCGCCGGCTCGTCCGCGTCGAAGAATTCGTCGTCCAGTTGGTCCTCCAACCACAGTGCCGAGATCAGCGGTGCCGCGAGGGTCATGGCCATGCTGTCGAGCGCCTCGCGTTCGTCCACGTCGGTTTCCCTGGGAAGTTCGCGCGGCCATTCCTTAAGGAGGCCGCGCAATTTTTCCTTCGCGGCCCGGATCTTCTCCAGCAATTCCTCTGTCAACTCGGGATCGAGCTGCAGCATACCACCGGACATGATCCGCTTGCCGTTCAGTTCGAAAATTCTTGCGGCGATGTGATCAAAGGGCTCGAGGCCTCGAGACGCGGCCGAGTCGAAGACCGGCACCGGTGGCCGGTCGCGCAGCAGGTCGCGGGCGAGGAAGGACTGGCCGGGCAGGATGTCACTGACTTCGTAGAGACTCATTTCGGAGTTGCGCAACGCCTGCATGTAGCGTTTGCTAATGACCGATTCTTTCCAGCCGCGACGCTTCAGGTAATCATCGACGATGTTGCGGCCGTCGTCTTCGGCCGAGCGGGTGAAGAAGTCCTCCGCGATGCAGGCGCCGAGCACCAGGAAGGCGTCTTCGCCCAGGAGGTGCTCAAGATCGCCGAATTCGATGTCGGCGGCCTCGCAGACCACCCCGACGTGCTCCTGCAGGACCTCCTGAAATCCGGCCGCCCATTCCGGCCGATTGAGCCACTTCAGCAGACCTGTGAGGTAGTCGGGGGCGGCCATGTGCTGCGCCATCACTTTAGGGCTTGAGGGGAGCGCACGGTAAGCCCGGGCGGCGCGGCCGACAACGGGGGAGCTCTAATGAAAGTCCCGGGTCGCAACCTTGATGCCGCGTTCGCGTGCGTCGCCGCCGCCGGGATGCGTGACCTCGTCGCCCCGGCCCTGCGCCAACGGAAAAGCACCGTCGCGTTGCCCGACGCTCGCCAGCAGGGCAGAGAGATCGGTCAGTTCATCGGCGACGACGTGGATCACCTCGCCCTCTTTCTGCACCTTGCCGCGGCAGGCGAGCATGCTGGATGACATCACCACCAGGCGTTGCCGCTCGAACACGGACGGCCAGACGATCAGGTTGGCGTGGCCGGTCTCGTCCTCGATGGTGATGAACACCACGCCGCTGGCGCTGCCAGGTCGTTGCCGGACCAGGATGACACCGGCGACGGTGGTGCGGGCGCCGTCGCGCAGGTCGGTCAATGCGGCGCAGGACACGATGCGGCGTTCGTTCAATTCCGTGCGCAGGAACGACACCGGATGTTGGCGCAGCGTCAGGCCGGTGCTGCGATAGTCTTCCACCACTTCGCTACCGCTTGTCATCGGTGGCAGGATAACGCCCGGTTCTTCGCGGAGCTCGGCGTCGGCAAACAGCGGCAGGGTCGTATCGGCCAGGCCACGGATTGCCCACAGCGCCTGCCGCCGTTGCAGACCCAGTGTGTGAAAGCCGTCGGCTTCCGCGATTCGTTCCAGGGCTGCGACCGGCAGGCCGGCGCGCTGTCGCAGATCTGCGACGTTCCGGTACGGCAACGCCGTGCGCGCGCCGATCAGGTCGGCGGCGTGCTGGTTGCCCAGCCCCTTGACCATGCGCAGGCCGAGGCGCACCGCGAAAAAGCGACCCTCGGTCGGCTCCAGCGTGCAGTCCCAGCGCGAGGCGTTGACGCAGACCGGGCGCACCTCCACGCCATGCTGGCGCGCGTCCCGCACGATCTGTGCCGGCGCATAGAACCCCATGGGCTGCGCATTCAGCAGTGCGGCGCAGAACACATCCGGATGGTGGCATTTCATCCACGACGACGCGTAGGCAATCAGCGCAAAGGATACGGCGTGGCTTTCAGGAAATCCGTAACTGCCGAAGCCCTCGATTTGTGAAAAGGTCTTTTCAGCAAAATCGCGTGGGTAGTCGCGCGCGACCATGCCGTCGATCAGTTTGTCGCGGAAGGTGGAGACCGTGCCGTTGAACTTGAATGTCGCCATCGATCGACGAAGTTCATCGGCCTCGCCCGGCGTGAAGCCTGCGCAGACGATCGCGACGCGCATCGCCTGTTCCTGGAACAGTGGCACGCCCAGGGTTTTTTGCAGCACTGCCCGTAATTCGGGCGTGGGATAGTCGACCGGCTCCTTGCCTTCCCGTCGCCGCAAATAGGGATGCACCATGTCGCCCTGGATCGGACCGGGTCTGACAATCGCCACCTGGATCACGATGTCGTAGAATTCCCGTGGTTTCAGCCGCGGCAGCATCGACATCTGCGCGCGGCTTTCGATCTGGAACGTGCCCAGCGTGTCGGCGTGGCGGATCATTTCGTAGGTGTCGGGGTCGTCGCTGGGGATGGTTCGGATGGTCCGCCGTTCCCCGCGGTGTTCCGCCAGCAGATCGAACGCGCGGCGCATGCAACCGAGCATCCCCAGCCCGAGGATATCGACCTTCATGAACCGCAGCGCGTCGATGTCGTCCTTGTCCCATTCGATCACCTGACGATCGTCCATGGCGGCGGGCTCGATCGGGACAAGGTCGTCCAACCGGTCCTGGGTCAGAACGAAGCCGCCGGGATGCTGCGAGAGGTGACGGGGGAAGCCGATCAGGTCGCGGGACAATTGCAGGGTCAGACGCAGCCGGCGATCCTCCAGGTTGAGGTTGAGCGCGGCGGCCTGTTGTTCGGCGACGCCTTCCTCGCTCCATCCCCAGATCTGGCCGGCGAGCGTTGCGGTGACATCGTCGGACAGGCCGAGCGCCTTGCCGACCTCACGCACCGCGCCGCGGGCACGATAGCGGATGACGGTGGCGCAGAGGGCTGCGTGATCACGGCCGTAAGTGTTGTAGATCCATTGAATGATCTCCTCGCGCCGCTCGCTTTCGAAATCCACATCGATGTCGGGTGGTTCGCGGCGTTCGGCGCTGACGAAGCGCTCAAACAGCAGGCCGGCGCGGGTGGCGTCGACCGCGGTGATGCCGAGCACGTAACAGACCGCCGAATTGGCGGCGGAGCCGCGGCCCTGGCAGAGAATCCTCTTGGCGTGGGCGCGCTGCACGATGCTGTGCACGGTGAGGAAATAGGGCGCGTAGTCGAGCTGGCCGATCAGTGCGAGTTCGCGATGAAGTTGTTTTGCCACGTCATCGGGGATGCCGTCGGGATAGACGCGGGCGGCGCCCTCCCAGGTGAGGGTCTCCAGCGCCTGTTGCGGGGTTTGGCCTGGGATGCGGACCTCGTTGGGGTATTGGTAGCGCAGCTCATCGAGCGAGAAGTGGCAACGCTCGGTGATTTCCAGGGAGCGGGCGACCGCATCGGGATAGCGCGCGAACAGGCGTGCGATTTCCTCGGGCAGTTTCAGGTGGCGGTCGGCGAAGCGCTCGCGGCGGAAGCCTGCGTCGTCGATCGTGCAGCCCTCGCGGATGCAGGT
>Ga0182030_10027161_pt1 | contig 10311 bp, 10 predicted proteins | sample 812S3MmetaG_FD_121299 | JGI IMG/M metagenome (GOLD analysis project Ga0182030, IMG submission 121299) | Permafrost microbial communities from Stordalen Mire, Sweden - 812S3M metaG (Illumina Assembly) | ecosystem: Environmental > Terrestrial > Soil > Wetlands > Permafrost | place: Sweden... | reverse complement strand
TATAGGATTTATGGAATAAAGTATAGGATTTATGGAATAAATGTATGAAAATTATGATTGTGATAAGCGGAAAGGATCTTTAAAATCAAAGTTTTCAAGATTATTTGGAAAAGATTTTAGTGAAAAAGATAAATAAATTTTTTTTTCTTGTAAAATATGGAATTGAATTATATCTTTTGGAAAGTATTTTAATAATATCCAATATAAATGTAAATAATCTTGAAAAAAGGAAGTATTTATAAGATTATTAGAAATTGATTTTTCACAAGAATGAAATTTTAATAAGAAAGATAATTTAAATAAAATGGAATTAAAATCTCTTTTTAATAATATTTTCCATGTTGTATCGTTAAAATTATCTTTAATTTGTTTAATTTCTAATCCAGAATAATCTGTTCCTATTTGATTAAAAACTCCACTTTTATCTATACAAATCTTTGTAAAAAATCTATTCAAATTCGAATAAAATTCATTTCTACCACAGATCATAAAAACTAATGGTGTATAAATAATGAATTCAATATATGATGCAGAATTTAAATTTATCATTGTAAAAATATTATCCCATTCATCTCCATCACAAATTTTGAATAAATAGATATAATTTGATTCATTTGATATTTTTCTTTTTCTAATTTTTTCATAATTTAAATTTTGTATACAATTTTTTGGAAAGCAATCATATAATTCTTTCCATTTATCTAATTTTGATAAATTAAATATACATTTCTTTTTAGAACTTTGTTGATTTTCAATTAAATTTATGGTTTCCATAATGTAACACAATGTTCTATCATTTTCATCTCCAATAATTAAAATCGGAGATACAATCTTTTCCATAAAGTTATTCAATGTAATCCAAATATCATTTAAATATTTTCAAAAAAATATATTATCCATTTAATAAATAATTCTTTTTTTTTGATATAAATCATTTAAAATTTCAAATTTTATTAAATCATTTAATAAAATTATAAATTAATTTCAAATTTTAAACTTCATAATGGAAAGTAACAACAACAATCAAATATTATTATTAACAAAAGCTATTGAATTTGCTTCAGAAAAGCATAGAAAGCAAAAAAGAAAGAATTTAGATTCTGATCCATATATAAATCATCCAATCGGAGTCGCTCATTTAATATCAAGTATTGGAAAAGTGACCGATGTTAATGTTTTATGTGGAGCGTATCTTCATGATACTGTTGAAGATACAGATACAACTATAGAAGAAATTAATATTGAATTTGGAAATAAAATAAGAGAAATTGTTCAAGATGTAACAGATAATAAGAAACTTTCAAAAGTTGAAAGAAAGAAGAATCAAATTCAACGTGCTTCATATAAATGCAAAGAAGCTAAAATTGTTAAACTTGGTGATAAACTTCATAATTTGTTATCATTATTAAATGATGCTCCATTAAATTGGAGTATAGATAGAATTCAAGGATATTTTGTATGGTCAAAATTTGTTGTTCAAGAGTTAAAAGGAACAAATAGTGAGTTGGAAGATGCTTTGGATAAAATATTTTCTTCTAAATTTAAATATAAAGATAATGAATATCCATGTTTACCAAACAAATCATTAGATGTTGCATTGGAAGATTATTATAAATTATTGGAATAATCTAATTTTTAAATTTTTAAACTTGATTTATTCTTAATTTTAATGGATTTAATAAATTTTTATATGATATTAATTTGTCTCTTAAATTTAATATATCTAATAGCTTTTCTTTTATCAATTCTGGTGATAATTTATATTGAAATTCTAGGATAATTTGATTTATTTTCATTATAAATGCATTAGATATATCTTTTTCGGATAAATCATTTAATCGATATTGATTTAAATTAAAAAAAAGTAATAGATCATTTATATTTTGAATGAATCCATTTTCTTTTTCTTTTCCACATTGTAATATAAAATCTTTAAATGTTTTTAAGTCGAAATTATCAATTAAATTATTATCTCCTAATTTTATAAAATCTAATAAACATATATTTAATGATTCTTCATTTAATATTTCTTCTATATTTTTTAATTGATAAATTGGATTTATAAATAATTTTTGAAATAAATTTTTATCAACAAATTGTAAATTTTCATTTAAATCTAATTCATAACTTATCCATATATTTCCTTTAGGAAATTCTGTAAAAAAACTATTTGGTGATGTAATAAACATATTTGTTTTCTTAAATTTGAATAAATTTGTCAAAGATGAATTAAAATTATTATTATCATAATAATCTGATGTTTTTACTTTTTGAATTCCAATATTTTGAAATAAAATTAAAATATAAAATAATAATAATCTTTCATAACCATTTCCAGAATAATATAATATATTTATATCATTTTTATAAATATTATATTTTCCAACTAATAAAATTCCATAAATTTTATCATTATCGATAATATTAACAGCAACATAAATTTTATGTTCTGGATCTTTTAAAAATTTTTTTATCATTAAATAATTTAATTTATCATTTTTTATATTTGTTTTTTCAATAACTTTTTTATCATTATTTTCATAAAAATCATAATTCCAACAATTACCACTTAATAAAAAATCAATATTATGTTTATAATTATCATATAATTCTATTTTAATTCCAATATCATTTTGGAATTTTATAAAATAATTAGGTAATTTATATAAATTCGATTCAGATTCTTCCATTTAATTTTGTTAAAAAATAAACTTTTAAAAATAAAAAAAAATAAATTTTTAAATGAATTTTTTATTATAAATAAAAAAAAATAATAAAACAAGAAGAATAATAATAAATTATTATTATTGACATAATGGTTGTAAATTTTCTGTTATTGATTCTTTTAATTTTGAATCTAAATTTTCTATATCTTGACTTATTCCTTGTGACATTGTTAATATTTCTTTCAATTTTTGTCTTGATTCTTTAATTGAAGTAATTGAATAATTAGTTATAGTTGTTTTATGAGATTCATAATTTGAAGAACATTCATGTATTATTGTGCTCGCATCTTTTATTTTATCATATATTTCATTTGTAACTAAGATTTTATCTAAATCTGATATGATTTTTGTTTCCTTTTTTTGACTTTTTGAATTCTCACTTGATTTTCTTGGTGTTCTCTTTGTTTTCTTTTGTGGATTCTCAATTTCTGTATTAGATTTTTGTTTTAATGAATTATTTACAGAAGTATTATTTTCTTGATTTTCATTAAAATCCATTAATTCTTCTTCTTTTGAATCTTTTTCAGATAAAATATCAATTTCATCATGATTCTTTTTTGAATTCGATCTCTTTTTTTGTGAAACTTTAATTGGTGTATAAAGCTTCTTATTTGAATATTCATCAGATATAGTTAGAGTATCATATAAATTAATATCTTTCGTTAATGGAAATAATGCTAAACATTCTTTATCATCAAGAATTATTTTCAATAATTCACAATTTGGATTTTCTGAAGTTTTTATCCCAGTTAAATAAATATCGATAATATATTCAGTTTTTCCATCTTTTTTATAACTTAGTGGGGATCTAAATACAACTATAGGAGAATTTAATTCAGTAGGTTTAAAAGTTGATAAATATTTTAATACAACTTGTTCATCTTCTTGAGATGCAGTCAAATATACTGGAAACATATATGGTTTTTGAATTTCAATTTTTTCATTTGATTTTTTAGCATTATCTAATAAAAATTCAAAATAACTATCTTTAGATTTATATTCATATGTTCGATCAAGATAATTTAAAACTTGTTTAGTAACAAAATATTTTCTTTTATCTATTTTGGTTTCAATTAAATCAACTTTACAACCATTCATATCAAAACTTTCTAATCTTTCATCGGATAAAGATTTAATTTTTTCAAAATAAGAAGGAACATTATAATTTGGAATATATTTTGAAAAAGAACATAAAATACTTTTTGCCATTGAAAATATTTTTTCGTTTTTTAGATCTTAAATAAATTAAATTATGTTTTTTTAAAAAAAAGGAAAAAAATTTGTGATAAAAAAAGTAATATAAATTAAAATTTATTTATTTTTTTAAATCATTTATAATATTAAATGAATAAATTGAATAAATCATTTATCTTGCTTCAACTTGTAAAGCTAAAAATATTAATAAAATATATAAATTAATATATTACGCATTGTAGTTCTCTTTTTATATAATACTTTATATTGACAAACTTTACATTTAATTGGATCTTTTGGTTTTAATTCATTTTCAATTTTACAATCTATTAGAATAATTAATTTAATATAATTCATTTAATTACTTCCACAAACGTAAATCATTTAATGTATATTTTTATATTATTTATTTGAAATTATTTATTTAAAATTATTTATTGAAATTGTTTATTATTTTAAAATTTAAAAAATTCATTTTTTATATTAATTAAATGATTTAAATTTATTAATAAATAAATAAAAAAAAATTATTTTGTATAAAAAGAAAATAATGTCAGATGTATTTGTTATTAGAGTTTATGGTAGTAGTAATATGATTGATAAAAAAGGGGAATGTTATGATCATTATGTTTTTTGGGTTGGTAGTGATTTATTATTTCTTGATCATATATATGAAAAAAATCAAATTATGTTTCGCAGAGAATTATTTGAAAATTTAAGTACAGATTGCAAATTAAATATGAAACTGCAATTTATTGGCAAAACTAAATATTTGCCAGAACAATTATTATCTATTGGTCAAAAATTATTAATTGAATTTGATAATAAATATGAATCAAAAACAAATATAAAAAAAATTTCAAATCCAAAAATTTTGGAAAATACTCATAAATTTTGGAAAATATTTTTAGAACAAACTTTAAATGAAAAACCAAAAATTAATTTAGAAACATATGAATTGGATTTTTGTTTAAGAAAATCATCAAAAATAAAATCCGAATCTTCAAAATCATGCATTATTTGCTAATCAATAATTTCAAAATTTATTCATTTACATAATAATCAAAAAAAAACTAAAGTAAATCAAAAAAAAATTAAAATAAATAAAAAAAATTTTTATTTTGATATATCAGATAAAAATATACTTGATGACCAACAAATATGAGGAAAAACATCACCCATATTTAATTTTGAATGCCTTAAATTTAAAAATCTATCAACTGGCGAAATATATAATAAATTATGATTAAATGAATATTTTTTAAATTCTTCTATTAATTTTTTTGCGCCCAATTTTGAAATTAAATAAGATGATGTTGTTCTTTGTAAATCTTTAATTTGTAAATTATTCTTATATTTAAAAATATTATTAGATATTTTATAAAAATGATTTTTCAAATCGAATTTAGATGGCAAAAAATTTATCTTACTTCTTCCACCAATATAAATTAAATCAAAATTTTCATCTAAATCCTTAAAAGATTCTTTTAATCTATTCATAAATCCTTGAGAAAATTGTACATCATCTTCAAAAACAAATATTAATTGATTTTCATTAATTATATTTTCTTGATTAGCAATTTTTTTCCATAACCTATAATGTGATAAAAAACATCCTTCTAAACCAGTTATATTACCATTTTCTTTACAATGTAATTTCAAGATAGATTCAAATTCATCTAATGGTTCTTTTTCAACAAATTTAATAAAGTTTTTTCCATCAACTGCATTAAATCTTTCAATATTCAATTCTTTTGGTTTTTCTTTTAAGAAATAATTCCAACGATCTAATCTTCTTTCTAAATTAATACAATAACCATTAAATGATAAATTCTTATTATTAAAATCATTTGAAATATTTTCATTTCTAAAATTTATTTTACTTAATTGGATTTTATTTTCCATATTTTAATAATTAATTATGAAAATCTATTATAATAACAATAAAAATGATAAATATTTATTATTGACTCAAATAAAAATCTTTATCTATTACATCTGGTATATTTTTCTTTTTAGATGATTTAAATACGCATGGTCTATCATATATATTAAAATCACCTTGTATATCAGTTGAAAAATCTATAGCCGACCAACAAACATGAGGATTCATATCCATCATTTCCATATTTTCATGTAAACTTGTCATATATGTATCTACTGGAATTAATCCAGAAGTATTTTTATTATCAACATAGTGATTAAAAGTTTTTATCATTTCTAATGCACCTTTTTTTGAAATGCAATATGCATGTGTTGTTCTATCAAAATAATATGGTTCTCCAGGAGCTTTGAATTTAAAAATATTATTTGATATTTTTTCAAAATTTGTATTTAATATATTTTCAGGAACATTAAAATTTGGTGAAAATCTTCCACCAATATAAAGTAAATTTGGGGTAAAACTTAAACCAATCATATATGATGATATTTTCTCAAACCAATTATCAACAAAATTAGCATCATCTTCAAATATATATATCAATTCATCATCATGAAATTCAGTGCTTTTTGCAATTAATTTCCATAATCTATAATGTGATAAAAAACAACCAACAACTCCAGGAGAATTATTTGTATTATCACAATCAAATCCAATCTTTGATTCTAAAAAATCCATTGGATTTTTTAACATATATTCTTTGAAATTCTTTGCATCAACTGCGTTAAATCTCATTATTTTAATTTCAGATGGCTTTGCTTGTTTAAATGCTTCCCAACGATCTGGTCTTCTTTCTAAGTTTATACAAAAACCTCTTATTGGAATTTTTTGTTGTTTTGGAAAACTTTGGAAATCATTCAATAAAAATGATTTTTTAATATTTTTTATTTCCATTTTTTAAACAATATATATATATATTTTCTATTAATAAATACATTAAAAAAAATCTATCTATTTATCATTTTAAAATTCTTATAAAAATATTTATTTAATCTAATAAAAAATTTGTAAGATTTGTAAGATTTTTAAATTTATTTATTTAAAACATACATGTTTTATCATATATATTTTGATCATTTTGAATATCTGTTGTGAAATTTATTTCAGACCAACAAATATGAGGACTAATATCTAACATTTCAAATATTTCATGTAAATTCGACATAAATGTATCTATTGGAACTAATTCTTGAGTTTTTTTTCTATTTATATAATTCTCAAACCTAAGTATCAATAATTTAGCACCTCTTTTTGAAATGCAATATGCGTGATTTGTTCTGTCAAAATAATATGGTTCACCTAAAACTTTAAATTTAAAAATATGATCTGTTATCTTTTCAAAATTTTCATTTAATATATTTTTAGGAATATTAAAATTTTGGAAAAATCTTCCACCTAAATAAAGTACATTTGGAGTAAAATTCAAACCTATAATATAATTTGATAATTTTTTAAACCAATCTTCAACAAAATTAACATCATCCTCAAATATATATGTCAATTCATTTTCACCTATATTATTGTCATTCAAAATTAATTTCCATAATCTATAATGTGATAAAAAACAGCCAATAACTCCACTAGTATTATTTATTATATCACAATTAAATCCAATTTTCAATTCTAATTCATCTAGAGGATTCTCTATGATATATTTTTTAAAATTCTTTGCATCAACTGCATCGAATCTTTTTATATTTATTTCCAATGGTTTTGTTTGTTTAAATAATTCCCATCGATCTATTCTTCTTTCAAGATTTATGCAATATCCTTTGGTTGGCACAATTTGTTGATTTTGTAAATCAACTAAAATATTATTATTATTTAAATTCATATTTTTTTATGTTATATTTTCTATTTATAAATAGATATAAAATGGATTTACAAATATATAGTATATTGGATTTATTGGATAAAAACGTAAATAAATTAATTGACCGAATAGGTGATGAAATTTTAAAAAAAAGTTTTCATGAAATAAAAGATGAATTGGAACCTTTATCAATTTTATTATTTCGTGGAAGTGATTTATATTCAAAAATGATAAGAGATGTTGAATCAATTGAATTAAATAATGAGAAAATAATTGAAGAATATGGATTATTTAGTCATTGCGGATGCTTAATAAATAAAAAATTGTTTCCAAATGTGAAAAATATGCAAGAAGGAAAATGGTATGTTTATGAAATGACTTTGACAAGCCCAATTTTTGGGGATACAACTCCGGATATAGAAAGTGGATCTGGAAAGTTTGGATTACAAATTAGAGATTTTGAAAGTGTATTAAATACATATCCTGGAAGAATAGTTATTATAAAATTAAGAAATAATCCTATTTTGCAAAGAGAAAATGAATCAAATAAAGAATTTGAAGATAGATTAAATAAATTATATTTGAAATCTCAAAAATTCCATGATTTAAATAAAAATTTACTTTATCAAATGGATCCTTTAAGATTAATTGCATCTGTATTTTCGAAATTTAGATTTATAAGAAAATTATTACCATTTTCAAAATATTGGAAAATGTGTTCAACAACATTAACATATTATTTACAATATTTGGAAATATTAGATAAAAACATAAATTCAGAAGATATAATACCAGAAGATTTTATTTATGATAGTAATAATGAATTAAAACAATCAACATTCATTTTACCACCAATAGAAATTACAAAAAATTTAAATAAATATTAAATCAATTATTTTGAAATTATTTCTTCTTCTTTTCTCCCTTTTCCTTCTTTTCTTTCTTTTCTTTTTTATCTTTTTTATCTTTTTTATCTAATTTTTGTTTTTTCTTTTTTTCACTTTCATTGTTTATATCATCTTTATTTTCTGATTCATTTTCTAATTCATTTTCAAATTCATAATCTTCTGAAATAGATTTTGATTTTCCAGATGATTTTCTTTTTTCTGAATTATCTTGAATTGTATAATTTTTTAATTCTCTTTTTGTTCTTCCAATTCCATGACATTGTAATAATCTTTCTATAAATCTTAATCTATATAAAATAGTTGGTGAAGAATCGGTTGCAGATTGTAATTCCTTTAATTTATCACTAAATGATGAAGATATTTCTATATGTGAATAAAAATTTAACATATTTTCGATACATATTGAATTATATCCTAAAAATAATAATAACCAGCAACATTTTTCTTTCTTATATTCAATTTCTGTATTTTTCATTAATTTTTTTCTTTTTAACCAATTTGATTTTAATTCTATTATTTGTGTTATATCATCTAATTTTGAATTTTTCTCTCTTTCAGTTTCAAAATCCATAAAGTTTTTCCAACATCCAATATAATCTTTTAATTTATTTTTTTGATATATATTATTTACTTCCTTTTCCAATTCAATCCATATTGAATTATATAAAATATCAATATTTTCATTTGATTTATGATTTTTTGTAAAATTTGATATTAAAGTCCAATAATGATGTAAATTATTTATAAAATAATATCCAGAATCTAGAGCTTCTTCATTTGATAATCTTTTAAAATTTAATTGTTCAAATATTGAATTCAATTTTGTAGAATAAAATTGAATTTTTAATGTTTCTTTCGCTTTTTTATTTGCTTCAACTTCTGACCAAACAATTTTCGATATTCCATCATCTTTACAACAAGATATCAATAATAAAAATGGTGTAGTTTTTTCATATAAATTTTTTAATTCATTATAACCATATGGTAATCCATCACTTATCGATAATTCATGATAATAATTGGAAATTGCTTCTTCTCTTATAATATCATTTATAATAAAAGAAGATGGTTTAAATCTATCTTTTTGTAATTTTTCAATATTGAAATGATTTTTATAAAATAAATTTCCAAGATAATATGAATCAAAAATATTTTTTTTAACAAAATCAATATCTTGAAAAAAAAATAATAAATATTTAGTTTCCAATATATTTTCAAATAAAATATTTGCACTATCCCATTTATCAATAGAATCAATAATATCAATACATCCCCTTTCTTTTGTTATCATTTTACTTAAATCACATAATAAACTCCAAAATGAAAATACATTATCAATATGCAATAATTTATCTTCCATTTGATATTCAAGATTTTCATTTGATTTCATACTAGAAATTTTGCTTTTTGTAATTGGTGAAGAATAATCATTTATATATAAATTAACTTCATGAAGTTTAATAACAGATTTTCGAACATCTCCAAGAGATTCAAATGCAATAGAATTATATGGAAATTCCGTTGGTGAATAAATAAAATTAAATTCATTTGTTTTTGCAATTCTCCTTAAATTTCTATCTATATGATCTTTTTGAACACTATCAAATTTAATAATTTCACATCTCAAAGGTTTTTCTTCAAAATTCTTCAATCCTTCTGTTGTACCATAATATTTAGTTCCATTATTATTATTGTTATTATTATTGTTATTATTATTGTTATTATTAT
>Ga0182030_10027160_pt1 | contig 10312 bp, 9 predicted proteins | sample 812S3MmetaG_FD_121299 | JGI IMG/M metagenome (GOLD analysis project Ga0182030, IMG submission 121299) | Permafrost microbial communities from Stordalen Mire, Sweden - 812S3M metaG (Illumina Assembly) | ecosystem: Environmental > Terrestrial > Soil > Wetlands > Permafrost | place: Sweden... | reverse complement strand
ATCACCGCTCGCACCCGGTCTCGCTCCCATTCGGGCAGATCCCAGTGCATGGGAATGGGAACTGCGCCGATCTTCCAGCACCCGAGCGTGGCGAGCACCAGGTGCTGCGAATTCGGGATCGCAAGTGCAACAAGGGAGCCCGTTTGCGCACCGGCGGCAGCCAGCGCCCGACCCCACTGGTTGGCGCGGGCGTCGAGTTCACCGAAGGTCAGCTCTTGGGCGGTGCGGTCCAGCGCGACATTGGTCACGGCCGGCTCGTCAGGGCGTTGCTCCGCGAGCTCCTGCAGTTTGGTCCCGAACGGGATCCCGTCCGCCAGTGGGTTGGAGGCCGTCACGCCCACGCCGGTTCACTGAACAACGTCTCCAGCGAGCCGTCGGCGACGCTGGGAATCAAGCGCAGCGCGAGCGCCTCGGCGCCCAGCGGCAATCGGATCAGCGGTTGGGTGTGCCGGTCGAGCACGCTGACATCGGACTCGTCGCAGAAACCCAGGGCGCCGAGCAGTTGGTGGGATGCGCGCAGCACTTGCCGCGCCGTGTCGGCGGCTTTGAACCGCAGAACGAGCGCGTCGGCCGAACGAATCTGCGCCGGCGTGTCTTCCGGCCGGGAGATGGTGTACTTGGCGAGCTCGTGGAGTCCGCGCACCGCGACGGAGGCATCGGCAACGGTGAACCGGACGGCCTGGAAGTCGGCCAGCGGCTTGCCGAACTGAATCCGGGCGCGCACATGCTCGGTGACGATATGCAGCGACTGCTGCATCGCTCCGAGAATCCGCCACGACCCCAGCACGAGATGAAGGTTAACGTCCTCGGCCGGAACGGTTCCATCGGGTGCGCTCAGGGCAGCCGGCACCAGAAACGGCCCCAGTTTCGCGTTCGTTCGCGACGCCGGTTGCGCTCGGTACCGGTGGCCATCGAGGTCCGCGGCAATCCACTCACCGGCCAGATCGCCGTGGTCGATGCGCGGCGCCTCGGGATTGACCAGAGCCAGCAGGGCGCCGTCGATCGCCAGGATCTCCTCGACGAGCGGATATGGCAGCGCCGTCGCACCGGCGGCCTGGCAGAGCACCGCGGCGGCCAGGGCGTCGTCGGGTGACGACCGGGCGTCGAGCTCGAACGCGCCGACCTCGCTCAGCGCCGCGTGCGCCGCGTTCCGGATGCTGTCGTCGGTCTCGGCGTGCAGCGCGGCCTGCGGCCCGCCGAGCCGGTTGAGTCGCTTGGTGGCGACCGCCGCGAAATCACTAATATCCTGTGGCAGTGTTGTTTTCACCGATTTTCTCCCAACACATCCCGCGCCACCAGCATCCGCTGCACTTCGATCGTGCCCGATGCCACGGTGGCCGCTTGTGCGTAGCGCCAATGGTCCTCGATCGCCCCGTGCAGTGCCGCCGACGTGCCGCTGTCCAGGGCCGTCGGACCAAGCACGTCGAAAAGCAGCTCGGCGACGAGCTGATCGCAGGTGGTGGTGGCGATGCGGGCGGCGCTGGCCGCCGCACCGGCCGACGCGTCATCCTGTAGCGACACTGCGCGATAGGCCAGCAGCCTGGCCACCCGTAAGTCGACGAGCGCCCGGACCCAGCGGTTGCGAATCGATTCGGGCAGTTTGTGCCAGTCGTCGCCGAGCTGGCTACGCAACCGTTCGAGCAGCGACTCGCAACGCGCATAGCGTGCGATGCCGACGCGCTCGAATGCCAGCGCTTCGCGCATCACCCGCCAGCCGTCACCCACGTCGCCGAGGACATCGCCGGGGAGCGCCTGCACGTCGTCCAAGAACATCTCGTTGAGGTGGTGGGGACCCAACATCGAGGGGATCGGGCGGACGGTGAAACCCGCCCTGTCCATGGGGATCAGAAAAAGAGTGAGCCGCTTGGACTTCGCGGCATCAGGGTGGGTGCAGGCCGCCAGCACGCACCAGGACGCCATCCCGGCATACGAGGTCCAAACTTTCTGCCCGTTGATTCGCCAACCATCACCATCGGGTATTGCGCGGGTACGCAACGAAGCGAGATCGGATCCGGCCTCCGGCTCGGAAAAGCCTTGGCACCAGATCACGTCGCCGGATGCGATCGCCGCCAGGTGCGTGGCCTTCTGTTCTGCAGTTCCGTAGCGCATGAGCGCCGGGCCGACCCAATTGATTCCCATGTACTGCGGACCGCGGGGCTCGGGCTTAGCCCATATCTCCTCGCGCAGCACCGTCTGGTGCCAGACTGAACCGCCGCCGCCACCATGCTCTTTCGGCCAGGCCAGTGCCAGCAGCCCCTCGACGGCCAGCAACTTGCAGAACGTCTCGGTGGTGGCCAGGTCCTGTGGATCCTCGGTGCACGCACCGAGGAAGTCGGCGGGGACGTTATTGGATATCAGCTCTCGCAAGTGCTGACGCAATTGTCCGGCGTCGTCGCCGAGGTCGTAATCCATCATCATCCCTTCGGCAGCCCGAGCGATCGTTCCCCAATGATGTTGCGCTGGACCTCCGACGTTCCGCCGTAGATGGTGGCGGCCAGGGCGTCCTGGCGTTCGAACAGGAGATCCGGGTCCCCGGCCGAACCGGGTCCGGCGGCAACCGCGCTGAGTTCCCAAACACGCTGCAATGTAACAGATCCCAATAGTTTCATGATATCGGCTTCCGGGCTGGGCCGCCCCGCGAGTTCGTTGCCCAAGGAACGGTATCCGGTGGCCCGCAAGGCTTCGGCGTCGGCAAGCAGGGAGCCGAGCTCGGCGTAGATGTCGTGGCTCTGGTCTTGACCCGTCGCGCAGCCAGTGCGTACCGAGTCGAGTCCACGCTTGACTTCCACCCAATTCATGATCCAAATCATTTGGCGCTCATGGTGTAACGACGACAGCGCAACGTTCCAGCCACCGTTGAGGGGCCCCAGCAGACTTTCCACCGGAACCTCGACGTCGTTGAGGAAGACCTCGCAGAACGTCTCGTCGGAGATCGATGACATCCGGATGGGCTCGATCCGCACCCCTGGCGCCTGCAGATCGAGGATGAGGCAGGAGATCCCGCGGTGCTTCGGCGCCTCAGGATCCGTACGGACGTACAGGGTGCACCAGCGCGAGAGGTGGGCCTGGGTGGTCCAGATCTTGTGTCCGTTGACCCGGAACACATCCCCGTCGCGCTCGGCTCGGGTACGCAGGCCGGCGAAATCCGATCCGGCCTCCGGCTCGGACATCCCGAGCGCCCACCATTCGTCGCCGCGCAGCAGGGGAACCAACAGGCGGTCGATCTGAGCGGGGGTGCCGAACTGGCGGATGCCAGGGGCCGCGACACCGGGACCCTGAATGTTGGGCAGCTTGGGCGCCGACCTGAGCGCGCCCTCGATCCGGATCTCCATGGCGTCGCGCAAACCCAGCGACCGGCCGCCGTGCTCAAGGGGCCAGGTGGGCTGTAGCCACCCGGCCTCGAAGGCGGCCCGCTGGTAGTCGCGGCGCAGCGGAAGATCCCATCGGTACTCGCGATAGCGCTCGTAGTAGTTGTTCGGCAGAAACTCGGCCAACCAGGTGGCGAACTCGGTGACTACCTCGGACCGAGCTGCTGGGCCTTTCTGCTTCGTCACGCCCCGACCCCCTCAAAGCCGCCCACAAAACGAGAGCCCACTTCGCGGTACAGCGAGCGACTGTCGCCCAGCATCGCCGCGCCCTGCCAGGCGTGCCGAACGTAGAGGTGCACGTCGTGCTCCCAGGTCTGCCCGAGGGCGCCGTGCACCTGTACCGCAGTGCGCGCACAGTTGGCCGCGGCGTCGCCGGCGGCGGCCTTGGCCAACGCCGCAGCGGTCCAGGCTGTCGCAGGTGTGGTGTCGGGATCGCCGATTTGGGCGGCCGCCGCGTAAGTGAGGCTGCGCGCGCGTTCGAGGCTGACGTAGTTGTCGGCCAGCGCGTGTTTGATCCCCTGGAACGCGCCGATCGGCGTGCCGAACTGACGCCGCGACTTGGCGTACTCGACGGAATGGTGGAGGGCGGCACTCGCCACACCGACCAAATCGGCGGCCACGGCCACCAGCGGCGCCGTCAGCACCGCTTCGATGTCATTGATGTCAAAGGTGGCCAGGGGTTCGGTGTCGAACTCGACATCGCCGATCGGTTGTGCCGGGTTGGTGGACTCGACGACCAGGGCGCTGACGCCATCACCGCAGCGCGCGACCGCGACGACTGGCGCGCCTCCGTCGCCGTCTGTGGCCAGCGCGACGATCAGCTCCGCTCGGGGCAGATTGGGGACCGCGACCGCACGCCCGCGCAGCCGTCCCCGGTGCAGCGTCGCGGCCGGCCCCGGAAGCCGAGATCCGGGGGAGTGCACCGCCAGGGTGGCGACCACGCCGCCGGCGATGTCGGCGAGCAGTGGGTCGGCGCCCGGGCCGCAGGCCCGCAAAGCGCCCGCGGCCAGCCCGACGCTGCTCAGCAACGGGATCGGCGCGAGGGCGGCACCACACTCCTCCAGAACGACCGCCAGCTCGACCGGCCCGAAATCGCCGTTAGGGTCAGGCGTGGCGAGTTCCGTCCAGCCCAGGTCGACGATGGTCTTCCACAGGGAGCGCCAAAGTTCGGAATCCGTTCCCGCGTCATTCAGAACTTGGCGGGTAACGTCCGGGGGGCACTCGGCACGCAGGATGTCGCGCACGGTATCGCGCAGCGACAGCTGCTCCGAGTTCAGTCCGACATCCATAACACCCTTATCATAGTAAAGATAGTAAGCTAGACAACCGGGCGCAATCGCGCAGAACGCTGAGAGCATCATCACGTACGTATAGGTGGCGCATGGCTGAGTGGTATCTGTTCCTGCCGCAGGTGCGGCTGTCGGTGGCCGACATCACGGAGCGCGCGCGCCATGCCGAGGCCAGTGGCTTTGACGGAATAGCGTTCATCGACCATCTCGAGGCGCCCGGACTGCCCGGTGAAAGCATCTGGGAGGCAATGGCCATTGCCGCCTGGGTGGCGGCCAAGACGGAGCGGTTGCGGATCGGCCATCTGGTGCTTTGCGACGCTTTTCGGCATCCGGCCGTGCTCGCCAAGCAGGCCGTCACCCTGTCGGACGCGTCGGAAGGCAGATTCGATCTCGGCCTCGGATCCGGATCGTGGCCCGCGGAGTTCACCAGATTCGATGTGGGTCAGCAGGATCCGGTGGCCCGCGTCGAGCAACTCGACCGTCACTTGGCCCTGATCAGGCAGTACTGGGGAGACGGCACAGCTTACGAGACGGGGGAGACTGGCTCTGTTCAACTGCCACGACGCACCCACCCGATACCGCTGGTCCTGGGTGGCAGCGGGCGGCGAATCATGGAACTCGTTCGTAAACACGCTGATTGGTGGAACCTGCAGGCAAACCACATCGACCGCTTGCCCAAGCTGGCCCCGGCGGCGGGAACGGCCAGGCTGTCGATTCAGCAGATGGTGGGCTTCGCCCGGTCGGGCAGTGATCCGGCCGCAGTACGCGAGGTGAGTACCCGGCGATTCGGGAACCTGGGGGCAGGGCTGGTCTGCGGCGACGCCGACGAGCTGGTCCAGCACTTCGCGGGGCTGGCCGCCCACGGCGTGGAGCGTTTCTACGTGTGGTTCGCCGATTTCGCCGTTCCGGATTCCCTGCACGAATTCGGCGAATCGGTGATTAAAAAGTTCCCAGCCAGCGCCACGTTATAACCGTCAAGTAACTCCGTCAACCGCGCTGTGCGGCGCGCCGCTGGACCTCGGTGGGCACAATCGGCGCACGTGCGAACGGACCTCGCTGCACAGCGCTCAGCCGGATCTCCGGCAGATCGACGGACGCCTCGACGGTGTCGAGCCACGCGACCGCCTCGGCGATGTCGGACACCTGAATTGCATACATCTCGAACGGAACATCTTGCAGCATCTCGGTTTCCACCGGCCCCGGCGTAACGATGTGGACACTGATGCCGTCACGATCGACTTCGAGCGCCAATGCGCGGGCGAAAGCGTTCATGCCCGCTTTTGACGCGGAGTATGCGGTCCGGCCCGGCATCGGTTCGTGCGCAGCGGACGACGAGATGAAAACCAGCCGCGAGCCCGCACGCATTCGGGGCAGTACGGCGGCGGTCAACACAAAGCACGAATCCAGGTTGGCCGACATGATCGTGCGCCACTGCTCGAAAGTCTGTTTGCGCGCGTAAGTACCGCCCAACACGCCGGCGGCATGAACGACCAGGTCGATCGTCTCCAGTGTGCTTACCGCATTGGTGACGCCGACCGGGTCGGACGCATCGGCGACGACGTAGCGCGCTCCGATCTCCTCGGCAGCCGCGCGCAACGGGCCTTCGCGTCGCGCAGCCAGCACTACGTCGTACCCGAGCTCACATAGCTTGCGACCGCAGCCTTTTCCGATCCCGCCGCTGCCGCCGGTGACCAATGCCGTTCTCATGGGATTTTTGGGGGATCCTTCTAGGAGCGCCGAATATCGCGCGAGCGCGACCCTGGACGTGAAAGGGCCTGCGGTGAAAGCGCATAGATTCGTTGATGAGGCCGGCCGGACAACACGTGGTTCTGCGCATCGGCGAGGTGGCGCCCCGCGATGCGGCGAGCCCGGTCGACGTCGCCCTCCGCGATCGTCTCGGCCAGCTTGATGTGGGTGGAGAGCACCGCGCGGCGGTTGGCCAGCGAGGGGTATGTGCCCTGTGACGCGCTCTCGTCCGCCCACTGCCGTTCGTGGCTACTCCACAGCGTCTCCAGGCTGCCGACGACCGCGATGATGGTGTGGTTTCCGCAGCCGTCCACGATGAGATCGTGGAACTCGCGGCCGATTTCGGTGAAAAGCCGGTCATCTTCGAGATGTTCGGCCATGGAATCGTTGACCCGCTTGAGTTCTGGCACCAAGGTATCCGCACGGTCCGCCCGCTGGGCGGCCAGCGCGGCGCAGGCGGGCTCGAGTTCGCGCAGCGCCATGCCCAGGTCGGCGATCTCGACATGCTCGCTCTGCAACAGCAGACCGAGCATGTAGGCCGCGCTGGTCTTCGACGGCGCGTGCACGACGGCGCCGCCGCGGTTGCCGCGACGGACCGAGACCAGTCCCTCGGTTTCCAAGATCCGCAGTGCTTCCCGCAAGGAGACCAGGCTGACGTTGAACTGTTCGACCAGCACCTCCTGACGTGGCAAGAGATCACCGTCGGCGAGCGCACCGTCCACGATTTGGCGGCGCAGTTCGTCGGCTACAATTTCAGCGATCCTGGGCGCGGACAACCGCCGACGGGCGTCCGGGCCAATTCCCAGGGCGGTCATTACATCCTCGCAATAAGCAGCAGGGAAAGCGCGCGGCAGGAAACCGGCCCGCGTACTTGACTGGCTTAGCTATTTTAGCAGTAATGGTATAAATAGCATCACTGGTCGCGTCTTGACCGGGAGGGCGGGGTGCAAGTGAGCGATCGTCCGACGCCGCTGCACGAGTTGCGGGTCGTCGAGATCAGTGACCGGATAGCCGGCAGCTACTGCGGGAAGCTGTTGCTCGACGCCGGCGCAGAGGTACATAAAATCGAGCCGCCGCAAGGGGATCCGTTGCGGCAGTACACGGCCACCTGTTCGCCGGTGGCAGGGGCGGCGCCGTTCTACAGCTACCTCAATGCGGGCAAGCGCAGCATGACCTTCGCGCCGGATTCCGAGCGATACCGTGCCGAACTAGCGGCCGCCGATGTCGTGATTGTCACAGCGGGCCGGTCGCGGGCGCCGGCGTTGGGCATCGACCCGGCGCGCCTGCTGGGCGAGTCTGGGCAGGCGGTCGTGGTCACCATTTCCGACTTCGGCTGGACAGGGCCCTACGCCGACCGCGCCGCCAGCGAGTTCACCCTGCAAGCCTGGGCGGGCTCGCCCGGCTTTCGGGGCGATCCTGCCGGGCCCCCCATCTCGATCGGCGGCGACCTGGGCGAGTACATGGGCGGTGTATTCGCGGCGTTCGGTGCGCTTGCGGTGCGCCGCCGTGTCGAACGCGGTGGCGCCGGCGAACATCTAGACCTGTCCATGCTCGAAGCGATGACCACGATGCAGAGCAGCGAATGGTTGCATTCGCAGCTGCTACAGGTGCCACCGATCCGCCGCACCCTGGAGGTGCCGTCGATCGAACCGGCCAAGGATGGCTACGTCGGGATCACCATGGTCACCGGCCAGCAGTGGCTCGACTTCGCCGCGATGGTGGAATGCCCCCAGTTCGAGGAGATCGAACAGCTGCGTTTTCAGATCGGCCGGTGGGGCTACCGCGACCTCATTCGCGAACATATCGGTCCCTGGATGGCCGAACGGACCGTCGACGAGATCGTGCAACTCGGTCAACTGTTCCGGTTGCCGATCGCTGCGTTGGGCAACGGCTCCACGATCCGAGACATGGAGTACACGATCGACCGCGGGGCGTTTGTCCGCAACCCCGCCGGCTTTCATCAGCCCCGCCCGCCATGGCTGATGTCGGCCTGCTCGCCCGCGCCGCTGCGTGGCACCGCGGCCCCCGGTGCCGACAATGACGAGTTGCCCTGGCAAAAAAGCGAATCCGGGCGCAAGACGGCGCCGGGCGGGCTGCCGCTCGAAGGTGTTCGCATCGTCGATTTGACCGCTTTCTGGGCCGGGCCGGCCGCCACTCACCTGCTGGGCGCGTTCGGCGCGGACGTCGTCAAGGTGGAGTCGATACAGCGGCCCGACGGCATTCGTTACTCGGGCGGCATGCGCAAGGACGTCGAGGACTGGTGGGAGTACGGCTGGGTGTTCCAGGCGATGAACACCAACAAGCGTTCCGTCACACTGGATTTGGGCTGTGACGATGGTCGCCGCCTGTTCGCCAAGCTGGTGGCCCAGGCCGACATCGTCATCGAGAACTTCTCACCGCGAGTGATGGACCACTTCGGGCTCACCGCCGACGTGCTGCTGGAGATCAACCCCAAACTCGTCGTCGCCCGGATGCCCGCGTTCGGGCTGGACGGTCCGTGGCGCGAGCGGGTCGGATTTGCCCCCACCATGGAGCAGATTGCCGGCCTGGCTTGGGTGACCGGATTGCCGGAGGATCCGCCGGTGACGCCGCGCGGAGCCTGCGATCCGCTGGCCGGGGTGCACGCCGCGTTCGCGGTGCTGGCCGCGCTGCAGTTCGCGGAGCGCACCGGAGTGGGCCAGCAGGTTGAGCTGCCAATGATCGAAACGGTGCTGAACGCCACCGCGATCCAGCCGATCGAGTCCGAAGTGTTTGGGATAACGCTGAGTCGGCGCGGGAATCGCGGTCAGGGCTGGTCGATCCAGAACCTCTACCGATGTGCCGGACCCGGCGGCCCATCGGAAAAAAGCGATGATTGGATCGCGGTCACCGTCAGCGAGGACGGGCACTGGCAGGCATTGGTCGACCTGATGGGCCACCCCGCCTGGTGTGACGAGAGTCTGTCTACCATCCCCGCGCGGCGTGAGCGGGCCGACGAGATCGACGGCCGGCTGCGGGACTGGTTCGCCGGGCAGCCGTTGGAGTCGACGGTGGAGCGGTTTGCCGCCGCGGGCATTCCCGCCGCGCCGGTGGTATCGCCGTCGTTGGTGACCGAGAATCCGCAACTGCGCGACCGGGGATTCTTCGAGAACCTGAACCACCCGAGTACCGGGGCCGCCCTTTATCCCTGTCCGCCGTTCGCCCAGCTGGCCGGGCAGAGCCGATGGCTGATGCGCCCGCCGCCAACCTTGGGCGAGCACAATGGGGAAGTACTGCGCGACCGGTGCGGGCTGACCGAAGACGAGCTGGCGCGCCTCGCGGCCAGCGGGGTGATCGGGACCCGCCCCAAGGGTTTATAACGAGTAGGGAGTAGCTGATGCGCGTGACCGTCGACGAGACCTTGTGTGAGGCCAGCGGCTTCTGTGAATCGATGGCCCCGGATGTGTTCGAGATCGGTGATGCCTCGGTGGTACAGATCGCCGACGGCCCGGTGCCGGAGCACCTGGAATACGACGTCCGCGCCGCGGTCGCACAGTGCCCGAAGGCGGCGCTGCGGCTGCACGACTGACCGCTCCTCTCGCCTGAACGCCGAGGTGGCACCTAGTCCGCGCCACGTTGACGTTCAATGCTTAAATTAGTAAAAATAGACTTCAAATAGACTTCAAGTCATCGAAGCGCGGTGAGTTGAGAGCGGCCCAGGTGCGCTCGGCCGCGTGGGAAACGGAGTGCTCGTGGACTGGGACTCAGACCAAGGCTCGGATCAAAACAAAGACCCGTCGGAGCAGGAGTTCGGGCAGGGCGGCATCGCACTGTCCACCTACCGGTTCCCGACCGGATGGTTCGTCGTCTCCTTCGCATCGGACCTGGAGGTCGGTCAGGTCAAGCGCGCGCACTACTTCGGTGAGGAGTTGGTGCTGTTCCGCACCGCCT
>Ga0182030_10027159_pt1 | contig 10312 bp, 10 predicted proteins | sample 812S3MmetaG_FD_121299 | JGI IMG/M metagenome (GOLD analysis project Ga0182030, IMG submission 121299) | Permafrost microbial communities from Stordalen Mire, Sweden - 812S3M metaG (Illumina Assembly) | ecosystem: Environmental > Terrestrial > Soil > Wetlands > Permafrost | place: Sweden... | reverse complement strand
TGGCTTTGTTACGAACGTCCAAATCAATCCAGTAAAAGTCAGGCGCCGACTCAGTTCCCCGTCGGCGTCATTTCCCTTTGTTGCTTGATTATATGCGTCAAATCTTTTTTGATGACATCAAATTTGCCCAATATTCAAAAGTGTGCGGACTTACGCAAGCCCGTTGCGCTGTTCAACTAGCCCCACTAAAAATGCGGAGCAATTTGAGGAGACAGAAGACGATGAGAAAGCAATGCCCACGGCATATCGAGCCAATTGCTAAAAGCGGGGACACAGCTTTAGCCAGTGCTGAAGTGAAATTAGATGACTGTAGAGAAGCCACAGTCTCAATAAAACAAGAACGCCATGAATCTTTCATGGCGTTCAATTGTCGCTTAGCGATTTAGTATTTTATCTCGTGAATTATGTAGTGACAAAATACTTCGCAAGACGTGTCAAAACACGCTTAGGACCGTGGATCGGATCTTCTATAACGATCGTCTGGTCACGCTTCTGTCCAACGCTTACAATCGCAACCGGCACGCCAAGATGTTCCTGGATGTAGTTGAGATAGCGTTGCGCCGCTACCGGCAAATCTTCATAGCTGCGGCATTCGCTGGTAGAGCGGTTCCAACCGGCAAATGTAGCATAAACAGGCTCCATGCGGTGGAACGAAGAGGAAATGCTCTGCAGCTCGTTTGTTACTTCGCCGGTTTTTGTATCTCTATAAGCGGTACAAACTTTCAATTCATCAAACTCATCGAGTACATCGAGCTTGGTGATTGCCAGGCAATCGAGTCCGTTTACGCGTACTGAATAACGTCCTAGTACGGCATCGAACCAGCCGCAACGACGTGGACGACCTGTGGTTACACCGACTTCGGCCCAGGCTTTACCAACCTGGCGCAGCCTGTCGCCGATTTCTCCGGTTTGTTCGGTCGGGAATGGACCTTCGCCTACGCGTGTCATATATGCTTTGGATACGCCGATGACACGGTCGATGAATGTTGGACCAACTCCAGCGCCAACACAAGCTCCACCGGCTGACGGGCTCGAACTTGTGACATACGGATAGCTGCCGTGATCCAGGTCAAGCAATGTGCCTTGAGCGCCTTCAAACAAAATATTTTTGCGTTGTTGAATCAGTTGGAAAATAATCGCTGAAGTATCGCAAACATATTTAGCCATCTGGCGACCGTACTCAACATACGTGTCAAAAATTTCAGTTGGATCAAGCGGTGGCAAGTTGTGCAAGCGCTCTAGAATGATGTTTTTGCGGGGCACAAGATAATCGAGTTTTGCTTTGAGAACTTCAGGCTCGAGCAAATCTTCGATACGAATGCCGATGCGAGCGCATTTGTCTGCGTAAGTGGGACCGATACCACGCTTGGTGGTACCGATTTTGAGCGAACCGCGAGCCTCTTCTTCGGCTGCATCGATCATCAGATGATAGGGCATGGTGACGTGAGCAGTGGTGGAAACCCGCAGCATGCTGTCGTCTAGACCGCGCTTCATCAAGGCACTCAATTCGTCTATGAATGCTTTGGGGTCAATGACCATACCCGGTCCTAAAATACACAATTTGTTGTACAAAATGCCCGATGGAATCAAATGAAATTTGTAAGTATTGCCATCGACGACGACAGTATGACCGGCGTTGGCACCGCCTTGATAACGCACCACGACGTCAGCATTTTTCGAAAGCAAATCGGTTACTTTGGCTTTGCCTTCGTCACCAAACTGTGCACCAACAACAATTACGTTAGCCAATGTTTTCGCCTCTCGGTAGAATATGCAAGAGAAAATAAGCCAAGCACTGAGATGAAGCCTTGATTTGGACCGACCTAAAAATGGGCGGGTTCAAATCTGGGCTTGGGGGCTTTTGAGCCTTTCACCCCCAGTATTCGACCGCTTAAGTCTAGCGCCTCGCTGTCAGGAGTGTCAAACCTATAAGCAATATTCGTGTATTCTAAGCAATGGAGGCTGAGCAGATGACCGCGCTGACTGACATGTTGCCTATTTTTGAACCTGCTTTGCAAGAGCGCCAACCCATTGCCAGCCGGCTTTTAACGTCTGCGTTAAGAAAAAAAGCGCTGAGTAACGGCTATCTTCTTAGCGGCCGGGCTGTCGCTGACAAGTGGTTGCTTGCGCAACAATTAGCAGCTTTTCTTAACTGTTTATCCCGAAAACCTGACGATTATTTTTCTTGTCTAAGCAAGTCTAAGACAAACAACTTTGAAGGTTTCTGTCAAAATTGCCATTGGATTGCCCAGGGTGAGCATCCTCAAGCCTGGCTCGTTCTTGCTGGACAGGGTGAAAGTGGCAAAATCCCTGTTGAGAAGGCACGCCTGCTTACCGAAGAATTGAGCAAAACCTCGCGATATATGCGCGTAGTCATAATTCCGCAGGCCGAGCAAGAATATTTGCATGCAGCGCCTGCCAACGCCTTGCTGAAAAGCATTGAAGAGCCAAACGAGAATTCGCTTTTCTTACTCTTTGCCTCAAGTGCAGAACAAGTTTTGCCTACAATAGTCAGTCGCAGTCAAGTGATTCCAATTCTAAGCCGTTTCAAAACTGGATTCTGGGCGCCTGCAGTTAGCGGAGCAAATGAACCTGCCGAATCGCAGACAAAAATGGCGGAAAGTCTGGCAAGTTTTAAGTCTGAATTTATTCATGCAGCACGTAATCGTTTATCTGGTACATCTAGTTTGCATGGATCGTATATAAAAGCCGTGAGCGAAAGTCAGGATCTATCAGATCGCTTACGTACTTTGTCCGATGATGAGTCAATCGAGCCAGAATTGTTAATCGACATATTTCTGGCGGCAGAGCTTGAAGTCTTGCGCGAGTTGTCTACCCGCGATCATTACATCAGTTTGTATCTCGCCAAACTTGCCGAATTGTGTGAGGGTGCCAAGAATCAACTTGGACATTACGTGAAGAAAAACAATGTGTTGGAAACTTTTGCCTATTCTCTGACAGAATTAAGAGCGAAATATCTTGGAGATTTCAGCCTTGCAAAGAACTGAGCCGCGAACCCTAATGGAGGCATTCCTTTCACTGCCAGTGTTTCTGGCACTGATGGCAATGGCGGCGTTTTACTTTACCATTTCCGTTCCTGACAAAGCCGCTTTGATGGGCATTGGGGTAGAAACTCAAAACCTCAGCGATGTTGATGTTTTGAAAACAGCGCATAATTTGAAGCCCTGGAAGCTCATGGAAAAACGCGATCTGATGGGGGCTGTTCAAGCCGTTCAGGCTATGATCAACGCCAGTCCAAACGACCTTGCTGCGGTTTACTGCGCCGCGATGGTATATAAAACTTCTGGTAATGTAAACGACGCATTCAATCAGATGCGGCGCGCTCTGGCTCTGGCTCCGCGCAACAACGATTTGCGCCTTGAATACGCAAAAATGTTGCTTGAATCAGGCAGATTTGACGAGGCGGTTTCGCAATATCATCTGGTAATTAAACAATCTCCGAAAGCCGTTGGACCGCGCATGGAGCTTTCGCATATATTTCTGAATGCCGATCGTCCTGCTGATGCGGTGAAAGAGCTGACAGAACTTATCGAAATTGCACCAAGCAATGCTTCCGCTCACAAAATTCGGGGCATCGCCATGGCCCGTTCCGGCAGAGCGCAAGAAGGAATGGATGAATATCTGAATGGCATTGTCACCGAGCATGGTGTTGGTCAGCCTGAAGCAGTGAAATTGATCATGGGTGCTTACGGCGATGACATAGACAAGGACAAGTACAAGTTGCAGCAGCAGGCTGAGCAAAATCCTGATGACGCGATGCCGAAATTGCGTTTGGCGGAAATTTGTTTGTATGCGGACCAACCGGCCGAAGCCAAAACTTATTTGCTGGAAGCACGCAAGCTGGCTCCGGATAATCCGGAAATTCAGCGCTCTTTGTGTGTGGCGCTAAAGCGGCTCGGCGACAACAAGCAAGCGCTTACCGCTTTTATGCTTTCAGTGGTGAAAGAGCAAGAGCAAGCTAAACGAGCTTTGCACCCGGCTGATCATCATTAATCACTCTGCCCTGGCGCAGCTTTGAGAAGAGCGCTCGATTACTCGGTCGGCTTTATCTGCGCCCGTTCAAGCTGAAGCAGTTCTTCGTAGTGCTTCTTCTCTTCAGGACTCACCGTGGCCGGCATTTGAATTTTCAGCCGCACAAGATGGTCGCCTCGCACCGACTGTTTAAGTTTGGGCAAGCCTCGCTCTCTCAAGCGCAGCATACGATTGTTTTGGCTGAGAGGCGGAATATTGATATGCACCGGTCCATCAAGGGTGTGAACAGTCGCTTCTCCGCCAACCACAGCCAGCGGCGGGCTAATTTGCAGTTCACTGATGAGATTGTCACCTTCAAGAGTAAGGAAAGGATGCGGTTTTACTTTCACTTTCAAGAAGAGATCGCCTGGCGCTCCGCCTACAGGCGCTGAGGGAGCTTCGCCAGGCACACGAACCTTGCTGCCCGGCCGCACTCCTGCAGGAATCTTCACCTGTAGTGTTTTCATTGGCTGACCGGGGCGAGTCACCTGGATGTTTCGCGCGGCGCCCTTCGCCAGTTCTTCGATGGTTAGTTCGATTTCTGCTTCCTGGTCGATTTTGCGACCGCGAGCGGCGGCGGCTCCAGGATTCATGCCTGGCTGACCCTGCTGACCAAACGTTTGCCCGAAAAGTATGTCAAAAAAATCAGAGAATGGTGATGCTGCTCCACCAGGACCGGTAGCGCCACCGCCGCCTCTGCCAAAGCCGCCTAAATTGCTGAAGTCAAAATTGAAGCCGTTGCCGGGGGGCGGATTGAAATCTGCGCCTGCCTTCCAGTTGGCGCCAAGCGTGTCATAGCGCTTGCGCTTTTCTGCATCTTTGAGGACTTCATAGGCTTCAGTGAGTTCTTTGAATTTTTCTTCCGCGGTTTTGTCGCCCGGATTTGCGTCGGGATGAAGTTCTCTGGCAAGCTTGCGATAGGCCGCTTTTATCTCTTTATCGGTTGCGGACCGCTGTACTCCGAGGGTTTGGTAATAGTCTTTGTACTTAACTGGCAAGATTGGGCTCCATCGAGCAGACGCTCACTTCCTAAAAGTCCAGGCTGCTGACTTTTTTAGCAGCTTCCCTATACATAATTCTATTACGTTACCGCTGCTCTTGCTTCATCTAAATTTTGCTGTTGATTGTAAATAGCTTGGCGCCTCGTTTGAGGGGCTCGCTCTGGCGCCAGAGCGGCAACCTGTGGCACTTGCATGAAATACTCAGAAGGAATCTCAAATATTAAGCTGGCGCTTCAGAAAAAGATTTAGCTTCTTAGCCGTAGTTAATACGATTCCAAGGGTAAAATATAATTTGGAAAGGTTCTTGACAATCAGCTCATAAACATATTCGTAGGAACCTTTGGGGGCACTATTAAGGGCGTTACTCATTCAAAAAATGGCAACCAGCTTGAATTGGACTGATCTCAGCCGCACCGGTTATGAAGCCTTGACTCAGGGCAATTTCGACCGGGCCGAACAGCTGTTTCGCCGTGCAATCGACCATCTGGGTTTTGAGCAGGAAGATTTGCGTCTTGCCTATAGTTTTCTCGTTCTGGGGCGCTGCCTTTCGCAGAAAGGAGATTGGACCGGCGCTGAACCTATGTATAAAAAAGCTCTTGAGATATACGAGAAGGTTCATGGAGCAGTCCATGAGGACGTTGCCTTTTCTCTTGCAGGTCAAGCTAAGTGCAAATTACAGAGCAACCAGTTTGAGCCTGCGGCAAATCTTTATCGGCGGGCGCTGACCATTTACGAAAAGCTAAAAGGACCAGAGCACGAAGATGTCGCCAACATGCTCGATAATCTCGGTCAGGCTTATATGGCTCAGCGCGAGTACGAAAAAGCTATTACTAACTATGATCGGGCTGCGAAGATATTCTCTAAGGTGCGTAGTCCCTTCGATGAAAAAGTTGCCGATATTCTTTTCAGTCTAGGTCGCTGCCACGACGAGTTGAATGAAGATAAGCAGGCGGCGCAAATCTTTCATCGCGCACTTGAGATTTATGAACAGCAATCTGAACCAGATCGTGAGCAATTAGCCAACTGCCAATATAATCTGGCACGTTGCTATCAGGGACTAAGAGAATTTTTGAAAGCAGAGCCTTTGTACAGAAAATCTCTCGATTATTTTCTCAAGTCGAAAGATAAGCAGCTGGAGCGAAGCGCAGCTTATTGTACTTTTGCTCTAGCAACCTGTTATATGGTGTCAGGAGATTATCGTGCTGAAGAACATCTGAAAAAAGCGAAAGCTTTATACGAGAAAATCTTCGGTCCAAATCATTTGCAAACTGCCTATTTGCTCGAGGCTTATTCCAGGCTGCTAGGCAACACCTGCCGCGCCCACGAAGCCAAAAAGCTGGAAGAGAAGGCGAAAGAAATTCGCGATAAATTCGCCTAAACAGTAACAAGTTTCATTCGATAGTGACGGCAAGAGCCTCCCTCAAAGAAGGAGGCTCTTTCATTCTCATTACCTGGTATCACAGGTGGTGAGTTGCATTAAGAGTGATTCCCGAAACCTTACGATAATTGGCAAAGACTGGTGTCTAACTGAAGTAAACACCGACTGCACCGGTAACTCGTCTCAACAGTCGAACTGAGTCGATCTCAAGTTCTTGACCGTAATCGAGCTCTTCTTGACCGCGCTGTTTCAATAAATCAATCAGAGCTTTCCGTTCTGAATCGGAAAGTACTTGGCGTTTATGGTGATGATCGGCAGCGACTCTTATTAAATCGTTGGTGTTCATCTTCGAGTCAAACACGGCCACTAGCATAGCGTCTCCATTTTTTTGTCTGCAGTCCGTCCAATGATTCAATTATCAGCAGATGGATGCTTCTAGGCAAGGGCTCAGTGCGGTTTTCCCCGTGGGAGAATCACGAGGCTGATTGACTCGGTCATGGTGATTTCCTCACTGCTAATAAGTAGTCAATAGCCTTGCGTTTTTCTAATGATACTTTCGCTGCTTAGCTGGCCGTGGCTCGTCCCTGTTCGTCCTCGAAGAGTTCGTCAAAACCACGACTTGACTTACTTTCTTCTTCCTTACGCACCTGCAGCTTTGTTTCATCTATAAGTCTCTGAAAGATATTCATGCAGATTACTTCCACCATGCTTGGTGTCAGGGCTCTGCCGCTTTCCGTTTGCCAACAAACTGTGCCGTTATCGTCAAGACGATTTGACAGTCTTAAGATAGGAAGAAATTGACATTCTTGTTTGCTCAATCCTAATGCTCGGGCAACCGGCATAATAAAGAAGTGTATGCCGCGTTTGTCGCCACGCAGTACCAGGCTAAACGATGGTGTGGAAAGGCGAGCACGATAATAGTTGATAGTTTCTTCCGGCTGTCGAAGACCGTTAAACTTCAAGACTTCAGTAACCGACTGAGCGTTAGTTGCCGCCAGGTGGAAAGGACCATAGCCCAGGGCGCTGTTCAACTCATAAGCGTAAGATTTGAGCACTTCAAAAACATGCTCGGTCATAACTTCCATGGAGTTTTGGCAAAGTTGCTCTTCTTGCTGAGCTTTAGCCATACGAGTGCGCTGGTCGCGCAAGAAGTCGATTGAATCGTCGGTTATTTTGTTGAGAAAATCGCTACGACCGCCGTCAGCTTGTTTGGTCGTTTTGAATATAACGAGAATTTGATCGCGAATCTGCGCCGCCTGATCGGCTGTGTCGGCAGGTGCATAACTGGCTTTATCGACGGTTTTCTGAAACGCGCTGTTTGTGCCCCATTTCTTGTCGAAGTAAGGTTCTTTGCTGATGTTTTTCGGTTTAGACTTTTTCGCCAAAATTTTGATGTTCGAAAGCAACGCTCTTAGCATAATGATACTGAGCCCCCAAAGACTAAAATTGTCAAACCAACCGCCACTACCTCTGGAACTGTTTCCCAAAGATCGTTCAAATGTTTCAAATGTTCCCGGACTTTCTAGTAAACACTGCCACCACAAGGGGAAGCAGATGTCAATATCGTATTAGACCCGATTAATTGTGTAAATTAGCAGAAGAGCGTACGTACCAGCTGTGGCTACCCTTGAAAACCCTTGGCGAACCAGGGATACAGGATATTCTAGTCCAATTTGATCTGATAATAAATGCATGACTTTAGTCATTTTTTTGAGTTAGCACTGCTCTCTATCGAATTGCCGCTGTAGCAGATAGAATATGAATATAAGCCGCATAGATTGCCGGGTTTAGCATTTGAGGATATTAACGATGAAACGAAAAGCGCCATATATTTTTGGAGGGCTCGGTATCGTTCTTGTCGTTACTTCATTCGTCCTCCGCAACGGGACGCCCGACGCCGATGATGCCATAACTACTCTGGCGAGTATGTTTATGGCAGTAGCTGGTGGCGTCTGTGTATTAGTTGGCATTGTGACCTTCTTCATGCGGCACGAGGGAGAAGATTGGTGAGCCCCGCTTTGTGGAATGCTGTTCTTGCAGATAGTTGATTCATTCAACAAGGATACCCATCGATTCAGGCAGACGTCCAGCCCGCGCCAGACGCTGTATGATGGAGTAAGCGTCTGCAAAGATCGGCGGCGCCTGGTTGGGTGATGACGGGTATCTTATGCGAATAGGAAAAATTCTCGTTGAAGCAGAATTGATCACTCCCGAACAGCTAGGCGAAGGGCTGGAATACGCAACAGTTAAGGGGATTTTTCTCGGCAAGGCCCTGCAATTATTGAGCCTTGTTGACGAGAGCAATCTTGAGAGGGCGTTGCAAGCTCAGAAATTTATGAAGCTGGGTCTCTCGCCGGTGATGGCTGTTAAGGCGCTTTGCATTGCCGTGAAAGAACAGCTGCCGCTCGAGCAGGGGCTGGAAGAGCAAAAATCGAAAGAGCAGCGCGGCGGCGCTCTGGCCAGTGAAAAGGTCGATGACAAATCTAACGTCGATGATTTAATCGCGCTGGCGGACAAGTTTTTGCTCGAAGATAAGTGCGCCGACGCCGAGCTACATTACCTGGCCGCTAAAGCAAAACTCGAGATGGAACCGGGGGCGAGCAGTTCTGATCTCGCTGCTACACTGATAAAAATTGGCAGCACTTACATGGCGATGCAGCGATTTGCCCTGGCTGAGACAAATTATGCCAGCGCTGTGGAAATTTGCGGGGACAAACTGCCCGCAGATAGCCTGCTTACGGCACAAGCCTGGGAAAATCTGGGCGATTTGCAAAAAGTGCTTTCGGAGTTTCCTGGGGCGATGGAAAGCTTTCTGAAAGCACTTAATATAGTAGAGAACCATTTGCCTGAGCAGCTCAGCCGTTACGCTTTTGTTATGCGCAATGTGGTTACTTGCTCGCAAAAAATCAAGCCCAAGTCGGCTAGCCCTTTGCCGCTTGGCGAACTTTTGAAGGCGGCGGGTTTGATTTCAGAAGCGCAGCTCACTGGTGCCCTGCGCATGTCGCGGCAATCTAATACGCCCTTTGGTGTCGTATTGCGTGAGAATTTGATCATCGGCGATGAGGAGCTGCAGTCGGCGCTGAAGGCTCAATTTTTGATTCAGCAAGGTGTGCTTTCAGACCAGCTCGCCATTGATTTGTTGGGGCGCGCCATTCGTCGCAATATTACGCTTGAGCTGCTGTTGCAGGAAACAGGTGTTCTGAAAAATAGCGATACTCAGTACGAGGTTTATCGCGAAATTTCTTTAGAGCTAGATCGGCTTGTTGGAAGGGAGACGAGCTCTCTGACAGACCAGATAGATAATACGCTAATATTTTTCAAGCTTGGCACACTTTACGAGAAGATTGGTGATCAGACGCAGGCTGCGGTTTATTACTCGCGCGCTTTGAAGAAATGGCGCGAGGATATTAAGGGAGATCTCGATGCTGCCAGAGCTTCCACGTCACTAGCTAAGATTTATAAGAGCCAAGGTAAGCATGAAGATGTCGTGAATCTGCTGGAATCAGCATTGAATCACAGGCAACAGGTGCTCGGCAATAGTGATGAAGAAACGATCGAAACGATGGAAGATTTGGCCGAAGCGCAAATTGAAAATGGTGACGCGACATCATCTGTGGTGCACCTGCGTCTTGCTCTTGCTTGCCGGCAAGAACTTGGGCAGGAGCAAGTTAAGCTCTTGCGCGCTCAAGCTTTACTTGGCGATGGCTTTCGTTTGATGAAACGGTATAAGCTGGCGCAGACTGCTTATCAGCAGGCTTTGACTATGGCGCAAAGTGCATATGGGCCTGCTTCTTCGGTGTGCGCGGCCATCGTGGCAAAAATTGGTGACCTGTATTCGGACCAAGATCTTTCAAAGACTGCGCTGGCGCAATATAAATACGCGATGCTCATTTTACAGGGC
>Ga0182030_10027158_pt1 | contig 10312 bp, 10 predicted proteins | sample 812S3MmetaG_FD_121299 | JGI IMG/M metagenome (GOLD analysis project Ga0182030, IMG submission 121299) | Permafrost microbial communities from Stordalen Mire, Sweden - 812S3M metaG (Illumina Assembly) | ecosystem: Environmental > Terrestrial > Soil > Wetlands > Permafrost | place: Sweden... | reverse complement strand
TGATGATTGACATTGTCGCCGTCTTTTTCATCTCCGCCTTTGCGATCGCACTGGCACCCAAGGCGACACGTACGGTCGATGCGGCAGCCGTTGGGCACTAGTTGACCAATGTGCGCCACACAGACCCGAAACGAAAGGCATCGCCGGAAGGTTTGCACCAATCATCCCCCTCCGGTAGAGTTAAGGAAGCTGCATTTTATGAGGCTCGAAAGAGTCCGGAAAACAGAAGGCGATTCATCATGAATATCGAGAGTCCACGCGAAAGCATACCGGTCGATTCGGAGAGCCTGCTTCGTCATTTCTTCAATCTTCCATTCATAGGTATGGCTATTATTTCTCCCAAAAACTTGTGCTTCCTGGTGGTGAACGACCGACTATGCGAGATTACAGGCTACTCGCGTGATGAACTCACATCGAAAGATGTTCCCGAAATAGCCCACAGTAAAGATGAGTCGATTGAGCGCGCCGCGATGAAGGCCGCGTTTGAGAAGGTCGTGAGCGGAGAATTAGAGTCCTATACTTCAGAAAGTAACTTTAATTGTAAGGATGGAGCAATAGTGTACCTTACGATAAACAGCAGGTGCGTACGCGATCACGATGGAGCGGCGCAGTATATCTTGAGTACAGTACAGGACATCACCGAACGCAAACGTTCGGAAGAGAAAATACAGCAATACATTTCACAACTTAATTCCGCCTTAATGCACACAGTCGGAGTCGCCACCACGCTCAGTGAAATACGTGACCCTTACACTGCGGGTCATGAACGGAGAGTTGCAGAAATTGCGGTTGCAATAGGTTCAGAGCTTGGCCTCGAACCGATGCGCCTGGAGGGCCTGCGTGTCGCCGGTAGTCTACACGACGTCGGCAAGATTGCCGTTCCCACAGAAATCCTCGCCAAACCGGGCAAGTTGAACGACGCTGAATTCGCATTGATTAAGTTCCACCCATCGGTCGGTTACGATGCTCTCAAGGACGTTGATTTCCCTTGGCCGGTGGCGCAAGCGGCGCTGCAACACCACGAACGCATGGACGGTCATGGCTACCCGCAGGGACTTAAGGGGGAGGAGATACTCTTTGAGGCACGCATTCTTGCAGTTGCAGACGTTGTTGAGTCGATGGCATCGCACCGACCATATCGGGCAGCCCTTGGAATTGAAAAGGCGCTCGCAGAAATAGAGCGCGGGCGCGGTGAGTCTTATGATCCACAAGCAGTTGACGCCTGCCTACGACTATTCCGTGAAAGGGGCTTCAATATCCCGGACTGAGGCAGTTAAGCTCAGACAATGCCTGTCAGATTAATTCTACTGCAATTAAGCAAGTAGTGTTCAGCTATTCCGTTGCAGGATAAGAGACAGTCACGACCGGCAGGTATTGGCCGAACCTACTCGTTCGGCATTTTACTCGTCGAAGGTCTCTTGTCGAGCCAGAAACAGACATCCGATTCTATTGGCATCCTTCGGCGCCAGCTAACCCAAAACTGCCATTCAATCCTGTTAATTCGTTGCCGTAAAGCGGACGTTATTTATGTGTATCAAAATGCCAGTAGATCGTCCGCAGCGATGCTACATGGCACCATTGTGGCCTGCGCCGCTTGTATCAGACTCTCATGTGTGTCGATCACTATCGCATGGTTCGACTCAGAGATGCGCGCGATAAAAAGCCAAGAAATCATCCGCCGCTAATGGACGGCTGAAGTAGTATCCCTGAATCTGGTCGCAGCCCATGGTTTTCATCAGTTCGAGTTGTTCGGCGGTTTCCACGCCTTCGGCTACGGTGGATAGATTGAGTGCTTGCGCCATCGCCACTATTGTCCTGGCAATCGCCACGTCGTCGGTGTTCGCAGGGGTATCCTTGATGAAAGCGCGGTCGATTTTCACGCAATCAATCGGGAAGCGCTTGAGGTAGGCTAGAGATGAGTGGCCCGTGCCGAAATCATCCAGTGCAAGGTGGATGCCACGGTCGTGAATTGCGCCCAGCAATATTACGACACCTTCCGGGTCATCCATCACCATGCTTTCGGTAATTTCCAGTTCCAGCGAATTGACGGGCAGCCCTGTTTCGGCAAGCGCGGTGTCGATTTCATCCAGTAAGTTGCCGGAACGAAACTGCCTTGCGGAGAGATTAACCGCGACCCGTAGTGGACGCAGGCCGACTTGCTGCCACTCCGCATTTTGCCGACACGCTTCGCGCAACACCCAGCGTCCAATCGCCACAATCAGCCCGGTATCTTCGGCAACGGGGATGAACTCAATCGGGGATATCATGCCGCGCACCGGGTGTATCCAGCGCACGAGCGCTTCCATGCCGAGCAAGCGGCCAGTCATCGTATCTACCTTGGGCTGATATTGTAGGCGCAGCTCGCCATTTTCAACCGCATGCTGCAGGTCGGCTGACAAGCGCAGAGCTTTGGCCGCAGCGTTTCCCATGGCTTTGTCAAATACGGCAAAATCATTGCCGCCCGCACTGCGTATTCTGTTGCAGGCAGATGCTGCCTGCTGTACCTGCACTTCCGACATATTTGCAGAATCGTTGCTGACGCCGAATTGCATGAGTGCAGCGCCAATAGACAGCGTTGAAATCAGTTCATGTCCCTCGACGTGCAGCGGCTGCTGGGCGGTGACGAGCAGTTGCCGAGCACGCCGTTGTGCATCGGCCATATCTCCGGATCTGCGCACCAGCACGAAAGCATCGCTGCCGAAGCGGTAAAGTTTTTCTTCTTCAACGATAACTTCACTACTTAATCGCTTTGCAATCTTGACCAGCCAGCGACCGGTCTGAACCGCGCCTATGCTCTCAAAAATCTCCCGCTCCCTGTCAGCAACGATCATCATCACCGTTCCTGCACGCTGCTGCCTGAATGCTGTTTTCAGTTCATCGCGCAAGCTATTTTGATTGGGCAGGCCGGTCTCGGGGTCAAAAAATGCCGCACGGAAAATGAAGACAACGTAATAAGCTACAAATAGCGCTACGACGACAATCAATGCCGAAAAACCGATGACCCAGCGTTCCATCGTGGATACACTGACCTCGGAATCCTCCCCCAGATTGTCAACTGCCTGCTGGTTTGACATCGACATGTTGGCAAGCGTCTTTTCGATCTGCCGAACCTTGGGCTTGACCTGCGCCAGAATCGCACGGGCAAAGTCCCAATTTACTTTCTCGGGAGCAAGCTCCTTGCTGGCAAGCGCAACGGATAATTCATCGGATAATTGGTCAAGCTCGGTGAGCCGTGTACGCAACTCGGACATCTGTTCACGGGAACCCATGTCCTTCTCAAGCTGCTCGACGATATTGCCGAGACTTGCTTTATTTTGGGCACGCTGTGTCTGAAACGCATCCACGGTTGTGGTGTAAGAATAATTTTCATACAGTAGGCGCTCTTCGTCCGCAATGGCGCCTCGCAGTTCGCCGATACGCTGGGAAAGCGGGAGTTTCTCGGCGATAAACATCCGGTTCACGTTCTGCACCGAATCGCCCAGAGAGACGATGCGTGCAGACACCGCAATGCCAACCACCAGCACGAGAAGAAAAGTCCACCATAACCTGCGCTGAAGCATTGCTCACCTTTTCTGTCCTATAGAGCCGACCGGCGCCCCTCCCATCTCCCGCATGCGGGAGATGGGCCTTTCATGTTAACAAAGCACCATGAGCGATTATCGCTTAATATTTTCCAGAATCTTCAGCCTTGTCCCCAGCAGGTTCCAGCTTGCCGCCAATCTTCAGGCAGCTGCCTTGTGGAACTGGTATGAAATCGCGGGGATCGTTATCAACTTTTGAATGCCCAGCGCAGGAATGCTTGCTCTTATTACTGTTGCAGCCATTTTGACCCGCCTTGGCTATGCCAAAACATTTCTCATCCTCAGCGGCATAAGCAGAAATTGCTATGGTAGTAATGCCGAGCGCGATCAGACTGGTGATGGCGCTGGCGACGAGTGTATGTTGATTTTTCATGGCTAAATTTCCTTTCAAGTTAAACAAGTTGTCCGACGCAGGGCAAGTCAAAGCACGAAGTCGGCACTTTACCATTGCTGACATGGGTTGTCTTGGCCAAACATACAACTGAAATCGCTCAGCGCTCCTTGCGCGACCATATTCAACAGCATGGCCTGCAAGTCGAAATCAGGATAATGTTCCAGAGTGATGGCAGTCGCCGCGCCCAACGGACTTCCAGCCTGTATGTGTTGCAGCCATGCAGCATCAGAATCTGATAATTCGCTGACCAGAACAACGCCCTCTTTGCGACTGACCAGCGCGTTGCTGGAGCCGCTATCGAGATCAATGTAGAAATCACTGTTTGCACAGGGCTGATGGGCATGCCAGATGGCGGCAATCGGATAGCGAGAGCGCGCCAGATGACAGGCGGTGTGCAGGATCAGGTCGGCATATTGATCTGGGGGTACCTGTGCCAGCTTGCCTAGATCCAGCGTATCGGCATCGTCTGCGAAATAGGCGCAGTGGCAAGCCCATTCCAGCGTCGCAACATCCGGCAGGTAGCCAAGATATTTTCAGTCTTCACTTCGGGGACGGATATATCTCAGAAATTTCACGTTGAACTCGCTTAAAAATGGATTCAATGCTCTGTTTACTGTCCATCTGCATATAGGTAGATACCAGTAAGGTCAAAGGATGAATTTCCATCGTTTCTGCAATATCCTGGATTTTTTCCAATGTTGGGTTCTTCAGCCCCCGCTCCAGGGTACTTAAGTAAGTCCGGCTTGAGACGATCGAAAAATCTTCCTGAGTAAGCCCTCTTGCCTTCCTTGCCGTCTTCAGTGATTTGGCGAATGCATGTTGAATATCCATAATGGTTCCAAAAAACATGAAACCACCATCTAGCCAAAATGCATACTATAGAGCTACAAACTATAGTGTTCATTTGTTGAGGCAAATTAAGTATGTTTAGAACTCATGATGCTGCAAAACGTAAAAACTTCTTTGCTGTTGTCGGAGAAAATCATTGGCAGCATGTCGGAATTGTGCTTAACCGCGCCTGGTTTCATGTTACTTACGAAGTCAAAGATAAAGAAAGTGTTATTTATGCAGAATCATTGCTTATTTACAATGTAGAAGATCTCTTGGAATTTAATGCGATTGAAAATTTCAAAATAAAATTTGTTGATATTGTAAGCCCCAACTACATGAATGGCACAAAACGATGGAAGATGGAACCATTGCTTGAGATATGGTTATGTGCCAGCGATGAAGAACAGAATCATCAAGAGCGCGTTTTTCTTCTTGAGAATGGGTCGAGATATAAGGATTTTGCGGCAGCATCTTTTGAATGTGATTTTACTGAGGATCGGCTGATTTTTAGCGCATGCGGCTAATTGGATAAATGCAATGGAACCCAAGGGAGCTATCACCTCGTGCATCCCAACGAATGGGCCGGGATCGGTATGCATGAGGCGCAAACTAAATTAACTGAATGGCTGGAACGATTAGCATGAATTTTGGCGAATGGATTAATCAACGAGAACTGCTGCTGCTGCGAGAATTCGCAGATTACGACTATGACACGCCCGGTGCGCACGCACGGTTCATGCTGATCAATTCCGACGAGTATATGAAATGGCTTGAGCAGCGAGAAGCCGATGCCCTGAATGGATTCATGACCGAAAAACATCGGCCCCTCAATTCAGTAAATGAGATGACATCATTGCGCGTGGCCGGCGCACTCATCATGCTGAAAGAATACTTGAAGCTCCATGGCTAACTCTGCCAAAATTTTTTGTTTTTTTGTTCAAATCACCCACAAAATTCGCGAAATCTGAAAATAGATAAACTTGACATCCCTTTTCTGATCAGATTTGTCTGACTTTAGTAATCGCTTTGCAGGCTTTGCCACTGCTGGAATTTCCTGTTTTTCAATGCCACTGAATATAAAGTTTTCCTTAATAAATAGGTAGCTATAGGTAACTGCGCATTAAAAATGCTGTTGCGAATAAAACTCATGTGATCATAATGCTGAACCATTAAGTGCATTTAATGGTAAGCGGCAATGTGGCATTTATTTTCAACCGGCGGATTAGCGCCAAGCAAGACTTCTGATTTTCGCAGGGCGCTCGCGCTTAGCGACACGTCTTCTATCCATCCGAAACGATCCATTGCGGGAATGAATGAATCCCGTGTTGACACGTTTCTGAATGAAATCTTCGTCTGCCCTACGGACAAAGGAAAGTCTTCGTGTAACACCCCGCCTGCATTCCTGCTGGAAATAACCCCTCCGCGACCGACTTTGATGCCCGTGGTGTCAAGACGTGACTAACGTGCCGATTCCCCTCACCGTTGAACAGGTGGCCGTACTCTATTCCTTGCATCCCAAGACGGTGCAGAGGATGGCGCGGCGCGGCGAGCTTCCTGCATTCAAGGTGGGCAAGGGATGGCGATTTTTTGATGTTGACCTGGTAGCACATTACAGAGCACAATCTGCACCGCTGGTGTTGGAAGGTGCACATGGAAAGGAAATTGAATCATGTCACTTTACCAAAGAAAAAACTCCCCGTATCTGTGGTGCAAGTTTGCCGTTAAAGGGAAGCTCATACAGCAGTCTACTGGGGTTGTAACGCGCAAAGAAGCAAAAGAGTTTGAAGTAAAATTCAAGGCCGAAATGTTGAACAAGACCGATCAGGTTGCACTACCTGTTCATACTTGGGAAGCTGCTGTAGAAAAGTATTATGCAGAAAAGTTGCTAAAAAAGGCACCTCGTTCTGACAAGTCTGCTTTGAAATGGCTTGATCCGCATTTTGCAGGCCGTGACATATTGACGATCAGCCGGGTTTTACTGGCATCAATTGGTGATCTCAAGTTATCCGAGGAAGTTTTGCCGTCAACCGTAAACCGGATCATGAAGTTGGTCAGGGCGATACTGCGTCAAGCTGAAGTTTGGGAGTGGTTGCCCGCAGCGCCTTCGGTTCGCATGTTCCCGGAATCGGAAAGTGATTTGCGTTTTATTAGTCGTGCTGAAGCAGATAAGTTGGTGGAGGCTTTACCTGTTTACCTTGCCGTCTTGGCTGAATTCAGTTTTCAGACAGGTTTGCGTATGAGTAATGCGACCCATTTGAAATGGTCACAGCTGGATTTGTCGATAAAGCAGGCTTGGGTGAATGCATCTGATGCCAAGAAGCGTAAATCGATTCCCGTTCCGCTGAGTGAGGTTGCAATCCAGTTGATCTTGTCACAGAAGGGTAAAGACGGAGAGTATGTTTTTGTCCATGACGGGAAACCAACCGTTTATGCCTCTTGCACGGATTGGTATGCTGCATTAAAGGCGACGGGTATTAAAAACTTCCGTTGGCATGACATACGCAGGACGTGGGCATCATGGCATGTACAGAACGGGACAACCTTGCACGAGTTGAAGGAGCTTGGTGGTTGGGCTGACTTTAAGAGTGTTTTAGTCTATGCCCATTTAGGCAGTCAGCATCTTGCAAAACGTGTCAATCTGCCCGTTGGTTTGGCTACACAAAATAGCTACACACGAAGTGAGGAGAGCAGAAGTTCAACCTAACCTCTTGAATTTGTATTACGTTTCTCCAGAGGTAAATTGCACCCCTCCCCCTGTGAGGGGGAAGGAGCAAAATCCTCGTGAGGGAGAAAAGAAAATGAGTAAACAAAATTCCATCCTAGGCATCATCGGCGGCAGCGGCGTGTATGACATAGACGGCCTCGTCAATAAACGCTGGGTATCCGTGTCATCGCCATTCGGCGCGCCTTCCGACGAATTATTGTTCGGCGAATTGAACGGGCAGCAGTTGGTATTTCTGCCGCGCCACGGGCGCGGGCACAAGATACCGCCTTCCGAGATCAACTTCCGCGCCAACATCGATGCGCTGAAACGCGCCGGAGTCACCGACGTGATTTCGGTGAGTGCGGTGGGTTCGCTACGCGAGCATCTGAAGCCGGGCATGTTCGTGATCGTGGATCAGTTCATAGATCGCACCTTCGCGCGCAACAAATCTTTCTTCGGCAGCGGGCTGGTGGCACATGTCTCTATGGCGCATCCGGTGTGCTCACGTTTGGGTGATCATATCGAAGCGGCAACTAAAGAGGCGGGCATAGCCGCACTGCGCGGCGGCACTTATCTGGTGATGGAAGGCCCGCAGTTCTCCAGCCTAGCCGAGTCCGAGCTTTACCGTAGTTGGGGTTGTGACGTGATCGGTATGACCAACATGCCCGAAGCCAAGCTCGCGCGCGAGGCCGAGCTATGCTATGCCACGGTGGCGATGGTGACCGACTACGATTGCTGGCATCCGGATCATGACGACGTGACAGTGGATCAGATTGTCAAAGTGTTGCTGGCGAATGCCGACAAGGCGCGCTCGCTGGTGAAACAAGTTGCGCCGAAAGTAATTAGTGATGCGCACGGTCAAGGCTGTTCCTGTCGTACCGCGCTGGAATACGCCATCATTACCGCGCCTGAAGCGCGCGACGCGGCCAAGGTTGAACAACTGGACGCTGTGGCTGGGCGGGTGTTGAAAAAGTAATCGTAAGTCGGGCTTTGCCCGACATGGCGGGTACAACCCGCCTTACAAAGACTGGTCCACGAAAAACACGAAAAACACGAAATTGGATAAGTGGACATTTCATCGTAACGTGTAGGGCTGAAAATGTTTCTTTCGTGTTTTTCGTGGACAAAAATAGTTATTAAAATCGTTACAAGGGAGAGATCAAATGCCTATCAAATCCAGAATCCGCACTGTCCCGCATTATCCCAAGCAGGGCATCATGTTCCGCGACATCACCACGCTGCTCAAAGACCCGGTGGGTTTTCGCGTCACGGTGGATGAACTGGCGCGGCGTTATGCCGACGTGAAAATCGACAAGATCGCGGGCATCGAATCGCGCGGCTTCATCCTCGGCGCGCCGCTGGCTTATGTCATGAACAAGGGCTTTATCCCAATTCGCAAGAAAGGCAAATTGCCTGCGGAAACCATAGGCCATGACTACGAACTCGAATACGGCACCGACCGCATCGAGATTCACACCGACGCGATTGCGCCGGGCGAAAAGGTGCTGCTGGTGGACGACCTAATCGCCACGGGAGGCACGGCGGAAGCGGCCTGCACCCTGATCGAAAAGATGGGCGGCGAAATCGTCGAATGCTGTTTCATCATAGACTTGCCGGACATCGGTGGAAGAGCAAGGCTGGAGAAGCACGGGCATAAGGTGTTTGCGTTGTGCGAGTTTGAAGGTGATTAAAGTGTAGGGTGCAATAAGCGTAGCGCATTGCACCATTGGATATGTGAACATTCGGTGCTATACCCGTTGGTTATTGCACCAGTGAGCTAGGAGCCGGAAACATAGCAAATGGAGCCTCTTAAGGAGCAGGACGAGCGAGCAATTGGGGAAAGATTTATTGAATGGTTCAACATTCAATATGGCTTGAATTACTCTTTTCTGAGGCGCGCGGGAGAAGCGCCTGATCTAGTTTATGCGTTACCTAATAAGACAGAACTCTTTATTGAGGTTACATCGGCATATTATGGAAACGAGTTTGCGAAGTTTATTTGGGATGGGGTTCGAAGCTCAGAAGATCAGGTATTAGTAAGCAGAGGAGGTGATCTCGACACTAAGTTAGTCTCGGACATTGTTCGTGCGGTTAGTAATAAATGCATTAAACGCTATGAGAAACATTGCATTTTAGTCGTTGGCGTTACGTCTTTCTATACTCCTGCAAAAACACTTGCTCAGCTACTTTCAAAGTGTGAATTTCCCGATAATAACTTTGCTGCAATTTATGTACATGGTCGTTTTTCCCGATTAAGTTTGAGTCTAGGGGAGAGTGATTATTCAATGATTCCAATCAAAGAATATTCAATACATTCATAACGAAAACGAATGAGGATATATCAATGAAAATCGAAACTCTGCGCTGGACAAACAACAAGCTGGAGATGATAGACCAGCGCATTCTGCCCGCTTCTTTTGAATATTTGGCCTATGATTCAGCAGTTTCGGTGGCGGAAGGCATACGCAGCATGGTGGTGCGCGGCGCGCCGGCCATCGGTGTGGCGGCGGCTTACGGCGTGGCGTTGGAGGCGTTGCGGTTGTCCTCTACCCTTCGACAAGCTCAGGGCGAACGGAGTGAATTTGAAAAAGGCATGGAAGCCGGATTCACCGTACTGGCGCAAAGCCGACCGACGGCGGTGAACCTGTTCTGGGCGCTGAAGCGGATGCGCGGAGTATGGGAAAGCGTGAAGGGACAAAGCAACACTGCCGTGGCACAACGGCTGCTGGCCGAGGCGCATGAAATTCTCGCCGAGGATATCCGCATTAACCGCGCGATGGGTGCGTTCGGCGCGGAATTACT
>Ga0182030_10027157_pt1 | contig 10313 bp, 9 predicted proteins | sample 812S3MmetaG_FD_121299 | JGI IMG/M metagenome (GOLD analysis project Ga0182030, IMG submission 121299) | Permafrost microbial communities from Stordalen Mire, Sweden - 812S3M metaG (Illumina Assembly) | ecosystem: Environmental > Terrestrial > Soil > Wetlands > Permafrost | place: Sweden... | reverse complement strand
TCTCATCCGGCTTTACGTCTGCCATTATGATTAATGATTAATAGTGAATGAATAATTGATAAAACCCGTCAGGGCTTCGTAAGGCGGTGCAAAAATAGGAGAATAAGGGAGACTTACAAATGAAAATAAACAGCAAAAACGAATTGTTTTGGTGGCTTCAAAACAGGAATTCATTACCTTGCTTTTGAATCATAATTTGTCATTATGCTACGCAAAGATCAAATAATCGGAAAACTGAAGGAAAACCACCATCGTCTGGCTGACACTGTCTATGGACTTAGTGAAAGTGATTTTCTGTCTGCCCCCGCAGGCAAGTGGACCGCAGGCCAGCAGTTGGACCATATCTACCTCAGTCTGAAGCCACTGACAATGGCACTTGGCCTGCCAAAACTCGCCGTCAAGGCTTTCGGCAGTGCAAACAGACCGTCACGCGACTATGATGCCGTGGTGGCTAAGTACCATGAAGCCTTGGCCAATGGAGGTAAGGCGCCAAGCAATTTTGTACCTGATCCGGTATCATATCAGGATAAAGATACGATATCAGCAAAGCTCAAAGCCAATCTGGATAAGCTGGCCTCGAACCTCGATAAATACAGCGAAGAGGATCTGGATAAATACATATTGCCTCATCCTTTGCTCGGCAAAATGACAGTCCGCGAGATGCTATATTTCACTATTTACCATAGTGAGCATCATTATAAAGTGGCATTACAGAATCTTGGAAAGCATTAAGTACTGCTAAACCAGAGTGATATTGCGAGGTTAAATCCATACCGCTTTGGGTACTTCGCTTTGACTTTTCAACCCTTGGTAGAAATATACAGCATGGGAATTTGTTATGTATCATTAAACTGTACATTACGCTAACACTTTGATAACAATTATGAATCCAATTCCTACATATGGTATATGCACCTTTGTGACTGATCAAAACTCTCCGGATGAGGTTCTGCTTTATCCTAAAGAAAATCCCTCCGAAAAATTATTTATCAGAAGGTATGCTCCATATGCCGACGAGTATGCCCATGTGGCTGTCCCGCATAAACATAACTTTTATAAGATGATATTGGTCCTAAATGGGAATGGTACAACTACTATCGATTTTGAGGAATTTCGCATAGAGCAGAGTACAGCTTACTTCCTGATACCTGGGCAGGTCCATGATTATAACATAATTGGTAGATTGAATATGTATGGGGTCGATTTTTCGGAGGGCTACTTCCGGTCTTTTCTACAGGATTCTCATTATTATGAGCGTTTCCCTTTCTTTCAGGGCAATATCAGTGACAGTATAATAAAGGTACCTCCTGAAGTTCTGAAAAAAGTGAGTGGGCTACTTGATGCAATTATTGAGGAAGGCCATCATTATAGAGTTGCCAGTGATGACCTTATTAAGATATGGATACTCGAGGTACTGATGCTCATGGCCAGACAATGCGAGGACAATGGCATCAAAAACCCTATACACAAAACCAGTTCATTGATTTCAAAATTCAGAAAACTTGTAGACGAAAATTTCATTAAACTAGGCCTGCCCAAAGATTATGCTGCGCTCCTCTTTGTGACCCCCAGCTATCTCAATCAGATGTGTCATAAGATAATTGGCAAAACCGCAGGAGAGGTCATACGTGATCGAAAATTGCTCGAAGCCAAGCGAATGCTCGTCAATCTTGATCTCAATATCTCACAGATAGCGTATGATCTGAATTTCACAGACTCTTCACACTTTAGCAAATTTTTTAAAAAGCATACAGGCAAGTCGCCAGAAGAATTTAGAAAAAAGGCATTTGAATATATAGAATGAAATTATAGGTGCTTTTAGGTATCTGTTGTCAGTAGAAAGCCAAAATACTATACAAATAAAAATTACTCCAGTGATAAAAACTACATGATAATAGATATATAGTACAATTGAATATTGTTTTTTAGTGTCAGCTTTGTATGATGAAAAAGAATGATATTCAGGATACTAATGAAAATGACCTTTCCGGCAAGCAAGATATGGAAGCCAATCTGCTGGCTATTATAGAAAATACCGATGATCTGATCTACTCACTCGACAGGGATTTCAGGTATATCACACTCAATGGTGCACTGAAAAAAAAGATCAAAACCCTCTTTGGCATAGACGCAAAAATAGGCGATAAGACCTTTGACTTTCTATTGGACATAGATATTAAGGAATCAAAATATTGGAAGGATATCTATGCATTGGGGCTGGAAGGCGGACCGATAAATTTCGTAAAAGAGTTTGGATACGCTGGGGTACAGGAGTTTTGGAGATTCTCTGTCAATCCGATCAGACAAGGTGGAGAAATAACAGGACTGTCATGCTTCGCGCGCGATGTGACTGAGCTGCGAAAATCCAAAATAGCATTGGAGGCATCTGAGAAAAAGTATCGGCAGATGTTTAACAGCAATCCTTTGCCGAGTTGGATATATGATGCCTATAAACTGAAATTCATTGACGTCAATGAGGCTGCCTTGCGACATTATGGATACACCCGCGAGGAATTCGTCAGCAGGACCATCAGAGATATATGTCCACCACATGACCTGGACAAACTCATAGAAATGATAGAGAACCGAAGGCATTTGGCCAAGACCTATAGAGTGGAGAGGCAGCATATGAAGAAGAATGGTGAAATAATAGACGTCAGTGTTCTGACATGCCCGATAGAGATTGAAGGAGAGACTAATGTACTGGTGGTCGCAGAGGATATCACTGAGAAAAAGAAAGCTGTAGCCGACCTGAGGGAAAGTGAAGAGCGATATAGACTTGTATCAGAGAATCCACTGCTCGGTGTGGGCTGGGCAAGTCTGACAGGCGACATCCTGAATCTCAATGAGACATTCTGTGATATGCTGGGATATACCCTGAAGGAATTAAAAGGAATGCATTATGCTAATATTACCCACCCCGATGATTTTGAATGGGAAACGGATTTATTTCAAAAGATAATTACCCGTGAGATAGATCACTATAAAGTGGAAAAACGGTATATCAGAAAGGATGGACAGTATATCTGGGTAGAGCTCAACCTGACCCGTGTTAAAAATGCCACAGGGCAGGAATATTGTATAGGTATTATTCAGGATATCTCTCAGCGTAAAGAGATCGAAGATACTATACAAAGGCTCAATGAAGGCCTGGAGGAGCAGATACAGCGCCGCACCGAACAGCTCAAGGCCGCCTACGCAGAACTGGAATCATTCACCTATTCTGTATCCCATGACCTGCGTAGCCCGCTAAGGGTCATTAACGGCTTTGCAAGAATACTGATCCAGGACATGGCTGACAGGATGAGGCCTGAAGAAAAGGAGTATATGGAGATAATAGGTGAAAAAGCAGTGCGTATGGATGCACTGATCAAAGATATGCTTAAATTATCAACAGTAGATAAGACTGATCTGATCAAAGACGACGTAGACATGCATGCCATTGTAGTAAATGTGCTGGAGGAGCTGAACTATGCGCTCGGCGGCCATAATGCAGATATTAATATCATGGCGCTGCCAAGGGCCATTTGTGATAATAGTATGATCAAACAGGTATGGGTTAATCTGATAAGCAACGCGATCAAGTATTCAGGTAAGAAAACTGATGCAAGAATTGAGATAGGATCGACCAGAATAAATGATGAGATAGTCTATTATGTGAGCGATAATGGTGCAGGCTTTGACATGAAACATGCCCATAAATTATTCAATGCTTTTCAAAGGCTGCATCATAGTAGCGATTTCGAAGGTACCGGTGTAGGATTGGCATTGGTAAATAGAATAATAACAAAGCATGGAGGCAGGATATGGGCAGATGCCAAAATAGATGTCGGAGCAACCTTTTATTTTTGCCTGTCTTAGTGTTCTGTTTATATCATTACAGATCCTTCAGACTGACCCCTGCAAATTCCCTGATAAAACCAGCGCCAAACACCGCAGCCGGTGTCTTAAAGCCAGTCTGTGAAAAGTTGGCGTCTAAGGCACGTTTAGCGATCTCAACCGCGGTCTCCGCAGTGAGTGTATATCCTTCTGGGAGAGTCAGGACTGCACGTTTAGATATGCCTTTTTTATTTGTCACCTCGCCCCATACAAAGCTCTGAGCAGTCTCTCGCTCTTTGTCATCCGGTCCGGCAGGCTTTTGTTTGATACTGGCTATGGCCCTGTTCTTTACCCATCTCATGCGCAGTATCGGCCCGATGAGGTTGGATATTTTCATCGATGTAATGAGAGACTTGGGCAGTACATTATAGACACGGATATTGGGAATGCCTGTAGTATAGAAAGCTGTCGAAACATCGCCCCAGGGTATCTCTACGGCGAGCTTTTTAGTGAAACCGAAATCGATCTCGCGGGTGGTATATCCTGACTTGGTTGGTGTGATGCGGCCATCCTTGCGGATAGCGCTTGGCCGACCTAATCCTTCAGCAATGGTAATAGCAGTGCCGTGAGAAAGCCTGCCGCCTTTACTCATTAGGCACATCTCAAGCTGTGTGGCATCAGGCAGTTGTTCTTTCAGATAGAGAGACATGCAGTCAGTAGGCACCACATCGAAGCCAACACCTGACATGACCATGATGCCGGCTTTCTTAGCCGCTTCATCCTGTCTATGCGCAGCTTCGAATACGGTGATCTCACCTGTGATATCCAGATAATGCGCTTGGTTTCTTACACAGGCATTGATCATCTGCTTGGATGTATACATGAAGGGTCCCGCACAATGAAGGACGACCTTTACATTCTTCAGGGCATTGTCAGCGGTAGCTGTATCAGCCATGTCAAATGCCACATAAGGCAGCTTGAGTTCATCTGCCAGTTTTTTGACAGCATCAGCATTCCTACCGCTCAGGATCGGCTCCAGTCCTTGTTTCTTTGCCAATCGGCTTATTAATGTACCAGTGTAGCCATTGCATCCGTAGGTCAGTAATTTATCTTTCATACTATTTATTTTAGTTTTTACTAATTTTATTGGTATTTTGTATTCTATTACAACATCGGATTTTAAAAATAACAAAGTATGGACGATAAAGATAAAGAAATATACATCAGGGGCCGCGGTGCGCAATCCAACCCTCACAACCGCTTCATCAAAAACACTGTGGTCACCAATCTCGACGACCTCGCTACTGAGGAAGAACGCGAAGAAGCTTTGCTCCATAATCCCAAGACCAAATTCCTCGAGGTATTCCCCAAGACGCTCGTCAATAAAGTCGATAGCCCTGACCTACGCGGCATGTATAGCCTCAATCCCTATCAGGGCTGTGAGCATGGATGCATCTACTGCTATGCCCGCAACTCTCACGAGTATTGGGACTTTAGTGCGGGCAAGGACTTCGAGCAGAATATCCTCGTCAAGAAAACCGCTCCAACCTTGCTCCGACAGTATCTCAGCAATCCCAAATGGACCGGTGAACCGATGTTCATGTCAGGCAATACCGACTGCTATCAGCCCGGCGAAAGGCAGTTTCGTATCACGAGGCAGCTGCTTGAGATATTCTACGAGTATCGCCATCCCGTCGGTGTCATTACAAAGAACGCTATGATAGAGCGCGACATCGACATACTATCCAAGCTGGCTGCGGACAATCTCGTCCATGTGGTGCTCAGCCTCACTACCCTCGACGAAGACCTCAAGCGCATCATGGAGCCACGCACCGCCTCTGCTCGCAATGTCCTCCGTACCCTGCGCTCACTCAGCGATGCAGGCATACCTGTCAGCATCAATGCCGCTCCGATGATACCTGCTATCAACGACAGTGAACTCTTTGAGATCATCAAAGCCTGCTCGGAGAATGGCGCCCGCACTGTCAACTATATCGTCGTCCGCCTCAATGGTGCTATCGGTGGTATCTTCGAAGACTGGGTCACAAAGAACTTTCCCGACAGGGCCAGCAAGGTACTCAACCGTATCAAGTCCATGCATGGTGGCAACCTCAATGACTCTGAGTTCGGCAGGCGTATGCGCGGCGAAGGTGAATGGGCCGATATCATCAAGGCACAATATGTCGTCGCAATGAAAAAGTTCTTTCCCAACGTCAAACCCTTTGAGTACAATAGGTCTCTCTATCCACTATACCGAAGCAAGCAGTATACGCTGTTTTGATCAAGTAATCCTCCTTCATCCCTGAAGGTGGCTGTTAAAACCCTCTCCTTCGGAGAGGGTTTGGGAGAGGTGATTCACGCCGCTTGCGTTGTTTTTCTCTCTCCCCTTCGGGGAGAGCCGGAGAGGGGTTTCACCTTGCCTTCACCCACACGCTCTACGCGCGAGAAGAGTGAGTACCTCTTATCAAAGATGAACGTCAGCCATATCCTGGTCCACGAGGTATGAGACTTCAGATTGTCGTAAAACTCCGGCGCCATGGCTTTCAGCTTAGGCAGGTTGTTCCACGGTATGGCGGGGAAGTCATGATGCTCATTGTGGTAGCCTACATTCAGCGCGATGATATTGATCGGGCCGTAGTAGCTGAAGGTCTCCTGCTCGGCATCCGGCGTATAGTGCTCCTGTATCCATCTGCCGCCCACAGGGTGGAGGCCGATAGAGAAGAAGAACGAGAACACCAGATACAGTAGCCCTGTCCATCCGCAGAGGAGGACTATCGCTACATCAAAGGTCACTGCACAAGCCAGATTGATCCAGGTCCATTTGCTCCACATATTGACCGACTTGAGACGTGCGGGGCGGGTCACCTGAAACACCGGAAACAGCAGCAGCCAGAGCGCCTTGCCGATGGCAGAGTTACCGATTAGGCGTGCCTCCCAGTCGTTAGCCATGTCAGCGTCCTGATCGTGGTCGCCCTGATGCGCGTGGTGCTTGAGGTGAAAGACCACAAAGCCCATCGAGCCCGGCACGAGGTTAGGCAGGTCCGCGCCCATAGCTACCCAGCGGTTGGCGATCTTGCTCGTGAAGACCAGGTTGTGCGTAGCCTCGTGGATGATGACGTACATAGTATGATTGCAGAAGGCGCCGATGCAGAATGCCGCTATCGGTGCCACCCACCAGTAGTGGGGGCCGAGCACCCTGCCAATCGTATAGGCCATGCCAATCTGTATCGAGAGGATGAGGAGCATGATTGCCGCAGTCCACGGATTCCGGCCGATGAGCTGGCGAACCTCAGGGTGTGCCTTGAGGATATCTCTGGTACGCTGCGGGTGCGGCTGGTCATAGGGTGCCTGGTGAAAATCTGTTGTTTGCATGAAAATATTGCATGTTGATTGAGACTCAAAGGTAAGCTTTAAATCTTAATCTACAGGAGATTTATCAGGGGCATTTGACCGGTATTCAGGCAGTTTTTTGGTGTATGTTTTGTTTTTTATACATATAAATAATTCTAATTTACAACTATTGGGTGATTTTTTGGCCAAATCTTAGAATTGTAATAATTAGCATAATATGAATAAAATAATTTAATATTGTTATTTATAAGATGTATAATGGATTTTGGTTTTCGGCTGTTGATTTCCCCAAATTCAACCCCCAAAGCGGCTGTTTTTCCTCCAACCCAAAGCGTCACTCTAATGCATCTGGTCATGGTGAGCCTGCCCGTCCGGTAGGTAGGCGAAGCCGAACCACCCGCAGACATTAAACCCACAGGAACACTATCACCCACATCCGCACTCATCCGCTTATGCCGACGATCCAGCACAAGCAAAGTAACTGCCACCCACAGGTAGAATCCCCACACCCAATACAGCGCAAAACTCAAAAGAATATTATTAGCCATAAATGCAAATATAGCATAAATAAGTTAATAATACAAATCTCTTTTGGCGGACTCACCTTCGGTTGGGTGTTTTCACCAATCGAAAACCGCACAAGAAGAAGTGGATCGGTGACAATGCCGACAATAGGGGAGCATAGAAGTTCTAAAGTTTGTTTTTTATTTTGTCTCTCATTCTACTAACTAATATAGCATTAGGATATGCCCCGACTATCTCGGCTTCTAGCCTATTAAATATTTTTCCTATAACAAGATTTCTTGAGCTATATTTTAAAGCATTTTTCAATATCCAAGAAGCAAATGGTATCCCTGTTCGTTTACCAATAGCACCAAGAACAAAACCTTGTATATTCCAAAAGTTTAAGTTTTTTGCATCTTTTTCATATTGCTTAACAAAATAGTTAAAGGCTGAAATTGCATCACCTAATTCATCAATATTTGCTTCATGCTGGGATATAGACAGAATGATTTCTTGAAATCTTTTAATTTCGGCACTATTAAAAGTTGTTGCGAGCTCTATAATTGGGACTTGCTTCGATATTGACAATATTTCTTCACTTGCAAAATTTGCGTAATCTGGTTTTTGTACAACCCATTCACTATGTGGTACACCAGAATATAAATCCGCCAGCATGGAACTATAAGGTGCTCCATCATAGTCTTTGCTTTTCACCGGAATCAGAATAGAGTCTGTGGAGGCGGCTAAATCTACTGACGTAGATGCAAACATAAGATTCAGTTTGATGTCCTTTCTATATTTGTACTCAAAAAAGAGCTTAACAAATTTGTAGGTCCATAAAGACTAATACCTGCTGCGCCGAGTTGATTAATTATGCTTGGAAAACTAACCCAACTATGCCCCATTTCTGATATTCCTTTTTGAATCAAGCTCTTAGACTCAAGTGGGGCGCTACTTTCGGTAATATATTTATGGAGCGATGATAATATTTCTTTTTTTTCATAAGCATTGGTATTGGGAAATAACAATGGATTTCTTTTACGAATCTCGGTTAATGTAAAAGCTGATATCTTTCTCGAAAAATGAACATTACTTCTGTTTACTTCAATTAATTTTTCAATTAAATTAATATCATAATTCTTTATACTTTGTGGAAACAACATTTGAACTCGTCCTAATCTAACCAATTCGGAAAGTTCATTAATTGTTATTCCGAAGCCATTCAAAATTTTTTCTTGATTTGAGTAGGACGGAGCAACTACACATATCTGTTCATACATTGATATATAGTTGTGCATATTATCAGGAGGCATTATGCTACAATCGATCAGACATCTTAATCGTTTTTGTTTTAAGGAGTCTGGCTTGTATGAATTACCTTTAACTGGATTTGATAGTAGGTCGTGCCTCATGGATATCCAATCGTCTTCGTCTTCTTGCCAAGCACTTCTTAGGCTGCTACTGAGTTCTGCTTCGAACCTTTTAAATATATTATTACTCTTAATAGGCTCACGCTGTATGTTTTGATTAATTGAGTTATTTTGATATTCAAAAACGGATTCCAACGGAAAATTATTTGACCTAAAAATTGTGTTCAAATGTTCAATTTGATTTTCATCTATCACTTTACTAAAAACGACAATTGTCTTAGGATAATAGGATTTAATTGAATAAGACGGATAGTTTTTTGGTATCAATAAATCAATTTCATATTCAATATCTCCGCCCGTAATCAAATGACCTCGTCCTGATTTGTCTAAAGACAGATCAGTATCAATTTTTACCGCATTTATAGGAAGTTGAGCAGTGATACTAATTTGACAAGTCATTTGCTTATGAAGTCTAAACCATTCTTGCAAATTTTCTCCACTAATCGATAAGGTTTGGTCTTTAAAATCGGGGCAATAAATAAAGTATTGCCCATTGGAAGAATATAATCCTTCTGTTTTAATATGATATTGAGAAAGCAATAAGCTTTCATATGAAATTAGGGCCGCAGAGTCATATATTGAATTCATATTTGTGAATATATCTAAAATCATTCATACCCCGCTATTTGTAATTTACGACAGTATAAAACAGCCGCCGTTGTCCGTAGTCTGACGGGTGGGATGCGGGTGAGCGACTACGGACCTGCTACTTACTCCACTCATAGAGCGATCAATTCCCATGTATTTTGCATTCAAGTAGAAGTAATAGCCTGAAGCGGTTCACGGGAATTTGAATACCATATCCTTGGTACGGTGACAACACCCGACCACAGGAAGAGTAATATCCCTCGAAAGAAGGATGTTATAATTTTTTTATAGTTGGCATCTGAATAATTCCATGTGACCCACAACAACCAGCACAAGCACGATTGCTTATAACTACCCAGCCAGCAGGTATAGGTTGCGGACAAATTTCCAATCTGGATCCAGAAGGCAAATTGTCAACTCGTTTTATAGTTGGCATCTGAATAATTTCATGTGACCCACAACAGCCAGCACAAGCGCGATTGCTTATAACTACCCAGCCAACAGGTATAGGTTGCGGACAAATTTCTTGTGTTTGTCCTTTTGATATTGCTGATAACAGCAAAAAGATTGCTAAAATTAATGGTGTTGCTCTTTTCATGTTTTCTGATTATTAATGATTTA
>Ga0182030_10027153_pt1 | contig 10313 bp, 11 predicted proteins | sample 812S3MmetaG_FD_121299 | JGI IMG/M metagenome (GOLD analysis project Ga0182030, IMG submission 121299) | Permafrost microbial communities from Stordalen Mire, Sweden - 812S3M metaG (Illumina Assembly) | ecosystem: Environmental > Terrestrial > Soil > Wetlands > Permafrost | place: Sweden... | reverse complement strand
GTAATTGCCGAATCCCTCACAAACACCCGGGTGCTAGTAGCCACTGCATCCGCATCATCAGCTGCGCATGTAAAGGCGCCCGCTAGTGTCAGCGTAAGCGAAAGGCAGCTGAGGGCCAATTTCTTGTTCATACCGATTCCTCTGGTTTGGATCCACGAACATTCTGCATCGGTAGCCTCAGCCCGCGCGGTACGCTAGCGAACCTAACCCGGGACAGGTGGCCGGAGAAGCGGCACTCGACAATCGGTAAGTTGGCTATCGCACGGAACCGCTCGGACAGGGAGGGGACACTGCCACGCATCGAGCCACCGCTACGAGGTGAGCGGCTTTGCGTGGCGCCCTTCAGGAGTTATTTGATATGAACAGCGCGAGTCGGTCCGCTTCCTCCATGTGCATAGAACTGCTGTCATCGACGGCTTCTGCGACAGTATCGGCAGTGACCACTACAATCAGGCCTTTCGGAGCGACGCGCCGAAGCGGTCAAGAGTTTTCTGGTCGGCCAAGGGATCGATGCAACACGGCTCACCGCTGCTGGAATGGGCAAGAGTTCACCGGTAGCGAGCAACGGTACATCGACAGGTCGACAGCAGAACCGACGCGTTGAGGTAACTATCAGCAATGCGCCAGTGGGCGTCGCTGCAGCTGGTACGCCCGGTATCCGCTAACGCGGGTGCCAAGACGGGGCTCTTTGGGGGCCCCGCATTCGCAGCGATGTGGAAAGTCGGTTGGCGGCATTTACCTCTATTCTAGACTCCGCTCTATGAAAGGAAGGGCGAAGAGCCTCATACACCACTAGATGTCTTCCATGCGCAATTACTTCTGGCTTGCCATCCTGCTGTCGCTCGTCTCAAGAGTAAACGCGAGCGCGATTGCGGGCACGAATCCTCCGCAAAATTGGGCACAGTGGCCCGATGTGCCCAGCTACCCCCGGTTGGTGTTGATCAGCCGGACGGCCAGTTACTATGCGCCCGATCTCGCTGCAAATTATTTTTACTACGACGGCACCTACTGGGTGTATCAAGGCGACGAGTGGTATCAAGGTGCTTGGTACAACGGGCCTTGGGCCAAGGTCAATCCGCTAAGGGTGCCGCTGTCGATACTCCAGATCCCTTTGCTGTATTACAACAACGCGCCAGCGTATTTCTCGGGCGGGGCATCCAACGCACCACCCCGCTGGGATGTGCATTGGGGTCCGGCGTGGGCGCGCTACCGGGGCGTGTGGGAGGCTCCGATGCGTGGAGCAGTCGCGATTCCGGCGCCTACGCCCGATTACCAGGGGCACTACGAAGGTGCCCAATATCCCGACGCCGCCCAGCAAATTGCGCTGCGTACCCACTACTTTCCCTATCGGGCGCATGAGCCTGTGACGGAGGCGGCGGCCCACGGTGCCCCCAGTGCGCCGGCCAGTGCGCAGGTGTTTGGCCTGGGCACTACTGCTGATTCTGGGGTCGGCTCGCCGCGGTAGCACGCCAGGCGAGCCGTTGCGCTCAGTGTCTCCGGGCAAGATGCCGATTGGCTGGGCCGCTCGGATATGTACGAAATCGCACATAGACCGGCGGCTCAAGAGTAGACTGGGCCGATGTATTGCGACACTGCAACATTTCGACATTCCATGCCTAGCCGAAAGAAATCCCCGGCGCCGCGAGCTTCTTCGCACAGTCCGAGCCAGAACCACCTGCTCGGCGCGTTGCCTGCCGTAGACCTTGCCCGTGTTCAGCCATTCTTAGAGCTGGTCGAGATGAAGCTCGGCGACGTGCTGTATGAGCCGGGTACGCAACTCCGCTACGTGTATTTTCCGACGACCAGCATCGTTTCGCTGCTGTATGTAATGGAGAATGGTGCATCTGCCGAGATCGCCATCGTGGGCAATGAGGGAATCCTGGGCATATCACTGTTCATGGGCGGAGAGACCACCCCAAGCCGGGCCGTCGTGCAAAGTGCAGGCTTCGGCTACCGCCTAAAGGCGCAGGTGTTAAAGAACGAATTTGCACGTTTCGGCCCCTTTCTGCACCTGCTGCTTCGTTACACCCAGGCTTTGATCACCCAGATGGCTCAGACTGCAGTCTGCAATCGTCACCACTCGGTTGATCAGCAGTTATGCCGCTGGTTGCTGCTGAGTCTTGATCGCTTGGCCTCGAGCGAGCTGACCATGACGCAGGAACTGATTGCCAATATGCTCGGGGTGCGTCGTGAGGGTGTGACTGAGGCGGCGCGCAAGCTGCAGGCGGCCGGACTGATCTCCTACCGGCGGGGGCGCATCACGGTGCTGGACCGATCCCGATTGGAAGCACGCGCTTGTGAATGTTATCAAGTAGTTAAGAGCGAATTCGACCGCTTGTTACCGTACGCGATGCCATAGGCGGCCGCACGTTGCGGGCATTGCTATGTTTCCCAGCGCACAGAAGCGACGCACCACAGAGCGCATAATATTTCTCGCGTGACCTGCCACCTGGGCGGTGGGTAGCCCCGCAGCGCCTCCGAGGCGCACACCCTTGACTCCCTTCACCGTCTTGAAGGACGCAGGTATGGCTACTCTTATCGCCGGTTCGGCGCAGTCTTTGACTGCAGCCAGCGGCGATAGCATCGCGGAACTGCAACGGCACAAGACACTGCTCAAGACAGGCGCATTGCAGAATGCAATTCTGACCAGTGAGACCTTTTCCATCATTGCCACGGATGAGAAGGGCGTTATACAGCTGTTCAATGTCGGCGCCGAGAGAATGCTCGGCTACAGCGCCGCGGAAGTGGTTGACCGTGTCAGCCCGAGCGACATTCACGATCCGCAGGAAGTTGCCGAGCGCGCTCGCACCCTGAGCTCGGTTTACGACACGGCCATAGCGCCGGGTTTTGAAGCTTTGGCTTACAAGGCTTCCCGCGGCATTGAAGATATTTACGAACTTACCTACATCCGCAAGAACGGCAGCCGATTTCCGGCCATTGTTTCGATTACCGCTCTGCGCGATGACTACGGCGCCATCATTGGCTACCTGCTCATCGGTTCCGATAATTCGGTGCGCAAGCAAGTAGAAGCGGACCTGCACCTTGCCATGGCCACGGCTGAGACAGCGAATCTTGCTAAGTCGGATTTTCTCTCCAGCATGAGCCATGAGCTGCGCACGCCGCTCAGCGCTATCCTGGGTTTTGCCCAGTTAATTGAATCCGGTTCGCCGACACCGACCGCATCCCAGAAACGCAGTGTCGATCAGATTCTTCAGGCTGGCTGGTATCTGCTTAAGTTGATCAATGAAATTCTTGATCTGGCTCAGATTGAGTCGGGCAGACTCTCACTGTCATTGGAGGCCAGCTCGCTCACCGAGATCATGGACGAATGCCGCGCCATGGTGGAGTCCCAGTCTCGTTTGCGAGAAATCCGGCTGACCTTTTCAAGGCTTGAGCAGCCTTTGCACGTAAACGCAGATCGTACCCGTGTGAAACAGATTCTGATCAACTTGCTATCCAACGCTATCAAGTACAACAGAATCGGTGGGTCAATCGTAGTCGAGTGCCTTCAGCCGACGCCCAAGCGCGTCCGCATCTGTGTGACGGATACTGGTGCCGGACTCTCCCAGGACCAGCTTTCACGGCTCTTCCAGCCCTTCAACAGGCTCGGTCAAGAGATTGCAGGTGAACAGGGTACCGGCATCGGCCTGGTCGTATGCAAGCGCCTGGTCGAGTCGATGGGCGGATCGATCGGGGTAGAGAGCGCGGTGGGTAAGGGTAGCGTGTTCTGGATAGAGCTCGCGCTGACAAGTGGGCTCGCGCTCCCCGATCTCAATCACCCCGAGACCGCGCAGGCGTCTGCTGCGCAGGCAACGGTCACGAAGACGAGGACGTTGCTCTATGTAGAAGATAATCCAGCCAACCTGATGCTGGTCGAGGATCTCATCGGGCGGCGACCGGACATCCGCCTGCTCAGCGCCCGCGATGGCAATGAAGGCCTGGAGATGGCCCGGCTGTACAAGCCGAATCTGATACTCATGGATATCAACCTTCCTGGCATCAGTGGGATCACTGTCCTGCGCACGCTGTCAGAGGACCCGGTGACCGCCCGCATTCCGGTTGTGGCGCTGAGCGCCAATGCGATGCCGCGCGACATTGAAAAGGGTCTGAAGGCGGGCTTCTACCGATATCTTACCAAACCGATCAAGGTTAAGGATTTTATGGACACACTGGACCTGGCACTTTGCGCTGCCGAATCCCAAGCCGGCCAGCCGCACACGGGTAGTTTATCGTGACGCTCACCGAGCGCGATTTCCTCGACGCACGTGTGCTGATTGTGGATGACCAAGAAGCTAATGTAAGTCTGCTTGAACAACTGCTGAGCGAGACCGGCTATACCGCGGTTTCCTCTACCACCAATCCGCAGGAAGTGTGCGCCATGCATCGCACTCATGCCTACGATGTGATTCTGCTGGATCTGCAAATGCCGGTGATGGACGGCTTTCAGGTCATGGATGTGCTCAAGACCGTGGCAGCGGACGCCTACCTTCCGGTGATCGTACTGACCGCGCAACCCGGTCATAAGCTACGTGCACTCAAAGCCGGGGCAAAGGATTTCATCAGCAAGCCCTTTGATCTGATGGAAGTCAGGACTCGTATTCGCAACGTGCTTGAGGTGCGCCTGCTCTACAAAAAGCTTGAAGCGTACAGCCGCGGGCTTGAGGCCACCGTGCTTGAGCGAACGGCCCAGCTCCGCGAGAGCGAGGCTCGGTACCGCAGCCTCACGGAGCTGGCTTCAGACTGGTACTGGGAGCAGAACGAGGCCGGCGCCTACACGAGAACTTCGGGCCCGGTGTTGGATATGCTGGGCATCCAGGTCGAGCCATTTTTGGCCGGAACAACTTCCGGACAAACCAGCGGCTGGAACGAGCCAGAGCGGGCCGCGCTGCTGATGATGATCGCAGAGCGGCAGCCATTTCTGGATTTCAAGGTCAGTCGAATAGATCCGGACGGGACCTTGCATCAGTTTCAAGTCAGCGGCGAGCCCATGTTCAGTCAGGCCTGTCGATTCATCGGCTACCGAGGCATCGGTGTCGAGCTCACGGGCTCGAACTAGCGCCGCGATCAAGATCCAAAATCATGCTTCAATCGCCAAGCCCAGCTCAAAACTACCTGCTGGCGGTGTTGCCGCCGGAGGAATTTGCGCGCCTGTCCGCACACTTGGAATTAGTCACCTTGCGGCTCGGGCAAACCCTGTACGAGCCTGGCGATCAGTTGCAGCACGTGTATTTTCCGACCACTGCAATCGTCTCGCTGCTCTATGTTCTCGAGTCCGGATCCTCAGCTGAGATTGCTGGCGTAGGAAACGAGGGTGTGCTGGGTATCTCGCTCTTCATGGGCGGCAATACGACACCCAGCACTGCGGTCGTGCAAACCGCAGGCTATGGTTATCGCCTCTCTGGCACACTGCTGAAGAATGAATTCAATCGCGGAGGCCTGGTTCAGCGCCTGCTCCTGCGCTACACCCAGGCCCTCCTTACAGCCATGTGCCAAACTGCTGCGTGCAATCGGCACCATTCCATTGAGCAGCAGCTGTGCCGGTGGCTGCTGCAGATCGTCGATCGGCTGCCGGAGCGTGAGCTGGTGATGACCCAAGAACTCATTGCGAGCGCGCTAGGGGTGAGACGCGAAGGTGTGACCGAAGCCGCCGGCAAGCTGCAGCGTGCCGGTCTGATTCATTACCGCCGCGGACATATCTCGGTGTCAAATCGATTGGGTCTGGAAGGCCGTGCCTGTGAGTGCTACGGGGTTCTGCATCGGGAAGCGGCTCGCTTGATGGCGATTACAACTGCTGACGGCCAGATGCAGGTGGGCGCACGGCGGCCACTCCCTCCTGAGCCCTCATTGAGCGCATAAGCCGTTCCAGTAGCGGCGCGGGCGCTGGCATCTGCGGGACTTGCACCGGGCGTCCCCGGCGCGCTCACGCACGACCTAGATTATCGGCGGCGAAATCCCAGAAGATTTTCGAGGATGCCCTGACCTACTGTCGGCGCTGATGCTCGACATCCAGACGGTAGGCGTGCTCCCAAACATCAATGGCCAGCAGAGGCCTTAATCCCAGGTGCAGGGGGTTGTCGGCATCGTTGGTCTTGAACACCCTGAAGAATTTGCAGGCGATCAAAGGCGTATGTTCGGCAGCGGACAGAGAGCCGGGAGCCGGGGGCCCTAGAGTTTGCGAGTGTGGAGTCCCATACGCCATGATAAGGAGTAGCGCGTGGCATTGTCTGGTGCAATAGATTTCGGGCCGTCCAAGCGACGCACAGCACCCCTGGCCACGCGTCCGGACTGGGAATTTGAGGGAGCGCAGGCCACGCAGGTTACGTTGCTGCACGCCAGCGGCGATGGTGCAGTCACCACCTATCTGTGGGAGTGTAGGCCCGGGCGGTTAAGCTTTTCCTGCCCGCGAGAGTGGACTATTTATGTCGCCCGTGGGGCGCTACAGGTCGAAGATGAGCATGGCTTTCACAATCATCTCTCCGCTGGTAGCTCGGCGCTGTTCCCAGCGGGATCTCATGCCAAGTGGTTGCTCGAGCAGCACGCCCAGCTGGTGGTTTTTTGCCGTGATCCGCTACCTAGACTCTACCGACTGAGTGGTTGGCTAAACCGCCAGCTGCGTAAGGTCGCCCGACTCAAGCGCTCCGGCTTGCCAAACGCCCCCTAGAGTCAGGGTACGGGCGAGGCTTTACGCAGTATCGAATGCGCCTTCGATGCAATCGATGCGCTGGTCGCTTGGTTCCTATCGAGCAGCTGGTCTCGTGGATGCTCCTGCGCACGAAGCTCGGGGCCGCTCCGGCGCCGAGGCGCGGCGGCCTACCTTACCGTCTAATGCAAATGCAGAGTGCTGCCGCCGAATAGGCCAATGAGCCCGATAATGATGAGGTACGCCGCCACGATGAAATTCAACATGCGAGGAACAATCAAGATAATGATTCCGGCGATCAGTGATACCAAGGGCGTGAGGCTGAGATTAAGATGCATATCTTGCTCCTTTTTAATGTTCTGAGGCGCTGCAGCAGGGCCGTAGCCTCAACTTTGTATGCGCCCAGCGCTGAATAGATTCCGTCCGATAGCGTACAGAGGGACTCGCCGTGCGAAGTTAATGGATCGGAGGCTACTCCACAAGCGTCGCCACGGCGAGCTGAGTGACCTACGCCGCGCGATGTTGAGTGCGGTAGCCCGCAGACAGTGGAATTTCGACCATGCATAAGTATGGCTCCATAACCTCTCGCGGAGCGAATCATGTATATCGGCGGCGGACTTCTCGGAACAGTGCTCGTTGTAGTCCTGATTATTTGGCTGGTGCGTCGGGTCTGAGGCCTATTCGAATGCGCAGCAATTGGCGCAGCAGTTTTCTGCAGAACGAGGAGTAGGCTTAGCAAGAGAGCGGCGGTCGACTACTGATCAAGGCCGTCGACGAGCCCCGTGGCGTATCGGGTTCGGGACGGATTCGCCGCGAGCGCGAGAGAGATATACATGTCCTGGCGCCGCACCATTTGGCGCGTCGCGCCTGTTGTCGGGCTTGTTTGCATTGTTTTCTACATCAGGATGCTGCCCATAGCGGTAAGATCCAAGTACGTTAAGCTGTAGGTGATCTGAGCATGAGCTACGTGAACAAGAGCCTGATTGCCAACGAACAGGTGATTTATCGAACCCGGCTTAATCTCGTCATATTTACATGGTCCATTCTGTTTGGATTAATGGCAGTAGCTGTATTGCTGCTAGGCTACCGGCTAGCCGCGGCGGGATTGCTGATTTTCGCTGTGTTAATAGGCCTGCCGAAGTATGTGGCCTTTGTAACCTCAGAATTTGCGGTCACCAACAAACGGCTCATCGTTAAAGTGGGGGTCTTGCGGCGGCGCATTGTCGAGATGCAGCTGTCAAAAGTGGAGGCCATCGCCGTGGACCAGAGCCTTCTGGGGCGAATATTTGGTTACGGCAATATTGTGGTGACTGGCACCGGCGGCACGAAGGAGCCCTTTAGTGCGATCAGCAGCCCGTTGAAATTTCGCCGCGCAGTGCAGGCAGCCGCGGGCTAGCCACAGGCACTCTTAGTCGTGGCGATCGAGTAGGCAGCGGCAGGCTGGTCGCCGCCGTCTCTGCGAGTGACTAGTTCGGCGCCATTACAAAAACGGTTGCACGAGTGTCCGTGCGGAGGGCGCCGCCGCCGTCGGGTGAGCCGACGCCCACATAAAATAGTTCGGTGTGGCGACGGTCCGGATTTGGAAGAATGGGGATTGACCACTGCAAGGTCTTAACCCCGGGTGGCAGATGCTCAACCTTCGGTCGCGAGCCACGATAGTCTTTGCCCGACTTGGCCCCAGAGCCTCGAGTCCACCAGACAAAACTGATGTCCGTCGACGCATCGCCGGTGCGGTCAACCTCAATGACTGCGCTCTTACTACCCGGATGCACAATATACCTATCGCTCGACAGGCTGATGGACGGAGTCTGCGGCAGCGGCGCGGGTGCTGTCGCGGATTCAGCCGGCGCCGTCGCCATTGACAGGTTGCTCAATGCTGAGGAAGCGGTTACGCAGGAAAAGAGCGCAGCCAGGAGCGCCATCTGTACTGAACGGACTGGGCGTATGTGACGCGGGCGACGGCTGAGCGTGGCGACTTGCAGGTCTCCAATGTCAACTTGGCGCGCATTGGGACGAAGTTGAATGAATCTGCCGGGCATCGATCGTGCGTCTGCCAGCGCAGGTCGTGGCTCTCGATGTCTCGCGTTGGCTGGCGACGTGTTACCTGCGGGTCGAGGCGCTTCGTAAAGCGTGGGGACGAAGATTTCCGGATTCGCCGCCCACGCTGGTGGGTACGGAGACTGAGCGCTCTGATCGTTGAAATTCCCTTCGATATGTTCCGATTGATCGGCACAGGGTTCGGGCGGCAGCGACACACACGAGTCAATGAACCCGCCGAGGTCAGCGCTCGCGGAGGCGACAGCAGATTGTTCAGTCTGTTTGACCTGTGCGATGAACACTTGCGGCCGTTGATGCATCAACACGGGCCGTTCTATCAGGTCGCGTATCGACCGTTGGAATTCAGCAGAAATCTTTCCACGTCGGTGGTACTGATCGATCAGCGCCAGAACGTCCCAAACAAAATCTGGCGAGGCATCGCACTGAACGGCCAGTTCTTCTATGAAGGCTTCTGAACTGCAGTTGCCTTCGGTAAAGGTTTCGAGCCGCCTGCGCAGATCGTAGTCCATGGTTGATTCTAACCGATCTCGCACGGCGACAGATTGCAGGCTTTGCAAACTAGCCCGCCCCGAATGCTCACTTTCCTCTGTGGCTCTCGTCTCAGGCGCAAGACTCGCCCCATGCGCGTTGATTGATACGGGGGCCTGGGGAATCGGAATATGCTCAGAGCAGCCACTTGGATTGGCGGTCATGGCTCGCACGAGGCGAGCAATCAGCTCATCCACGCGATCGGTTGTGGCGAGCAGACGCACTTGGAGCGCGAGTAAACGGGGCTCGCGCTCTTGCAGTGCAGCAGGCTGCGCAAGTTCAATCGCAGCCCGAATCAAGGTATTGCTGATATCGGGGGCGCCCATGCCTGCATAAACAAGGCCCATATAACGTAATTTGCCAACTGCTTCCGCACCCACGTGGCCGAGCAGTGATTGGGTGTGAACGGCAGTCCAGAAGTCGCACGCCATAAAAAGTGCACGTTCTGCATGAGGATATTCTGTGCCGCGGTTTGCAGCCTCTTCCAGCAAGGGGAGCAGCGCGGCACTGGCTGCCGGCAGATGATCACGCCAGCGATCCAACAGGAGTCCGCTCCCTCGACGGGCGCGGCGCTCCGTCGCGGAGCGAGCCTCGCCCGAGGCTTCGGCCGACAGCCGGGAAAATGATGGGGCCTGTAGATTCACAGTGCGTAGCTTGCCGCGTCCAGGAATGTTGTCTGTTGGGTACCGTACAATGCTTATTCCCGGCGAGGCGGCGCGCCCAAATTCGCGGAAGCCTAATGATGACAATGGGCTCGGCCGGCTCGAATCCGGCGATGCGACTGTAGGGGCATCCGGCGGTAACCAGTGGCCGCACGCAGGCTATGTGGATCACTGCCTCTTGCAGCCCGGCATGGGGAGGAACTGAGTACCGCCGCCCCACTGGAAATGGGCGATCATAAGGCGGAGGGAGGCGGCTTTCCTGCAATTCAGCCCCCGGGTCACCCTGGGGACCGGTGCGCAAACAATGGCAGCTTGCCGCCAGCCACTTTGCCGAGCCGGTACGTATTTGATCACCTTAAGCAGTCATCATGGCACTGAAGCAGCACAGATCGCCTGGTGGCCAAGAATATGTGGGGGTACTGGCG
>Ga0182030_10027152_pt1 | contig 10314 bp, 8 predicted proteins | sample 812S3MmetaG_FD_121299 | JGI IMG/M metagenome (GOLD analysis project Ga0182030, IMG submission 121299) | Permafrost microbial communities from Stordalen Mire, Sweden - 812S3M metaG (Illumina Assembly) | ecosystem: Environmental > Terrestrial > Soil > Wetlands > Permafrost | place: Sweden... | reverse complement strand
GTGGGCCTGGTGGTTACTCCAATGGGCGGGGTTTGGATCTCCCGCGTCGGTGCGCGCACCGCTCTCATCGCCGCCGTGATGGCGGGCGTTCTTGGAGTTCTGCTGACGCTGGTTCCGAATCTGCCGGTGATCCTGCTCGGCCTGGTGTTTTGCTCCTCGGGAGTATTCATCTGCCAGTCGGCAGCCACCTCTTACATTCAGCGGGTAGCGCACTCTGGTGGCCGCGCATCAGCCGCCGGACTTTACGTGATGTTCTACTACATCGGCGGCAGCGTGGCCGGAGTTTTGCCCGGCATGTTGTGGCGTTATGGCCAGTGGAAGGCATGCGTTGCGCTGATCGTTCTCGTGCAACTGGCGACCGTGGCAATTGCCGGAGGAATCTGGAAGGGCAGGGAAGCCTGAACGGCAGGTGGTCACAGAAGTTTGCAGTGCAGATCACGCCAAGTGGCGGATCGCAGCGTCAATCTTGAGCAGAGCTGTGGTGCTCGCCCAGGGGCTCGGATATGATGGCCGGATAGGAAAGCAATATGGACTTCTTAACCGGGAGAAGTTGGCGTATCGCCACCTGGGCACTGTTCGCATTGGCGTTGGCCTACGCCTTTGTCGCCGGGCTGCGCACCGTAACCGACTTCGACGTCGGCTGGCTGCTGGCTACCGGCCGCCAGCTGGTGAGCCAGCACGAGATCCCGCGAACCGAGTTTCTTTCCTACACCGCCTACGGCACGCCATGGATATATCCGCCGTTCGGTGGCGGACTGCTCTATCTGGTCTACGCCATCGGCGGCTTTGCGGCACTCTCGTGGATCAACGCGCTGGCCTCGGTTGCCGTGGTAATGGTCGCGATTGGCCGCCCGCGATTGCTCACTTGCGCCCTGGCTACCCTTGCTGTGCCCTCAATCGCCCTGCGGACTGCGCCGCGCTCTGAACTCTTCACCACCTTATTCTTCGCTGCATTTTTGGCGTTGCTGCTAAGGCATCGTCGAGGTGAAAAGAGCCATCTGTGGCTGCTCCCGCTGATGATGCTCGTCTGGGTGAACGCACACCAGGGATTCGCCGCCGGAATCGCATTGCTGGGCGTTTATATAGCGCTGGAAGTCGAGCAACTTCTCTTCACCTCGCGGACTGCTGAAGCGGTCGCGCGGCTGAAGAGCGCGGCCCCGTGGATCGCACTCGCGATTTTCGCCACGTTCATCAATCCGTGGGGCGCAAAGGTCTATCAGGAACTGGGTGCACAAGACAAGCTGACGGCCTTGCAGAGCGCTCAAGGCAGTTACTGGTCAGGCGTGCAGGTCACGGCCAGCTCCTTTGCCGGGGCCTTGCAATTGCGCGATCCAGACAGCGGCTACTGGTGGTTATTGATCTTTGCCGCGTTCGCCGCGCTGGCCGCGCTCTATCGCCGTCAGTTCGGGAGCGCAGTGCTGCTGGTTGGCGCGCTTTATATCTCGGTAGTTCATCTGCGATTTCAGGCCTTGTTCGCCATCGTCGTGATTGTTGTGGCCGGTGAGGTCTTCGCGCGTCCATTTTGGACCGTTGGGAAGCCAGTGGCCCGCGCGATCCTGCAAATGGCTGCTCTCCTGCTGGTGGCCGTGCTCGCTCTGCTGCACATCGCTGATACCGTCAGCGACCGCTCCTATCTGACAACGAGCGATCTTTCGCTCTTCGGCACCGGCCTTTCCTGGTGGTATCCCTCGCGCGCTGCCGCATTCATTGAGAACAACGCGCTTCCGGCGCAGCTTTTCAACGACCACAACAGCGGTGGCTACCTCACTTTTCGACTCGGCCCCGGATATCGCGACTTCGCCGACGGGCGCGCCATTCCGTTCGGCGCCAACATCCTGGCCGAGCAAGCTGCCCTGGTGCAGTCGCCGCCCGATTCTTCTCTGTGGATGCAGCAAGCCAACCGGCGTGGCATCAATACCATTATTCTCTCAATTGCGCGCTTCGGCGGGCTAGAGTCGGTTCCGTTAAGGGACTACTGCGCGAGCAGCGAATGGAAGCCCGTGTATCTTGACGATGTTTCCATTGTGCTAATTCGCAACCTGCCCCAGAACCAGCCGTGGATCAACCGATTGGCGATTGACTGCGCGCAGCAACGCATCGCGCCGCCGCCCGCCGATCCATCCAGCCTCCGCGGACGCGCCGAACTTTACAATTTTTACGTCAACGCCGCCTCCGTCTACTACGTCCTGGGACGCGATAAAGAAGCCTCCGATTCGATCGATCAGGCGGAGAAACTGTTCACCGCCGATGCCAACCTCTCGCTGCTGGCCGCGCAACTCCTGCAGGCCGACGGCAGATTTGCCGAGGCCGAGTCACGCTATCGCCGTGCCCTCAGTCTCAGGCCCACTGACAACGGCTGGTATCTGCTGGCGCGGCTGTTCATAACGCAAAAAAAATATCCAGAAGCGGCTGCGGCGGTGCAGCATTCGGCTGATCTCGCCGTGCTGCCCGCCGAACGCTATCGGTTGCTCGGCAATCTTGAACTCGCAATGAACAAGCCTGCGGATGCGCTGCCGGCTTTTGATCGCGCCGAGCACTTCGGAAAGAAGCTCGCGCCGTTGCCAAGCTACCCGTTTTTCCGCGCGAAAGTCGCCGAAGGTCGTGGCCGCGCCTGGCTTGCTCTGCACGATGCAAACCGGGCTACCGCGTTTGCCGAGGAGTCTACGCGACTCGCTCCGGAACCGCAGCGCTGGAACCTGCTCGCCGATTGCTACGCCGCACAGGGGCGCTCCGCTGAAGCCGAACAAGCGCGTGCCCACGTGAGCATCGCGGCGTCCTCGTCCGGAGATGGAGCGGGCGCAGGTCATCCGAATTAGTACTATGAGTTCCTGACCGCCGCGTGTGTGCCGGCAGGGATAACTCATGAATTCCTACGTGTCCTAGCCAGGCTTTGACCGGCGTACGTTCTCCAAAGGGCCCGCCACGGATGCCCTTGGTGTAGGCGGAACGAGCTCGATGCGCTCCTGCTCATCGCCGGTAGCAATGGAAAAATGACGGAAGGGATGGGCGCGATTTCCGTGGAGGAAGATTGCGCGCAGATTGTCTGAGGCTCAGACTAATCGTCGCCAACTTGCATTCGCGACAGAATGGAGCAGGTGACGTAGCTTCTCACTTCATATCTGGAAGGCATGGAAGCATACCAATAAAGAATTATACGACATTGGATTGCCCGTTGTAATGTTCTCAGGGCAACGAGTAGCGAAGCAAAACTTTGAGCACGAGGTGAGAGTTCCGGCGCTCCCTGCCGCTCGGTATTTTCTCTTGAACATCCTTGCCGAAGAGTGTTTTGGCGAGAAGGCGCGATGGGGAGGATGAGGTCCTCACCGGTGTAAGCCGAGCGAGATCGAGATGTTGGTCACTCGCACGAGAGACGCTTTGGGGTTGCAATTGTAGGTAGAACGGATGCGGTTAGGCGGCGAGGGCCCCAACCTGGAGGCAGGAAAGAACTTCGTCTCATATCTAAAGTATAGAGCCAGGGAAGTAACAAAGGGGCCAGAGAATTACACCAATAGGAGGTGTGCGTTGATCGAGACAAAGGGCGACAAGACGGTCTTAAGGTCCCTCAGCCTTGGGGGATTATACGGAGGTACCGCACAGGGAATGGTTGACGTTAAGGACGGCAAAATTCTTCGCGTCCGACCGTTCCGCTTCGACTGGAAGTATGACCGGAGCGAGGTGCGCACCTGGAAGATGGAGAAGAATGGTAAAACTCTGGAGCCCAGATGGAAGTCACTCATAGGTCCATTCTCACTTGGATACAAAAAGCGTGTCTATTCACCTAACCGCATCAAGTATCCATTGATTCGAGTGGACTGGGATCCGAACGGCGAAAGAAACCCGCAAAACCGGGGCAAGAGCAAGTACCGAAGAGCATCGTGGGATGAAGTGACCACAATCATCGCCAGCGAAATCAGGCGCATCCATGCTAAATATGGAGTGAATGCCATCCTCCAGCAGGGCGAGGGGCATGGAGAGAGCAAGGTCATCAATACGCCTCACGGCCAGCCTGGGCTTCTGCTGAAGGCGATGGGCGGCTTCACCCAGCAGATCCGCAACCCGGATAGCTGGGAAGGCTGGTACTGGGGATCGAAACACGTATGGGGCCAGGGCATTCAAGGCATGATGTTCCCCGCCGCCAATACGGTCAAGGACTGCACGGATCACTCGGAGATGATGCTGTTCTGGAGCTGCGACCCGGAGACCACTCCCTGGGGCTTCACCGGACAGTTTCCCAGCCGGCTGTCGTTCTGGTGGAAAGAAATCGGCATGAAGCAGATTTACATCTGCCCGGAAGTGAACTATGGAGCCGCGGTGCATGCCGATAAATGGATTCCGATTCTTCCCAACACCGATGCCGCGATGCAACTGGCCATCGCTTACGTCTGGATCAAGGAAGGCAGCTACAAGAAGGATTATGTAGATACGCATGTGGTCGGCTTCGATAAGTTTTCCGACTACGTAATGGGCAAGGACGACGGCGTTCCCAAGACTCCGGAATGGGCTTCGCGCAAGTGCGGAGTGCCGGAGTGGACCATCAAGGCGCTGGCGCGGGAATTCGCCAGCAAGATCACATCCATCGCTCATTACTTCGGCGGCGGAATGATACGCGGTCCTTATTCGTCCGAACCGGCGCGACTGGAATGCTGCTTGTTGGGCATGCAGGGCCTGGGCGGCCCCGGCGTTCATCAGCTTCAAATCTCTTATTTCGGCATGCCGCGCATGGAAGGACTCCGGAGCACGATGTTCTGGAATCCGAAGCTCTCGGAACGGTTGGCGGTTCCGATCGCCTCGACGATCTACGGTTGGCAGAAGTCGATGCTGTCCAAGCTTCAGGTTACTACCCACCTGAAAACCGACGAACCCCTGGAGTTTTATGGCACAGGAGCCATTGAAGCTCCGGTGTCGGACCAGTTTGTTCGCTATCAATTCCCGCTGGAGGAAGAAAAAACCAACAAGATTCGCATGATCTGGTCGGATACTCCTTGTCGGACCACCTGTTGGAACCATGGTCACGAGGCTCAGGAGGCATACGGTTCAGCCCAGTTGGAATGCATCGTGATCCAGCACCCATGGCTTGAAAACGAATGCACGTTGGCCGATATCATTCTGCCGTCAAACACCCATCTGGAAGTTGACGACATGTTGACCAACATCCGGCAAAGCGGAATGTTACAAGATGTTATGATCGCCGATAAAGCCGTGGAACCGGTTGGCGAATCCATGAGCGACTTTGAGATTGTGGTTGAGGTAGCAAAAAAGCTCGGCGACGGCCTCGTAGAGCAGGTCACAGGGGGCTTCAACACCGAAACCATACGGAGAAATATCTTCGACAGCATGGAGCTGGGAGACCTTATTTCCTATGAAAAATTCAGGGAAAAGGGATACTACCTCTATGGGGTGGCGAAGGATTGGGAATCCGACCCGCCAGGATTCAGGAAGTTCTTCGAAGATCCGAAGCAGTCTCCGCTGCCTACTCCCTCAGGCAAGCTGGAGTTCTATTCCGAGGCATTGGCCAAGGCCTTCCCGGATGACCTGGAACGGCCGCCGATTCCCAAGTGGGTGGAGTGCGGCATAACCCATGATGAACGCATGTCGAGCTCCAGAGCGAAGGACTATTCTTTGCTCCTGCAATCCAACCACCCCAGGTGGAGAACCCATGCCCAGGCCGACGACATCACCTGGACGCGGGAAGCTCCCACCTGCAAGATTACCGGCCCGGATGGATACGCCTATGAGCCGATCTGGCTTCATCCCTCCGAGGCGGCAAAGCGCGGCATCAAGCACGGGGAGATCATCAAGGTCTTCAACGAGCGAGGTATCGTTCTGGGCGGCGCCTATGTAACCGAGCGCTTGCGCCCCGGCGTTGCCTATATGGATCACGGAGCCCGCGTCGATCCAATCATCCTGGGAAAAGTGGATCGCGGCGGAGCCATCAACCTTATTTCTCCCATTGGTTCAACCTCCAAGAACTGCCTCGGAATGGCCAGCAGCGGATATCTGTGCGAGGTTGCGAAGGTAAAACCGGAAGAATGGGATCAGTGGAAGAATGAAAACCCAGCAGCTTTCGAAAGAGAGTACGACAAGGGAGCGGGGCTGCGTTTTGATGCTTGGGTCGTAAAGGACGGGGGTGCGAAATGAAGGCTTTTGTGATGGATCTTTCGATATGCAACGGTTGTTACTGTTGCCAGATTGCCTGCAAGGACGAGCATTGTGCCAATGATTGGACTCCTTACGCCAAACCACAGCCGGACTACGGCCAATTCTGGCTGAAGATCAAGGAGACCGTCAGAGGAACCGTGCCGAAGGTGAAGGTGTCGTATATACCAACCCTCTGCTCGCACTGCAGCGATGCCAAATGCATGACGGTCTGCAAGCCGAACGCGATCTACCGGCGTGAGGATGGCATGGTCGTCATTGATCCGGCCAAGTGTACCGGCTGCAAGATGTGCCCGGATGCGTGCCCCAGCGAGAGTATCTACTTTAATGAGGGGCTGAACATCGCTCAGAAATGCACCGGATGCGCGCATCTTCTGGACGATGGATGGGATGTGCCCCGTTGTGTCGACGTATGCCCAACCGAGGCCCTGCGTTTTGGGGAGGAGTCGGAGTTGAAAGATTTGATTGCCAAGGCAGAGCCGTATGATTCGGGATGCGGCGCGGGCCGGTTGTATTACTTGAACCTACCCAAGAAATTTGTCGCTGGCACCGTCTATGATCCGGTCGAGAAGGAAGTCGTGATCGACGCGACCTGCACTCTCAAGGACAAGACCGGAGAGTCTCATTCCGTCAAGACGGATAACTTCGGTGACTTCTGGTTCAACGGTTTGCCGGATGGGCACGACTACTCGCTGAATATTCAGAAGGGCAGCACTGCCAAAACGATTCAGGGAATCAGCACTGCTGATGACGTGAATCTGGGCGATATAGCCATGCGCCTTCTCTAACCGGGGCGTCTGGCGGCTCTACCTGGATACGTCTGTATTCTTCTGGCCGGTCGTTAGTCGCTGGCTTCCAAGCCAGCGACTAACGACTGCCTGTTTGCGAACAATTAGCGAGTTTATTACCGATTCTCTACCGTGATGATCAGGGATGCGTTCAAGCAACATGCGCAGAGGTTACAACGAGATGGCACATGGATAACCCTTATCCGCTGACTGTCTTGGTGCATTCGACGGCTTTGATGAGAAGCTCCCCGGGGCAGCTTCTCATCGTAAAACACGGTCAACGGATTCGCGTGGAAACCGAATTGAGGCAGTCCTACAGTTCATGCCCGGAAGGCATGTGAATATACCAATAAAGAATTATGCGATATTGAACTCCCGGTGTAATGTTCTTCGGACAAAAGAAAAACCGAAGGACAACGATGAGCACGCGGTCTTGGCGCTCCTTGCCGCGCGTAACCTGACCTGGCCAACGTTCCAATGGCAGTGAAATTGATTGAACTAATGTAGGTTCCGCCGTTACTAGGGCGGTTTCAGCGGGAGCACGCGGAGAGAACAAAAGGAGAGAGAAAACATGGCTGTATCAGTTGAAGCCACAGCACTGCGCAAAATCGGCATCAGACTAACGTCCTATCTGAGCATTATCTATATTATCGCGGTTGTGGATCGCTCAAACGTGGGCATCGCCGCACTGCAAATGAACCAGGACTTGCACCTCAGCGCGGCAGCGTTCTGACTGGGCGCTGGGCTATTCTTTTTATCCTACGCAATCTGTGAAGTTCCCAGCAACCTCGCCCTCCATAAAGTGGGAGCCAGCCTGTGGATTGGCCGAATCATGATCAGCTGGGGCATCATTGCATCGGCGATCGGCTTCACGCAGGGTGCCCATAGCTTTTACGTTCTGCGCTTCCTGCTGGGAGCTGCCGAAGCAGGCTTTTTCCCTGGCGTCGTCTACTACATGACCTTGTGGTACCCGGCCGGCCATCGTTCCAAGCCATATGCACTCTTCATGTCCTTTAGCGTTATGGCGTACATTCTGGTAGGGCCACTTTCCACTTGGCTGATGACGGTATCCAACGGGTTATTTGGGCATCCCGGTTGGAGGTGGCTATTCGTTCTTGAAGGCGTGCCGTGCGTAGTTTTGGGTTTTGTGACGTTATTTTATTTGACGGACTATCCGTCAAAGGCGAAGTGGCTGACGACGGAAGAAAAGGCATGGCTGCAAAACACTCTGGAAGCTGAACGTCGAGCAGAACCGCCGGTCGAGCACCACTCGATGGTCTCCTTCTTATCGGATAAGCGCGTGTGGTTGATGTCCGGAGTCTACTTCTGGTGGAACCTCGGCAACTTGGGGCTCCTGTTCTGGCTGCCTACGATTCTGAAGTCTGCTAGCAAGGTGTGGTCCAACCAGACAATTGGTTTTCTCTATGCAGTCCCCTTCTGTTGCGCCTTCGTAGGCATGCACCTAATGGCCTGGTACGCCCGCCGCAAGAGCGATCGAGGGAGCGTTTTGATCTTCTGCAGCGTGGTCCCATTCCTGGCGCTCAGCGTCAGCGCGTGGGTCACGTCGACGACCCTGGCGTACGGCATGATCTGCGCCGCCGCATTCTGTATCTATGCTCTCCTGCCAATTTTCTGGACGCTGCCCGCGGAGTACCTGGGTGGCAGGACCGCTGCCGGCGGTATCGCAGTCATAAGCTCCACGACTGGGATTGGCGGCTTGCTCGGTCCTTGGCTTGTCGGTTTGATCAAAGAATCCACCGGCAAGTTCCAATGGGCGATTGAAGCGCTGGCAGTGGCATTCCTGCTTCAGGGCTGCTTCATTGTGGCCATGAGGATCAAGAAAGGGAAAGTTATCCAGCCTCAGTTGGAAGCGGAGAGAGTTCACTAAAGAAATTTCAACTGGTTTTACTCTGCATTACTTCGGGCCCATAGTTTGGGGTGAGATGAAGCGGGCGAGTTCGGCGGAATTGACGGAGTTCCAGCGGTATTGAAGGGGGCTCCGTCTACGTCAGGAACGGCAAGATCGTCCGCTTCCGACTTTTGCAAGTGCCGGAAGAAAAGACTGTTGACTCACGCATCACCGGCACTCGTCCTGCGTGAAACACTGCCAGGCGAGTTGGATGCGCTGCTACAGTTAGCTCGACGAACTCACAAAGGAGATGGAGAAGAAGTCCAAAACGGTTTTGTTCGTGCTGCGCTGACCGTTATGGCTGGCAGTTACGGAGCACTCTCGCGCAAGACTTCAACGAAGTTCTTCAAGGCCGCCGATTGATTATCCCGGCGCCACACCAATTCCATGGTGGTGACCACATTCAGGTCTCCGACTGGAACCAGGACAACGTTTTTCGGCTTGCGCGATTCGGCCGCTGCCGGCACTATGGTCAGACCCAACTCCGCCGCAACCAAACTCAAATTGGAAGAGTCGTTCGTGCCTGATTGCACAATTCTGGGAGTCAGCCCTGCGCTGTGACAGGCGTGGATAATTCTGTCGTAGTAGGATGGGTTCAGTGCCCGAGGAATAAAGATAAAGTCCTGATCTTGCAATTCCATCAGTCGATGAGGCGGGTGAGTTGCGTACGGAGAACTTTCTGGAACCGCCAGCACCGCCTTGGTCGTCAATACCTGAATCCCGTCGAGCGTGTCGTCATCTGGCGGGCGGTTAAAGAGGAATCCCGAGGAGATTTGTCCCTCCCGGATGGCCACAAGTTGCTCAGGCGAACTCATGAGCGATACGTTCAGCGCGACATCGGGCCATTGACTCTGGAATCTCCGCAATGCGTGCGTAATTGCCTCGTGCCAGGTGAAGGACTCCACCATGCCGATCGAAAGTACGCCGGCATATCCGCTATGCACCCTGCGTGCCCGCGACTGCGCCTGTTCCAGGTAATCGAGGATGCGTCGGGCGTCTTGCAGGAAGCACTCTCCGGGAAATGTGAGCAACGCTCCCCGCCTTGATCTTTCAAACAGGGGGACGCCTAATTCTTGCTCCAGATCGCGGATCTGCCGCGAGAGCGCGGGTTGGGCTATGCGTAGACTGGCCGAGGCTCTGACGAAGCCTCGGCATTCGGCAACCGCGATAAAATAGCGCAAGTGACGCAGTTCCATATTGCATACCCTTCAAGCATGTGAATATGCCAAAACAGTATTATACGATATGGAACTGTCAGGTGTATGGTCTGTGGTATTGGGGTTGATCAAGGGCAACTCTGGGCGCGCTGCCGCTGCCTTGAAGGCTCATGAAGGTCTTCAGTTGCCGCCGAGAGTTCTGACTATTAAGGAGTGACGATCGTGGAGCAGGTATTCAGCAATCTGACCGGCGGAGGTCCGATCTCCGTTTATGTGAAGGACGGCAAAATCGTCCGCGTGCGGC
>Ga0182030_10027149_pt1 | contig 10314 bp, 11 predicted proteins | sample 812S3MmetaG_FD_121299 | JGI IMG/M metagenome (GOLD analysis project Ga0182030, IMG submission 121299) | Permafrost microbial communities from Stordalen Mire, Sweden - 812S3M metaG (Illumina Assembly) | ecosystem: Environmental > Terrestrial > Soil > Wetlands > Permafrost | place: Sweden... | reverse complement strand
CTCGATCACCGACCACTCGAAATCCGTCATATCAAACCGCGCCATGCCAACCTCCATGATCAGAAGGTTGAATCACGCCCATGGCGATTCGGGAATCATCTTTATGAGATCATGACCTAGAGCATTTTCCGATCAGATAGCGTCATATCCAGCGGCGGCGAAGAAGTTTTGGCAATCGGTAGGCGTGAAGGCGTCGAGTGCGATGCGGATGGCTTCCCACAAATCGGGGATCGTTCGCGCGGCTGCGGCGCGCAGGAGCGCCTTGAACTTGGAGAAGGCCATCTCGATCGGGTTGAAGTCCGGCGAGTAGGCAGGCAGATACATCAGCGTCGCGCCGGCCGCTTCGATGGCTTCGCGGACGCCCTTCACCTTATGCGCCGGCAGGTTGTCCATCACGACCACATCGCCGGGCGTGAGTTCGGGCGCAAGGACTTGGCTGACATAAGCGCGGAAGGCGTCGCCGTCCATTGGGCCGTCGAGCACAAAAGGCGCCGCGAGGCCGCCGATCCGCAGCCCGGCCGTGAAGGTCGTCGTCTTCCAATGGCCGTGCGGAATCGCGGCAAGACAACGCTCTCCTTTTGGAGCCCGCCCGTAGAGGCGCGCCATCTTGGTGGAGGCTGCCGTCTCGTCGATGAAGACCAGCCTTTCCGGGTCAAGATCGAGCTGCCCCGCAAACCACGCTTCGCGAGCGGCCTTCACGTCGCAGCGTTGCTGCTCGGCGGCATGCGCCGACTTTTTTTGAACGTGATGCGCCGACGGTCGAAGAAGCGCCACAGCGTCCCGACGCCAACGCTGACGCCGCGCGCCTGCAGCTTCTCCCGGAGCTCGACGAGCGTGATGTCCGGCGTCTCGGCGACGGCGCCAAGGAGAAAGTCCGCCTCGGCTTCGATGCGGCCCGACTTGCGGTCGCCGCCCTGCCTCTTCAGACGGTCGAGCCAGCGGATTGCGCTCGACGCGCTCACCCCAAACCGTTCCGCCGCCTGGCGGCAGGAAAGACCATGTTCAATGGCGTCCGCCACACGACGGCGAAGATCAAGCGAAAGAGCTTTGGCCATGCATGCCGGCCTCCTTCGCCAGCATGCAGCTCGAATCAGAAACCAGCCGATTCGGGAATCCCAGACGATTCATTCAGATCAGAAAATGCTCTAGCATTCAGGTGCGGCTGCAATTGAGCCTCTCGGAACGGCGAGCCAGGCAGCAGTGCAAGGCGGCTCGGATAGGACCCGCTGGCGGGAGCGTCGTGGGTGGCCATCTTAGGCTGATCGGAGGACCCCGAAGACCCGAAAGAAGCTCATGGCCGCATTCGCCGCATTGGTCTATTATTAAACTAGATATGAGCTATCGCCGGGGGCGCCTATGATCCGTCAGCGGATTACGGATGGGGCTCGATCTGGAGATCAATATGAGCACAGTTTATGATTTCGCCGCGACGACCCTGGACGGCCAGGAAAAGCGGCTCGCGGATTTCGCCGGGCAGGTGCTGCTCATCGTCAATACGGCGAGCAAATGCGGGTTCACGCCGCAATATGAGGGGCTCGAGGCGCTTTACCGCAAATATGGCGCGGGCGGTTTCTCGGTCCTTGGCTTTCCGTGCAATCAATTCGGCGCTCAAGAGCCGGGCGACTCGGCCGCTATCGCGCAATTTTGTTCGCGGACCTATGACGTAACATTTCCCATGTTCGGCAAGATCGAGGTCAATGGTGCCGACGCCCACCCGCTTTATAAGTTTCTTAAAGGCGAAGCGAAGGGCGTTCTCGGCACCGAGCCGATCAAATGGAATTTCACGAAATTTCTTGTTGGTCGGACAGGCGACGTAGCGGGCCGCTTCGCGCCAACGACGACGCCCCAGGACCTTGAGAAGGAAATTGAGAAGCTGCTTTGAGGCGTTTCGGCTTCCTTTGAATGTCGTCATTGGGGCTGCGCAGCGCCGGCGCCAAGGCCGAGCCGCAGCCTGGAGCGAAGTCTACTCCCGCTGAAATCGCTCAAATTTTTTGTCTTCTGGCAGAAACATGAAAAAGCGCTGACTCTTAATTTTGTCGCAATTCTTGCTGCGAACCGGTATCCACTTCGCCCGAAAATGCTCTAGAAAGTCGCGTCGATCGGCGACTGGCGGGGTGCGAGCTGAACCTGCGTCAGGGGCGGCAGCGGACGAACCGCCCCTTCCGCCGGGGTCGCTAACTAAAGCGCGGCATCTACCGATCTCAGCGCAAAGGAGACAAATTCATGCCCTTGTGGCTGGATACGCGAAGCCCCGATTTTGGCGTCTCGTTCAAGGCGCTTCTCAGCATGAAACGAGAGGCGGCCGAGGACGTCGATCATGCGGCGCAAGCTATCATCGCCGAAGTCATCGCAAGAGGCGATGACGCCCTCGTCGCCTATTCGAAGAAATTCGATCGGGTGGACCTGTCGGCGCTGGGTCTGCGCGTCGGGGCCGAGGAAATCGACGCCGCACACGCGCTTTGTCCTCCAGAGGCGCTTGAAGCGCTCCAATTGGCGCATGCGCGGATCGTGGCTTTTCATGAGAGGCAGCTCCCGCAGGATCAACTTTTTACGGATTCGCTCGGCGTCGAGCTTGGCTGGCGGTGGCGTCCGATCGAGTCGGTTGGCCTTTACGTTCCGGGGGGGACGGCAAGTTATCCTTCTTCGGTCTTGATGAATGCGGCGCCAGCCAAGGTCGCAGGCGTCGCTCGCCTCGTCATGGTAGTCCCGGCGCCGGATGGCGAAGTCAACCCGCTCGTCTTTGCGGCGGCCAAACTGGCCGGCGTCGATGAGATTTATCGCGTTGGAGGCGCTCAAGCGATTGCCGCGCTGGCTTATGGCACGCCAACGATCGCGCCGGTCGTAAAGATTGTCGGGCCCGGCAACGCCTATGTCGCCGCCGCCAAGCGGCGCGTTTTCGGAACCGTCGGCATCGACATGATCGCGGGGCCTTCCGAAATCTTGGTCATAGCCGACGGAAGCGCCAATCCGGAGTGGATCGCCGCCGACCTTCTCGCCCAAGCCGAGCATGACGCAGCGGCGCAGTCGATCCTGATCACGGATGATGCGACGCTCGCCCGCGCCGTCGAGGCCGCCGTCTCGCGGCAATTGTCGACTCTGCCGCGCGAGAAGATCGCCGCAGCGAGCTGGCGGGATTTCGGCGCAATCATCCTCGTCTCCGAGCTTCGGGAAAGCATAGCGCTGGCCGATCGGCTGGCTCCTGAGCATCTCGAAATCATTGGGGCCGACGCCGAATTGCTGAGCCAGGACATTCGCAATGCAGGCGCGATATTTCTCGGCCCCTACACGCCCGAGGCGATTGGCGATTATGTCGGCGGTTCGAATCATGTCCTGCCGACTGCCCGCTCGGCGCGGTTCTCCTCCGGTCTCAATGTTCTCGATTTCATGAAAAAGACGTCGATTTTGAAATGCTCGACTGAAAGTCTCGCGGCGCTCGGACCCGCTGCGGTCGCGCTGGGTAAGGCCGAAGGGTTGGACGCCCATGCCCGCTCAGTCGCCTTGCGCCTCGCTCCTCGACCATCATGAGCGGAGCGGAGTCGCGCAGCCGCAACCGCCTCATATCGGTGATTCTCGATGAGGCTTCGATCGGCCGGAGCACGGCCGACAAGGAGCACGAACGTCAAATCGCGATTTATGATCTTCTCGAGGAAAATTGCTTTGCCTTGCCGGGGCGGGATGCTGGCCCCTACGGACTGAAAATAGCGTTGCAGGACGCCAAGCTCGCGTTGGAGATTCTTGACGAGAATGGCGCGACGCTCGTCGCGCATATTCTTTCACTGACGCCATTGCGCGGTCTCCTCAAGGATTACTTTTTCGTCTGCGAAAGCTATTACGCTGCGATCAGGACAGCGATGCCGAGCCAGATCGAAGCGATCGACATGGGCCGTCGCGCCCTCCACAATGAGGCGGCGCAGCTTCTTATCGAGCGGCTGAAAGGCAAAATCGATTTCGATATTGATACGGCGCGGCGAATCTTCACGCTTGTCGCCGCGTTGCATTGGAAAGGCTAATGCGCGTTTCCTGATCGTTGACAAGAACTTGCGCCAAATTGCTTAGGTCGAAGCATGTTTGGAATCGAAACGTGGATGACTTTTTTCGATTTCAGACATCGTTCGGAGGTCCGGCTACGCGGGATCACGCCAAGGCGCCGCGGAGATGACGGTCGTTGTCAAGGACCGGCCGCAATCGGTGCTTTTCGCCTGCACGCTGAATGCGGTGCGGTCGCCAATGGCGGAAGCTCTTGGAAAGCATTTCTTCGGAACGGAGGTCTATTTTGCCTCCGCCGGCGTCAAACGTGGCGAAAGCGACGCCTTCGCCATCGCGACAATGGAAGAGATGGGCATCGACATCGCCAAGCACCGCCCTCACACATTCGAGGATCTCGAGGACGCGTATTTTGATCTCATTGTCACATTATCGCCCGAGGCGCATCATAAGGCCCTCGAATTCACCCGCACGCTCGCGGTCGACGTCATCTATTGGCCGACGCTCGATCCAACTGCCGTTGAAGGCGGCCGCGAGCGCATTCTCGATGCGTATCGCAAAGTTCGCGACGGTCTGCTGGAGCGCATCGAGACATTAATGGCCTATCGCCCGATGGCCAATCCATAGCGCGACGCCTAGACAAAACCGCGCCTGCCGGTCGCCAGTCTCGCTGGTTGCGGCGAAATCATGCTAGGCGAATGTCCACATTCGATGCGCGACGAAGCTCCAGAGCATGACGACGCCGGTCGTCGCAGCCTGCGCCGGAAGATAGGGCAGTCCTCCGATGTCGACGAAAAGCGACATGAACAGATAGGTAAGTCCAAAGCCGATTGAGGCGACGAGCGCAAAGCGCCAAGCCGCCTCCTCGTGCCGGCGTTCCGACCGGAAGACGTGGCGGCGATTGAGATAATAGGAAACCACCCCGCCGACGCCAAAGCCCGCCAAAGCGGCCGCCACCGCCGAAACGCCGGCCATTTCGACCAGCCCAATCAGAACCGCATAGTGGATCGTCGTGGCCACAAGGCCAACGCCTGCAAAAGATGAGAACTGGCGCAGCAGGACAGTCATTGCTAAGATTTAGATCTCGGCGGTTTCACTGTTTGAATCGGCGCCGTCGCCGCTGCGCATTGCGCGCTCGGCGGCATCGTTGGAGCGCCGATGTTAGGACCAAGCTCGATAGCAAGGAGTAAACTTTCATGCACCTGTCTCTTTGCCCGAAGCTGCCGGCGTGGCTTCTGAGCGCCGGGCTTGTCAGCTTGGCCGCGACCATGCCCGCCGCCGCCGCAGTCCGTTCCGGGTTGCTCGATTGCAGCGTATCTCCAGGCATTGGCTTCGTCATCACGTCGAGCAGGGCGCTCTCCTGCGTTTTTCGGCCGCGGCACGGCCGGCCCGAGTATTACGTCGGAACGGTTCAGCGATTTGGCCTGGCCATAGGCATAACCGGCCCGAGCCGGTTCGTCTGGGGCGTTTTCACCGCGGCGCCGCGTGGCGCTCCTTATCCGCTCGCAGGCAATTATGCGGGCGTGGGCGTGGGCGCAACCGTGGGCGTGGGGCTCAGCGCCAATGCGCTGGTCGGCGGCAATGCCGGTTCGGTTACCTTGCAGCCCCTTTCCATCGGCGCGCAGACGGGCATTGCTTTGTCCGCCGGCGTCGGGGCCTTGACGCTGGAGCCAGCCGGCCTAGCGCGTTGACCTCAGGGAAGCTGACAGGCTTGATCGATCGAGGGAACAGGAGAATGATCGGTTCCCTCTGAAACGCTGAAAAGATGGCGTCGCCCCGCAATTGCGGTCGTTCGGAGGCTCGAAAATTGCGATCGAGCCTTCCAGCTCATGTAGGCTGCCGGCTCCAAGCCAGAGCCGCTCCCGGCTGAATCCATAATTGCAAGAGGCGCATCATGTCCGCAACTTCCTCCGCCGCGAGCGGCTCGCACGCCAAATTGATCATCGTCGGATCCGGGCCGGCTGGCTATACGGCCGCGATCTACGCGGCGCGGGCCATGCTGGAGCCGATCCTGATCTCCGGCTTCGAGCCTGGCGGTCAGCTCATGATCACGACGGATGTCGAAAACTATCCGGGCTTCGCTGCGCCGATCCAGGGTCCCTGGCTGATGGAGCAGATGAAGGCTCAGGCCGAACATGTCGGCGCGCGCATGAAGTCCGATCATATCGTTCACGTCGATCTCGGCCGGCGGCCGTTCCAGCTTAGCGGCGACAGCGGTGCGGTTTATACTTGCGACGCCCTGGTGATTGCGACCGGCGCGAGGGCCAAATGGCTCGAAATCCCCTCAGAGGCCAAGTTCAAGGGCTATGGCGTGTCGGCCTGCGCAACTTGCGATGGATTCTTTTACCGCGGCAAGCCGGTGATTGTCGTCGGCGGCGGCAATTCGGCGGTCGAAGAGGCCCTATATCTGAGCCATATCGCGAGCAAAGTGACGGTCGTGCATCGGCGCGAAGCGTTCAGGGCCGAACGCATTCTGCAGGAGCGACTGTTCAAGAGGCCGAATGTCGAGGTCATATGGGATCACGCGATCGATGAAATCCGCGGCGACGCCGATCCGCTGAGCGTCACGCATGCGCGCGTGAAGGACGTCAAGACCGGGGCCACGCGCGAGATTGAGACGCATGGCCTCTTCGTCGCAATTGGGCACAAGCCAGCCTCCGATCTTTTCGTCGGCCAGCTCGACGTCAAGCCGAACGGTTATATCAAGACGGCGCCCAATTCGACAGCAACGAATGTGCCGGGCGTGTTCGCCGCCGGCGACGTCGCCGACGAGATCTATCGTCAGGCCGTGACGGCCGCCGGAATGGGCTGCATGGCGGCGCTCGATGCCGAACGCTGGCTCGCCGCGCGGAGCGATGCGAGGCTCGCCGCCGAATGAGTTGAGTTCGCGGCGGAGATTTGACGGGGCTCCCGCTTATCGGACACACTCGAAGCGATCGCCGTGGCGAGCCCAGCGCTCCCCGACGCCGCAAGAGGAGAACGAAATGAAATTCGACCGGAAGGCGCTCATCGCTTTTTCCCTTTGGGCCGCCGCCAGCATCGCGTCTCCGAGTTTCGCGCAAGCTCCGCAACCGGCGGCGCCGAAGCAGGCCGCAACCTCCGCGGCGCCTCTCCTCGACATCAACAGCGCGAGCGAAGACGAGCTGCGCGCCCTAAAGGGCATTGGCGACAAGCGCGCCGCCGACATCATCAAGAATCGGCCATACAAGGGCAAAGACGAATTGGTGCAAAAAAAGATCATTCCCGCGGCGGTTTACGCCGGCATAAAGGACAAGATCATCGCCAAGCAGAATTAGACGCCAGCCACGCGACAGGCGTCGCGCACGGATTTGAAATCTCAGCGGCGGATGTTGGCCTCCGGTGATGTTTGATGGTAGATAGCTTCGAATAGAGACAGACGGCTATCTGGTTCATCTGATGAGCTGGATAATGTCCTTGCATCGGCCAGGAGCCCCGCCCGACGCGAGAAATGCCGCAAGACAATAGAATATGCGCCCCATAGCTTCGTTAATCGCAAGATGCTCGCCGCCAAATGCCGGCGCATGGCGTTTGCTTTTGTCGCCGGAACGCGGCGTCATCTGGCCATGGCCGCGGCGTGCGAAACGCCATATGTTCGAGCCCTTGCATAAGGAATCAAATGATGTTTCCGAAGCCCGCGCCGCAGTTAGAGGCCAATACTTACGGCTATGAAACGCGCCCGATGGTGAAGCCGACAGGCTTTCGCGAATATGATGCGCGATGGATCTTTGAAAAAGAGATCAATCTCATGGGCGTTCAAGCCTTAGGCTTGGGGCTCGGGACGTTGCTCCACGACATGGGCGTCAAGCCCGAGCTCGTGACGGGGCATGATTTTCGGGCGTATTCGTCCTCGATCAAATATGCCCTCATAAGCGGCCTGATGGCGGCCGGCGTCAGGGTTCACGATATTGGGCTTGCGTTGTCGCCGATGGCCTATTTCGCCCAGTTCGAGCTCGACGTCCCGGCGGTCGCCATGGTCACGGCCTCGCATAATGACAATGGCTGGACCGGCGTGAAAATGGGCGCGCAAAGGCCGGTCACCTTTGGCCCGGATGAGATGACTAGGCTGAAGGAGATCGTGCTCGCCGGGAAATTTCGCTACGCCGACGGCGCCTCTTATAGGTTTGTGGAAGATTTTCCGGCGCGTTACATAGCCGATCTCCTCAACCGGCCAAAGATCGCGCGCAAACTGAAAGTTGTCGCCGCCTGTGGCAATGGCACTGCCGGCGCTTTTGCGCCGCAGGTTTTGGAAAAGCTTGGTTGTGAAGTCATCCCGCTCGACGCCGAACTCGACTACACCTTTCCACACTACAATCCAAACCCTGAAGACCTGAAGATGCTGCACGCCATGGCGGCTAAAGTGCGCGAGACCAGCGCCGACGTCGGCCTTGGATTTGATGGAGATGGAGATCGCTGCGGCGTCGTCGATAATCGCGGAGAGGAGATTTTCGCCGACAAGATCGGCGTCATGCTCGCGCGGGATCTGTCCAAGCTTCATCCCGGCGCCACTTTCGTCGTCGACGTCAAGTCAACTGGGCTTTTTGCGACTGATCCGGAGCTCCTGCGTCAAGGCGTCAAGGCTGATTACTGGAAGACCGGGCATTCCTACATCAAACGCCGCGTCACGGATCTCGGGGCGCTCGCCGGATTTGAGAAATCGGGACATTTCTTCTTCAATGCGCCAGTCGGGCGCGGCTATGACGATGGAATTCTCACCGCCATCCATGTCATCGAAATGCTCGATCGCAACCCGCAGAAATCGATGGCCGAACTGTATGAAGAGCTGCCCAAGACCTGGGGCTCGCCGACCATGTCGCCGCATTGTGACGACGAAAAGAAATATGGCGTCGTCGACAAAGTGGTCGAGCGGTTCAAGGCAATGCAGGAGACGGGCACACCTTTGATCGGCCAGAAGATTCGCGATCTCGTTACGGTGAATGGCGTGCGCGTCACCGCGCAGGACGGAACCTGGGGTCTCGTTCGCGCCTCGTCGAACAAGCCCGAGCTCGTGGTCGTCGTTGAGAGCCCGGTCTCAGAGGCGAGAATGCGGGAGATGTTTGCGGCGGTCGACAGCGTCCTGCGCGAAAGCCCCGAGGTCGGGGCCTATAACCAGACCATTTGAGGCTCGATCGATGCGCGGATGTTGGCGGATGTTGATTGAGCGAAAAAGCCCATGCTTTCCGTTCGGGCCGGCTCGCCTCCTGGTTCGGTGGCAAAGGCGTTTCCGAACCAGTTAAGATGGTAACTTTGCCGAAGCCGCCGTCGCGGCGGCTTCGATTGGCGCAGCGAGATCGCGATCAGGTTATCGACGATCCGCGATCGAGGCTTCAATCACGGCCCGTTATTGTGCCCGTTGAGGCGTGTGTGGCGGTATTCCATATTTTGAAATCGTTGAGGAGCGTCGATGAAACCCCTGCGCTGTTCATCGTTGCGGCATTCCAAATGATTGTATCGAGCACGCCGGTGTCCACCGAATAATTGGTCGTGCAGTTGGTGCAGCTATTGCCTTGAAGTATTGTCCCGGCGATTGCATTCGTGGCGGTCTGCACAAATGGAGCATTTGGGTTCTGATAGACGGTATAGTTCCAATATGCTTCGTCAATCGCATATTGCGGGGTGCCCGGGCGAGCGGTGAGATTATTATTGCGTATTTCGACGCCATCCGTGCTCGTTCCCCAAAAGCTCGTTGGCGCGATAAGAGCATGATCCACATTGATGTAGGATCCATAAAGTCCCTTTGTATTCGTCAACGTGTTTCCGATGATTTCTATATTTCTCACCCTGTCGAATTTAAAAGTCGCGCCGTTTTCGCTTATCGGGCCTTGATCTGGGCGCAGCCAAATGCCTCCATTGTCAATCAAGGAATTTCCGACGACAGAAGTATTGAGGAAACTGCCTGACCACAATAAAATGCCGCGCGGATTGCCTGTCATGGTATTGTAGCGAATCAGGGTGTTTTGAAACGATGGCACGGTGATAGCGAAGTGATCGCCGGGCGAGGGCGTCACGTCCCATGGCTGATCGATAGTGAATGTGTTGTTGTTTCGGGAAACGACGTTGCGGATTTGACCGGCTCCTGCGCCGCTGACGATGCTCACAATGGAATTGGGGTAATAGTTCCAAGAACAAGCGCCAGAGCACCTGGAGTCATCGGCGACAGTGACGGCGCCGGCGGACGTCACCGTGCCGGTGTCGTCCCTTCGATAAGGTCCGCCGCCTTCGCTCAGAATTGTCTCTCCGTCGTTCCAATTATATTTCAGAGGGTTGCCTGCTGTGTCGAAAATATTGCTATGGATAACGACGTTTTTGCCG
>Ga0182030_10027147_pt1 | contig 10315 bp, 12 predicted proteins | sample 812S3MmetaG_FD_121299 | JGI IMG/M metagenome (GOLD analysis project Ga0182030, IMG submission 121299) | Permafrost microbial communities from Stordalen Mire, Sweden - 812S3M metaG (Illumina Assembly) | ecosystem: Environmental > Terrestrial > Soil > Wetlands > Permafrost | place: Sweden... | reverse complement strand
CGTCCACCTCGACGGTCTGAAGGACAAGCATGACCGGGCGGTGAGCCAGGACGGCGTGTTCGACGTCGCCGTCAGCGCGATCAAGGCAGCCAAGGCGGCGGGCCATAACGTCAACGTCAACGCGACGATCTTCGACAATTCGACGGCGGAGGAGATCGTCGGCTTCCTCGATTTCGCAAAGGAACTTGGCGTCGGCGTCAATATCTCGCCCGGCTACGCCTACGAGCGTGCCCCCAATCAGGAGCACTTCCTCGCCCGTCGCAAGACCAAGGAGCTGTTCCGCAAGGTGTTCTCGCTCGGCAACATCCGGAACTGGACGATCGAGCACTCGCCGCTGTACCTCGATTTCCTTGCCGGCAATCAGCAATACCTGTGCTCGCCGTGGGGCATGCCGACGCGCAACGTGTTCGGCTGGCAGAAGCCGTGCTATCTCGTCGGCGAGGGCTTTGTCCCGTCGTTCCGCGAGCTGATGGATACGACCGACTGGGACAGCTACGGCACCGGCCGCTACGAAAAATGCGCCAACTGCATGGCGCATTGCGGCTACGAGCCGACGGCGGCGGACGCGGCGGTGCGAAATGTGTTCGAGGCGGCGAAGGTCGCCATTCTGGGGCCGCGCCTGAAGGGGCCGATGGCGCCGGAAATTTCGCTGGCGAACCAGCGCCCGGCCGAATACGTGCACGCCCAGCACGTCGACAACATGCTGTCCAAACTTGAGGCGCAGACCCGCGGCGCCCCGCCCGCGCGCCGTGCGGCCGCCCCCGCGGCGGAGTGACGCGACCGCTTAAAAGCGGCGCCCACCCCTCCGCCCTTTCCGGCCTAGGAGCCAATTTAACGCCATGCTGACGAAATTCATCAGCAGGATCGTCGATTTCTGTCTGCGTTTTCCGCGTAGCGTCGTCGTCGCCGGCCTCCTGCTCGCCATTCTTGGCAGTTTTTACACGGCGACGCATTTCGCCATCACCTCCGACATCGATTCGTTGCTGTCGAAGGATCTGCCGTGGCGGCAGCGCGGCCTCGCGTTCGAGAACGCGTTCAAGCGCTTCCAGATCATCGACGCCGTGATCGACGCGCCGACGGCGGAGCTGGCGGCGGCGGCGACGGACGCGCTGACCTCGGCGCTGCGCAAGGACACGGTGCATTTCAAGTCGGTGTCCAATTCGAGCGCGGTCGATTTCTTCACCCGCAACGGCCTGTTGTTCCTGCCCGAGGACCAGCTCAAGAAAAGCCTCGACGGGCTTGTCAAGGGAGAGGCGCTGATCGCCGACCTCGGCCAGGACCCGAGCCTGCGCGGTCTCGTCTCGGCGCTGGAGGACGTGCTGATCGGCGTCAACCAGCACAAGGTCGAGCTGGACTCGACCGCGCCGGTGCTGCGCTCGGCGGCGGAGGCGACGGCCAAGGTGCTGGCCGGCGAGCCCGCCAGCTTCTCCTGGCGCGCGCTGGTCGAGGGTCATGCGCCGCAACCGCTGGAGTTGCGCGGCTTCATCGAGGTGCGGCCTGCGCTCGACTACAAGTCGGTGGAGCCCGGCCATGTCGCGACCGAGGCGCTGCGCGCCATCGCGGCGGAGATTGCGCCGCAATATCAGGCGCGGGTGCGGCTGACCGGCCCGGTGACGATGGCCGACGAGGAATTCGCGACCATCAAGGAGAACGCCGCGCTCAACGGGACGATCACCTTCGCCATCGTGTTGTTCATCCTGTGGCTCGCCTTGCGAAGCCCCAAGCTGATGTTCGGCGTGTTCGTCAATCTCATGGTCGGGCTGCCGATCACGGCGGCGGTGGGGCTGTTCCTGATCGGCAGGTTCAACCTGATCTCGGTTTATTTCGCGGTGCTGTTCGTCGGCATCGGCATCGACTTCTCGATCCAGTACAGCGTGCGCTACCGCGCCGAGCGGCACGACAATCCCAACCTGCGCGAGGCGATCCGGTCGGCTGGCCACTATGTCGCGGCGCCGCTGACGCTCGCCGGCGTCGCCACCGCGCTCGGATTCCTCTCGTTCTACCCGACCGCCTACAAGGGCGTCGAGGAGCTCGGCGTCATCGCCGGCTGCGGCATGCTGATCGCCTATGCGAGCAGCGTCACCGTTCTGCCGGCGCTGATCTATCTGCTCAATCCCGCCGGCGAGCCGGAGCCGCTGGGCTATACCGCGCTGGCGCCGCTCGACAATTTCCTCAACCGGAATCGCTTAGGCGTGCTGTGGGGCGTCATCGGCACGGTGGTGATCCTGCTGCCCTCGCTGTACTGGCTGCGGTTCGACTTCAACCCGCTCAATCTGCGCAATCCGCACACCGAGGGCATGGCGACCTATCTGGATCTGAAGAAGGACCCGGCGACCAACCTCAACGCGGTCGAAGTGCTGGCGCCCAATCTCGACGCGGCCAACGCGATTGCGGCGAAGGTCTCGAAGTTGCCGGAGGTCTCGCGCGCGACCACGCTTTCCTTTTTCATCCCGCCCGATCAGGACAAGCGCCTGCCCGAGATCGCCGAGGCCGCCAAGGCGCTGGCGCCGGCGTTCGACCCCGCCGAGGCGCAGGCGCCGCCGACCGACAAGGAGGTCGTCGAAAATTTCGACGACGTCGCCGCGCGGCTCGCGGACGCGGCCAACGAAAACCCCGGCGCCGGGGCGGACGCGGCCAAGGCGCTCAGCGTCCAGTTGTCCGCGCTCGCCAAGGCCGACGTGAAGTATCGCGAGATCGCGTCCGAGGTCTTCGTCGCGCCGCTCAAGCGCGATCTTGCGGCGTTGAAGGAGTCGCTGGCGGGCCAGAAGGTGACGCGCGAGAACCTGCCGCCCGATCTCGTCGCCGATTGGATGACGCCGGACGGGCGCGCGCGCGTGTCGATCGCGCCGAGCGCCGATCAGAACGACAACGCCGCGATGCGCAAGTTCGCCCGGGCGGTGCTGGCGGTCGAACCCGATGTGACGGAGGGGCCGGTCACGGTTATCGAGGCGAGCGACACGGTTCTCGGCGCCTTCGAGCGCGCGGCCGGCTATGCGCTGATCTCGATCGCCATCCTGCTCTGGCTCGTGCTCGGGCGGGTCACCGACATGCTGCTGACGCTGATTCCGCTGACGATGGCGGCGGTGGTGACGCTGGAGATCTGCGCGCTGGTCGGCTGGCCGCTCAATTTCGCCAACATCATCGCGCTGCCGCTGCTGCTCGGGGTCGGCGTCGCGTTCAAGATCTATTACATGATGGCGTGGCGAGACGGGGTGACGCATCTGTTGCAGACGAGCCTGACGCGGGCGGTGATCTACAGCGCCATGACGACGGCGGTCGCCTTCGGCAGCCTGATGTTCTCCTCGCATCCCGGCACGGCGAGCATGGGGCGGCTTTTGGCGCTGTCGCTGGTCACGACGCTTTGCGCGGCGGTGCTGTTTCAGCCGATATTGATGGGCAAGCCGCGGCAGGCGGCGGAGCCGCCGCAATAGCGGTTTTTCATTCGGAGGGGGGAGACTATGCGGGTCCTTGACGTATTGGCGCTGCTGGCGGCGCTGAGTCCGGCCGCGGCGCTGGCGGACAATTCGGGCAGCAAGGAGGAGCAGGCCGCCTGCCGCTCCGACGTGCGGCGCGTGTGCGGACGTATCGGCAAGGGCGACGACCAGAAATACCGCGATTGTCTTCAGACGCATTTCTCGGAATTGTCGCAAAACTGCCAACAAGTGCTGATGAACCACCAGAACCATTGATGGACGCGAAGTCCAATGGGAGCGGAGCACCCGCTTTCGTCTCTACTGCCGGGGCGTTTGCCTTTCCCCGGTTTCCCCCGTAAGGCCAACTCCCAGGAGAAGTTGATGAATTTTCGTGCGTTCGTTATTGTTTCGTTCGCCCTGGCGGCGGCGGCGCCGGCGCTGGCCGACGAGCCGTTCAAATACACCAAAGACCAGCAGGACGCCTGCCTGCCCGACGTGCGCAAGTTCTGCAAGAACGTGCACCCGCCCAAGGGCGCCGACGAGGCGGCGGTGCAGACGATGTATCAGGCCTGTCTCAACGAGCACCGCGACAACGCGCGGCCCGATCATCTATCGCAAAAATGCCTTGACCTCTTCACACAATACGGCCGCTGAAAGGTTAAGCCGGAGCCCTTAAGGGGGCGCCGGCGCTCTCAATGGGAGTATCGAAGCGATGAAGTTTCGCTCAGGCCTTGCTCTGGCAGTCCTCCTCGCCGTCACGACGCTGGCGCGCGCCGATACGACCGTGAAAGGCTTCTGGGAGGCGCGCGATTCCGACGGCAATCCCACGGCCTGGTTCCTGTTCAACGGCAACAAGGACGATGTCTATTCGGCGCGCCTTGTCAAAGGCTTCAAGCCCAAGAACGAAGATGCGCCGCCGCCGAAGGAGATCTGCACGGAATGCCCGGGCAAGAAGAAGGGCGCCCACATCATGGGTCTGACCCTGTTCTGGGGCATGAAGCGCGATGGACTGCATTACGACGACGGCAGCGTGCTCGATCCGCGCGACGGCTCCGTCTACCACGCCTTGATGAACCTCAGCGACGACGGCAAGGAGCTTGAGGTTCGCGGCTATCTCGGCATCAAGATGTTCGGCAAGTCGCAAACCTGGTACCGGCTGCCCGACGACGCGATGAAGAAGGAGGAGATTCCTAAGGAAATGCTCGCCGGCGACTCGGATAAGCCCAAGGCGGCTTCCGCAGACAAGCCCAAACACAAGAAGGACAAGGCCAAGGCGGCCGATAAGACGGATCAGCCCGCCGATGCGGACGCCGCGGCGCCCGCGCCGGCCGCCACCGACGAACCGCAGCCAAAGTAGCGCGTCCGCCGCGGCGAGCGCGCGTCGCCGCCTATCGATTGCGGCTATCGCGCGCGCGCCCATGCCGTATCTCGTTATTCGGTCCGCTTTTTCGGGCTTGAGTGTGGGCATCCCGTAAGTTGGCTGCAGCCGAAAGCGGGAGCCGAACATGTCGAAGCAGCAAGCTCTGGACCTTCTCGACGAGTTTGAAGCGCGAAGCGCATTCAAGGCTTTCAAGCGGCTTGACCGAGGAACGGTCGCCAGCGATCTGCGCGCCCGGGTCAACAATCCCTTTCTCATAAGCCAGGGCACGAAGGCCGGCGTATGCGGGCCTTCGGCGGTCGCTTTCGAGCTTCTGAAAGCTCGACCTTTCACTTACGTGCTCGCTGCGACGCGGTTATTCGAGTTGGGGTTTGCAATTATCAACAAGTGGGAGATCAAACCGGACAACGATCTGCTCACCGCGCCCTGTCCAGCGACGGTCGCTCAAGGCGACTGGGTCGTTCTGGCGAGCATCCGCGATTCGGAGAATTGGTTCTGGGATTTCCATGAAGACGTGTCGGACGACAGCGCCAACACCACGCTTCGCGAAATCGAGGACTGGATGAAGAAGGCCGGCTACACCGACATAAAGCGAGAAGAGGGTCTCACAAACATCTTCGACAAGACTAAAATGTTCAATAATGCTTTGTCATTGTACAGCAATGACAATTATCAAGTCATCCTGCGCATCAATGCATCGTGTATCGATTCCGAAATTCCAAGCGCTCCCATCGCGGGCAATCATGTGGTCGTTCTGGTCGGCGACTATAAGCCGCCGGCTTCAAAGTCCGACACAGTCAGCATTCCGATTTATACCTGGGGCCAAAGGCTTAATATACCGCGAAAAGGCGGACTTACCTACGGCCAGTTCCTCGACCAGTTTTTCGGATACGTCGCCGCTAAATGGTGACCTTGCCTCATTCCCAGCGCTGGAACCACGCGGGGCCGACAATGTAGTTCGGCCGCTTTGTGTCGCTGAAATAGAGGTTGTCGCCGCCGGGATTGCGGTCGACGCCGGTGCCGACATAGACGGGAAAATCGCGCGCCGCGGCGACCTCGTGATGGCGCAGCGGCGTGGGATGACGCCGCTTCACCTTGGCCTCAGCGGCGGACGCGAACGCGGCGAGCCCGAGAAGGGCGACAGAAAGGGCTAGGCCCCGGCGCAACCGCGTCATCAAGAACTCCGACCTCTGGACTCGTCGCGATGATGTAAGCCGAACACCAGTTAACGCAATGCCAAAAACTGTCGGGCGGCGCGTCTGGCGCCGACCGCGCCTTCGGCGCCACAGTGAAGCGGCGCCGGCCGGCGAAACTTCCGGTGCGTGACCCCCGCAAGTCGTAGGCCGATGGCGCCGGTTATCCGCCGGGCCGCCCTGCGATAGGATTAGGCGCCGATTCGGGTGGCTGCCGGACTTAACATAGTTATGCGTACGGCGCGCGCCTCCTCTGTTACAATGCGGCCGGCAGAACCAAAACCGAGGTAGAATCTTAAAATTATTTCTGTTTTGTAAAATTTTTGTGGCATAGGGCTGCCGTTCCCTTGTTTCGCCATGCAATGGTCACATATCTTATCGCTCTGCAGCATTGACCTGTGCGCTGCAGCATGGTACTGAACATTCGTCGAGTTGGGGAAACGCTTGAACATCCAATGCGCTGCCGGAGGGCCGGCCGAATGTGATGGAGCAAGCCATGAAACTGAACTTTTTCCGCCGCTACTTCCACGCCCGCAATGTCTACTGGAACGTCGTGCGCGAACTCAGATACTACACCGATCGCGAGTTGCATGACCTCGGCATCGATCGCGCCGACATTCCGGGAATCGCCGAGGCTGCGGCGCACCAAGCGTGACCGCGCCGTCGCCGGCTCTCAGTCTTGGCCGGATCGACGCAGGGCGCCTCGCTCTGCCTGCGATGACCAACATGGCGCCCGTCCGCAAATCGGACGGGCGCTTCTTTTCGAGCAAGCCTCATTTCCGCGCGCGACGCGTTGACGGAAAAGCGGAAGCGCCGGGCGCGCTCGGAACCGACCACCCCGCCGTTCCGATCATTCAGGCGCGCGGTGGATGGGGTCGACCCAGTAGACCTCCTCGGGCTTCTCCACAGGCTCGACGTCAGTGATGTTGACCACCACGGCCTCGTTGTCGGAGCGCACCAGCACGCATTCCAGCGTCTGGCTGGGGTCGGCGTTGATCTCCTGATGCGGAACGAAGGGCGGCACGTAGATGAAATCGCCGGGATGGGCCTCGGCGACGAATTGCAGTCTGTCGCCCCAGCGCATCCGGGCGTGGCCCTTGACCACGTAAATCACGCTTTCGAGCTCGCCGTGATGATGCACGCCGGTCTTGGCGTTGGCGGCGATGCTGACGGTTCCCGCCCAGATTTTCTGCGCGCCGACGCGGGCGTGATTGATCGCGGCCTGCCGGAACATGCCGGGCGTCTGCGGCGTGTTGGGGTCGAGCTGTTCGCCCCTGATGACGCGCACGCCGTCGTCCCTCCAGCGTTCGGTGTCGGCATCTGCGCTCATGGCTGTGATCCTCGTTGAGTGGCTTAAGCTAACGCGCGAAAGCGCCGCTTAGCCCCCGCAATGAAACGGCAGGCGCAATGTCTTGTTGGACTTGTTGGCGTGAACCTCGACCTGCAGCGGACTGCAGGTGGCGTCTTCGAGCAGGAACGCCTTGTGCTCCAGCCCGTCGGGGCCGAACACGAAATGGGTGAAGCCCTTGTGCGTCACGCTCGACTGGCCGGAATGGTTGGTCTGGGTGACGTCGACGGTCGCGGTCGCGAATTTTGGCGCGGCGTTCTTCTCGCCGCTGAAGGTCAGCTCGACGAGCACGGCGCTGGCGAGCCGGCGGTCCGGCCCGTCGCCCTTGGCGAGGTTCTCCAGCTCGGCGGCGTCGGCCAGCGGCTCGGAAAACTTGCCGGTCGACTCCAGATACAAGCTCGCCTTGATGTCGACGATCTTCAAATCCGCCGCCTGCGCCCCTGCGCCAAGGACGCAAACGCCAGCCGCCGCCAGCCATCGCCGCATCATAATTTCGCCCCCGGCCGCCACGTCGCGGCGGCGCCGAACTAGCATCGCGCCGCGTCAATGAGCAACGCACAAAAAAACCGGCCGCGTCGCCGCGGCCGGGCTCGTCGATGTCTAGCCGTCCTGTCTTAGCTGCGGCGGTCGCCGAGCAGCATCAGCAGGAACTGGAACATGTTGATGAAGTCGAGATAGAGGGTCAGCGCGCCGAAGATCGACTTCTTCTCCGAAGCCTCCCACGTCCCGCCGGCGTAGTAGGCCGACTTGATCGACTGCGTGTCCCAAGCGGTCAGGCCGGCGAACACGCCGACGCCGAGCACCGAGATGGCGAACTGCAATCCGGTCGAATGCAGGAACAGGTTGACGATGCTGGCGATGATGAGGCCAAACACGCCCATCACCATAAACGAGCCCATCGCCGAGAGATCGCGCCGGGTGGTGTAGCCGTAGAGGCTCAGCGCCCCGAACGACGCGGCGGTGATGAAGAACACGCGCGCGATCGAGACGCCGGTGTAAAGCAGGAACACCGTCGACATCGAAAGGCCCATCAAGGCGGCGAAGCCTAAGAAGACCATGCGCGCCGTGCCGGCGGACATGCGGTCGCGCCCGGCCGACATGCCGAACACGACGAGCAACGGCGCGAAGATCACCAGCCATTTCAGCGGCGACAGGTAGATCGCCTGGCCGAAGCTGGAGAGCGCGACGAGATGGCCCCCCGCATAGACCGGCGCGGCGGCCATGAAGGCGCCGAGCGCGACGAGCCCGGTGACGCCCAGGCCGAGGGTCATGTAGTTGTAAACGCCCAGCATATAGGCGCGCAGACCCTGGTCGATCGCGCCAACTTGGGACCGGGCGACGCCGGCGCCGAAGCGCGTGGCGTTGAAGCGGTCATAGTCGGACATGGAAACCTCATTAGAGAGGAGAGGGCCGCTGGCGCGGCCCTGTCGCTACGGGGTCAATATGAAGCGGCTCGGCGCCTTGCGCAAGCCGCGGCGACATTACATCGCCGTCATATTGTTAAAGCGGCGCCCTCACTTCGGCTTGCCGTCCGGGCCGAAGGTCGAGAGATAGGCGATGACGTCGGCCCGGTCCTTTTCGTTGGGCAGGCCGGGAAAAGCCATTTTGGTGCCGGGCACCTTGGCCCGGGGGTCCGTCAGATAGACGTCCAATGTGGCCTCGTCCCAGGTGATGCCGGAGCCCTTGTTGGCGTCGGAGTAATTGTAGCCTTCCACGCTGCCGGCTTTGCGGCCGATGACGCCGTTCAGAACCGGGCCGACAGCGTTTTTGGCGGTCTCGCCGACGTTGTGGCAGGCGTGACACTTCTTGAATACCTGTTTGCCGGCTTCCGCATCCCCGGCGGCGAGCGCTCCGGAGCCGCCAATGACGACGGCGGCGGCGAATACGGCTGCGCTGACGATAGACTTCACTCTGTTCCTCCCGATTTCCCCTGCACGCAAACGATGCGGGCGGCGGTGGTTAGCATCGTATAGAGCATTGGGGAAGCCGCGACATCGCCCGCGCTGGCGCCGCGCCGCATCCTCCGATAAGGAGCGGCGCTCACGCAGGATAGGATAATGGACGCTCAGGAAACCCATTTCGGCGACCGCCGCGTGCGCCTCGACGCCAAGCAGGGGTTGGTCGACGACGTGTTCCACAAGGTCGCCGACCGCTACGACCTGATGAACGACCTGATGTCCGGCGGCCTGCATCGGCTGTGGAAAGACGTGTTCGTCGCCAAGGTCGCCCCGCCGCATCACCGCCCGTACAGCCATCTCGACTTCGCCGGCGGCACCGGCGACGTCGCGTTTCGCATCGCGCGCGCCGGCGGCGATCTGACCCGCGTCACCGTCGCCGACATCAACGCCGACATGCTGCGGGTCGGCGAGAAGCGGGCGCGCAAGCTCAAGGCGTTCGATCGGCTCGAATTCGTCGAGGCCAACGCGGAGGAGCCGCCGTTCGCGGATGGCGCGTTTGACGGCTACACCATCGCTTTCGGCATCCGCAACGTGCCGCGCATCCAACGCGCGCTCGACGAAGCCTATCGCGTGCTCAGGCGTGGCGGACGCTTCCTGTGCCTGGAGTTCTCCAAGGTCGACGCGCCGGGGCTCGCTCCGCTCTACGACGCCTATTCCGACACGGTGATTCCCGCCATCGGCCGGGTCGTGACCGGCGACGGCGCGCCTTACCGCTATTTGATCGAGTCGATCCGCCAGTTTCCGACGCCGGAGCGTTTCGCCGACATGATCTCGACGGCCGGCTTTTCGCGCGTGAGCTACGAGCGGCTGACGGGCGGGGTCGTCGCGATCCATTCCGGTTGGAAGCTCTGAGGCTTGTCCATTTTATCCGCGATAGGTCACGTCGGGCGGCTCGCCGGCGCGGCGCTCGTCATGGCGCGCGAGGGCGTCTTTGCGGGCGTCGACGCCGAGCTGCTGCCGCCGATCGCCCGGCCGGGGCTCGGCGCGCTCAAGCTGATCGGGCGCAAGCGCGCCGGCAGTCACGG
>Ga0182030_10027146_pt1 | contig 10315 bp, 10 predicted proteins | sample 812S3MmetaG_FD_121299 | JGI IMG/M metagenome (GOLD analysis project Ga0182030, IMG submission 121299) | Permafrost microbial communities from Stordalen Mire, Sweden - 812S3M metaG (Illumina Assembly) | ecosystem: Environmental > Terrestrial > Soil > Wetlands > Permafrost | place: Sweden... | reverse complement strand
TTGCCGACCCGGGAAAATTCGCCTTCCTGGAGCACGCGCAGGATTTTCGTCTGCGTGGTCATGGGCATGTCGCCGATTTCGTCGAGGAAAAGCGTGCCGCCGTCGCATTGCTCGAACTTGCCGATGCGCTGCGCCAGCGCGCCGGTGAACGCGCCTTTCTCGTGGCCGAAGAGTTCGCTTTCGAGGAGGTTTTCCGGGATGGCGGCGCAGTTGATGGCGATGAACGGCTTGGTCGCGCGGGAACCGTTCTGGAAAATCGCGCGCGCCACGAGTTCCTTGCCGGTGCCGCTTTCGCCGGTGATGAGGATGGTCGTGCTGGTCGGCGCGACCTGGCCGATGAGTTTGTAGACCTGCTGCATCGCCGGGGAATTGCCGACGATCGACTGGCCGCTCTCCTCGGCGTTGAGCTTGGTGGGGAACGCGACGATCTGCTTCATCGCGCGGGCCGCGGCGAGGGCCTCGAAAAGCAGGCCCTTCAGTTGGGGAATGTCGAAGGGCTTGAGGACGTAATCGTAGGCCCCGCGCTTCATCGCCTCGATGGCCGTTTGCGATGTTCCGTAGGCGGTCATCATGACCACGACCTGCTTCGGGTTCATCTGGCGCAGTTCCTTGAGCGTGTCGAGTCCACTTTGCTGGCCCATGCGGATGTCCATTACGATGAGGTCGGGATGGGATTTGCGGGCCATGCGGACGCCTTCGTCGCCCGATTCCGCGCAGAGGATGTCGAGGGGTTCCTTTTCCAGCAGGCGGCGGAAGGAATAGTGGACGTCCTTCTCATCGTCGATGATGAGGACGGTCTGCCGCTCTTCGGACGGAGGTTTAATCTTTTCCACGTGAGCCGGGGAATGCTTCGGGCGCGAAGGAGCGGGGTCGCGCGCGCCGGAGGTCATAGCGTGATGGATTATAGGGGACGTCCCACCGCGGTAACAAAGGGTTTCAGTTCCGCGACCAATTTCGCGTAGAGGTTGAAATCGACCTGCTGCTGGCCGTCGCTCCAGGCCTCCGCCGGATTGGGGTGGACCTCGATCAGGATGCCGTCGGCGTTGAGGGCGACGGCGGCCTTGCACAATTCCAGGACCATGTCGGCCCGTCCGCAGCCCTGGCTCGGGTCGATGATGACGGGGAGGTGCGATTCCTTCTTGATGATCGCGACGGCGCCGAGGTCGAGGGTGTTGCGCGTGTAGGTCTCGAAGGTGCGGATGCCCCGCTCGCAGAGCAGGACGTTGGGGTTGCCGTGGGCCAGGATGTACTCCGCCGCGAGGAGCCATTCCTCGATCTTCATGCTCATGCCGCGCTTGAGCAGGATGGTCTTGCCGCTGCGGGCCGCTTCGGTGATGAGGGAAAAGTTTTGGGCGTTGCGCGCGCCGATCTGGAGGATGTCGGCGTAGCCGGCGACGAGTTCCACGTCCCGCTCGGAGAGCACCTCGGTCACGATGCCGAGGCCGTATTCTTTCCTCGCCTGGGCCAGGAGTTTCAGTCCCGGTTCGGCGAGACCCTGGAATTCGTAGGGAGAGGTGCGGGGCTTGTAGGCGCCGCCGCGCAGGAAGGTGGCCCCTTGGGCCTTGACCGCCTTCGCGGTGGACATGAGCTGCTCCTCGCTTTCGACCGAGCAGGGTCCCGCCATGAAGCAGAACTTTTTGCCCGCGCCGATTTCCTGGCCATGGACTTTCACGATGGTGTCCTTGTCCGCGCCTTTTTTCGCCTCGCGGCTGACCAGCTTGTAGCGCTTCTGGATGCGATGGACGTGCTCGACCTGCGGCCAGGAAGAGAGGGTTTCGAGCGATTGGTGGGTGTTCTCGTCGCCGATGGCGGCGATGACGGTCTGGATCATGCCGTGGATGGGACGGGGCTCGTAGCCGAGCTTCGCGACTTCGGCGATGACTTTTTCGACTTCTTCCGGCGGCAGGTTGGGTCTTAAAACAACGATCATAAGGAGAGCCTGAAGAGGTTAAATTCCGGGAGGGTTAAAAGTAGGCGATGAAGCGCCGGGAGGCAATGGGAAAGTCCTGCGGGGGGCGGCAAACGACTGCGCGACAGGTCAGTGTGGTTGCTTTTGCCAAGCTTCATTGGCTGCCTTCTCGGCCGCAATCAATTCCAGGGACTTGACGTGGAAAAGAAGGCGCGGTTTTTCTTTCGGGCCTTCCAAACTGGCTATCACGCCGTCCTCTCTTTGCCACGACTTCAGTGACTTCAGCCAAAGAAGCAACTCTTGTTGGGGCGCTACTTCTTTCCAAGCGTGGCCCTGGGCATCGGCATCAAGGAGGCTCTTGATTTCTTCATCCGTCAATGGGACGTACGGACGGTGATAAACCGATTCCTCAGAAGAAATCCCATTAAAAAGTAAAACATCAATTTGAAATCCGGATTCATTAAAGGAGAGTCGATCCAAGGCAACCGCTCCTCCTTTAGCTTGATCTCTAGACTTTATGCCAATCTCCTTACCATAATGTGCGATAAGTTGCTCCTCACTATCGCCTAAGTTCGCCCATGCTGATCCCGTCAGGCTGACGATAAGGAAAAGGGTGAGTATTTGGGCTTTCATGAGTTATATTTTTCTGCATCCGGCGGAGTTCTCACGGAATCCAATTTGAAATCGCGAAGGGAATCTGGTTTCTCATTTTTTGCGCGGGAAATATCGGTCAGGGCTCCGATATCGGCTCGATCCTTTTCCCGGGATGACCCTTTCTTGATTTCGATGAGCGCCTCAGCCTTCAAAAAGGGAATCTGAGTGCCTGATTTTAGGGCGTAGTAAGCGATCCAAGGCGAAAGATCGGCCAAGGTTTTGCCGTTCATGCGCACGAAAAGGTCGAGGGTGAAATCTTCCTGAATGCGCACGGCTCCGGGTTCGTCAGTCAAATCCGCGGCCGTAAGATCTTTCCCATGGCCCTCGCCAAAATCGGCCAGCACGCGCGAAAGCCGAATCACATTGTCGGAGGAGTTATCGATAAGAATATCGACATCGTCCGTTGTGCGAACGAAGCCGTTCAGGCAGACCGCCAGACCTCCCGCCAAGGCAAACTTAACCCTTTCTTTGACGAGGCGGTCCAATAATTCTTCGTACGAGGTGATCATCCTTGGGGCGTTCGATGCCGAGCCGGTCGAGTTCCGCGTTCAGGCGGCGGACGCGCTCAAAGACGGTCAGGTCGCGCGGCTTGCCGAGCGTTTTGCGAATCATTTCCGTCTGCATGGTCATAACCTACTCCACTATTAGGCCAAGGTTAAGCCAAACTTTGCCCCATGAGTCCGCTTTGCGGTCAAGCTATCGCTTCTAAAAAAAGAAGGCGTTATTGCTGTTTTCGGTGGCAAAGTGGCACGCGGCTTGTTAATGGATGTCATGCCTGTCACCTCGCCTGGACTCAAGGGAATCGTCGCCGCCGCCACCCGTCTCAGTGATGTCAAGGGGGACGAAGGGGTGCTGGTCTACGCCGGGTATGACATCAACGAACTCGCCGGGCGCGTCAGCTATGAGGAAGTCGTCCATCTTCTCTGGCATGAGCGGCTCCCCAACAAGGCCGAGTTGGCGCAACTCAAGGCCGCCCTGCGCGCCGCCCGGGCGCTGCCGCCGCCGGTCGTCGAATTTCTCAAGCACGCGCCCAAGGATGCCAGCCCGATGGACGTCCTGCGCACGGGTGTTTCGATGCTGGGCCTCTACGACCATGCGCCCGTTGGTCCGCAGAGCCCGAAAGAGCTTATTCCCCGCGCCGTTTCGTTGACGGCCAAAGTCGGCGTCATCATCGCTTACTTCCATCGGGCGCGGCAGGGCAAGCCGCTTCCGCCCATCCGCACCGACCTCGACGAGGCGGCCCATTTTCTCTACCTCATCAACGGCGAGACGCCCGGTCCCGAAGCGGTCAAGACGCTTGACCTCGCCTACGTTCTGCACGCCGATCACGGCTTCAACGCCTCCACCTTTTCCGCGCTGGTGACGGCTTCCACGCTATCGGACATCTACTCCGCGGTCACGACGGCCATCGGCTCGCTCAAAGGCCCGCTTCACGGCGGCGCCAACGAGGCGGTCATCCACATGCTCCAGGAAATCGGCACGCCGGACAAAGTCGACGCCTGGGTGCATGGCAAGCTGGCGAAAAAGGAAAAGATCATGGGCATGGGCCACGCGGTTTATAAAGTGCTCGATCCGCGCGCGCCGCACTTGAAGGCCATGGCGGTCGCGCTCACCAGCGAGCTGGGCGAAACCAAGTGGGTGGAAATGAGCGAACGCATCGCCGAAATCGTCAAAAAGGAGAAAAATCTCAACGCCAACGTCGATTTTTATTCCGCCACGGTTTATTACAGCCTGGGCATCCCCACCGACCTCTTCACCCCGATTTTCGCCATCGCCCGCACCTCGGGTTGGACCGGCCATATCATCGAGCAGCTCAAGGACAACAAGATTTTCCGCCCCAGCAGCGAGTATGTCGGCTTTCCTGTCGGCCAGAAGGTCGTTCCGCTCGAGCAACGCTAGCTCCTGCGGAGGGCAGTAAAGCTTCGCCAGAAAAATACTGCCGTCCGCAGGACTCCGAGGCCGAGGCTCTTTGTTTAGGGGGCTTTATGATATGGTGCTTGTCCCCAACTCAGCCCCGGCTAAGTTCGACCAAACCCATCGTCCCCTGACCGTATCTTTCCGAAATCATGAACTCGACCACAGCCCGGTACTTGGAAGGCGCCGTCCATCACAATCACCCCTTAAGCCCCAAGGGCATTTCGGAGCGACTATTCACCTTCTGGTTCAATAGTTTCGTTTACAACCAGATTTGGGAGGACCCGCGGGTCGATCTCAAGGCCCTCGCCCTGACTCCCGAAAGCCGGATGCTCACCATCTCCTCGGGCGGCTGCAACGTCCTGAACTATCTCATCCACAAACCGGAGCACATCCACGCCGTCGATCTCAATCGCAGCCATCTCTGCGTCCTCAAACTGAAGCTTGCCGCCATCGCGCACCTGCCCAGCTACGAGGATTTCTTCCTCTTCTTTGGTTGCGCGGACGACGAGCTGAACCGGTACAACTACTTCACCTTCCTCGCGGAGCATCTCGACGAGAACACCCGCACCTTCTGGGAAAAAGGCAACTGGGTGCGCAGAATGCTATTCGGGGCCCGGATCAAATATTTCACCAAGAATTTCTACGACTACGCCAAGATGGGCTATTTCATCCGCTTCCTGCACACCATCGCCCGCGTGTGCAAGTGGGACCCGTCGCGCCTCCTCTCCGCGTCCAGCCGCGCCGAGCAGGAGCAGGTTTTCGAGCGGGACATCGCGCCTTTCTTCGACAACTGGTTTGTCCGCGCCACGGGCAACATGCCGGTCATGCTCTACTCCCTGGGCATCCCGCCCCAGCAATTCAGCGCCATGGAGACCGAGACGCCGGGCGGACTCGTCGGCATGTATCGCGAACGGGTCAAGCACCTGGCCTGCGACTTTCCCATTTCCGACAATTACTTCGGCTGGCAGGCCTTTGGCCGCAGCTACGACCGCGCGTCGCGCCTCGCCATGCCGGAATACCTCAAGGAGGAAAATTTCCAGACCCTCCGCGACAATCTCGACCGCGTTTCCGTCACCAACACGACGTTGATTGAGCACATGCGCTCCCAGCCCGCCGCCTCGCTCGACCGCTTCGTCTTCCTCGATTCCCAGGATTGGATGCGGCCCGAACAGATCGCCGAGATGTGGACCGAGATCGCCCGCGTCGGCAAGCCCGGCTCGCGCATCGTCTTCCGCACCGCCGCGACCACGTCGCCGGTGGAGACCGCCCTGCCGCCCGCGCTCAAAGCGAAGTTCGACTACAAGGAAGCGCTTTCGAAGGCCCTCCTGCGCGAGGACCGCTCGGCCATCTACGGCGGGTTTCATCTCTACGTGATGGAGTCCTGACCGTGTGGCCGGAGTTGCTTCCCGGCTTTGTTGACGTTAGCTTTGCGATATGATTATTCGTGCTGTTGTTCACAAAGCGGAAGAGGGAGGTTTCTGGGCCAAAGTTCCCGCTTTGCCGGGATGTGCAACCCAAGGGGAGACGATGGACGAACTCCGGGCCAATCTTCGTGAGGCCATCGAAGCCTGGCTTGAAGCCGGTTCTCCGCAGGACGCGGGAAATCAGGAAGATCAAATTTTGGAGCTTGCGGTTTGAAGCAAGTAAGTGGCAAGGAACTTGCGCGGTTAATCCGCAAGAAAGGTTGGGAGTTGGCTCGTATCAACGGCAGTCATCATGTCTTCACCAAGCCGGGAATCCGTGAGCGCATCGTTATTCCCATTCACGGCAATCGTCCGCTCAAAATCGGTTTGCTAAAAGATCAGATGAAACTCGCCGGATTATCGGAAGAAGACTTATAAAAAAACTTTACTATGCCGTGTTTGTAACATGGCAGTGGGTTTGTTTGTATCTAGGCTCCTTCCTCGCGCCTCGCCAGTGGCCCAAATCCCAGGCAACGCCACCCGCCCTTTTAACCTTAACAGGCCCTAATGCTGCATTTTGCATATCGGCGTTTGAGTTGAAAGTTTTGTCAAGGCTGGCCTTTAGGGCGTTTCGTTCCTGGCTCCGGATAGAAATGTAGGTTCGTTACTATTGCGTGTATTAGTGTCTGGTTCGGGAACCTTGGAAGCGGATAGGAGGGATCCCGTGATGTTTCTTGAAGACTCGTGAAAAGTGGTACGGATCGGAGAAGCCCACCCGCGCGGCGACCTCCTTCACCGTATAGCGTCCCCCAATCAGGTGCGCGGCGGCCTCGTTCATTTTCAGGCGGGTGAGCATCTCGTGGGGGCTTTCCCCGACAAAACGATAGAAGAGGCGGGAGAGATAGGCCGCGTCAAAGTGGGTCAGTGCGGCCAATTCCGAGACTGAGTGGATGGTGCGGAAATGCTTCTGCAACTCTCCCCGGCACCGCTCAAAACTCTGCCGGGCGCGGCTGTGGGCCTCCGAAGAAGCGTGGGCGTTTTCCTCGATGCGTAGGGAGAGCAATTCGAGCAACAGGGAACAAAGGCGCGGCGCCAGAGCACCACCCTTGAGGCCGGTCTCCAGCATCTGTTCGTAGAGATCAAGGACGGGTTGGGGGTAGTGGAGATAGGCAATGCCACGGGCGCCGAGGACCTTACGACTGATGATTCGCCGGGCATCGCGTCCGGAAAAATCGATAAAATACTTGACCAAGGGGTCATCCGGGCTGGCTTGAATAGTGTGGGCAGTGAAAGGTTTATAGGCGAAAACCGAGCCGGGCATGAGCTTATTTTCGATGCCATCCACAGTCAGCAAGCCCTTGCCCTTGGCGACGTATTCCAAGCCGTAAAAACCGAAATCAGCCCGGTCGATTCGGTAATTTGGAGCGCAACGTTCCCACCCTCCGCAGACCACCGTAAGTTCGCTCTGCGGAGGGGGGGCGAGGTTCAGGAAAAAGTAACGGTATTCCTGAATCTGCCCGGCGATAAAGGAAGGGTGGGGCGTGCTGTCGATAAGCGGCTTGCCCATGGCGATGGGATCGAGGATGCCACCCCCGAGACGGAAAAATCAAGAATATCCATCAAGCGGTCAGAAGCGGCCATTGTTTGAAAGCTGGAAATCCGTATCCTTAAAGTTTATTGTCAGCAATCCCATTGAACGCGCTTCCATGAATCAAGACCCCATCGCTGTTGACCCCTCACGAGTTCCCTCACGCAAGCTCGCCTCCGGCGCGCGAATGCCCGCCATCGGCCTGGGCACGTTCGGTTCCGATTCGGTCAGTGGCGATGCCATTGCCGAAGCGGTGCTGGATGCCGGACGTCTCGGCTATAGGCATTTCGATTGTGCGGCGGTTTATTCCAACGAACACCTCATTGGACCTTCGTTCAAAAAGCTCATCGCCGACGGCGTGAAGCGGGAGGAGCTTTGGATCACCTCGAAATTGTGGAATGACAAGCATGCCGAAAAGGATGTCCCACCCACTTTTCACAAGTCGTTAAAAGATCTTCAACTCGACTATCTCGATCTCTACCTCATCCATTGGCCCTTTCCCAATTTCCATCCGCCCGGCTGCGATGTGAATTTCCACGATCCCAACGCCAAGCCCTACATTCACGAGAATTTCATGAAGACCTGGCGCCAGCTCGAAAAGCTGGTGGATGAAGGTCTCGTCCGTCACATCGGCACCTCGAACATGACCGTCCCCAAGCTTAAACTCGTGCTGCGCGACGCCCGGATTCGTCCGGCCTGCAACGAGATGGAGCTTCATCCCCATTTCCAGCAGCCCGAGCTTTTCGCCTGCGTCAGGGAGCAGGGCCTTGAGGCCATCGGTTACTGTCCCCTCGGTTCGCCGGGCCGCCCGGAACGCGATCGCACGCCGGAAGACACCTCGCCCACGGAAGACCCCGTCATCCTGGGCATCGCGAAGGCGCATGGTGTTCATCCGGCGGAGATATGCCTGAAGTGGGCCGTCCAGCGCGGTCAGACCCCGATTCCATTTTCCGCGAAGCGCCGCAATTACATGGCCAACCTCCGCGCGGTTGTGCAGGACCCGCTCACCGACGCCGAAATGGCGGCGATTGCCAAACTCGACCGGAACTGCCGGCTGATCAAAGGCCAGGTCTTCTGCTGGAAGGACAATCAGTCCTGGGAAGATCTCTGGGACGTTAACGGCGTCATCACTCCCGCTTAAGTCACTTCTCACTATTTTATGCCCACGCTCACCCTCCCCGATCAGATGCAAGGCGCCATTCTCCCCGGCGACAGCACCACCAAACTCGAATGCTTTTCCGTCCCGACTCCGGGCCACGGCGAAGTCCTCATCCGCATGAAGGCCTCCACCATCTGCGGCTCCGACATCCGCTGCATTTACCATGAACACCTCGGCAAAGGACCGGAAGGCTACCAGCCCGGCATGATCGCGGGCCATGAACCCTCCGGCCAGATTGTCAAGGTCGGTCCCGGCTGCCGGGAATTTCGCGAAAACGATCGCGTGATCGTCTATCACATCTCCGGCTGCGGCGTCTGCAACGATTGCCGGCGCGGCTACATGATTTCCTGCACCAGCGAAAAGTACCGGCGCGCTTACGGCTGGCAGCGCGACGGCGGCATGGCGCAATACCTCCTCGCCGAGGAGAAAGACCTGGTCCACCTTCCCGACGAGCTCTCCTATGCGGATGGCGCGCAGGTCGCCTGCGGCTTTGGCACGGTCTACGAGGGACTGGAAAAAATCGGCATCAGCGGCAACGACGCGGTGCTCATCACGGGCCTCGGTCCCGTCGGCCTGGCCACGGCGGCGCTCTGCCGCAAGCTGGGTGCGCCGCAGATCATCGGCATCGATGTCGTCGAGGACCGTCTGAAGCTCGCCCGCGACCTGGGCCTCTGCGACGAGACCCTCAAATCGGGGCCGGACAACGTGGAGGAGGTGCGAAAGTTGACCGGCGGCCACGGCGTCGAGCGGGCCGTCGAGTGCTCCGCCCATCCGGCGGCGCGGGCCACGGCCATTCGCGCCACGCGCAAGTGGGGCCGCATCGTTCTCATCGGGGAGGGGGGCAAGGTCGAGTTCAATCCGTCCCCCGACATGATTCACGACCAGAAAACGCTCTACGGTTCCTGGGTCACCTCCATCTGGCGGATGGAAGAACTTGTCGAGCGGCTGGTACGCTGGAAATTGTTTCCGAGCGAGCTCATCACGCATCGTTTCCCGCTCGAGAAGGTCTCGGACGCCTACGCGCTCATGGCCTCGGGCAAGTGCGGCAAGGTCGCGGTCTGTTTCGACGAGGAACTCAAGAAAAACTGAACCATGCTCAAAGGAATCTCCCCCTACCTCAGCCCCGATCTTCTGAAAACCCTGGCCGAGATGGGCCATGGCGACGAAATCATCCTGGCGGACGCCCACTTTCCGGGCCACACCTTCTGCAAGCGCGTTTTGCGCGCGGACGGAGTGCCCGTCAGCACGCTGCTCGATGCGATCATCCCGGTGTTCGAGTTGGATAGTTATGCTCCGCCGCTGGTCATGATGCAGGTCGTGAAGGGTGACGCGCTCGACCCGCAGGTGGAGATCGATTATCTCCAGGCCATCCGCCGTCATGCTCCCCAAGCCCCCGCGCCGGAGCGGATCGACCGCTTTGCGTTCTACGACCGGGCCAGGGAAGTTTATGCCGTGCTCATGACAGGCGAAGCTCGCAAATATGGCAATATCCTCCTAAAGAAGGGTGTCACGCCTTCGGCTTGACCCCTTGATCCAGCTAGAAACGCTTCCGAAAAAAATTATTATGAAATCATTCCTCGAGATGTTCCGCGTCAACGGAAAGAGTTACGCGATCACCTTCGCGCTCGTCAGCACCCTCTTTTTTCTGTGGGGATTTTGCAATGGCATGATCGACGTGCTCAACA
>Ga0182030_10027145_pt1 | contig 10316 bp, 10 predicted proteins | sample 812S3MmetaG_FD_121299 | JGI IMG/M metagenome (GOLD analysis project Ga0182030, IMG submission 121299) | Permafrost microbial communities from Stordalen Mire, Sweden - 812S3M metaG (Illumina Assembly) | ecosystem: Environmental > Terrestrial > Soil > Wetlands > Permafrost | place: Sweden... | reverse complement strand
TGAACGACACAACGGCGTTAGCAAGAAACTTGCATGCCTTCCTGAAGGCGCCTTGGCGTTTCGCTCCCATGTTGGTATGCCGCTGGTATCCCACATTCATCGCCTTACTGTAGGACGGCGTTTCGAAAAATGCGAGAAGTTTGTAGAACTCCCCTCCTGACGGTCCGGGCGTAGCCGGTATACGGATGGTTGTACGACGCGCCCGGAGATACACTGTCGGCGCCCGGCACCTGCCCGGGCATTCATGGGTGGCTCGACACTGCACCGGTCTGGGGGAAAGGTGGCTTCGGAAAAAAACAAAGCGGCGACGAGGTCGCAGGACGCCCGGGTGGCGCGTATCAATGTGGCCGCACTGAATGCTACGGACCGCAGCCTGCGTGAGATTGCCTACGAGCGCCTGCTCGATATGTTGCTTTCCGGTGCGCTGCGGGCCGGCTCTCCATTGCAGGAGCGGCGCCTCGCCGATGCGCTCAACATCTCGAGGACTCCCGTTCGCGAGGCGTTACGGCAACTCGAGAATGAGGGACTGGTCATGCGCCAGATGGGCCGTCTGATGACAGTCCAACAAATCGCCGTGACGGATTACATTGAGATTCTGAACGTCCGTAAGCTTTTGGAATCGGAAGCTGCGGGCCTGGCTGCCGGCCGCATCGACAAGCCGACTGCGGAACGTCTACGCAAAGCCGTCTGGGAGCTGATGGAAGAGGAGGATCCGAGCCCCGCCCGTCACTGGGAAGTGGACGATCTGGTGCACTTCACTATCGCGGCGGCAGGCGGCAACAAGCTGTTGACCACCCTTATCCAGGATCTGCGTCGCCGCACTCACATCTTCAACACGCGGCGGATTCCGGGCCGCCGCCGCCCAGGGGCGCTGGAGCATCTCGCGCTCATCGATGCAATTGCCGCCGGCGAAGCCGACAAGGCGAGCGCACTGATGGCTGAGCACCTGGAACACGTGAAGTCTTCGATCATTCAGCAGGTGATGGCCGTCGCCCACCACCGGCCTGAAGAGTCAGCAGTGGAGAACCCTCCGCCACGCAAGGTCGCTGAGCGGTAAGGTCGACTCGGATCTCGATCTTCATACTGTTTCGTCCCTGGGCGCGAACTCGGCTTGACGAAGTTGGTATTCCAATGGCATATCATTGGCATCTTCTTCCTCGGGTGGTTTATTATGACTGTGGCTCCGTGGCGTGCCAGTAGCGTGCAGATGTTGAGCGATCTGGCGGTTACCGCGCCTGACAAAGAGGCCGCCTGGGCGGTCATCCGCGGCAACCTGGATCGGGCGGTGAAACTGATCGAGGACGCCTGCGCCGGGCAGGATCAACCGCGTCTGTTCGTGCTACCGGAGTTCGCTTTCCAGGGGGCGCCGCACGACATGGGGGTCGCTGCCTGGATCGACCTGGCCTGTTATCCGGTGCCCGGGCCGATTACTGAGCCCTTGCAACATCTGGCGCAGCGGTTGGGCGTCTATATCGGAGGGAACCAGTTCGAGACCACGCCGCAGTGGCCCGGCCGATATTTCAACACGTCGTTTCTGATCGATCCTGCCGGCAAGATCGTGTTGCGTTATCGACGCATCACCACCGCTGCCTTCCCTTCCCCGCATGATTTCATGGACGACTACCTTCGCGAGACCCCTCTGGAAGAAGTCTTTCCGGTGGTCTCGACCGAGTTGGGCCGGCTGGCCATGATTGCCTGCAGCGAAATCACGGTGCCGGAAGTGGCAAGAATCATGATGATGCAGGGCGCAGAGGTCATTCTGCACCCGACCAACAGTCCGGACATCCCGGCTGATGACTCCTCCAAGATCGCGCGCTGCTCGGAGAACAAGGTCTATCTGATCAGCGCCAACGTGGCGGGTCCCATCGGCTTCTCGAGAGATCGCACTGAGCTCGGCGGACGATCACGGATCATCGATTTCACCGGCGAGGTGCTGTCGTACCACGGTCCGGCCGAGGAGACGACCCAGGTCTCCGCGCTGATCGACATCGAAGCGTTGCGCAAGGATCGCCGCGAGGATGAGGGTCCTTCAGGCCTGCTGCGATCCCGTTGGGAGATGTATGCGAGCTGGTTCTCGCGGGCTTCATTTTATCCGCCCAATGGCTTTTTGCGTAAGCCCATGGGATCCATGCAGGACACCGCACCTCTGTTGGATGCCGCACGCGCCAACCTCGTCCGAGCCGGCATCTCCCTCTAGGATCATTTAATGTCTCAACTTGACGAGCGCGCTCGCGGGGTCTTCATCGTCGCCGCCACGCCTTTTGATGAGAGTGGCGCAATCGATTTCGATAGCACCGACCGGATGGTGGACTTCTATCTCACCCGCGGTCTCACGGGCCTGACACTCCTGGGCATGATGGGTGAGGCGCAGAAGTTGAGCGCCAAGGAATCCAGTCGCTTCGTACGGCACGTCGCCCGGCGCGTGAACGGCGCAGTGCCACTGGTGGTCGGGGTGTCCAGTCCCAGCTTCATGGCCATGAGCGAGCTGGCGCGGAGTGTCATGGATGACGGGTGCGCCGGTGTCATGGTCGCACCCCCCAACACGCTGCGGACGGACGATCAGATCTTCAATTTTTTCCAGCATACCGCTCAGCATCTGGAGAAGACTCCTTGGGTGCTCCAGGACTTCCCCCTGTCCACGGGTGTGCAGATCACGCCCGCTGTGCTGAAACGCCTGATCGACAGCGTGCCGACCCTGGTCATGCTCAAGCATGAAGATTGGCCGGGACTGAATAAGATCAGTGTCCTGCGCTCCGCCAGTGACAAGGGCGAAACCCGGCGAATCAGTGTACTGGTGGGCAATGGCGGAATGTTTCTCACCGAGGAACTCGAGCGTGGCGCGGACGGCGCCATGACAGGCTTTGCGTTTCCGGAGATGATGGTGGATGTCTGCAAGGCTCATCAGGCTGGCAATCTGGAACGTGCCCGGGATTTGTTCGACGCTTATCTGCCATTGATGCGTTACGAGCAGCAACCCGGCATCGGGCTCGCAGTACGCAAGTACGTGCTGGCCAAGCGGGGAGTGCTGGCTTCTGCCCTGCTTCGCGAGCCAAAAGCCACATTGAGTGCCGTGGATGTGGCGGAAATTGAAGTGTTGCTTGCACGTCAGTCGCGGCGTTTGAAGGAGTTGGGCGCTTGAATCTGAACCTTGCCAACCGACAGGCCCTGGTGCTCGGCGCCAGTCGCGGACTGGGCGCCGCGATCGCCAGGAATCTTCTGGCGGAAGGGGCGACCGTGTGGGGTGCGGCTCGTGATCTCGCCGCGATCGAGAGTTGGCGCACTCAACTGACAGCGGATCAGGCGGAGCGATTTCACATACTGCATCTGGACCTCGCGAGCCCGCAGAGTGTTGAAAGCGCAGCGCAGGCGGCGTTACAGGCCGGGCCCATCGACATTCTCATCAACAACACCGGTGGACCGCCGCCCTGTGGGGCGGTGGCCGCGGATGCAGCGCAGTGGAGTTCGCAGTTTCAGCAGATGGCCATTGCGCTGTTCACACTCACTGGTCGTCTGTTGCCGTCCATGCTCACACGCCAGTGGGGACGGGTCCTCACGATCGCCTCCTCCGGCGTGCAACAGCCGATCCCCAATCTGGCCATCTCCAACACCATCCGCTCCTCCATCGTGGGCTGGTCGAAGACGCTGGCCGCCGAAGTCGCGGCTCAGGGCGTCACCGTGAACGTCGTCATCCCGGGACGTATTCACACCGATCGGGTCGACTCCCTGGATCGTGCCGCCGCCTCCAAACTTGGCAAAAGCGTGTCGGAAGTTGCGGCAGCGTCGGCAAGCACGATACCGGCCGGACGCTATGGAACGCCGCAGGAGTTTGCCGACGTCGTCACCTTTCTGGCCAGTGACCGGGCCTCCTATGTCACCGGTACGTGTATCCGGGTCGATGGCGGCCTGGTCCGTTCTATTTAAGGTCACCCGTGGCACGCGTCCTGGTCGTCAATCCCAACTCCTCGGTCGCCGTCACGGAGCGCATCGAGGCCTGCGTGGCTCCTCTGCAGCGTGTCGGTGACATCAGGATCGACGTGGTGCGGCTGCCGGAGGGGCCCCCGGGAATTCAGTGCCAGCGCGATGTGGAGCAGGTGGTGCAACCGCTGCTCGCCCGGATCGAGGCGGAAAAGGCCGACGCCAATGTCATAGCGTGCTTCAGCGATCCGGGTCTGTACGCGGCCCGGGAGATCGCGCACGGCCCGGTGTTTGGGATTGCCGAAAGCGCCATTCTCACGGCGCTGTCGCGCGGATCACGCTTTGGCATTCTGGCGATTCTTCCGAACTCCATCCCGCGGCATCTGCGGTATGCGGGCGCGATGGGCGTGCTGGATCGCATGGCCGGGGATCGGGCACTGGGGCTTACGGTTGCGGATCTGGCGGATGCAGACAGAACTTTCGACAGGCTCTGTTCTGTGGGAGCCACTCTGCGTGATACGGATGGCGCCGATGTCCTGATCCTGGGATGCGCTGGAATGGCGCATCTGCGTGAGCGGCTCGCAGAGCATCTGCAGATACCCGTGGTTGAACCCACGCAGGCAGCCGTCGCGAATGCCTGCGCGGCGGTCACGCTCGGCTGGTAATTCCACACCAGCGAATCAGCCGCGTAGATCCTCCTGCAGCCGACTCATCTCGGGCGACAGACGACCCGCAGGAGTCGCCGTCACGGGCTTGTCGCAGCGGAGAAATTGTCCACTGCCCTTCTCGACCAGCAGCCTGTTCCCGTTCACCACGACTCGTCCGCGGCTGACCACCGTGACGGGCCAGCCCTTGATGGTCCTGCCCTCGTAGGGGGTATAGCCGACGTTGTCGTGCAGATTGGCGGCGGTGATCGTGACTTCTTTGTCAGCGTCCCAGATCGCGATATCGGCATCGGATCCGACGGCAATGGTGCCCTTGCGGGGATGCAACCCGTACATTCGCGCCGGTGTGGTGGAAGTCAGGGCGACGAAAGAGTTGATGTCCATTCGTCCTTTACCGACGCCCTCGCTGAACAACAGCGGCAACCGCAGTTCGATGCCCGGCACACCGTTCGCAACGTCCTTGAAGGTGGTCGCTTCGCCCTTCGGCAGCTTGCCACTGGCATCGAATCGATAGGGCGCGTGGTCGGAAGAGAACACCTGAAAAGTGCCATTCTGCAGGCCCAACCAGATCGCTTCCTGCGCCGCTGAATCGCGCGGCGGCGGACTGCAGCAGAACTTCGCGCCTTCCAACCCAGGCCGATCCAGGTCAGTGGCCGTCAGGAAAAGATACTGCGGGCAGGTCTCCCCGTAGATTTTAAGGCCCCGGCTCTGCGCGTGACGAATGGTTTCCGCCGCTTCCTGGCTGGAGACATGGACGATGAGTAGCGGAACATCCAACAGCGACGCCAGCGCGATGGCGCGACCGGTGGCCTCACTCTCAGCGATGCGCGCGTGCGCCAGCGAATGGTGAAAGGGTCGTTTCAATCCACTGCTCAACAACTTACGTGCCAGCCACTTGATGACGTCATTGTTTTCCGCATGTACCATAACGAGCGCACCTTCGCGGCGGGCAACATCCAGGACGTCGAGGATCTGCTCGTCGTTGAGCTTCAGACGCTCATAGGTCATGTAGATCTTGAACGAAGAATAGCCGCTTGCAATCAAAGCCGGCAGTTCCGCCTCCAGGACGGTGGGTGTCGGATCCGAGACAATGAGATGGAAGGCGTAGTCGATGACCGCCTTGGGGGTCGCAGCGGCGTGGTATTCCTCCACCACCTTGTGCAGCGATTCGCCTCGATGCTGAGCAGCGAACGGAATGACCGTCGTGGTGCCGCCGAACGCCGCCGACACGGTTCCGGAATAGAAATCGTCGGCCGTCATCACCCCGGTCGAAGATTTCTGTTCGAGATGGCAATGACTGTCCACGCCACCCGGCAGGACGAGTCGGCCGCGGGCATCGATCTCCTCGCGCCCAGCGGTCAAATCCTGCCCGAGCATCGAGACGACGCCGTTTCTCACCCCGACGTCGGCCTCGAACGTGTCGGAGGCTGTGACGACACGCCCTCCGCGGATCACCAGATCGAATTCTGACATCGAGCCTCCCGGCGATCGATCAGCTAATAGGCGAGAAGGCTGACGGAATCAAGATCCGGTTTTCCTGACGCAGAATCACCTGCGGAGCACTCTTGAGGTACGCCAGCCACTCGGCGTCCTGCGCCAGCAGCGCGCGCCGGCGCTCGCGTTCCGCAAAGCTCTCGTAGCCCCAGAGCTGGACGACCTGGTTGAGCTCTCCGATGTCGCTGGTGAAAAATCCCAGCAAGTTACCCAGAACACGCTTCTGTACCGCCAGTCCATGCTCGGCGTAGTAATCCCGATAGGTGTTCACTTTGCCGACCTGCATGGTATAGATACGTTGCTCAACAATCACAGTACTCTCTCCGCCCAGGAAAACCGATTTTAGCCAGGAGATGGTTGCAGCACAGCTGCGTGCAATTCATCCCCCGGATCCAGAGGAGATGGTATACCAATGGAATATCGACTGCGCAATGGCCACGAACCTATGCTGATGCCGACGCTCCCTCCCGAGCCCTTCATCCGGTTCGAGACCGTCTCCAAGCAATTCACCACGCGCCGTGGAACGGTGCAGGCGCTGGACCCGGTCTCTTTCGATATCGGCAGTGGCGAGTTTGTCTCGGTCATCGGGCCAAGCGGCTGCGGTAAGAGCACCCTGATGATGTTGCTGTCCGGGCTGGTCCCTCCCAGCGGGGGCTCGATAACGCTTGCCGGTTGCCCGATCGAAGGACCCATTGATCAGGTCGGCATCGTGTTCCAGCAGGACGTGCTGTTGGAATGGCGCACGGCCCTGGAGAACGTGGTTCTACAGGCCGAGATCCGCAAGATGGACAAGCGCCAAGCCATTATCGAGGCGCGCGCGCTACTGAAGATGGTGGGGATTGAGAATTTCGCGGATGCCTATCCCCATGAGTTGTCCGGTGGCATGCGGCAGCGGGTGTCCATCTGCCGTGCCCTGTTGCACAGGCCCTCGCTGCTGATCATGGATGAGCCCTTTGGCGCTCTGGATGCACTGACCCGTGACCAGCTGCAGATCGATCTGCAGCGGTTGTGCATCACCCGCCAGATGACGGTCCTGTTCATCACGCACTCCATCTCTGAGGCGGCGTTCTTGAGCGACCGAGTCGTAGTGATGTCGGCCCGGCCGGGCCGGGTGGAGGCGGTGGTACCGATCGATCTACCCCGACCGCGACGACTCAATGTGCGCGAGTCTGCCGAGTTTCTTCACTATATCCAGAGTGTGACGCTGGTTTTCGAGCGCTTGGGGGTGTTGCACGACGATTGACCTATGCGCTGACGGTGGCGCGTGCTGCCAGAGCCTCTTTTACCCGCTCGGGCAGAAAGGGAATTCGGCGCAGGCGAACACCCAGCGCATCAAAGATACCGCAGGCAATGGCACCGGGAATGATCGGCGCCTGCGTCTCACCGGCGCCGCCGGAGGGCTCCTCGGGTTGATCGATCAGGATCACCTCGATATCCGGGATGTCGGCGAAGGTCAGAATCGGGTAAGCGCCCCAATCGAGCGTGGAGACCGCCTGACCCTCGAATCGAACTTCCTCGCATAGCGTGCGGCTGATGGCCTGAATGATGCCTCCTTCCATTTGATTGCGGACGCCATCCGGATTGATGATCCGGCCAACATCGAACGCAGCCGTTACGCGTGTCACCTTCACCTGACCCGTACTCTGGTCCACGCTCACGTTGACGACACAGGCGCCCCGCGAATTCGGGCGATCGTAAAAAAATGAGCTGAACCCCTGGCCGTGACCGGAAGGTGCCGGCCCCCTCACCCAGTGGGACGCCTCGGCGACCGCTTCGATCACGCGACGCATTCTTTTGTCGTCGGTGAAGTCCAAGGTGAATTGGATCGGGTCAATCGCCTCCTGGGCCGCGAGTTCATCGATTGTTGCCTGAATCGCGAAGTAATGACCGAACGCCGACACACCCCGCATCTCTCCGCACCGCAATGGGACAAACTGCGTGGAGACATGTTGCCGGATGCGTTTGCCCGGGAAGCTGTAAAAACCTGGTGCGTTCGCCAGCACACGGGACAGGTTGCTCCCGGCGCCCTGCAGAAAGAAGGGCTTCGCTGGCTCGCGGACATGCCAGGCCGGCAGTGCCGTCGAGCTACCATTCGACCCATAGCGGCTGACGTTAGGTCCGGTCCAGTACTCATAGTCAAACGCGACGATCTTCCCATCCGTGGAGCCAGCTGTGATGTCCATCGACATCGGGGGTGCCTTGGCTTCCCACGCAAATTCGTCCTGCCGCCGCCACTGCACGCGCACCGGTCGACCCGGGACTTCCCGTGCCAGCAGGCACGCATCCATCGCGGCGTCGTCCGCGCCATTCTGGCCGTAGCATCCCGCCCCCTCCATATGGATCACGCGGACATGCTCCTCGCTCATCCTGAAGAAGCTCGCCACATCCTTGCGCAGGCCGAAAATCGACTGAGTCGAGCACCATACGGTAAGCGTTTCTCCTTCAACGTGCGCGACGGCGCACGAGGGGCCGATCGAACCATGGGATTGAAAGGGCACGAAATAGCTCGCATTGATCACGTGTTTGGCGGTCGCCAATGCTTCGGAAACCGCACCATCGTCGCGGATGACAGATGAAACGCAGGACGCGGACCTCAGGTATTCCTCGAGCTGCGTGAGCGCAGGCAGTTCGGGCAAATTCCAGCGAATGCTTTGCCGCAAGGCCTCTGCGGCGACGATCGCGTGTTCCTCCCGATGCGCGATGACACCGACGAAATGGCCGTTCTGAACTACCCTGATCACGCCAGGCAACCGGATCGCCCCGGCGACATCCAACCCTTCCAACACGATGTCGGGACGATCGATCGGCGGACGGATCACACGCGCGTGGACCAAACCGTCCAGACGAAGGTCTTGGACGTATGCGACTCCGCCGGTCACTTTGGCAGGGATATCCACTCGGGGAACGGATTTGCCGACGAATCGCGACCGAAGCGGGTCCTTTGTGGGCGCATGGCCGGTGACTTCCTGATCGATGCGTTTATTTATGACGAGGTCTGCATAGCTCAGGTGCCGCGAGCCGTCCGAGATCACACCATCCCGAACGGTAAGCTGACCTTCGTCCACGCGCAGCTCGCGGGAGGCCAGCGAAAGCAGGAACGAGCGTGCCTGAGCAGCGGCCTGGCGGACGGCGCTACCGCTTTCGATGATCGAGAAGCTTCTGGAGGTGTCGCCTTCCGACGGCGACAGATCCGTATCAGGGCAAGCGACCGTGACGGCCTCCAGCGGCACGTCGAGTTCTTCCGCTACGATCTGTATCAGCGCCGTCCTGATGCCCTGACCGAACTCTGACTTGCCGGTCAGCACTGTGACACGACCGTCCGCAGACAGGCGCAGCCACGCATCGATTCTTCGTCGGGCTGCGCTGCTCGTAGGCCCACTCGTGGCGCTTTGCGCCAGGCCCTGTCCTTCGCTTTTCATGGCAAAAGCGATCATCAAGGCTCCGACAGCAAATGTCCGCCGAGAGAGCGGGCGAGTCATTCGGATTTGTCCGTGTCGGCCGCTGCACTCTGCACCGCTCTGACTATGCGCAGATGGGTTCCGCAGCGGCACAGATTTGCCGCCAGAGCGGCTTTGATGTCTGCCTCCGTCGGATGTGGGTTGGAGTCCAACAGGGCCTTGGCTGTCATGATCATCCCGTTGATGCAATAGCCGCACTGGGCTGCCTGATGCCGAATGAAGGCCCGCTGCAGTCTGTGCGGACGAGCCACCGTGCCGAGCCCCTCGAGCGTTACGATCTTCGCATGGCTCAGGCTTCGAGCAGGCACGATGCAGGAGCGAATTGGCGCTCCATCGGCCAAAACGGTGCAAGCACCACATTGTCCGAGGCCGCAGCCAAACCTCGGGCCATTCAGGCGACAGTCGTTTCGCAAGACATACAGGAGCGGCGTGGTTGCGGCCGTCGCTACGGTGACAATCTGTCCGTTCACATTCAGCCGTAACGTTTCAGTCACGCGCACTCTCCCCCCAGATAGGCAGCCGCCAGTAAAGGGCTTGGATTGCCCGTTAGTTAATCCTCATGACGTTGCAAATGGTATGCCATCGGCATCCCATACGGTTTGCGGGGTAATTGACGGTACCAATCTGGCCGATACTGGTGTCGTGTCCGATTAACGATGTCCCTGAGGGAAAGACACGATTCGCGCTTTAAAGCACGCTAAGCCGCGGCAGCGAGGTCATGTAAACGGGTCCGAAGTGGCCGAAACTGGTCTGGCCCGAGGGTCGGCGACGTGTCCCATTGGTA